>Ga0181531_10000316_pt1 | contig 33685 bp, 30 predicted proteins | sample PEATcosm2014_Bin_38_FD_119743 | JGI IMG/M metagenome (GOLD analysis project Ga0181531, IMG submission 119743) | Peatland microbial communities from MTU Mesocosm Facility, Houghton, MI, USA - PEATcosm2014_Bin11_10_metaG | ecosystem: Environmental > Terrestrial > Soil > Wetlands > Peat | place...
ATCGACTACATCCCAACCACGGGCGGGACCTACAACACCACTCTTTACCCGACCCTGAAGACTGACTTCTTTGGCCATGCGAGGCCGGATGTCGATGTTACGAATGCTATCGACATCGGCGCGGTCGAGTACCAGGTTACGTCAAGCCTGACTTCCATCAATCCCAACACCGGCTCTCCAAACGAGACCGTGCCTGTAACCCTGACCGGCACCTACCTGGCCAGCGCCTCGGCAATCACCGTGTCGGGTACTGGAGTCACCTGCACGATTACCGGTACGTCCACCGCAACCACGGTCAAGGCGAATTGCACTATCGCGGCCGGAACCAGTACGACTCTTCCAGGGGCGGCGAGGACGGTCACGGTCACCACAAACACCGGAGCCACCAACCCCGTGACGTTCACGGTGGTTGCATTGCCGGCGCCAACGCTGACTTCGATCGCTCCCACGGGAAGGAACGAAGGCAGCGGCAACTATCCGGTCACACTGACCGGCACAAACTTTACCACCACGGGGATGAGCGCGGCCTTCTTCCCCACCGTGACCAACGCGAGCCTCAGCGCTGTAAGCGTGACGAGCTCCACCACCCTCACGGCGACTCTCAACCTTCCCAGCGGGATAACCGTCGGCTACTATCCCATTCGCGTGACCAATGCGGCAGGATCAAGCAACACCGTGTCGTTCACCGAGGCGGGGGCAGCCGCGATCAGTCCTAATGCAGGCGCGCCCGGCACCAACTTCCCGGTGACCATCACCGGGGCAGGATTCTCCGGAACACCAACCAGCACTGTCTCGGTGCATGGTGCAGGCGGCACTGGCACCATTGCGGTCAGCAACGTCGTTGTGGTGAACGACACTACGATCACGGCCACCTTCACGATCGCGACTGGTGCTACAGGAAGCAGGACAATCCAGGTGACAACGCCATACGCTGGAACTGCTCCCAGCGTCCCGTTCACGATTCAAGCATTGCCAACGTTGAGTTCAATCACTCCAACCTCAGGGGTGGCAAGCACTACGGGTAATGTGGTGGTTCCAGTAACACTCACGGGCACCAACCTGACCGGGGCAACGTCAATCAACTTGACCGGCACAGGCGTTACGGTTGGCGCGCTTACCGTGAACGGTGCGGGAACTCAAATCACGGCCAACTTCACCATCGCGGCCAACGCGTCGCCCTCATCTCACACCGTCAGTGTCACAACGCCGGTAGGAACCACCACCGGCACGGCGGTGACGTTCTCGGTGCTAGGGCCGGCGACGCTAACCCAGATCGCTCCTAACACAGGTGGGGTCGGCTCCACTGTCCCTGTGACCCTCACCGGGACCGGACTGGCTACAGCAACTTCAGTCAACGTGACCGCCCCCGCAAACGGTGTCACAGTCAGCGGCTTTACCGCGGTGAACTCCACCACGGTCACGGCTACCTTGACCATCGCGAATAGCGCGACTGTCGGGGCCCGAACCATTACGGTCACAGCCGGGGGCGGCAACAGCAACGGTGTAACATTCACGGTGCAGCCGCCGACGCTGACCTCGATCGCTCCCATTTCGGGCGCTCGCGGCACCATCGGAACGATACCGGTGACACTGACCGGCACTAACCTGAACGGAGCAACGGCAGTCACCGTGTCGGGCACTGGCATCACAGTCAGCGGCTTTGCCGCGGTGAACTCCACCACGGTCACGGCGAACCTGACAATCTCGGCAACCGCTACCCTCGGGGCGAGGAACGTCTCCGTAACGACGCCAACCGGAAGCATCGGTCCAGTGACCTTCACGGTCGTCAACCCAGCGACCGCGACGCTGACCTCGATCGCTCCCACCGGAACGAACTTCGGCTCCGGCGGCGTTGCGGTCACCCTGACCGGTACAAACTTCACCACCGGAACAACCGTGTCCATCAACCCCTCCGTGACCGGCGCAAGCATCACCGGGGTAACAGTGGTGAATTCCACCACCATCACGGCGAGAATCAACACCAGCAACACGGCTCCCCAGACACCGGTCGGCTACATCGATGTCGCGGTCACCAACGCAAGCGGAACAGCAAGCAACTCCTTGCCGTTCGCGAACGCGGGGATCATCTCCATATCTCCTGCCAACGGGACGCATGGCACCAGCGTTTCGGTGACCATCAACGGGGCAGGATTCACAGGAACAAACCTGGCGACCGGTATCGGCGTGCATGGTACAGGCGGCACTGGCACCATCACGGTTAGCGGCGCCACGCTGGTGAGTGACAGTACGATCACAGCCACCTTCACGATCGCCTCCGGAGCTACCGGGACCAGGACAATCACGGTAACAACGCCGTTCGGGCTGAGCAACAGCGTCACGTTCACGATAAACTAACAGATCATTAGGGCCGGGCATTCAAACCAGAGTGCCTGGCCCTTCGCAAACAACGAGGAAGATGATGATTCACAGGGACACGCTGTTCAATCGCAAGTTAAAACCTGGGACGAAGACGATGCTGCTGGCGGGAATGCTTGCCAGCGGCATCTTCGTTTCAGCGCTTTCCGCGCAATCAGCAACCCAGGCGCCGCCGGCCAAGCCTGCTCCCGCCGCGTCTGCCCCAACGCCCCGTTTCCAGCCCAACCGTTTTGCGGGACGGGCAGGCAGGTATTATGCTCTTTTCTGGGGAATTGACGCGCTGAGTGTCAAGGCTGTGGAATCGGGCGAGCTGATTCGCTTCACTTACCACGTGTTGGACCCGGACAAGTCCAAAGCGATCAACGACAAGAAGATCGATGCATTCCTTCTTGCCCAGGATTCTCATATAAGGTTGTCGGTTCCCACGATGGAAAAGGTGGGCCAGTTGCGTCAAAGCCCTCCCCCGGAGGCGGGCAAGACTTACTGGATGGCATTCTCGAACCCGGGCAGAAGGGTGAGACCCGGAGATCGCGTGGACGTTGTCATAGGTCAATTTCGCGCTGACGGACTCGTGGTAGAGTAGCAGGTACAATTTGGCGGTTCGCAGCCGGCGCAAGCGTGCCCGGGGCGGAGGGAACAAACCGGCTTGACCTCCAGGGTCAGTCTCAACTTCTTTCAGTGAGGGTGTAAGATGCTTCGAAAGTTGCTGGCAGTTAGCGTTACCTTGATGTTCGCAGTCTCAATCGCCGCTGCCGCGGATACCGCGCAGCCGCGGGCTAATCTTTCGGCAGCCGACATCGTAAGCAGGAATATCGCGGCTCGCGGCGGGCTGCAGGCGTGGCGGGCGGTCCAGGCCATATCGTGGACGGGCAAGATGGGGGTCGGGGGAAATCAGCGAGCGCCCATTCCGCTGGTTTCGCCGGGCAAGAGTTCAGCTAGAATTCCGACCGACCCGCGACCGAAGGACGAGGTTCAGCTGCCGTTCGTTCTGGAAATGCAACGCCCCCGCAAGGTGCGGTTCGAGATTCAATTCAAGGGCCAGACGTCGGTCCAGGTTTACGACGGCGACAAGGGGTGGAAATTGAGGCCCTATCTCAACCGTCTTGAGGTCGAACCCTTCACCGCGGATGAGTTGAAAGCGTCAGCGATGCAGCAAGAACTCGATGGTCCCCTGGTTGATTACGCGGCCAAAGGCACACGGATCGAATTGTCGGGCATGGAGAAGGTCGAGGATCGCGATGCGTACAAGCTCAAGCTGACCCTGAAAGATGGGCGCGAAGTGCATATGTGGATCGACGCCCAAACTTTCCTGGAGGCGAAGATTGAAGGTCAGCCCAGGCGGCTCGATGGCGTCGACCACCCCGTGGAAGTCTACTCCCGAGACTACCGGTCAGTAGACGGGCTGCAGATACCGTTCCTGGTGGAGACCAGGGTTTTGCCTGTGGCCAGGGCGGCTGGTGGAATGACGAATATTCAGGCGCCTCCGGAGAAGATGATCATCGATAAGGTCGTGGTGAATCCTAAATTGGATGCATCGCTTTTTGCAAAACCGCAAGTCGAGACCGCGGCGAATCGGCACTAGAATAGGCTGCTTCGCCTCGACCGCCGGCTGCGTCTGACAAAGGTGGTCCGTCAACAGGCTGCAAACGGCCGGATAAGATTCACCACTTGGCCCCTGTCTTTCCTCCGACAGGGGCCAAGCCATTTCAGCTTCGGTTACAATCGAAGACGAGACAACGGCCAGCAAGGAAGCGGACCCCTCCAGTGTCCAAAGGGCGACGATGAAGATTGGAAAACAGGCGAGGGTGATGCTTGCGGCAACGCTATTGCTGGCAGGGTGCAAGAACTTTTTTAATGTGTCGAGTACCACCACGACCTGCACTACGAATTGTGCAACCACTTCCAGCGGCGTCTTCTACGTCCTGAATTCCAACTCGGGTCAGGTTGGGATTGCCGGCTTTTCCATCGTCAGCGGCAAGCTGACCGCGATTACCGGCAGCCCCTTCACCGTCGCCTCCTCACCCTACGCCATTGCCGTGGCGCCCAACAATAGCTTCCTCTATGTGAGCACGTCGACTGGCATTTACCTCTACACCATAGGCTCGGGCGGTGCTTTGACAGTCGCCAGCAAGACTCCCATTTCCACCGACTTTTCTGCCTACACCATGCAGGTGGACGCAACCGACTCATGGCTGGTGGAGGCCTCGGGAGGGGGCTATCTCTACGCCATCCCCGTCAATCCCACGAACGGAACGACTACGGGAACGCCACAGCAAGTGGCGCTGGCCGGCTTTTCCGCACACCAGTTGGTCATCTCGCCAGACAACACAAATGTATTCGTTACGCTGGGCGGGACCGGCACAGCCGTGATCCCGTTTGCCGCGGCCAGCACCGACCCGCTGCCGAAGTCCGTTGGCGCCCCGATCGCGGTGAAGGTTCCAGGAGGCGTTGCAGTTTCGGTCGCCGTGGATCCGAAAAACCAGCTCCTTTATATCGGCGAGACCTCCGTCACATCCGCAGCAACCAACACCGGCGGGCTGCGCGCCTTTCTGTATAGTTCCCTAAGCGGCACCCCCATCGAGATCCCTGGGTCGCCTTACGCCAGCGGCGGACTGACGCCTGCTTCCATTCTGCCCATCGCAACCGGCGCCTATGTCTATGTCGCTAATTCGACGGTGAGCAACAGTTCCACGGGCAACGTTTCCGGGTTCGCCATCACGCCATCGGGGACCACCTATGCGCTGACAGCGCTCAGCAGCACCGCTGCGGGCGGAACAACTCCGGAGGACCTTGCGGAAGATTCGACCGGATCCGTTGTGCTGCTGGTGAATTCCGGCGGTAATCCGGACCTGGAGGCGTTTAGCTTCGATACCACAAGCCCTGGCAAACTGGACTCCGTACTCACCTCTTCGACGGGTACGGATCCTGTTGGAGCAATTGCGGTAGCCCCGTAAAGGCACTGCCATTTTTTCACCCAAGCTTTCCCAACGCGGCCACCGGATGCCCGGAGCGCCCAGTTGAGCCTCTCATTCGCTTCCCCCTGCACCCTATGCGCTATACCACCCAATTCCTGCTCTCGGCCCTGGCGGCGGCGCAGTTTCCAGCGCCGGACGCGCCGGAGATTGCCTTCCTGGGCCGCTCGAATGTAGGCAAGTCGAGCCTGCTGAACACCCTGGTGGGCGAAAAGGCGGCACGCGTCTCGCAGAAGCCGGGACGCACCCGGGCAATCAACTTTTTCGCCTTGCTGGACCCCAGCCAGAGACGCAAACTGATCTTCGCCGACCTGCCGGGGTACGGCTACGCCAAGATTTCGAAGTCCATCTCGGCCGGCTGGCCGGCCTTCATCGAGCCCTACCTGGCCATTCGATCGACGCTTAAGCTGTGCGTCTGCCTGGTAGACTCGAATGTCCCCGCGCAGGATAGCGACCGCCAGTTGATCGACTGGCTCAAGGCCGCGGGCCGCGATTTTGCCGTGGTGGCCACCAAGATCGACCGGCTCAGCGGCAACGGGCGCACCCGCAACCTGCTGGCCCTGAAGAAGGGCCTGGAACTGGACGAGGTGCTCCCCGTCTCCGCCAAAACCGGCTATGGAGTGAAGGAACTCTGGACCCGGATCGAACAAGCCGGCGCACAAAGCTGAGTCTATTGACCAAGCCCGGTTCTGGCGTAACTCATGACAGCTTGATCCTTTCGGCGAGAATAAGTTCTGCCTTCTCGCGGGTAACTCCGCGCAGAAGAAACACCTTGCTTCTTGATAGCTCGCCGCCGGCAAGCTCGACGGAGCTTCTGGGGATTGCAAAGGTCGACGACAGGAAGGCGAGAAGGGCGAGGTTGGCGCGGCCTTCGATCGGCGGGGCCTGGACGGCGACCTTCAGTTGAGCCGCTGCCCCCTCGCCGTATACCCCGGTGATGGTCGTCTTCTTCGCTCCGGGGTGAGCGCGAATCGCAAGGGTAACGCCGTCCGGCGAGGCGCGCAGCATCAGGCCGGCCCCGTATACGGGATGCGCTCGCCGAACAGCGCAGTACCGACTCGGATGCGCGTGGCTCCCTCGGCAATCGCCAGCGGAAAGTCGCCGCTCATGCCCATCGAGAGCACTTCCAGTGAAAGCCGGGGATAAGCAGTGGCCCAGCGGTCCCGCCAGGCCCGCAGGCTGCGGAAGCAGGCGCGCGTCTCGTCATCGGGCACGTTGAACGGAGCGATCGTCATCAGTCCGCGCGCTTCCAGGTGAAGAAGGTCAGGCAGCCGTTCCAGCAGTTGCGCCGCCTCGGAGGACTCCGGGTCCAGCCCGGCCTTCGACTCTTCTGGACTGAGCTTGACTTCGATCAGGATCGGCAGCCGCCCGGCGCACTTACCCGCAGCCTCATTTAATCGCTCCGCCAGCCGCAGAGAGTCGACGGAATCGATCCCGTTAAACAGTTCCACGGCCCGCAGCGCTTTGTTCGATTGCAGATGCCCGATGAGATGAACACGGATCGGGCTCGAAGGGTCCCGACGCTGTCCTTCAAGCTGCCCTTCCTTGGCGGCAAACTCCTGCACGCGGCTCTCGCCGAAGAGCGAAAGTCCCAGCACGGAGGCCTCGGCAATCGATGCAGCGGGGAAGGTCTTTGAAACGGCCATCAACTCCACGTCGTCGCGCCGCCTGCCTGCCTTGCGGCAAGCGCAAGCGATGGCCTCTTCAAGCCGTTCGAGATTCTCACCAAGAGCTGTCATTGCGTGCCGCCTGCCTGCATAGGCTCTCGAGCCCCGCGCATTCCTGCAACCTCGCTCACCGAGCGCGCGTCCAACCTAGTCATGTGGACCATTATTTTGCTCATCTTCTCCAACATCTTCATGACCTTTGCCTGGTACGGACACCTCAGGTTCCGCCATGAGGCGCTATGGAAGGTCGTCCTGGTCAGTTGGAGCATCGCATTTTTCGAATACTGTTTTCAGGTGCCGGCCAACCGCCTCGGCGCCGACCGCTTTAGCCCCGTCCAACTCAAGGTGATCCAGGAGATTATCACCCTGGTTGTATTTGGTGTATTTGTCACCTTCTACTTCGGCCAGCACCTGCGGTGGAACCATGCCGTCTCGGGACTTTGCCTGGTGGCGGCGGCGTTCTTCGCCTTTCACAACTTCTGATCCGCGCTCTCTTCTGAAACCCGCGCCTGGCCCATGCGTAACCGCGCGCTTTCCAGACGCCCTGTGACACTCTCGTGCCGACCCGCACTGCCCAACCCGAATCGCGGCATATTCACATACACACTCTCGTATTGGCCCCGGCCGGCCGTGTAGGTCTCATGCCAGATGCCCACCGAGCCGTCGCCTCCGATGCGCCGATTAAACTCCGCCCATGCGGGCAAATGCGCTGCTTTGCGGTCGTGGGCGTACGCGTGGAGATGTTCGAAGCTGCGCCAGTACTGCACGACCCCGACACCTCGCCAATACATGAAAAACTCCGCGTGCAGCAGACCGAGTTCGGGATTGCGCTTCAGTTCGGCAATCATCGGCGGCATCGCCGCGGCAACCCGCGTCCATCTATGCAGGGCGAGGAGCCGGTTAACCCGCATGCCGATCAGGAAGACGACAAATGGTTCATCGATCTGCGCAGTATAACGGCCGGGAAAGATCGTTGCCATCGCCCTTTTCCTGTGTGCAAAGGTATCAGTGCGCGTGCTCCTCGAGGTACTTCTCCGCTTCCAGTGCGGCCATGCAGCCCGAACCGGCGGCGGTCACGGCCTGGCGGTAGCGCCGGTCCTGCACGTCGCCGCAGGCAAAAACACCCGGAACCGCCACGCCGTTCAAGGTAGTGAGCACGTTGCCCGTGGTGCGGATGTAACCGTCCTCATCGAGGTCGATCTGCCCGGCAAACATCTTTGCATTCGGCTCGTGACCGATGCCGAGGAAAAGACCGCTTATCGATAGAACATCCTTAGTCCCGGTGGTTACATCGCGCAGGCGCAAGCCTTTGACGTCTTTGTCTTCCACTCCCAGCACCTCTTCGACCACCGTGTTGGTGCGCAATTCGATGTTGGGATGGGCAATGGCGCGTTCCAGCATGATTTTGGAGGCGCGAAAACTCTCGCGGCGATGCAGCAGGGTGACCTTCGTCGCAAATCGCGTCAGAAAGAGCGCCTCTTCCATGGCCGAGTCGCCCCCGCCCACTACGGCAATCTCCTTGCCGCGAAAGAAGAACCCGTCGCAGGTGGCGCAGCTAGAGACGCCGTGGCCGATCAGGGCCTGCTCGCTGGGCAGTCCAAGCCAGCGGGCACTGGCCCCGGAGGCCACGATCAGAGTGCGGGTGAGAATCTCCCCCGCCGAAGTGTGCAGCCGGATCGGATGCGCCCCCACCTCCACGGTGTTAAGATGCGTCACCTGCAAGGTAGCGCCGAAGCGGGCTGCCTGCTTCTTCATGTTGTCGATCAACTCCGGGCCCTGGATGCCCTCCGGCCAGCCGGGAAAATTCTCTACCATCGTGGTGATGGAGAGCTGCCCTCCGGGCTCGTGGCCTTCCAGGACCAGCGGTTTCAAGCCGGCCCGCGCGGTGTAGATGGCAGCCGTGAGGCCGGCGCAGCCGGAACCAAGAATAACGGTGTCGCGAATCTCTGTCATGGACCTTCCCGAGTCGATTCTATCTGCTTGCAGCGGGGACCAGCCCTGTCCGGGCCAAGCCACCTTCTTTAAGATGATTCTCATGGCGAATCTGACTCTGATCTACGGATTGCGGCTGCTCCCTGAAGGCGAGGTTGCCGAAATCCAGGACGCAACGCTCAAGTTGGCCAACGGCCACCAGGCCCATGTGACGATGCACATGATCGAGGGCTCGCGCGAGGAGATCGAGAAGCAGCTGAAGCGCAGCCTGGACGCATTCTTCGACTTCTACCCCGAGATTTAGGGATGGACTCATAACGAGGCCGGGCTCTTCCCCTGTGCCGGACCAGCCTTGGAAAACTCCAAGGGGAGCCGGGACACCATGGTTCTGAAGATGCGGGAACCCTCCTGTTCGGAGGGCCTTCCGTGCTCGTCTCTGTTTCCGCTTGCTCGCGCGTACCCGGGGTCCCCTGGCTCCCAATACATTCTGTGACGGGTTTTTTGGCAGGTCTCGCGATACTGGCTCTCTCTCCCACAGCCGCTCTCGCCGGTGGTCCCAAGTATGTCGCCGGGGTCACCTACTTCAATCCCGGAGCGATCGGTCAGCCCATCCATTGGACGGGCGGGCAGGTGAACTACTACGTAGATCAAGGACCGCTAAGCGGGTCGGTTACCAACCAGCAGGCCACGGCGATGGTGGATGCGGCGGCGGCTTTGTGGAGCGCGGTTCCCACCGCTGGGGTGAATTTGAAGGATATGGGCCCTTTGAATGAAAACGTAAGCGGCTCCAACATCGCAGCCTCAAGCGGGGCGATCACCCAGCCCGCGGACGTCACGCCGACAGCCACAAACTATCCGCTGGGCGTGATCTATGACGCGGACGGCTCGGTCATCGATGCGATCTTCGGCGACGGCGCCAGCCAGCCCACCAGTTGCCGGAACAACGGCGTCTGGGTGTGGATCGACAACGTCAATCCGGATGCAACCATTGCCCACGGCATCATCCTGCTCAACGGCCTGTGCACATCCACATCGAATCTGTTGGAAATGATGAGCTTCCAACTGGAGCGGGCTTTCGGGCGGATTCTGGGCCTGGACTACGCGCAGGTGAACCCCGGCGCGCTCCAGAACGGCGAGAGCGGCGGCACTGAAGGCTGGCCGGTGATGCAGCCCTTGAGCGGCGCATGCGACCCGAGCGGCGGCATCTGCATTCCCGACCCCACGGTGTTGCGCTTCGACGACATCGCCGCCCTGAACCGCATCTACCCCATCACCGGCAAAAACCTTGCCAGTTTCCCCGGCAAAGAAATCACCGTGGCCAATACGGTGTCGATTCAGGGGACGATCAGCTTCAGAACCGGCGTGGGCATGCAAGGGGTCAACGTCGTGGCCCGGCCGCTGGACTCCGACGGAAACCCCCTTTACCAGTACACGGTCTCCTTCGTTTCAGGTTCCTACTTCAACGGCAACCACGGCAATCCCATCACGGGCTGGACCGACGCGAATGGCAACCGGCTGGATACCTGGGGATCGAACGACCCGGCGATGCAGGGCTACTTTGACCTGAGCGGAATGCCCCTGCCGCCGGGAATGACGACGGCCAATTACCGGATCACCTTTGAAGCCATCGATCCCCTGTACATTCTTACGAATTCGGTGGGCCCGTATCTGGATGGCCAGGTGACCCCCTCGGGGACCTTGCAGGCAATTTCGGCGCCTGGATTGTCGGCGGGCATGTCGGAGACGCTGACCGTGAACGTTCCCGACTCGGCGGCAGGCGGATACGAGGACGCCATCGGGACCCAGGCTTCGCCGCGCATTCTGCCCGCCAGCGGCATGTGGTCGGGACGGTTGAGCCAGATCGGCCAGAGCGACTGGTTTACCTTTCCGGTGCGCGGTGGACGCACCTTCACCGTGGTGACGCTGGCGGAGGACGAGACGGGCGCTCCCAGCAACACCAAGGCCATGCCCGCATTGGGCGTCTGGGACGCCTATGATCCGGTGGGCTCCCCGGCGATAGGCGCGGGTCCCGGGATGAACGGTCTGGCCACGGGCGAGAGCTGGCTGCGGGTGAGTTCGTCTGCCGACGACATGGTGCGCATCGGGATCTCCGACCAGCGTGGCGACGGCCGGCCGGATTACGCCTACAACGGCTGGGTGCTCTATGCGGATTCGGTCCAGCCGCTGCGGCTGCCCACATCGGGAGGCCCCATTGTCATCCGCGGTATGGGCTTTCGGCTGGCGGACACCGTGTTGGTGGGCGGCCAGCCGGCGGTGGTTAACAGCATCTCCCCCAACGAGATTTCGGCCATCGCGCCCCCGGCCGCGGGCGGCGTGACTGGCTCGGTGGATGTCGAAGTAGACGACCTGCCCACGTTTTATGCGGCGGCCATTCTCTCCGGCGGCGTCAGCTACGATTCCGGCGCCGGAGACGCGCTCACCCTGCTGACGGCACCCCTGAACACGGTGCCGATCGGCGTGCCGCTCCCCTTCACGGTAACTGCCCTGGGGCCGAACCTGACCCCCGCCGGCGGGATCACCGTGAACTACACCGTCACCGCGGGCACGGCCAGGCTGGCCTGCGGGCTGGCCACGTGCCCGGTGACGGCAACTGGCGATGGCCGGTCCACGATGAATGTGACGGCAATGGATGGAACCTCTTCCGTGGTGACAGCTTCGCTCACCAATGGATCCAGCCTGCAGGCCCACTTCAACGGCGGAAATCCGCCGGTGTTGACATTGCTGACGCCCCAGCTATCGATTGCAGCCGGCGCCACCGTCACCTGGCCGGTGCAGGCGCTGGTGCTGAACAACGGCGTTCCCGCCGGTGGGCAGTCGGTGGCATGGCAGACGACCGGAAACGGCATCACGGCCCTTGACAGCACCGCGGCGATCACCAACACCGCGGGCATCGCCACCAATTCGTTGACCGTAGGGCCGCTGACGGAGGGCCAGCAGGCTTCTTCGACCGCATGCCTGAACGGCACCAGCCAGTGTGTGACCTTCAGTGTCTTCGGCGCGCGGCCAGAGTATGCCTCTCTCGAGGCGGTCTCGGGAACAGCGCAGAGCCTCTCCGTCCAAGGAACGCCCAGCCAGATTAACCTGCGTCTTCTCGACATGGACGGTAACCCCATGGCTGGAGGCTCGGTTGTCCTGTATCAGGCGCTCTATGCATGGGCTCCGCCCTGCGCCCCGCATGGGGTGTGCGCGCAGGCCGAACTGCTTGCCACACAAACGTCCACGGCTACCTCCGCCGTGGACGGAACGGTCACGTTCACCGCGGCATCACAACCCGGCACAGCCACCAATCTTCTCGGCCTGGCTGTCTCCGGCAGCTCCGCAACCCTGAACGTTGCCATCGAACGGCATCCCTAAGAAGTTTCCCCGCAAATTCCAGGCTTCTGTCACTTCCGGGCCCTCACCGGCATCATCTAGATGAAGAGTGAGGGCGCGCTTTGGGCGAACTGAACAAACTGCTGAGCCGGCCGCTTGCCGGCCGCCCCCGGGTGGTGATCGTGGGCGGTGGTCTTGGGGGCCTCCACGCCGCCAAGGGGCTGGCGCATCTGCCGGTCGACGTGACGGTCCTGGATCGTCGCAACCACCATACTTTTCAACCCCTGCTCTACCAGGTGGCGCTGGCAGTGCTGTCGCCGGCCGACATCGCCCAGCCCATCCGCTCGATTTTGCGCAAGCAGCCGAACACCGAGGTACTGATGGACGAAGTAGTGGGCATCGACGTCTCTGCGCGGCAGGTTGCCCTCGGCAGCGGTGTCCGGCTCGGCTACGACTACCTGGTGCTGGCTGCCGGGGCCACCCACTCCTACTTCGGCCACGAAGAGTGGGCTCCGCTGGCGCCGGGGCTGAAGACCATCGAGGATGCCACGGAGATTCGCCGCCGGGTGCTGCTGGCCTTCGAGCTGGCCGAGCGGCAGATGGTGGAGCACGGCTGGCACCCGCCGCTGAACTTTGTGGTCGTGGGCGGCGGACCCACCGGCGTGGAGCTGGCGGGCGCCATCAGCGATATTGCCCAGCTCTACATGCGCCAGGATTTTCGCCACATCGACCCGGCCAAATCCAGAGTTCTGCTGCTGGAAGGCTCGCCGCGCGTGTTGGGAAACTATCCGGAAGACCTTTCCGCCAAAGCTGAAGCGGCCCTGACCCGGCTGGGAGTGGAGGTGCGGACGAACACACATGTGACCGCGATCGGGCCGGGGTGGGTCGAGGCCGAGGGCAAGCGGATCGATGCCGTGGTGACGCTGTGGGCCGCCGGGGTGGCGGCCTCGCCGCTGGGCAAGATGCTGGGCGCGCCTGTTGACCGCCGCGGCTGCGTGACGGTGGACGACCGGCTCAATCCGCCGGGTCTGCCCGAAGTCCTTGTGCTGGGCGACCTGGCCCACTTCGAGCAGGATGGGCACCTGGTCCCTGGAGTTGCCCAGCCCGCCATGCAGATGGGCGACCATGTGGCCAGGATCGTCGCCGCCGACCTCGCCGGGCACCAGCGCCCCGCCTTCCGCTACTTCGATAAGGGTGATATGGCTACCATCGGGCGGATGGACGCGGTGGCCAAGGTCGAATGGCCCTTCAAGGCTCATCTAAGCGGCTTTCCCGCCTGGTTCACCTGGCTGACCGTGCACATCTTCTTTCTGATCGGCTTTCGCAACCGCCTCTCGGTGTTTGCCTCCTGGATCTGGACCTATTTCACCTTCACCCGCGGCGCACGGCTCATTACCGGCGACCAGCGGCTGGTGGGCTGGCAGGATCAAATCGATGCCGGGCCGGCCGGGCGGGTTGAGCAGGGAAGAGAAGCGCCTCTTTGACCAGGCCCCTTTGGAGATAAATGCGATCCAGTCCCAGCGATCAAGGACCGACTCCCCGCAGAAAAACCGACCTGTTTTTCTGCAAGTTGTTGATGGTAAAGCATTTAAGAAGTGGATTTTGGCACTTATAGTTGCTATAAATCATTGATTCTGTTTAGGTTAGATCTACTTTCGTGGAACTTTTCAGGAGGGGGGAGGGGGGACCGACCGACTGGCGAAGAAACGGAGAATCTGCACCAAGGATTGGGGGGCGCCGGTGAGGCTGAGCTTTCCCGAAGACACCTGCCGGTTGGAGCAGCTTCAGGTTTCAGGTTAGCAGGATCCCGGAAATAATCTGCAAAGCAGGCGGGTCCCGATAAAAGGGGCCGGTCGAGGGTCATGGTATCCCTGGTCCCAAGGACGGGACCAAGAGCACCCGGCAACGCAGGTGCGGGACTCACTGGCTCGTCCTCAATCACCGAGGGGCGACACCTTCGGCGATAAAGATGCGGCTCTTCGCTGCGCTTTGCCGGATGGGCTTGATGGCCTGGTAGGCTGGCGAGTTGTACCACGCAAGCGCTTTTTCCGTGTTGTCGAAGGCGATGACCACGATTCCCTTTGGTCTTTCGCCCTCGAGAGACTGGGTCTTGCCGCCGCGAACGAGAAACTGGTGATTGAAGGGCGCCAGGGTTTCCGGCACCTTGTCTCCGTACCTCTGCAGGTTCGCGGGGTCGGTTACTTCGACTTCCGCGATGACGTAGGCGGGAGGCGCTTTCTCTTGCTCAGAATGAATCGCCTTGGCGAAAACGACGCCGATCGAGACGCCGAGCAGAACTGCCAGCGCGAGTTTGAAGTTTGCCTTCACGGGTTCATCCTCCCTGGGGTGTTTATGGCACGACTGAACAGGCTGCGGAAAAAAGGGGGGTGGATAGCGAATTTCCGGGGAAGTAAACCTCAGGGGCTGAAGCCCCCATTGATTCTACCGGCTTTACACCGGGACTAAAGTCCCGGCCTACCGTCCGAGCGAGTTTTTCCGCAGCCTGTAAAGTCGTGCTCTTTTAAAGCGGCGATTCATTGAGAGGCTTCCTTACTCGCAGCATTGCTACGCGCCGGTCTTCAGCACCACACGGAAGCGCGCCTTGCCGCTCATCATGCGGTCAAAGGCTTGTGCCGCCTGTTCCAGCGGATAGGTTTCGATCATTGGCCTGACGCCGGTGAGCGCGCTGAAGTTCAGCGTGTCTTCCGAGTCCATGCCGGTGCCCGCGGGCCAGCCGACGATGGACCGGCGGCCTCCGATCAGGGGAAAGGCCGGGACTTCAATCGGCCTCTCGGGGACGCCGACGATGATGAGCTTGCCGTTGGGGCCGAGACCGTTGACGGCCGCTTCCAGCGACTTCGCGTCGGTGAGGGTGGAGAGAATCACCACAGCCCCTCCCAGTTTCTGCAGCTCTACCGCGGGGTCCTCGGTTGTGCTGTCGATATAGATGTGCGCACCCAATTGCTTCGCCAACGGAGCCTTGTCCTGGCCGCGCGCAATGGCCACGGTGCGGTAGCCGCTCCTGGCCGCGAACTGTACGCCCAGATGGCCCAGGCCGCCGATGCCGAGGATGGCCACCGTGTCGCCGGGGCGGGCGCCGCTGTGGCGCAGGCTGTTGTAGGTCGTGATGCCGGCGCACATCAGCGGCGCGGCGTCCACGTCGGCCAGGTCGTCGGGAATCAACGCCAGGGCGTTGGCTGGAGCGATGACATAGTCGGCATAACCGCCGTCGAAGGTGATCCCGGAGATCTGCTGGTTTTCGCAGAGCATGAAGTCGCCGCGGCGGCAGGGGGTGCAGTAGTTGCAATGCCCGCCGTGCCAACCCAGGCCGACCCGCTGGCCGGGCTTGAAGAGCGGAACATCGGCGGCAACCGCGTCGAGAACGCCGGCCACCTCATGGCCGGGCGCACGAGGATAGGCGATGCCGGGAAACAAGCCAAACTTGGTGATGGAATCGCTGTGACAAACGCCGCAGGCCTGGACGCGAATGCGCACATGGCCCGGGCCGGGTTCGGGATATTCTCGCTGAACGATCTGAAAGGCTCCGCCGGCTGCGGGAACCTGGACGGCACGGCCAGTTATAGAGGGCATGGGGAAGATTTCTCCTGCGGGCTTGGATGAAAGCCACAGAGCGCAGGATGCAATCAAAAAAAAGCTGAAACCAAGCCGATCAGCATGTTCGCGCAGAACGGCTCCCCGGCGAACTTTATACTGTACTGGCATGCAAGAATTCATCCCTGTAGACGAACAGATGGACCTGCTGGAGAAGGGCGCAGCGGAGATTATCCGCGTGAGCGACCTGCGCGAGCGGCTGGAAGAGAGCCGCAAAACCGGCCGCCCGCTGCGGGTGAAGGCCGGCTTCGACCCCACCGCTCCCGACCTGCACCTGGGCCACACCGTGCTGATGCGCAAGCTGCGGCACTTTCAGCAATTGGGGCACCAGGTCATCTTCCTGGTGGGCGACTTTACCTCGCTGATCGGCGACCCGACGGGCCGCAACGTTACGCGCAAGCCGCTGACACGAGAACAAATTGACGAGAACGCCGAGACCTACAAGCAGCAGGTCTTCAAGATTCTCGACGAGAAAGCGACCGAGGTGCGGTACAACTCCGAGTGGCTGGGCAAACTGGGATACGAGGGCACCATCCGGGTCACTTCCCACTTCACTGTCTCGCAGATGCTGGAGCGCGACGAGTTTAGCAAGCGCTTCGAGGCCGAGCAGCCGATCAGCCTGCACGAGCTGCTCTACCCGGTGATGCAGGGCTACGACTCGGTGGCCCTGGAGTGCGACGTGGAGCTGGGCGGCACGGACCAGAAGTTCAATTTGCTGTGCGGGCGGGAGTTGCAGCGCCACTACGGACAGAAGCCGCAGATTGTGCTGATGACGCCGATTCTCGAGGGCACAGACGGCGTACAGAAGATGTCTAAATCATTGAACAACGCGATTGGCATCAACGAGCCGCCCGGCGAGATGTATGGCAAGCTGATGTCGATCTCGGACGAGCTGATGTGGAAGTACTGGGTCTTCCTGACCGACCTGCGGCAGTCCGAGGTGGATGCGCTGGAGGCCGAGGTGGCCGCAGGCGCGCTGCATCCGATGGAGGCCAAAAAGCGGCTGGCGCGGACCATCACCGCTGGCTTCCACGGCGAGGAAGAGGCCGCCCGCGCCGATGAGAACTGGGCGCGGATGTTCCAGCAGAAAGGCGAAAGCGAAGACCTGGAAGAGGTAGCCGTGGCGTTTGCCGATGTGGCTGGACCCGAACCCAAGCAGGTCCGGCTGCCCAAGCTTCTGGTGCACCTCGGCCTTGCTGCCTCAGGCACCGAGGCAAACAGGAAGATCGTAGAGGGGGCCGTAAAGATGAATGGGAAGGCGTGCGGCCCGGTGTTTCACGTTGAGGAACTTCCCGTGCGGGCCACAGTCCGCCTCGGTAAACGGGCCAAAATCGCGGTGATCCGCTAGCAGCTACGCCGATTTCTCCATGTCCGGCTCGGTCCATAATAAAATCGCCTGCGGCAGCGTGTAGTACAGAATCCCTGCCGCAATCAGCAGTCCATAGGGCAATCGGTCAACGAAGGTTCGGACCGCAGGATCCCAACCCGGATAAAACGCGTTGTTCTTCAGCCCCACGGCCGCCATCGCTGGCAGAAGCGTTAGGTCCCACCACTTGTAGGCCACGTAGAAAGCGCGGTCGCGCCGGTTCTGCTCGCGTTCGTCCCCACTCTCAAACGCCGGAACCAGTCCGCCCCGGTAGGTCTTGCCACCAATTGCTCTGGCCACCAGAATGAACACCAAGAGGAACACCAAACCAAACCAGGAGAGGCCGTAAATGGACCACACAATCGTCATGCCGGCAAATCCTGCGTAGATCAGGGCCAGTAGCCAGCGCCTTCGACTCCTGGCTGCAAGGTCGATGTGCCGGCCAAGAATATCGAGATGAGTCTTCATTTGGATTCCTCCGCTTCGTTTCTGACTTAAGTCCTCGCGCTGGATTTGCCGGTCCTGTACACTTGCTCGCTCAATGGCTGAAAGGGCCGCTTCGAGAAGATGGCCTGGACAGGCAGCCCGAAGTACTCGGCCAGCGACAGAACCAGCTTGAGGCTTGGGCTATAGTCGCCGCGCTCCAGAAAACCGATGGTCTGGTAGTTCACATCCATGGCGTCGGCCAACTCCTGGCGGCTGATGCCGCGCTCGGCGCGCAGGACGGCGATGCGGTTGTAAAGGCCGCTTTCACCGGGAGGTTTTTGGGAGGTGCTGTTCATTTTCTAAAATAGATTGTTGTGTAATTAAAACAATTTGTCAAGTATAAAAATATATTCGTAACTCACCGCTTGTTTTTTTGGGTAGAGCAATTCGGCGCGGATTTCAGTCGCGGATCGCAGTTGGGGTGCTTCATGTCCCGATTCCGGGGCCTGGGGGAGCACGTCTTCACGCGGTTGCGGCACAAGCCGGGGGAAGGTTTTGGACGAGAGCGGGCGGACAAACAACAACGGCCAGTCCTCGGGCTGGCCGTTGTTGTTTGGAGCCGGTATGTCTGGTTATTTTGTGGGGTGAGACCCGCCCAGGGAGATCACTTCCAAATTGACGTGGGCAAGCCCGGATTGAGTCATGGCCAACTGCTCGGCCGCTGCATAGGAGAGGTCGATGATGCGGCCTTCGTCAATCAGGTCGCCGCGATCCGTGATGCGGACCACCACGGACCGCTTGTTTCTGAGGTTCACGACCCGCACCACGGAGCCGAAAGGCAACGTTGGGTGGCAGGCCGTCATGGCGTTCTTGTCGAACACTTCGCCACTGGCTGTGCGGCGGCCATGGAAGACCCCGCCATACCACGAGGCGAGGCCGTGAAGCCGGTTGGTCCACCGCTGACTGGCAGTGAACCGCGGCGCGACCAAAGTGGGCGTCGCGGTTACGATTGGAGGCGCGGCAGAGGAAGTTACCGCGGGTCTGGGAAGCCGCGCATCCGCATGCACTGGTGGTGTGGTGAGCGAGACCGCCACCCCGACCAGCGCAACCGATGAAGCTCCCGCCAGGAGACAAATCCCCAGCGGAGTCTTCAAGCTCATGTTGCGTGTATTCCTCTTTATAACCATCCTTCCATTTTACTAAATCGACATCTTTCTGCCTACCTATTGGCGAGAAATACACGGGTATTTTTGTTAAGAATGAGCAGCTTCGCGATGTATCTCCGATAAACCGTTCATCTTCTGCAAGTTGCGGATTGCACCATAAATGGTGCAGAGTCGCCTTTTTTGAGGCCCTGGCAAATTGCAGATTATTTCACGCATCCTGCTAGCGTGAAATTAACCCCATCAAGGGCCATAGGCAGGAGGAGCGATGAAACTGAGCGCGGCAGGTCTGGAGTTACTCAAGAGGTCGGAAGGTTTTCGCAGCAGGACTTATCTGGACGGGGCGGGGATTCCCACCATTGGCTATGGCCACCGGCTGCTCCATCCCAATTCGTTTCCCAACGGCGTTGGGGAGACGCAGGCCGCGGAGATTCTGGTCAGCGATGTGCGCGACGCCGAGCAGGCTGTCCAGCACCTGGTGAAGGTTGCCGTAACCCAGGGCCAGTTCGACGCGCTGGTGGATTTCGTCTTCAATCTGGGCGCGGGGAAGCTGGCTTCTTCCACGCTGCTGAAGATTCTGAACGCAGGCCGGCATAATGACGCGGCGGAGCAGTTGCTGCGCTGGGACCTGGCCGGGGGCAAAGAGAGCGTCGCACTGAAGGTGCGCCGGCAAGCTGAATATCAGCTTTGGACCGATGCCGCAGTACGGCACCAGGTTGCCGCATGAGGTGGGGCGTCAGAAGGATTCGCCGCGGATCTCCAGGACTTCAAGCTGCTCTTCGGGCTTGAGGTAGCCCTTGCGGCGAAACCAGTCTTCCATGGCGAGCTTGAGGCGATCCAGCGGGACACGGGTACCGGCTTCAAGGAGTCCATCGGCCAGGGGAAGCGTGTGGTCGAAGACAGCGTCGTTGGTGAAGTTGCGCATGGCGAAGTTGTCGATCCAGGCGATGGGGCACAGATGGCGGGCGCCGGAGGAGTCAATCCGCAGGATGGAGAGGCGGCGCGCGTACATGCCTTCACCTTAATGGATCGGCGCGTGGCGGCGCCGCGGTTGCGTCACTGCTTCCTCTCCGTGTCGAGCTTTGCGTCCTTCGGCTGCTGGGTCTCCACGCGGAAGCGCTTGTAGTCGTAGTCGCGCTCGATGCCGTGCTGATGAATGCCCTTGACCAGCAGCACGCGGGCCTGTATGGTCCCCTCGCCTCCGGTCGGCAGCCAGACCTCGCCGTTCACCAGGGCCTGGTCGAAGCGGAAGTTGGATCCCTTCCCGATACTGGCCATCAAACCGCCTGCAACGCGGAAGTTGTCGTTGAAGCTGGCGTCGAGATGCGCGACCACACGGTCGGCCTCATCGATCCACACCGTGCCCTGAAGCTTTTTCGAGAGGTCCTCGGCGATGCCGTGAGCTTTCAGGTCCTTGCGGCCGATGAAGTCGAAGACAATGGTCGGGCGGCCGCGATACATCTGGCGGCGGGGAGTGTGCACATCGGCAACCTCCAAAACGTGGCCCAGGCTGATCTGACGTTCGGACTTCGCCGGGTCCGGATCGGGCTTCTCCGCCTTCTCCACCGCCTTGGTTACTCGCTCAGTCTCTTTCTGCTGCTCGCGATCGTCCAGCGGCTTGCCGTCTTTCTTCACCAGCCGCTCGATCGGGTGACCATTCACGAAAAACTCCTCAAATTCGCTGGTCGCGGTCTTCTTCACCCGGCCGTTGGAGTCGATGTCCTCGGTAATCTGGGTCGAAGTGTAGGTATAGTTCTCGCGGGCTTTTTCCAATTGCTTCTGGTGGTCTTTCACCTCTCGCATAAGCTGGTGAATTTCGGGCAGAGGCGGACTGGCTGGATTGGCTGGCGGCTTCTGGGCATGCGCCAGCGACGCCAGCAACGCGGGCAGGATCAAGCCGCCAAGACTGAACGTGGGCCGGGCATGCATGGGATCGGGTCCTCGGTTAGCGGTACCGGGATGGCTTGAAATCGGCCTCCGGGGAGTGTGCCGGGATGTTGCTTGTTGGACCCGGCGCGCCAGGAAAGGTTGCTGAGGCTTCGGCAGTTAGACTTCGTACGGGTCTCCTGTTCGCCATGCTATAACGGTAGCCGGATGCCGCTTTCCCGCTTCCAAACTCGGAGGCGGCGCTGACGCGAGCCAGCCGGGCACAGAGATCCCAGGCCGCCGCTCCAAGGAGAATCGCCGAATGATTGGACTGCTGGTTCAATGGCTGTTGTACGGAATTGCCCTGATGATTGTTTCCAGGATCGTGCCCGGCTTCATCGTGGAGGGACTTTGGCCTGCGATGATCGCGTCGCTGGTGATCGGGCTGCTGAACGCCACGCTTGGTTTGTTTCTGAAGATCGTCACCTTCCCCGTCAGCATCCTCACCTTCGGCTTGTTCCTGCTGGTCATCAACGGAATGATGATCCTGCTGGCCTCGAGCATCGTCCGCGGTTTCCATGTGCGCGGATTTGGAGCGGCGTTCTGGGGAGCGGTGGTGCTGGCTCTGCTGGGGATGGTAATCCGGGCGGTTACCAGGAACTCGTAAATCTCAGCGCAGGCAAGCTCTAATGCGCCAAGCGAGCCGCGGGCTGAGCGGCAGCCTTGCCGTGTGCGGAACCTTTTCCATGGCGGGCCAGCGCCGGCGCGGAAGGCTTTGTGGATGCCTTGGGCTGCGAAGGCTGAACCCTCAGCGGGTGAGTCAGTACAGGATCGTTGAGTGTATTCGGCGTGCGCATAGTCCCGGCGCTGGAAAAGCCACCCGGCGCCGCAACGCGCGGCATGGCGATGATCTTTGCAGGCGACCCCGTCTGAACGCGCGAGTAAATTCCCCATCCGCCGCCGGCAACCACAAGCACGATGGCCGCAGCGGCAGCACCGCGCATCCACTCGCGGCCTGGCCTCAGCGGCGAAGGCCAGGAAAGAACACGCCCTGTGCGCCGCGCGGACCGTTGACCGGCACGCAGTCCGGCATGAATGCGATCCTCAAGGCCTTCAGGAACGGGAAGGCTGGCAATCAAATGCAGTGTGTCTTCCCCTGTGCGGGAAGCACTCCCGATAGAGGGACGGTTGGCGAACTGGCTCCGGGGCGGGTAATTCATCGCAAACTCCTAACATCCATGAGCAACTGAAGACTGACAACTGACAACCGACCACTGACCACTGATAACTGACAACTAGCTCCTGGGATGATCGAGCAGGCCGGCCATCAGATTCCTCGCGCGAAACAGTCGCGAGCGAACGCTGGACTCGGTGATGCCCAGGACTGAAGCAATCTCCACGCTCGACAGTTCTTCGAAGGCCGAAAGCATCAGCGCCTCGCGCTCTTTGGCGGGAAGCTGCTCGATGCAGGCAAGCACATGTGCGTGATGCTGGGCCGCGGATGCGATCTGCTCGGCGCTCAGTCCGCCGGCGGGCAGCACGCGAGCCAGTTCGGCCACGTCGTCGGTCTCCGGACGGGTCTTGGCGCGCCGTTTTCGGTCGAGGACGATGTTCCAGACGATGCGGATGAGCCAGACGCGTTGATCGCGCACTTCGCCCAGCGTGTCGCGATGGCGCAGGACGCGCACAAAAGTCTCCTGCACGGCATCTTCGGCATCGGCTGAGTTGCGCAGAACGGAAAAGGCTACGCGGTAGAGTGTGCCGGCGTACTGGCTGACCAGGGCGGCAAGCGCCGCTTCTTCCGCCTGAGTGCGGGCGTCGCCGTCCACCGCGCTGTTCGGAATCTCCATCCAACCTGCGAGTACTGCCTGGCTGGTGCTCATAGTTCACCAGACGCAGGCGGCGAGAAAAATGCTCAGGCGTTGTACTTTGCCGGGCGGCGCCACGGCAAAACGCGCCGGAGCCTTCCCCTGCGCGTCCTGGTCGGGAGCGGCGCCAACCCTACTGTTTGGCGCCGAGCTTTTGCGCGGCGATGGAGCCGGCGGCGCCATCCTTGTCGGCGTCCTTCACCTTGGCCCAGAGAGCGCGGGCCTGGTCCTGCTTGCCGGCTGCGGCATACAGATCGGCCAGGTCAAGCTGCGCCACACCGGCTGAAACCGTTTCTGATGGCTTGGCGGCGAGAGCGTTGTAGAGGTCGATGGCCTGGGCGTCGCGGGCCGTCTGGTGATAGAGGCCGGCGAGCGCGAGCTTGGCCAGGTTAGAGAGATTGCGGTCCCACGAACCGGCGGCGGCCTTCAGCTCCGACTCAGCCGAAGCGGTCTGGCCCAGTTCCTCGTAGGTGACGCCGGCAAAGTAGTGAGCCTTGGCGCCCTCGGGCAGCCAGCCATACTTCTGGGCCACGGCAACGAACTGTTTGTTGGCGGCCTTCGAGCGTTCGGCGGCGGAGGCATACACGCCGGTCTCGGCCGGTGCGCCGGGCTGGGCTAGGGAGGCGGTATAGGTGTCCAGCGCGGAGCCCAGGGCGCTGTTGGCGGCGGTCGAGCTCACATTCCAGAAGATCGCTGCGGCGCCTCCCAGAACAACTACGGCAATCCCACTGATGGCCCAGCGGAGAACGCCGGAGCGGTGACCGCTCAACCAACTGAAACTGCTCGCGGTGGCCTGGGCAAAGCTGTCTTTCTTGAGGGCATGACGGGTTTGAGTATCCACGGGGTCTTTTTTTGTCCTTCTTAAACTGACTTGCAGGCGTTTCCGTTCCAGTGGAGGCTCTGCGGCTGCAACCCTCCTAGTCTATCAGCGCGCGAAGAGGAGCGTCCACCGCAGCAGGGAAGGGAAGCCCGTCGTCCCACCGATGTACCCGTCGGTGTCTGCGTCGCCTCGCCATTGTTTTTGCGCCTGGGGTGGGAACCTTCGCTTGCCCTTGTCCCGCTGGAACGATAGGCTAACTGCATGTATGAAGACTTCCACGTCTCCGACCGCTGGAGCGGCGAAGACCTGCATTGCCGCTGGAAGGGTACCCTTGTGGCCATTGCCACCCGCCACGCCGACGCCGTCGACGTCCGCTTCGACGTCAATGGCCGTCCCATGTGGATCGCCCTGCCCTGCACGGCCTGGGTCGAGCAGAAACGGCGCACCGGCAAGGTCATTACCGACCAGCTCGCCGCCCAGATCGCCGGCCGCTACCTCAAGCAGTTGGTCGAGGAAGGCTACGACTCCCGCCGCGAAATCTACACCATGACCGTGGCCGAGGTGCTGGAGCAGCTAGACATCGTGGTCGCCGAAGCCAAGGAACTCGGCGAGATGCCCACGCTGCCGGTCATCGCGTAGGGGTAGGGATCAGGGGTCAGGGATCAGATATCAGGGATCAGTTCTCTGATACATCGCGGCGATCCCCTCGACAGCGAGATTTCACTTATCTCCTAGTCCCTACGTCCCTGGTCCCTACGTCCCCGCCTCACTCGTGCCTCAACGCCTCCATCGGCTGGACGCCCGCCGCGCGGCGAGCCGGAATCCAGCTTGCGGCCAGCGCTACCGCCAGAAGAAGCGCCACACCACCGGCAAGGGTGGATGGATCCCACGGTTCGATGCCATAGAGCATGGACTTCACGAGCCGCGTCAGCCCCAGCGCCGCGACCAAACCAACCGCGACCCCGGCTGCCGCCAGCAAGGTGCTCTCGCGCAGAATCATGCCACGCACCTGACCGGGTTGCGCACCAAGGGCGAGACGAATACCTATTTCGTTGCGGCGGTTGGCGACTGAGTACGCCATGATGCTGTAAATGCCGACGCAGGCGAGAACCAGCGCCAACACGCCGAAGGCGCTCGTCAAAGTTGCAAAGATCCGCTCCTGCCGCACACTCGCTGCAACCTGCTCATCCTGTGTGCGCACGTCCAGCATCGGCAGATTTGGGTCGATCTGCCGCATCGCGTCTCGGAGCAGCGGCAAAAGACCCTGACCATCCAGCTTCGTTGAGATCGCAAAGGTCGCCTCGTGCATGCCATCGTCTTGTTGCAGATAGGGCGTGTAATACGTGGGCTCCACATCCTTGCGAATGCGGTAGTATTTCGCGTCCCCGCACACGCCCACGATTTGAATGGTGACGGGGTGGTGGCCTCCTGTCTCGAATGTCCGGCCAATCGGATTCACATCCGGGTAAAACGCCTTTTGGGCACTCTCATTTACCACTGCCACTTTGCGCGAAGTCTGGGTATCGCTTGCGTCGAAACCGCGCCCGGCTACGATCGGAATTCCGAACGTCTCAAAGAAGTGTGCCCCCACGCGGTTCACCAGTGCGCTTGGGTTGCCCTCCGCCTTTCGCTGTTGGCCTTCGGGAATGAACGTACTGTTGCTCGCAGATCCCGAAATCAGGGGCTCATGAGTCAGGGTCACGTTCTGCACCCCTGGAACAGAAGAAAGTCTCTCTTCCAGGCGCTGCAACACCAACGTGCTTGTAGTCTTGGGATAAAGCTTCTCCGGCAGTTCGACATTAAACAGAAGCAGATTGTGCGGTTGGAAGCCGAGTGGGGTCCTGGCTAGTTGCAGGAGCGACCGCACAAACAACCCGGCGCCCACAACCAGCAGCATCGAGAGCGCAACCTGCACAGTCACAATGGTTTTACCTGCCAGCCCGCGCCGCCGATGGGTAGTCGTCTGCCCACTGTCCTTCAGGCTCGGATTCACTTGCACACGCGTGGCCTGCCATGCGGGTGCGAGGCCGAAAATGACCCCGGTAACGACCGAAATCGCGGCTGCAAATGCGAAGATCGGCCAGTTGAATCTCGCCGAAAATGCCGGCGGCGCCCATGTGTTCGACAACAGACGCGGAATGGCGCTTCGCACTGTCCACGCCAGCAGCAAGCCCCCCGCTCCTCCCATCAGAGAAAGCAGCAGGCTCTCAGTCATCATCTGCCCCAGAATTCGCCCACGCCCGGCGCCCAGAGCAAGCCGGGTGCTGGTCTCCCGCTTCCGCGCGCCTGCCCGCGCGAGCAACAGGTTTGCGAGGTTCGCGCATGCAAGCAGGAGAACCAGACCAGCCAGCACCATCAGCACAGAGATCGGTTTCTGGAAACCTTCGGCATTCGGATTCTGTCCCCTGCTTCCGTCGTGGAGAAGCAGCCTTGGGATTTCACTGTCTTTCTTCACTGGCATGGTTGCGCGCACAGCTGCATTGAGCACCACGTCGAGCGAGGCCTCCGCGGTACCAGCGGCAACACCCGATTTCATGCGGCCCATCACGAGGACCCACCACAGGCTTTTGTTCGTGAGAAGAGAAGGCGACCAGGTCGGGTCGAAGTTCTGCGGCGCAACAATAGGCTGCATGCTGAAGGGGAGAAAAATGTCAGGCATGCTCTGTGCCGAGTACGCGCCGGTGAAGCCCGGCGGATTCACCCCCACGACCGTCATCGGAGTCGCGTTCACGAAGACGACTTGTCCAATCGCATCCGGCGAGCGCCCAAACCGCATCGACCAAAGCCGGTCGCTGATCGTCACGACCGCCCCACTGCCCACCTCTCCGTCATCCGACTCCTGAATGCCGCGCCCAAGCTCGGGCTGCACCCCCAGCACGGAATAGTAGTTGCCCGAAACCATTTCTGTTTCCGCAGTCTCGGCCTGGCCGTGAATCGTCACCGCCATGCGCCCGAATGGCTTGAACGCCATGACATCCGCCAGCGCTCTATTCTGACGCCGCAGCTGTTCGTACACCGGATAGGTGAAGGACGTAGAAACGTGCTCGCCCCCCGGCAGGTCGTCCCACCAGCCCCACATTTCGTTGACCACGCCATCGCGCGGCACACTCAAATAGAACATCCGCAACTGCTCGGGGTTAGGGACGTTCAGCCTATCGAGCAGCATGTGCTGCGCTACTGTGAAGATTGCCGTGTTTGCGCCGATGCCCAGCGCCAGCGATCCCACGGCGATGGCCGTGAAACCCGGGCTCTTGCGCAGGATTCTCAGCGCATAGCGCAAGTCGGCCCAGAATTGGTCCCACCAGCGAAGGCCGAGCGAGAAGCGCATGCCTTCCTTGGTCGTGAGAGAAGAGCCAAGCGCGATGCGTGCGTTGCGGGCTGCTTCGGCGGGCGGCTGACCGGCGCGGATCAGATCGGCAGTGAGACTTTCAAGATGATGAGCAAGCTCCGCCTCCATCTCCGCCTCCAGGCGGTTGCGCCGGGCCACGGCACGCAGCCACGACTTTGGTTGTGCGAGAATCCGCGCGGCGATACTACGTAAGCTCATACCCCTCACCTCCGTTCCCAAGCCCCTGGGTCCCAGGTCCCTACTCCCCGTCTCTCACGTCGCGCTCAATATCGTTCCAATAATTCCCGTCATGCGGTTCCACTTCTCGGTTTCCTCGCCCAGCCGTTCCCTCCCGGCCGCCGTCAAGCTGTAGTATTTGGCCTTGCGGTTGTTCTCGCTTTCGCCCCACTGGCTGGCGATGGCCCCCTGGTGCTCCAACCGGTAGAGCGCCGGGTAAAGCGACCCTTGCAGAATCACCAGTTCCTCGCCTGAAATCTGCTGAATCCGCAACAGCACCCCGTAGCCGTGCAGCGGCCCCAGCGAAACCGCCTTCAGAATCAACAGATCCAGCGTCCCCTGCAGCAAATCGATCTGCTTGCCTGGCTTTTCCTGTCCCATCTGTCCCTCTCCCGCAGTCTTTCCTAGTCGCTCTAGGAAAGAACATATCCCTGCTCTCCTAGATTGTCAAGGAGAGCCCTCAAATCCTTTGATGGACGCATCGGAGTGCCGGCAGAAAGTTGCGGAAGTCAGGCGCTTGGTCGAAACTTGTTGGGCCATGAGCTTCGCCCGTTTTTTTGCCCCTCTGGTCTCTGCCGCCCTCCTGGCATCCTTGCCTGCCGCGGCGTCTCATCTGGTGACCGGCAACGGCTTCGGCTTCGCAGTCGTGTCGCCTGAGACGGCCACGGTGACCAGGTTCTACGCGCACCCCTACAGTTTTGGTCAACCGAACCCCGGCAATCCTCTCGGCGAGGGAATCGAAACCGCCAATTTCATCAAGGAACTCGGCTGGAGCGGCGGCGGCCAACAAGGCGCCTCGGCAGAATACGAGGAAGACTCGCACGTCATCCATGTCCGCAGAAGCGAGGTCGAAGGTCTCGTCTTCATGCCTTTTGGCTTACGGCAAACAGCTCTCATCGTCAGTTGGGAGCCCGCTTCCACCGACGCGCGGCGAGGCGGGTTGCACCTGGAGTGGAGCCGGCCGGTCAAGTCGCAAAGGATCGTGCGGATGCTTGGCGCCGAAATGGTTCTGCTGCAATTCGAAGGCATCGAGGAATCCCTGCTGCTCATTCCGCTGGGCAAAAAGTCGATCGCGCCCGCGCAGCCGGGGCAGCTTCTGGCCACTCACCTTGCGTGGGCCCTGATCTCCCTCGAAAGCGAGAGCGGCCTCGAACAGGCGGCGCGCGAGTTCAACCGCTGGCGTGCCGGACTCGCGCCCCGTGCGTTGGCCAGGCGGGAGATTGCAGAGATCGAGCACTGGCGGGTCAAGCCGGTTGTGCATTTCGCCGGAGAAAAGGAACGGCATCTGTGGCGTCAGAGTGAGGTCATGCTGCGCATGGCGCAAAGCCGCGAACCCAATCGTCCCGGCCGCAACAACAACGGGCTGATCGTTGCCAGCTTGCCCGACGGCGTGTGGTTTACGCCCTGGGTGCGCGACATGGCATACGCGGCTGTTGCGCTGGCGCGAATGGGCCACCGCGACGAGGCGCGGGCCGCGCTGCTGGCTTACTTCAACGCCCAGCCGACGGGGAAGATGCGTGCCCAGACCCGAGGCGCCGATTACCAGATCTCGGTGGTCCGCTATTTCGGCGACGGCTCGGAAGAGCCCTTCTTCACCATGGAGGGCGCCACCAACATCGAGTTCGATGATTGGGGACTGGCGCTCTGGGTCCTGGGTGAGTACGAGCGGCAATATGACGACACCGCCTTGCTCAAGATTCCCACCTATCGCGGTCCGGTCTACGAGAGCGCCCGGGATTACGTGGTCAAGCCGCTGCTGGCCAACCTGGAGAACTACGGCCAGGGCCTGATCGTCGCGGCCGATACTTCAATCTGGGAAGAGCACCAGAAAGACCAGAAGCACTTCGCCTTTTCCACCGCCGCTGCCATTGTGGGCTTGAAGGACTTCGCGGAGACGGCGCGCCGGGCGGGCGATGAACCAACCCGAGCCGAGATCCTGAGCCAGGTTGCTCTTTTGCAGAAAGGGTTCAACGCGGCTTTCATCCGCGGCGGAAAGCTCCACGGAACGCTGGAAGAAGGGGTGAAGAACGATATCGATGGTGCTCTGTTGCCGATCATCAATTTCGGCGTCGTCACGGATCAGGCCGTCGTGCGCGACACGCTCGAACGGATGGAGCTTCTAAAAGTGCAGTCAGGCGGCTACCGGCGCGTCCGCGGCACTTACACTGACCCGGCCATCTTTGAGTATTGGTATGAGCAGGAGGAATTCCTCTTTGTCGACTTCAGCCTGGCGGAAATCGACCGGCGGCTGGGAAGGCAAGCCGAGGCCGCGGCGATCCTCCAACGCATCGTTGACAAAGCCGCCGCCGACCACAACATCGTCCCTGAAATGTATGTTGCCGTGCCCTGCCGTCTGTTTCCCGGAGAGTTAGGCGATCCCACTGGAGCCTTGCCTATGGTGGGCTACGGCGCAGGAGAATTTATCCTGCACGTTTTAGAACGGGAACGCTTGCAGAGCCATCCTTGACTCCGGAGCATCGATGGCGGCGGACCTGACCTCTAACTCCTGATTTGACTTTCATCCAGAGCGGCGATCTATACCCACTGCCTCTCCGCAAAACTGATGCGGTTAAGGATTTGAAAGAAGCGACTGACTCCACCCCGACGTGCAGCAACGCCTACTTCACCGCGCTCGAGGCCAGCCCGGCAGTCGGCAGGTCCAGGGCATAAACACGCTGTGTAGCGGAGAGGACAAGCAGTTGGTGCGTTTCCTGAACGAACCGGGCCGCTAGCGGGTAGTGGTCCAACGTCACTTGGGCAACTGTCTTGCCGGTGGCAACATCGTAGACCGATACTTCCTGAGGACGGTTGGTAGCTGCGACCAGGCCCAACCCGGCGTCGCCCGCAATGGCACGGCCGAAGAAGGCCATAAGGCGCGAGCCATCGGTTGTGCGGTAGACCACCGTGTTGTTGTTGCTCCCCTGGACGGCGAGCAAGTCGCCGTAAAGCGCGGCGGTCCTCCTGTCGCGAAGCCCCGAGCTTGTCTCCGGCGCTACCACAAGCCGCTCTGGAATCCCGGTCCGCCGCGACACCACCTCCACCACCAGGCCACGCTCATCAAGTTCTTTGTACTCGTCGCCGGTGCGCACGGTCAGCTTCTTGTTGTGGTCCAGTTCTTCACCGCCGGTCAGGCTGCGCCTGTCCATCAAGAGCAAAAGCTGATCGCCGTCGGTGTCCAGCAGCAGGGGCGGGTTGTAACGGAATCGTCTTGACCACAACGGATTGCCGGTGGCCGCGTCGGTGGCTTCGATCGCGACGTTGAAGGCGAGCTCCTTGTCCGCTTCCAGAGGGTCGTACCGCACCAGCACGCTACCGTATTGAATCCTTTCTGTGGCGATTGCGAGCGTGGGCGCCACTTTGCCCGTCCGCCGATCGATCCAGGGATCCCGCGCCGGCTTCAGTTCGTGCCCGGCGATGCGTGCTTCCAGCTTGCCCTGCCCGTCGAACTGCGCGTTGCGGAACGGTCCCGTCATTTGCGCCTGTTTCCCGGTACGCACGTCCCATACTGCCCCGCGGGCGCGATCTGAGATCGCCAGGTAACGCCCATCCAGGCTGAAATATCCGGCCTCCAGCGACGGGAGCGGCGTGACCGGCAACGGGAGCGTCTCCATGCTTCCGCCCAACCTCCCCACCTCCACCCCTCCACGCTCCGCCTCCACCGCAACCACATCTCCAGACAGGTCCACCGCCTCTAGCTTGAACGCCGACCCTGCGGTTCCGCTCGCCGGATCAAAGAGCGTCGCCGCCGCATCGTCTGTTGGACCGGCCAACACGCGGGGCCCTCGCGTCACGCGCGACATCCACGTCCGCCCCATGGTGAACTTCCTGATTGGAAAACCCTCCGGAAAGGTTGTGTAGCACATCTTGAATGTGTCTTGCGGGCCACCCTGCTTGTATCCCCAGTCGCACTCAAACGCCAGCTTCTCCGAGTCTGTAAACGCCATCCGGGTCTCGTACAGGTGTCCCAACCCCCCGCCCAGGTTCACCTTCTTGCCTTCCAGCGTGTCGAACGCCAACGAAGCCGTCCCCGACGATGCAAGAAAGTAGCGCCCATCCTGGCTCCAGGCAACGGCGGCCTGGCGGGGCTCGTTGATTGCGCGCACGGCCACACTCCCGGCCTGCGCGCCAAAGTTCGGGCGATAGAATTCCGTGTTTTCGTAGAGCATCTTGCCGGTGCGCAAATCGCTGAGCTTCAGCCATCCACTGCTCAGGTTGCTGCGGAGCCTGGAGTGGATATCCTCGTAGTTGCGGCTGAAGCATGCAAATGTGAACCCGTCTGGCGAGAGGCTATCCTGCAGGCAGCCGGCGTAGTCGGCAAAGTCGTACGTGCGCACTGGTTTCTGCGTCGCCACATTCCAGTTCTCGAAGCGCAGGCCGTGGTAGTAGAACACCACGTTGCCCGAATCCGGCGTGAACTGCGCCATCTGCGCTCCCGGAGCGTCGATGGAAAACAGCAGCCCGGGCGGAGTGCGGCTCAGCACATGAATTTGCATCTCGTCCTGCGCCAGCACAAGTTTGCCGTCGGGACTCAGGCGCACGTTCTCCAGCGCCGGGTTCATGGGCGGGTCCAGCCTGGTTGTTTTGAGCCCGAACGTCGGAGCCACCAGCGGGTTCACTCTCTGGCTCATCAGGAAATCCTGAAATGCCGTGAACTCCGGCCGCTCCTGCGGCTGTACGTTGCTGCAGCCTGGGGGAAGCGATGCCAACATCTTCTGCGCCATCCGCACCCGCATGCTCACCACGTCGGTCACTTCAAGCGCATCGGTCAGCACGTTTCCGGTATAGCCTTGGTTCAGCGTGGCCCGGTCCAGGATCGCGTCGAAAGCCTGGGGCGCGTAGCCGGCCTTCAACATCGCATAGAATCCCACCCGGTCGGCCTGTAGTTCGTCGCTCTCCTGCTCATCGATGCTGAGCCGGGGGTTGAACTTCCAGGTCAGTACATCCCCGGGAATATTCAGCATCCGCTGGAACTTGTCGTTAACATCGGCCTGGTCGCCCAACGATTTGACGCCCATCAGCTTATCCAGCGCCCGCGTGTACACAGTGGCCGTGTGGTGGATGTAAATGCGGCCGATCTCGTGCGCCAGCGCACCCGCCAACTCATCTTCGCTCCGCGCGTCCAAAATCAGCTTGCGGCTCACGTAGATGTGGCCGCCGGCCAGCGAAAACGCGCGCACCTCGCCCGACTCGAAAATGTGGAAGGAGTATTGGATCGAAGTCGACGGCAACTGAGCCAGGAGTCTTTCTCCGACTTTCGCCAGGTACGCACCCTGATCCGTGGGCAGCAGAAGATACTCAGGCTCGATTCTTGCCGCCTGCTCATCCCCCAGCCACTGCTCCTGCTGGGGGGAAAAGATGTTGGCGCGGTGGACGGCGAGAGCAGGCTTGGGGAGAGAGCAACCGGCTGCAGGTTGCGCATTCGCCGATCCACTGGGAATCGCCAGGAAAAGGAGTGCAGCAATTAAAGGTGTTCCCCTCATGTTCGCACCACCACGACAATACCACTTGGGCGGTCAATCGACCCAAGTTTCCATCTCAAGCGCGGAGGGACCCGAATGCCAGCCCCTAAGGAGGACCACGGTGATCGGTCTTCTTCCCTGCTGAGGCATTTTTTGTTCTTTCCGCCGTGCGCGCCCTCTTCGCGCCCTCACTTCCAAGCTGTTCCTTGTTTCCTGCGCCGCTAGGCGCACAAGCGACCACCCGTCCTGCGCGAAAAGCGGGCCAAGAACGCGCAAAAACGGCCTGATTTGACTCGGTTTTTAACAAAAAACTCCGCCCCGAACCGGACGTTTCGCGAGAATAGGTCAGCCTGCACCCCGGCATTCTTTGACCACCGGCCTGGCCGCTCAAAACCGTAGCCCCGGAGATCTACAAAACAACCCCTTTTATCGACCTATAACACTACACAGTTTCTGTGGCGACACATTTCCGGCTCTCGAGTCCCTGACCCCTGCTCCTGTCCACTGTCCACCGTCCACTGTCCACCGTCCACTGTTCACTGTTCACTGTTCACTGTTCACTGTTCACTGTTCACTGTTCACTGTTCACTGTTCACTGTTCACTGTTCACTGTTCACTGTTCACTGTTCACTGTCCACTGTTCACTGACCCCTGTCCACTGCTTGTGGCACAATGATCTTTCTCACCTTTTCATCTGTTCTTTACGCGGAAGGGATTCTGTCGATGGGAAGTTTCTCGATAGCCGAGGCGGTGCAGGCTCTGGCGGCTGGGCCTCAGGTGCACAGGAATCTGCCGGTTGCGCAACTGGTTGAGAGCGCGTTGCTGCGCGGAGAGGGCCGGCTGGCGGCCAATGGCGCGTTTGTGACTAACACCGGCGCCCGCACCGGCCGCAGTCCCAAAGACAAATTCATCGTGGACGATGCGGTGACCCACGGCCTGGTCCACTGGGGCCGGGTGAACCAGCCCATCTCTCCGGGTCGATTTGAGGTGCTGCTCGATCGAGTCCTCCGGCACATGCGCGAGCGCGACATCTTTGTGCAGGATCTCTACTGCGGCGCCGACCCGGCTTACCGCCTGCCCATTCGCATCATCGCCGAGTACGCCTGGCACGCCCTGTTTGCGCGCCAGCTGTTTGTGCGGCCAGAGCCTGCTGAATTGGCAGTGCATGAGGCGGAGTTCACCGTCATTGCCGCGCCCGAATTCGAGGCCCTCCCGGAGCGGGACGGAACCCACACCGGGGCGTTCATCCTGACCGATTTC
>Ga0181531_10000317_pt1 | contig 33601 bp, 29 predicted proteins | sample PEATcosm2014_Bin_38_FD_119743 | JGI IMG/M metagenome (GOLD analysis project Ga0181531, IMG submission 119743) | Peatland microbial communities from MTU Mesocosm Facility, Houghton, MI, USA - PEATcosm2014_Bin11_10_metaG | ecosystem: Environmental > Terrestrial > Soil > Wetlands > Peat | place...
GATGTCGCGACGCTCGCCAAACAGTGGCGCGAAGACCGGCGCTTCCAGCCGCACGTGAACGCGGACGCACGCGAAACCGCGCTCGCCCGCTGGCGCGCGGCCGTCGAGCGGTCGCGCGGCTGGGCTCGGCCATGAACCGCGCCGACGGCGTGGCGCGTCTGCGCGCGGAACGCTTCGACGTGCTGATCGTCGGCGGCGGGGCGACCGGCTTGGGCTGCGCCGTCGATGCGGCGGCGCGCGGCTATCGCACCGCGTTGATCGAAGCCGAGGACTTCGCGAAAGCGACCTCGAGCCGCTCGACCAAACTCGTCCACGGCGGCGTGCGCTACTTGCAGCAAGGCGACATTGGCCTCGTTCGCGAGGCGCTCCACGAGCGCACGAACCTGTTGCGCAACGCGCCGCACCTGGTGCACGACCGCGCCTTCGTCATCCCCGCGTACCGCTGGTTCGACTTGCCGTATTACGGCGCGGGGTTGACGGCGTATGACGTTCTCGCCGGGTGGGGCAACGCGTTCCCGCGCAGCGGTATCGTCGGCGCGCGCGGAGCGCGCGAGCGGATCCCGGCGCTGCGAGCCGACGGGCTGCACGGTGCGATCGTCTATCACGACGGTCAGTTCGACGACGCGCGCTTGGCGGTGACGCTGGCACGCACCGCCGTCGACCAAGGCGCCACCCTCGCCAACTACGTGCGCGCCACCGGTTTCGTGTACGATGGCGCGCGCGTCGCCGGCGTTCGTGCGCACGACGCGGAGAGCGGCGAGGAACTCACGATCCGCGCGCAGGTCGTCGTCAACGCCGCCGGAATCTTCGTCGACGAGGTGCGCCGACTCGATGCCCCGGCTGCGCCGGCGTTGCTCACGCACAGCCGTGGCTCGCACATCGTCGTGCCGGCGGGCGCGCTCGGCGACGCCAGCGCCGCACTGCTCGTGCCGAAAACGTCCGATGGTCGCGTCTTGTTCGCGGTGCCGTGGCACGAGCACGTTGTCATCGGCACGACCGACATCCCGGTCGACCGCGCCGAACTCGATCCGCAGCCGAGCGATGCCGAGATCGCATACATCCTCGAGACGGTGAATCGCTATCTGGTCAGGCCGCTCGGTACGTCCGATATCCTCGCGGCGTGGGCCGGCCTGCGGCCACTGGTCAACCGGAGCGCGGTCAGCACCGCAGCGCTCTCGCGCGAGCACGTGGTCGATGTCGCAGCGTCCGGTCTGGTCACGGTCACCGGCGGAAAGTGGACGACGTACCGCAAGATGGCCTCCGACACCATCGACGTGGCGATGCGCGTCGGCGCGCTGGCGCCGGCAACGTCGGCGACGGAACGGTTGCCGCTGCGCGGCGCGCTCGGTCCGGTTCCCGCGCAAGAGCGGCTGCGGCCCTACGGCACCGACGCGCCCGACGTCCTGGCGCTCGAGCGCGCCGATCCCACGCTCGCGACGCTTCTCGACGCGCGCTTGCCGTACACCCGTGCCGAAGTCGCCTACGCGGCGCGCAACGAGATGGCGCGCACCCTCGACGACGTGCTGGCGCGCCGGACGCGGGCGCTCTTCCTCGACGCGGCGGCCGCGCGCGCTGCCGCGCCCGCCGCGGCCGAGCTGCTGGCCGCCGAGCTGGGCCGCGATGCGGCCTGGCAGCGCGAACAGCTCACCGCTTTCGACACGCTGGCCTCCCACGCACAGGCGACGCCGGCCGCCTGACGCGAAAGGGCGCGGATGCGAGATCGCACGCGCGCCGTGGGCGCCGCCGTCGTCGCGGCGCTGGTCCTGTACGTGGCACTCCCCATCGTGGTCGTCGACGCGGTCGCGCTCGGATCGTTGCGCACGCCGGTCGGGCGCGCGTCGGCCGAACACGAGTTGACGACGATCGTCGTGGCTGCGTTGTGGCCGGTGCTGCTCGGCACGGCACTGTGGTTCTTTCGGCGGCCGCTGCTCGCGCTCGCTGGGCGAAGCACCGCGCACGCCGATGAGGCCGCGACCGCGGAGCGTCTCGCGCGCGAACGGGCGATCGCCGCGACCGCGCACCTCGTCGCCGCCCAACGCGCCCTGCGCGAAGTCGACGACCCGGCAATCGGGCTGCTCGAGACGCAGGCCATCCGCGCCGTCGGCGCCGAGGGTCCCGCGCCGCAAGTTCCGCCCAGCGAGATCGCGTCGTTGGTCGGATCGCTAGTCACGCCGGCGACGGTGCGCGCGTTCGAGAAGCGCCTCGTCCTGTGGCTCGACGCCGATCCGACGGCGCACCTCGAGCTGATCCGCGCGCTCGAAGCGCTGGAGATCCGCGTCGACACCGCGCTGGCGACCGAGGACGCGCTGGTGAAGGTCGAACTGCGCCGCTACGACCTGCTGGTCGGCGACGAGCGGCGCGCGGCGGACGATCGCGCCGGTTTGCCGTTCACCGCCGCAGTGCACCGGCGCGACGCGACGATCCCGATCGTCGCGCCGTCCGGCGGCCCCGTGCGGCTGTTCGAAACGCTGACGCGCCAGCTCCTCGCCGGCGCGCCGCGCTGAGCCTGGCGGTTTACGCCGCCTTGGTGACCTCGGCTTCGAAGCTGATGCCGCGCTTCTCCGGGCCGATCGCCGTCACGATGAAGACGACGATGAAGACGCCGAGCATGATGATCTGCATGGCGTGGCCGTAGTCCGCGTTCGCCGGTGCAGGCAGCGGGAACTTGGAGGTCGCGAACGCCGCTTCCCACTGCGCTGCGAAGGCAGTGATCAGGTTGCCGAGCTGGTAGGTAAAGCCCGGGAAAGTGCCGCGCACACCGCTCGGCGAGAGTTCGTTGAGATGCGCGGGCACGACGCCCCACGCACCTTGCACGAAGAACTGCATGATGAAGGCGCCGACGGCGAGCAGCACCGGCGAGGCCGCCCCTGTCCAGATCCAGATCGTGCAGGCACCGAGCACGCAGCAGACGCAGATGGTGATCTTGCGGCCGATACGCTGCGAGAGCGCACCGAGCAACGTCCCGCCGATGATGGCGCCGATGTTCATGACAACGGTGACGTTCTGAACGGTGTGCGGGTTGAAGCCGCGCTGCACGGTCAGGAACGTCGGATAGAGATCCTGCGAGCCGTGCGACATGAAGTTGAACGCCGCCATCAGCACGATGGCGAAGACATACAGCAGCGGATTGCTCGTGATCGAGCGCCACAGATTCGCGCGTTCGCCGATCTTCTGATGGGCGCCGAGCTTCCAGACCGGCGATTCCTCGACGCCGGACCGGATGTAGAGAACGAGCAGCGCCGGCAGAACGCCCACGAAGAACATCCCGCGCCAACCGATCTTCTCGAAGAGCTGACCGAAGACGATCGCGGCGATCAGGTAGCCGAACGCATAACCCTGCTGGATGATGCCCGAGGCGATACCGCGCGCTTCGGCGGGCAGCGTCTCGAGCGCGAGCGCCGCGCCGACGCCCCACTCCCCGCCCATCGCGACCCCGTAGAGCGCTCGCAGGACGAGCAGCACGGTGAACGTCGGGGCAAAGCCGCTGAGCAGCTCGAAGATCGAGTAGAGCAAGACGCTCGCCATCAGCGGCCCGCGCCGTCCGTAGCGGTCGGCCAGGATGCCGAAGATGAGCGCGCCCAGCGGGCGAAACATCAGCGTCAACGTGATCGCGAACGCGACCCGCGGAATCGGCAGCTGGAACTCGTCTGCCAGCGCGTGCAGGACGAACGCCATCAAGAAGAAGTCGAATGCGTCGAGCGTCCAACCGAGGAAGGCCGCGCTGAACGCCCGCCACTGACGGCCGTTCAGCTGGGCGAGCGGAGCAAAGATTGCCATTGGTATTCGGTATGCCACCGAAAGCGGTCGAGCCTTCTTCCGCGGCTTGCTAGCCCAGGTCGTCCATCAAAGCGCGCGCTTCGGCATCGGCTTCGAGAAAGGTCTGCTCGCCGTCGACGCAGCGTTCGTAGGCGGTGGCGATCCGGCGTTTGACGTCGGTCTGCGCGCGCTCGCGTTCGAAGTCGCGGTCGGTGGGCCGGTACATCGTCACGTAGGTCGCGAAGTTCTCACGCGCCTCGGTCAGCGAGTAATCGTGGTTGGGGCCGCCGACGACGGCGTCGGGTCGCGGTGAGCCGGGCAGGGTTCGCTCGACGTCGTCCTGCCCGTCGTCTTCCCAGCCGCAGAGCGGACAGATCTCGTACGCACCGCGGCCGTTGATCGTCGGGTAACCGCAGCACGGGCAGGTCGAACGCGCGCCGTCGCGCACTTGCAGCGCGACCCGTTGTTCGGGCGTGAGTTCCGGTTCGAGGACGTCGTCGAACGTCAGCCGCCGCAGCTCGAACGCGGCCCGGTCGAAACTCAGAGGGTCGTCTTCCCGAGCGCGGAGAGGATCAGTTCGACGGCCAGGATCGCGGTCTGGTTCTCGCGGTCGAGAATCGGGTTGATCTCGGTGATCTCCAACGACCCGAGCGTCCCCGACTCGGCCACGCCCTCCATCAGAAGGTGCGCTTCGCGATAGGTGATGCCGCCGCGCACCGGCGTTCCGACCCCCGGCGCTTCCTGCGGATCGACGCCGTCCATGTCGAACGAGACGTGCACCGACTCCGGGCCGTCCGCGACGATCGCGAGCGCCTCGTCGACGACGCGGCTCATTCCGAGCCGATCGACGTCGCTCATGGTGAACGCCTTCACGCCCAACTCGCGGATCGCGGCTTTCTCGCCCTCGTCGACGTCGCGCAGGCCGATGAACGCCATGCGCTTGGGATCGACGGCGTGCTCTTCGAGCGCGAAGTAGACCGGCATCCCGTGGACGTTGCCCGAGGGTGAGGTCAACGGCGTGTTGATGTCGCCGTGCGCGTCGACCCAGATGACGCCCGGCGCACGCCCGCGCGCGCGCGACACACCGGCCAGCGTCCCCATCGCGATCGAGTGATCGCCGCCCAGCACCAGCGGGAACCCGCCGCCGGCCACGACGCCCTGCACGATGTCGGCCAGCTCGTCGCACACCGCCTTGATGATCGGGAAGTACTTGGCGTTCTGCTCGGCGATCGTCGCCGACTCGGGGACGGGCACCCGAAGGTTCCCGTGGTCGGCGACCGTCAGCCCGAGCTTTTCCAGCGATTCTTTCAGCCGCGCGTAGCGGATCGCCGAGGGTCCCATGTCGACCCCACGTCGGTCGGCGCCGAGGTCCATCGGCACCCCGACGACGTCGACCCGGCTGATCCGCTTGCTCGCCGGCCGAAGCTGCGGACTCGTCTCCGTACGCATGCCTCGGTCGTTCGCTGCGCAGGCGACGATCCCGGCCGGGCGCCGACGCTAGCGCATGCGAGCGAGCTCGACGGCGTCGTGGGCGCACATCATGTGGACGCCGGCCGACGACCGATTGAGCGCGCGCAATGTGGCTTGGGTCGCGATACGCAGGCGACGGTCGTGGTCGAAGCGTCGTTGGAACATGCCCAGGAGTGGTGGGCAGCCACCGTCGTTGCCGACTTGGCGATGGTGGAAGTACGCGTCGCCGGCGTGGAGCAGCCACTCCTCGCCGCGGCGGACGGCGACGCCGGCGTGACCGGCGGTGTGACCGTGCAACGGGACGAGCAGCACGCTCGCGTCCGCGTCGACCGGCCGCACGCCGTCGAAGTCGAACCAGCGTTCACCGCCGTCGGCGTAGAGCTGCCACTGCGGCTCGTGCGCCCACTGATCGGCGACATACCGGCGCGCGCCGGCGGGCGAGGTCGCTGCGGCGTGCTCGCGTGCGTGGACGTGGACGCGCGCCCACGGGAAATCGCCGAGGCCACCGGCGTGGTCGCGGTCGAGGTGGGTGACGACGACGTCGCGGACGTCGTGCGGATCGTATCCGAGCGCCCGCACCTGCGCGAGCGCGGTTTCGGCGGCGTCGAGGCGCGGGCGATTGTTGCGCACGAACGCCTTCCCCAAACGCTCGGGTTCGGCGAGGTCGCGTGTTCCTAGGCCCGTCTCGACGAGCAACAGCCGATCGGAGAGCACGACGAGCCACGCGTGGCAGACGAGCGACGCGCGGCGAAAGACGCCTGGCGCGCCGTCGACGAGGCCGCCGCCGCGCGGGCACATCGAGGCGACGTTGAGGTGGTGGATGACCGGCGTGAGTTGGGCTTCTCCCTGGCCGAGATCGTCGCGCTGCAACCCGTGCTGCAAACGCCGGGCTCTGCCGAGCATCTGCGCGACGCGCTGCGCACGAAGGCGCGGTCCGTCGAGCGCCGCATGGAGCGCCTGGCCAGGCTGCGCGTCGCGATCCTCGCGCGCGCGGATGCAGATTGCCCGCTCTACCGCGCTCTCACCGCGCGTTTGACAGCGTAGCAAACGAGCTTGACCGCGAACGCACGAAAATGCTAGCGTAGCAACACGATGCAGTACAAACGAGTCGGCGGAAATCTGGCGACATGCTCTTCGCAGAACAGCGAACTGCTTGCCACGGCATTCCTCGATGGCTCGTCTATGAATCGCACGCGAGATATTTTCGGCTAAGCCCAAGACCTCATCGACATACGAACGAGGGTCTCGGCAACGCCGAGGCCCTCGTTCTTTTTCGACGTTCCTTGACAACTGAAAGCCGCCCGCGGAGTGCGAGGCGGAGTGCATGCCCGTGTGGCCAAGCGGAAAGGCGCCTCGCTTCGAACGAGGGGATCGGGAGTTCAAATCTCTCCACGGGCTTTGGGATCTTCGTTTAACGGTAGGACCGCTGTTTTGCAAGCAGCAGATGCCAGTTCGATTCTGGCAGATTCCAGATGATGCTCAGTGGCGAAATGGTAGCCGCACCTGATTGTTAATCAGACGCCGCAAGGCTTGTTGGTTCGAGTCCAGCCTGAGCAGTTCTTCACATTCGGCGAGTGGTGGAATGCAGACACACCTGCCTCAGGAGCAGGCGCACTCCGTGCGTGCGAGTTCGAGTCTCGCCTTGCCGACCACGCGCAGGTATGCAAACGGTGAAGCACGCCGGCTGTAAACCGGTGACGTCAGACACGCTGGGGGTTCGAATCCTCCCTGCGCACCATACTGCCACTCCGCCAGATCACTCGCGAGTAGCCAAGTAGGTAAGGCAACGGGCTTTGAACCCGTGCACCGCTCGTTCGAATCGAGCCTCGCGAACCAATGGGCTCGATGCCGAAGCAAGACGAGGCCTCCGGTTTTTACCCGGAACGAAGCGAGTGCGAGTCTCGCCGAGCCCACCACGCCCACCAATCCCCCGGGGTACCAATGCGAGTCAGACGGAGATGGCGCCGTGGCTGACTACCAATCAGAAGAGCGGGGTTCAAGTCCCCGGACTCGCACCATATCGTCCCCCGCCGATCTCTGGCCGCATATAACTCAACAAAACGCAGGTCACGACCGCAAACCCGAGCCACGGGATCTCGAGCGCGATCAACATCGCGCTGGCGAAGATCGCCATCGTGACATACGAGCGGGTGAGCACGGTGCGCCGGATGCGCGGGACGGCGTGATCCTGACCGGGATGTGGGAGCGCTTCCCACGCGAAGGCGTGGTAGCCCATGTTCACCATCAGAATGACGGCCGCGTAGACGAAGGCGGGCACCGGCGCGATCCGGCTGTCGGCGATCCAGGCCGTCGCGAACGGCACCAGCGACGCCGGGAACATGTGGATGAAATTGAACAGGATCAGGCGCGGCGTCGACGTCGAGGCGAACCGCAGCAAGAAGTGGTGGTTGATCCACACGATCGTGATGAACAGATAGCTCACGGCGTAACTCAGCGCCAACGGCCACTGCTCGAAGAGCGCAGCGAAGGTGGGCTTCGCCGGCAACTTGAGCTGCAGCACCATGATGGTGATGATCACCGCGAAGATGCCGTCGGAGAACGTCGCCAGCCGTTTCGGCGTGACGCTCCGAATCAGGTTTCCGTCGGGCAGGAGGTCGCCGTCGTCGCTCACGTGCGCTTGCGGCGGGGCAAGATCGTCTCCTCGCGCGGCTCGCGGGTCACGGCCGGCTGCGCCTCGGCGCGGGAGACCGGATGGGGGAGCAAGTCCTGGAGGAGCACGCGGATCATCGCCGCCGCCGGCACGGCGAGGAACGTCCCCACCAAACCGAACAGCTCGCTGCCGGCCAGGATCGCCAGCAGAATCCAGAACGGCGAGAGGCCGACGTTCTCCTTGAGCACGCGCGGCGCGATGAAGTTACCGTCGAGCGTGTGGATGAGCGCGATCAACCCCGCGACGACGAGCGCGTTGGTCAAGCCGTGGGTGACGTACGCGAGCGCGACGGCCGGGACGAACGCGATGGCAGCGCCGGCGTACGGGATGAAGTTGAGCGCGCCCGACACGACGCCGATCAGTAGCGCGTACGGCACTCGCATCCCGAACAGCATGACCGTCAGCATGAAGCCGAGGATCGACCCGTCGATCAGTTGCCCGCGAATGAAGCCGCCGACGACCTTGTCGAGGTCGGCAATGATCGTCTCGGCCTTCTCGCGCCCGCGGCCACGCGCCGGAAAGACGGCGAGGAAGCTTTTCTTGAGGTTCTCGGCATCGAGCAGCATGTAGGCCGCCAGCACCGGCACGACGATCACGGTCGCGATGACCGAGATCGTCGAGGCGACGACGGCCAGCGTCTTGGTCGCGGTGCTGAACGCGTTGACCTGGACCCAGTGTTCGAGCTGCAGCGGGATCGACGCGAGATAGCCGCGCTCCGGCGGCGAGAGCCAGCGCAGCACGGGCGTCTTCGGATCGGCGATCATGGTCGAGTACTGCGTGATCAGTCCCGGCGCCGTGTGGGCCACGTTCTGCACGTCGGAGACCAGCGGCGGCACCAACAACTGCGCGATCGCGGCACCGATGACGATCAGCAGCGCGTAGACGAGCAAGATGGCGACACCGAGCGGCAGCCGCTCGTTGAGGCGGCGGACCAGCGGGAAGATCAGGTACGCGAAGAACAGCGCGACCACGAACAGCAGCGCCGTCGCCTTGACGTTGCCGAGGAACTGCAGGAAACCGACCACCAGGTAGATCGCCACGGCGACGAGCCCCAGGGTCTTGAGCCAGAACGTGACCTGGCGTTCGCCACGCGAGACGCGTCGCAGGCGGGGTGGCTGGGGGACGGGTGCAGCGCTCACCACGCTCTCTTCCCCGAGGTGGAGAGGCCGCCCCGCGCCGACGTCGTAAACGGGGCCGATGCCCGCCCCCACGCGTGCGACCTTCTTGGGGTTCGCGCTCGTACCGTTCGCCACTGGTCTGGCGAGCTGCACCGCGAAACGCTACCCGCCCGGGGTCCTGCGGATCGGCATGGTGACGGACGTCGGGGGGTTGGGGGACCACTCGTTCAACGACTCCGCCTACGCGGGGCTACAGCGCGCGCAACGCGAGTTGGGCGTCGTCACCACCGTTCTCGAGTCCAGCTCGGCGGCCGACTATCAGGTCAACATGACGGTCCTGGCCAACAAAGAGTTCGACGAGATCTTCGCGATCGGATTCCTGATGGCCGAAGACGTCTCCGAGGTCGCGCAGCGCTACACGACCCGCCACTTCGGCATCATCGACGCGGTCGTCGACCTGCCCAACGTCACCTCGGTGACGTTCAAGGAAGAAGAAGGCTCGTTCCTGGCCGGCGCGCTGGCCGCGATGACGACCAGGACCAAATCAATCGCGTTTCTGGGCGGGGTCGACATCCCGCTCTTGCGCAAGTTCGAAGCCGGCTACGCCGCCGGTGCCCGCGAGATCGACCCGGCGGTCAAGGTACTCGACAAGTACGTCGGCTCGTTCGACGACGTCGCCTCGGGCAAGGAGCTGGCGCAAGTCCTCTTCGACGAGGGCGCCGACATCATTTACGTCGCCGCCGGCAAGGCTGGCCTGGGCGCGATCGGCGCCGCCAAGCAACGGCCGGGGACCTACGTCATCGGGGTCGACTCCGACCAGGACGCGCTGGCGCCGGGCACAATCCTCACCTCGATGGTCAAACGGGTCGACATCGGCGTCTTCCGCGTCTGCGCCGCGCTGGCGCGCCACCAGCACCTGCCCTCGCACCTCGCACTCGGGCTGGCGCAGGGCGGCGTCGGCCTGACCGACTTCAAATATACCCGCACTGTCGTCACCCCGCCGAAGATCGCCGAACTCAACACGCTGAAGGCAGCGATCATCGCCGGCAAGATCGTCGTCCCCTCGACGCGGGAGGAACTCGCATCGTTCACGCGCGTCCCGCTCTGACGCTGCGCGGCGTGCGGCGGCGCTTCGGCGCCGTGCAGGCCGTCGACGGCGTCGACCTCGAGCTGCTTCCCGGCGAGATCCACGCGCTGGTCGGTGAGAACGGCGCCGGCAAGTCGACGCTGGCGGCGATCGCCTACGGTGCGGTGCGCCCTGACGAAGGCACGATCGAAGCAAACGGTGTCGTCGGCCTCGTGCACCAGCACTTCAAGCTGATCGATCGGCTGCGGGTGTGGGAGAACGTGCTGCTCAACCGCGAGCCGCGCAAGGGCTGGACGATCGACGTCCCGGCCGCGCGCGAGCGCGTGCGTTCGTTGGGCACGCGCTACGGCCTCGACGTCGATCCCGACGTGCTGGTCGAAACGTTGCCGGTCGGCGTCAAGCAACGGGTCGAGCTGCTGCGCGAACTCGATCGCGAGCCGACCGTGCTGCTGCTCGACGAACCGACGGCCGCGCTCGCGCCGAGCGAGATCGCCAGCTTCTTCACCACGATTCAAGACCTCGCCGCGCGCGGCACCGCGATCATGGTCGTCACCCACAAGCTCGCCGAGGTGATCGCGTACTCCCAGCGGGTGACGGTGATGCGCCACGGCCGCGTCGTCGCCCGCCACCAGACCGCCGAGACGACGGCCGCCGAGATCGCGCGCGAGATGGTCGGCGGCGAGGTGCCACCGCTCGCCGAGCGCGAGATGCGCGCGCCGCAGCCGCTGCTCGACGCGCGCGGCCTGACCGCGCACTCGGGGACGAGCGTGCTGCACGAGGCGACGTTCACCGTGGGTGCCGGCGAGATCGTCGGCATTGCCGGCGTCGAAGGCAACGGCCAGTCGGCGCTCGCCGACGCGCTGGCGGGGATCATTCCGTTCGGCGGCACGCTGCTGTTCGCAGGCACGGCACTGCGCGGCGACGACTCGCCGGCGGCTCGCATCAAAGCCGGTGTGCGCGTCATCCCGCAAGACCGGCTGCGCGAAGCGCTCGTGCTCGACTGGTCCGTGCGCGACAACGCCGCGCTCGGGCGCCAGCGCACGCTGCCGCTGGCGCGCTTCGACGCCGCCGCGCGCGAGATCATCGAGCGCTTCGACGTCCGGCCACCCAACCCGGGCGCGATCGTCGGCGCGCTCTCCGGCGGCAACCAGCAGAAGATCGTGGTCGGCCGCGCGCTGCTGGGCGCGCCGCGCCTCTTGGTGGCCTATCAGCCGACGCGCGGGATCGACATCGGTGCCGCGGCGCTGGTGCAGTCGCGCTTGATCGAGGCCCGCAACGCCGGCGTCGGCGTGCTCTTGATCTCGTTCGAACTCGACGAGATCTTCGCATGTGCCGACCGGGTGCTGGTGATCAGCGACGGTCGCTTCGTCGGCACCTTCGCGCACGACGAGATCGACCGCGGTCGCATCGGCGCGCTGATGGCGGGGCACGCGTGAACGCGCTCTGGCGGGTGCGCGGGTTGCGCGATCTGCTGGTCGTGATCGTGCTCGTCTTCGGCGTCGGCTCGATCGCGATGCTACTCGCGCACGTCTCGCCGATCGACGGGTTCTCGGCACTCTTCGACGGCGCGTTCGGCACCTGGGAAGAGATCGCCGAGACGCTGGTGCAGACGACGAACCTGCTCTTCCCCGCGCTCGGCATCGCGGTCGCGTTCCGCGCCGGCATGTTCAACATCGGCGCCGAGGGGCAGTTGATCTTGGGCGGTTTCGCGGCCGGCTGGCTGGGCGCGCAGGTGCCGGCGCCGGCGTGGATCGCGATCCCGATGGTGCTGATCGCCGGCGCACTCGCCGGCGGCGTGTGGGGCGCGATCCCGGGCTTCTTGCGCGCGCGCTTCGGCGCCAACGAAGTCATCGCAACCCTCATGCTCAACGTCATCGCCGTGCTGCTCGCGACCTACTTGGTCACCGGGCCGCTGATCCAGGCCGGCGGCGGTGCGCAGGAGACCGCGCTCTTGCCCAAGGCCGCACAGTTGGGTGATCTGGTTCCCGACTCGCGGCTGACCTGGGCGTTCCCGCTCGCGCTCGTGCTCGCGTTCGCGTTGCGCTGGGTCTTGCAGCGCACGGTGTTCGGCTACGAGCTGCGCGCCGCCGGCGAAGCACCCGAGGCCGCCAAGCGGGCCGGCATCGACCTGGGCCGCACGGCGCTGGTCGCGATGGCGATCTCCGGCGCGCTGGCCGGCTTGGGGGGCGCGACGATCGTCACCGGCGTGCTGCACCGCTTCAACGTCGGCCTCTCGCCGGGCTACGGCTTCATCGGCATCGCGGTCGCACTCGTCGGCAACCTCGACCCACTGTGGATTTGCGTGGCGGCGTTGGGCTTCGGCATCTTGCAGAGCGGCGGGATCGCGATGCAAGCCGAGGCCGAGGTGCCCAAGCAAGTCGTCTCGCTGGTCACGGGGCTGGTCATCATCGCGCTCGCCGGGCGGCGCGTCGTCGCTTCGCGGAGGACGACGTGAACGGCTGGATCGGCGCCCTGTTGGCACTCGCCGCCCTCACGTTGATCAAAGCGACGCCGCTGATCTACGCGGCGCTCGGCGGCGTGCTCAGCGAGCGGTCGGGGGTGGTGAACATCGGGCTGGAGGGGATCTTGATCGCGGGCGCCTTCACCGCCGTCATCGTCAGCGGCGCGACCGGCAGTCCGGTGCTGGGCGCGCTCGCCGGCGTCGTCGCCGGCGCACTCTTGGCGGCGCTGCTCGCGTACGCCGCCACCCGCTTGGCCGTCGACCAGATCGTGGCCGGCACCGGCCTCAACATCGCCGCGCTGGCCGCGGCGGCCTTCGGACTCGTCCTCGTCTATCATCAGCCGGGCGCCTCGCACGAAGTGCCGGCGCTCGGCCAAACCGGCGAGGACGCGCTGATCGTGCTGGCGCTCGTCGCCGCCGTCGGCCTGCACCTGGCCTTGACCCGCACGCCGTGGGGCCTGCGCGTGCGCGCGTGCGGCGAGGACCCCAGCGCTGCCGAATCGGCCGGGATCGACGCGCTGCGCACACGCTTCCTGGCGGTGGTGATCGGCGGCGCGATCGCCGCGCTGGGCGGCGTCTTCCTCTCGCTCGGCGAGCTCGATCTGTATTCGGACGGAATGACCGCCGGCCGCGGCTTCATCGCCCTGGCCGCGGTGATCTTCGGCCGCTGGACGCCGCTGGGGGCGACCGGCGCCGCCATCTTCTTCGGCTTCTTCGCCGCGTTGCAGTTCTCGTTGCAGCGCGCCGGCGTGCCTTCCGAGGTCATGCAGGCGCTGCCGTACGTGGCCGCACTGGTCGCGCTGGCGGGCTTCGCCGGTCGCGTTCGCGCGCCGGCCTCCGACGGCGTGCCGTACATTCGGCCCTAGCGACGTTCCGTTTGTCGAACGCGTGCTCACCTCGCTTGGCACGCGAGCAACTTGACTTTTGTCGCGCGCGGCCGAAAGATACTCTACAATGCGAGTCGTGCGTCGACTCCTCGCCGCGTTCGTCGCGTCGCTCGTTCCGCTGGTCGCGTGCGGACCAGCCGGCGCCAGCGCGCTCGCGGGACCGCTCGCAAGCTTCCAGTTGCAGCTCGACGCCTACACCATGCGCGCGCCCGGCCACGTCGCGCTCGAAGTCCAGGACGTCGCGACCGGCACCACCACCGGCGTCAACGCGTCCGCCGAGATGCCGGCCGCCTCGACGATCAAGATCCCGGTCATGGTCGAAGTCTTTCGCCAATTGGGTCTGGGCCGGTTCGATTTGAACACCAGCGTGCACTTGGAGAATGCCGACCGCGACTGGGGCTGGGGCGACTTGTGCAACGCGCGCGCCGGCAACGGCTACGCCGTCTCGGCATTGCTCGCGCTGATGATCGACGAGAGCGACAACACGGCGACCAACATGTTGATCCGGCTGGTCGGCCGCCAGCACATCAACACGACGATGCGGCGCCTGGGCCTGGGGCACACCCACCTGACCGACTTCATCCGCTCGAACGGTCCGATCCGCTGGGCGCTCCGGTCGAGCCCGGCCGACATGACCCGCCTCTTGGCCGAGATGGCGAGGGACCAGCTGGTCGACGCCTGGTCGTCGCGCGCGATGATCGCGATCCTCGAGCGCCAGCATCACAACAGCCTCCTGCCCGAACCGCTCCCGCCGAGCACGCCGATCGCGCACAAGACCGGAACCTTGCACGACACGCTCAACGACGTCGGCATCGTCTACGAGGGCGCCGAGCCCTATGTGATCGCGGTGATGACGACCGACCTGCCGGACCTGGACTCCGGCCGTAGCTTCATCCGCGGCATCTCGCGGATGGCCTACAGCGCGCTGGGGCGGTTCACTGCCTGGCGCGGTGCGAACGACCTCGATCTCCCCGCGGGCGAGACCACCAGCGCGACGCTGCCGGCCGACTTGCAGATGTGGACGCCCGGCGATGCGACCTCTGCCGCCCCGGCCGATGCAAACGCGACGGTGCCGGACGAGCCGAGCCCGGCACCGCAGCCGACCCCCGACCCGCAAGCGACCTGATCGTTACTGGGTCGCGATCGCCGAGGTGCGCTGCAAGAGCGCGCGCAGCGAGCCCGCGTCGTCGCTGCCCAAACCGCCTTCGATCTGCCCTTGCGCGCGGCGCCAGAGCGGGATCGCCTTCCGCAACGCGGCGCGACCGCTGGGCGTGATCCGGATGCGACGCACGCGCCGATCGTCCTGGTCGGGCCCGGAGCGCAAGAGCCCGCGCGTCTCGAGCGGTTTGAGGTTGCGGGTCAGGGTCGTCGGATCGGTCGCCATGCGCTCCGCCAGCTCGCCCAGCGCGATCCCGCTCGCGCTCTGACAGAGCGCGCCTTCGAGTTGCGCGAGCAGGCCGAACTGCGCGATCGTGACGCCGGCAGGCGCGAGCGCGTCGTCGTAGAGCTGGCTCACTTGGCGCGCCGCGCGGCGCAATCGCTTGCAGGTGCAGGCGGAGAGCTCGCGCAGGTCGACCGCGTTGACATCGTCGGACATTACCTGTATATGCATGTATATGCCGAAACCGTCCGCGCGTCAAGCGGCGATGCTGCAGGGTCCGATCGCCGCCACGATCCTCGCGCTGGCCGGGCCGACGGTCGCCGTCTTGGTCATCCAGACCGCGGTCGGGATCGCCGAGACGTTCTACGTCGGCTTCCTGGGCACGAGTGCCATCGCCGGCGTCGCGGTCGTCTTCCCGGTCTTGATGCTGATGACGATGATGTCGAACGGCGGCATCGGCGGCGGCGTGGCGGCAGCGGTTGCGCGCGCGCTCGGCGCGGGCCGGCGCGACGACGCCGACGCACTGGCGACGCATGCCGTCGTCATCGCGCTAGTGTTCGGTGCGCTCTTCACCGCGGCGGCGCTCGGCTTCGGACCATGGGTCTACGCGGCGCTCGGCGCGCACGGCGCAGCGCTGCAGGCCGCGCTGACCTACTCGACGTTCGTCTTCATCGGCGCGATCGCGAACTGGCTGGTCAACTTGTGCGCGTCGGTCCTGCGTGGCGCGGGCAACGTGCGCGTGCCGGCAATGGTCAACTTCGTGAGCGCGTGCGTGCTCATCCCGCTCTCGCCCGCTTTCATCTTCGGCATCGGTCCCGTCCCGCGGCTCGGCATCGCGGGCGCCGGCGTCGCCGTCTCGCTGTACTACCTGGGCGCAGCGGTCGTGCTGCTGCGCTACCTCGCGCTCGGGCGCGGCGGCGTGACGCTGCGCGTCGTGCCGCTGCGCGCACGTCTCTTCTGGGACATCCTGCGCGTCGGTTTGCCGTCGGCACTCGGCTCGGTGCAGACGAACTTGACGGTCGCACTCGTCACCGGCGCGGTCGGCCTGTTCGGCACCGACGCGCTGGCCGGCTACGGGATGGCCTCGCGGCTCGACTACGTGCTGATCCCGCTGCTGTTCGGCTTGGGCACGGCGGTGGTGACGATGGTCGGCACCAACATCGGCGCACATCAGGTCGAGCGTGCGCGGCGCATCGCGTGGATCGGCGCGGCCATCGGTGCGCTCGGTACCGAAGCGATCGGTCTGCTGGGCGCGCTCGTGCCGTGGCTGTGGCTCGAGCTGTTCAGCCGCGACCCGCACGTGATCGCGGTCGGGTCGCTCTACTTGCGCATCGTCGGACCGTGTTACGGCGCAACGGGCCTGGGCTTGCTGCTCTACTTCGCGGGCCAGGGCGCGGGCCGCGTCATCTGGGTCGTGCTCGCCGGCACCGCGCGCCTGGCGATCGCGGCAGGTCTGGGCTGGTATGCGGTCGCCACGTTGGGCGCGGGGCTGGGGAGCCTGTTCGCGATCGTCGCCCTGGCCTCGGTGTCATACGGCGCGTTCAGCGCGGCGGCCACGCTGCGCACGGCCTGGGGCCTGCGCACGCAACTCGCCACCGCCAACTGAACGCGCGAGGTCCACCTCGCCACCGCGGCGGAACCGTCGGCATGCCGAAGTATCGCTACCGCATCGTCGACGTCTTTACCGACGCGCCGCTGGAAGGCAACCCGCTCGCCGTCGTCCCCGACGCGCGCGGGCTCGACGAGGGGACGATGCTGCGCATCGCGCGCGAGTTCAACCTCTCGGAGACGACTTTCGTGCTCCCGGCGACGCGACCGGAGGCATCGGCACGCGTGCGCATCTTCACCCCGACCCATGAGATGACGTTCGCGGGCCACCCGACGATCGGCACCGCCGCGGTCCTGCGCGACGAAGGACGGGTGCCCGCCGATGCCGTTCGCTTCGTGTTGGAAGAGAAGATCGGTCCGGTGCCGGTGCGCGTCGACGGCGCCATGCTGTGGCTGACGACGCCGCCGATCGCGGTCGGCAAAGAATACGATCGCGCCGCCTGCGCCAAGGCGGTCGGCCTGGACGAGCGCGATCTGCTCCCCGGAGTGCCACCGCAATGGCTCTCGGCCGGCAATCCCAACGTCTACATTCCGCTCGTCGACAAAGCCGCCGTGGATCGCGCGTGGGCCGATCGTTCGACGGTCGCCGCCCTGCACGGGTCGATGAGCGAGAGGAGCTGCGTCTTCGTCTTCACCCCGACGCCCGAAGGCGCGTATTCGCGCATGTTCGCCCCCGAGTACGGCCTGGTCGAAGACCCGGCCACCGGCAGCGCGACGGGACCGCTGGCCGCCTACATGATGCGCCACGGTCTGGCCGCCCACGCCGACGGCACGCGTTTCGTCAGCGAACAGGGCACGAAGATGGGCCGCCGCAGCCTCTTGTACGTCACCATCCACGGCGATCACGGCGCCAACGGGATCGAAGTCGGCGGTCGCGTCGCACCGTTCGCGGAGGGGACGTTTCAGTTGTAGTTCTTGGTCAGGTGCCAGAGCGACGGATTGACGCCTTCGCAGAAGACGAACGCGGTGCGGTTCTCGTACGGCATCGCGAACGGTGAAAACGGGTGCCCGAGGACCCGCACGCGATCGCAATGCCCTGCATCGTTCGACGGATCGTCCCAGGTGATGTCGATGAGGTTGCGCGGGTTCTGGCCGCGCAACCCCCACAGGTAGTATTGATTGTGGCCGCTGAGCGCGGGCGGTAAGCCGTACGCGAAACCATACACGTCGATCGCCCCGGCTTGTCCGTAGTCACCGGCCAGGAGCGCCGTCTGCGCGCGTGTCGCGGGCGGCAACGAATCGTACGCTGCGGCCACCTGGCGCACGAAATCGTGCCAGCCCTGCTCGTCGGAGAACACTTGCGGGATGCGTACGTGTGCGGCGCCTTTTTCCTGCACTTGCGGCATGAGATGGTAGCGATGCGCGTACGCCTCGAGCGATGCCGGCGCGAGCAGCGGCAGCGCTATCGGTGCGATGAACGCGCTGAACGCCACGGCGAGCGCGAGGTACGCGACCCGCACCGACCGCCACCGTACGACCCGCTCGAATGCGAGGGCGCCCAACACGAACATCGTCGGATAGGCGGCGGCAAGGTAGTAGTCTTTGCCGTGACCGGCGATCGTGATTGCGGTCGCGAGCACGAACGCGATGGCGAGAAATCGGACCCTGGCGAGATCGCGCCACACGAACGGCGCGACGATGCCCGCCACCCACATCGGTGCGAACAGCGGGTTCATGACCCCGATCTGATTCGCCAAAAAGGCGAGCGGCGGCGTGTCGCTGTTCTTCGCGCGCGCCGCCGCCATCAGCTCGCCGAAGGGCCAGCCGTGCACGGTTTGCCAGATGATCGACGGCACCGCGATCAGGGCGGCGATCCCCAGACCCAGCCACAGCTCGCGCCGCGCAAAGAGGCGCCGCTGCGGCGTGAGCAGCAGCCCGATCGCGAGCGCGACCAGCCACGCCGCGAGCGCATACTTCACCTCGAGTGCGAGTCCGGCGGCGAGGCCCGCCCAGAGCGGCGCCGTGCGATCCTCCCGCACGACGGCAAGCGTGAGTGCATACGCGACGGCCGTCCACGCGAGCGGCTCGAAGGTCGTGGTATTCAGGGTCGCGGTGAGCCCGAGAAACATCGGCGCGACCGCCGCGGCGATCGCGGCCGCCCAGGCCGCGCCTTCGCGCCCCCCCAACGCGCGGACGAACGCGACGACCAGCCACACCAGCACCCCCGCCGCGAGCACCGCCGGCAAGCGCAACAGCCACGCGTGCGCGCCGAGCGCGTAGGTCCCCGCCGCCAGCAACGGGACCAGCGGCGGCTGGTCGACATAGCCGAATTGGGGATGGCGCCCGCACACGATGAAGTACAGCTCGTCGCGAAAGACGTCGTACCGCCCGGCCAGCGCTCCGTGCAGCACCAGTGTCAGCAGGCCGATGACCAACGCGGGCGGATCACGCCACCAGGGCGTACGAACCGGCAGCTCGCTCATCTCCTGGGTGTAGCATCGACGGCCGCGGTCCCGCCACTGCGGTCGGACGAACGGGCCCCAAGCGCGGACGAGCGGGCCGTCACCAGCGCGCCAGTAGCTCGGGACGCCGGCCGACGTAGCGGCGCGTCCACGTCAGCGTCGTGCCGTCGGTCAGCACGACCTTGTACTCGCCGTGGAACCACGTACGGAGTTCGCGGATCGCGTCGATCCGCACGACCGAGGAGCGGTTGATGCGCGCGAACGCGCGCGGGTCGAGCGCGCCTTCGAGCCGGTCGAGGGTCCCGCGTACCGTGTGCGTCGCGCCGACACAGTGCAGCAGGGCGTCGTTGCGGTCGGCTTCGATCCAGACGATGTCGCGTACGGCGACGAAGTACGCACGCTCGTCGCCTTCGACCAGAATGCGCTCTCGGTACGGCTCGGGCTCGCGCAGCCGGTCGATCAGCCGCGCCACCTGGTCGGCGGATACCGCGTGGGCCGCGTGCGCGCGGCGCAGCCGTTCGAGCGCGACACCCAATCGGTCCTCGTCGACCGGTTTGAGGACGTAGTCGAGCGCCTCGAGCTCGAACGCGCGCAGGGCGTGCTCGGCGTGGGCGGTCACGAACACGATCCGCGGGCGCGGTTCGAGCGCGAACAGCTCGCTCGCGAGCGCCACCCCGTCGGTCCCCGGCATCTGCACGTCGAGGAAGACGACGTCGGGTCGTCGCTCGCGGACCTGCGTGCGCGCCTCGGTGGCGCTGGCCGCTTCGCCGACGACCTCGACGTCGGCATGACGGCCGAGTAGCCGCACCAGCTTGCGGCGCGCCGGCGCCTCGTCGTCGACCACCAGCGCGCGCAGCACGGTCAGCGCGCCAGCGCCGGCGCGGCGTGGCGGTACGGCAGCGTGACGACGGCCTCGACGCCACCCTCGGCACGTGCGTCGAGCCGCAGGGCGCCGGCTGCACCGTAGAGCTGCGCCAGGCGGCTGCGCGTGTTGCTGAGCCCGACCCCACCACCGGGGCTGCTGTTGCCGCCCAAGCCGACACCGGTGTCGGCGACCGAGAGGCGCAGCGCGTCGCCCTCGCGTCGCACCGCGACCGTGATATCGAGCCGAGCGGCGTCGGGGTCCAGACCGTGCCGGAGCGCGTTCTCGAGCAGCGGCTGCAAGATCATCGTCGGCACCAGCGCGTCGCTGGCGTCAGGGTCGATGCGATATTCGACGCGCAAGCCGTCCTCGAGCCGCGCCTGCATGATTTCCAGGTACAGCCGCGCGATGTGCAGCTCGTCGCCGACGACGTTCTCGGGTTGCTCGCAGGCATAGAGCGTCACCCGCAAGAGGTCGGCCAGCCGTGCGATCATGCGGTCGGCAACGCGGGGGTCCTCGTACATGACCGCCGAGATCGTGTTGAGCGTGTTGAACAGAAAGTGCGGCTGGAGCTGCAGTTGCAGGTTGGCGAGCTTGGCCGCGACGAGCTGGGTCTGCAGCCGCGCGTCACGCCGAATGCGGTCGAGGAAGTTCGTGCAACCGACGAAGACCGCGAACGCGATCAGGTCGTTCGAGAACTCCATCGGATAGCGCCAATGCATGTCGCCGTAGTCGTACGGTCCCAGGCCGAAGAGCGGGAAGAGGATCGCGCGGGAGAGCGCCATCAGCGTCGTGTGCAGCAGCGAGAACACCAGCGCGCCGAGCACGTAGACACCCAGCACGCGCGGCCAACCGGTGCGTCGCCAGGGGAAGCGCCGGCACAGCGCGACCACCAGTGGGAGCAGCACGAACGCCGCCCACGCGCCGGTGGTCTGCTCGATGAGCAGCGGCGCGACGTCGGCGTGGTCGCCGCGCGCGAGCCGGTCGAAGAACCGGTAGAAAAACTCGAGCGCACCGATCGCCGTGAAGAGCGCGAAGAGGGCGGCCCAGCCGCCCGTCGGCGTCAGACGGCTGCGGAGCGTCCGGCGTAGGTCGGCGTCAGCCACGAGGAGTATTGCGGCACACCGCCGCGCACGACGCGATCGTAGAGCCCGATCAGCTGGCTGGCGATCGGGCCGCGCTGGCCGCTCCCGATCGGGCGGTGGTCGATCGACTCGACCCACTGCACGCCGGCCGCGCTGCCGGTGATGAACACCTCGTCGGCGATGATCAGCTCGCTGCGGTCGATCGCCCGCTCGACGACCTCGATCCCCAGCTCCTCGCGCGCGAGCGTCATCACGATGCGGCGCGTCACGCCTTCGAGAATGTTCTGCGAGCAATCGGGCGTGTAGAGCACGCCCTTGCGCGCCATGAAGATGTTCTCCGCCGATCCTTCGCTGACATGACCTTCGGCCGAGAGCATGATCGCCTCGTCGAAGCCGTTGAGGATCGCGTCGCTCTTGGCAAGCGCGCTGTTGACGTAGGTGCCGGTGATCTTGCCGCGCGCCGGCGCCATCGTGTCGTCGATGCGGCGCCACGCGCTCACGCCGCAGCGCAACCCGCGGTCGGCGTCGAAGTAGCGGTCGAACGGCAGCCCGACGATGGCGAACGCATCCTTGACGTCGTGCAGGCGCACGCCGACGTCCTCGTTGGCCTTGTACGCAAACGGGCGCAAATAGACGTCGCCCTTGAAACTGTTGCGGGCGCACAGCTCGGTCGCGATCGCGCACAATTCGGCCACCGGGTGCGGCAGCTTCATGAGCAGGATGCGTGCCGACTGCTCGAGCCGGCTGAAGTGCGCCTCGAGCTCGAGCAAGTAGAGCTCCTGCTCCTTCGCGTTCCAGAAGCCGCGCACGCCTTCGAAGCAGCCCGTCCCGTACTGCAACCCGTGGGTCATCAGGCCGACTTTGGCGTCGTCGTAGCGGGTGAAGCGGCCGTCGTGATAGACCGTCAGGTCGCCGAGCTGCATGGGAAGCGGGATCCTCCGGAGCGTGGGGACCGCTGATCTTCCCGCGCGGAGGCCGCGCGGCCTGGTCGGGTCGGCCGCAACGCTCGCGCGCCGCACGCGGTTTCCACCCTCACGATGGCCGACGCGTCCGTTCTCTTCACGCCCTTTCGTCTGGGTCGCCTCGAGCTGCGCAATCGCGTGGTGATGGCGCCCCTCACGCGCAACCGGGCGACGCCCGGCACCGACGCGCCGCACGCGCTCAATGCGGAGTACTACCGCCAGCGCGCAACCGCCGGCCTGATCATCGCCGAGGCGACGCAGATCTCGCCCTACGGCAAAGGCTACGCGTTCACGCCCGGCGTCTATTCGCCCGAACAGGTTGCGGGCTGGCGACTGGTCACCGACGCCTTGCACGCGCAAGGCGGCGCGATCTACCTCCAGCTCTGGCACGTCGGACGCTTCTCGCACCCCTCGCTGCAGCCGGGCGGCCTGCTTCCCGTCGCACCCTCGGCGATCGCGCCGGAGAAGCAGCGCACGTTCATCGAGACCGGCGAGTTCGTCGAGGTCGGAACGCCGCGTGCGCTCGAACGCAACGAATTGCCGGGGCTGATCGACGACTACGCCGACGCTGCCCGCAAGGCGATCGACGCCGGCTTCGACGGCGTCGAGGTCCATGCCGCGAACGGCTATTTGCTCGACCAGTTCCTCAAGGACGGGAGCAACCGCCGCAGCGACGACTACGGCGGCTCGGTCGAGAACCGCATGCGCTTGCCGCTCGCCGTCGTCGACGCCGTCATCGCAACGGTGGGCGCCGAGCGCACCGGGATCCGCATCTCGCCGGTCTCGCCGGCGAGCGGGTCGTTCGACAGCGATCCGGCGGCGGTGTATTTCCCCTTCGTGCGAGCGCTCAGCGAGCGCCACCTCGTGTACGTCCACGTCATCGAGGGCGCCACCCAGGGGCCGCGCGATTTCCACGGCTTCGACTTCGGCGCGCTGCGGGGCAGCTTCGAGGGCCCATGGATGGTGAACAACGGCTACACGCGCGACCTCGCGATCGAGACGCTGGCCGCCGGACGCGCCGATCTGATCGCGTTCGGCCGCCCCTACGTCGCCAACCCGGATCTGGTCGAGCGGCTCCGCCGCGATGCACCGCTCAACGAGGTCGACTGGGACCACACCTTCGGCGGCGACGCCCACGGGTACACCGATTATCCGGCCTTGACGACCGCCAACGCGAGCTAGACTTTGCACCAGCGAACAGGGGTAACGAGCGCCGGGTAGCTCGAACCAGCCGCGGCATGGCAAAAAGACGAGTCGCCCTGGTGCTCGCCACGATCTTGGCGTGCACGGGCGCGGCCCCGGCCGACCCGGCGATCCCCGATAGCGCGACGATCCGTGCCAAGGTCGCAGCGGCATCCGGCCCGCTGCCGAACGCCTGGCACGAGGTCGACGAGACGGTCTCCTCGGACGGTACGACGACGATCGAGCACGACTACGTGCGCGGCGACGACTGGCGTTACGCCTACACCGACGGGCCCTACCGCTCGCAGGACGGCTCGTTCAAGGGCCAGCGCTGGCACCAGAACGAGAACGGCCAGACCGTCCTCGACCAGCCCGACCCGGGGCTGGCCGGCGAGGTGGACGAGGAGACGACGACGGTGCGCCGCGTGCAGACACCGGTCGACGGCTACGTGATCGAGACCATGAACAAGCTCGGCTACGGAACCCGCCAGTACGTCGATCCGACGACGTGGCGTACGGTGCGGCGCGAGCGGGTCGAGGCCAACGGTACGATCACGACCACCTACGACGACTTTCGCCTCGAGGCCGGTCGCACGTTCGCACACCACGATCACGTCGACAACGGTATCGAACGCACGACGCAAGACGTGCGCATCGTTTCGTACGATCACGACCCGGTCACCGAGGCCGAGATCGCCATCCCGCCGCCGCGGCGGCAGCTGGTCGAGTTCCCGGTCGGCGTGCATCGCGTGACGCTGCCGACGCAGTTCCTCGACAGCGACATCGTCCTGCGGGTCGACATCAACGGACGCGGACTCGACTTCGTCCTCGATACCGGCGCCGCCGGGATCGTGATCGACAGCGAGGTCGCCAAGCAACTCGGACTCGCGCTGCACGCTCCGCACTCGGAAGTCACCGCGCAGCGTTACAACGCCGCTGAGACGATCGTCCCCGAGATGCACGTGGGCACGTTGACGATGCACGACGTGGCCGTCCACGTCGCGCCGAACGGTTGGCAGGCCGGCCCGTACATCAAGGCCGTCGGCTTGATGGGGTTCGACTTTCTCGCCGAATTGGGCGTGCGACTCGACTACGAACACCATCAGGTCGTCGTCGTTCCCGAATCCGAGTTCGTGCCCCCCACCGATCCCCACACGGTTCCGATCGACGTCCGGGTGGGCGAGGGAGAACTCTATACGAGCGTCGCCGTCAACGGCGTGCTCGGCGAACGGTGGGCACTCGACACCGGCGCCGACGCGACGTTCTTGATCTTCGACGCGTTCGCGCGGCGGCATCCGGAAGCGATGCGCGACGAGCACAATCAAGGCCGGTACTCGGACCCGGTCTCGTTCTCGGGCGTCGGCGGCGCGTTCGACACCAAACCGTACGACATCGCCAAACTCCAGCTCGGCAACCTCGTTTTCACCGATTTCATCGGCTACCGCGTCACCGAGAAGGGCGCCTACGACTGGTCGAGCGACGGCCTCATCGGGACCCACTTCCTACGGCTGTTCATCGTCGACCTCGACTACGTCGAGAGCCGCGTCTACCTCACGCCGACCGACCAGACGAAGCGGCGCGAGCAGATCCGCTGACCGTGGCGGGTGTCCGCGATGTGCTGGCGGAACCTCGCGCGTGCCATGGACTGGAGTTTCATCGAAGGCTCGCGCGTGTTCGAGGTGACCTGGGGATTGGTGACCGGCGCGATCTGTCTGGCGCTCGCCGTCCCGATCCTCTGGTGGGTGCTGCCGGGCCACCGGCGCTCGTTCTTCGGCCGCGCGATCGACCCGCACGGTAATCTGCAGGTCGGGTACGGGGTGTTCGCGATGGCAATGGCGTGCACGAACATCGGCTGCCGTGCCATCCCGCATCACGATCTGCCGTACGTGCACCCGACGTTCTTCCTGATGACGGTGGCGCTCGTGATCGGGCTCGCGCCGCGCCTCCTGGTCGTCGCCCGCGCCCGCGCGTGATCCGCCGGCTGCTGCTCGCCGTGCTGGGCGCGGTGCTGCTGGGTGGGGCCGTGTTGGCCGCGCCCGCGATCACGACGCTCCCGACCGGCTGGCGGATCGTCGGCCCGGACGGTCTGGTCGCGACCGTCGGTACCTTGCCCGAGGGACTCGCGCTCTCGCCCGACGGCACGCGCTTGGTGGAGGTGGAGGCCGGGCATCAACCACCGGCGCTGCGCGTCTTCGATGCGGCGAGCTTGCACGAGCTGCGGGCGGTGAAACTGAACGGCGCGTTCGGCGTCCCGCTGCGCGATCCGGACGGTGAGGGCGTGTGGGTGAACGTCGCCGGCGACTTCCAAGAGCAGGTCGCGCACGTCGACATCGCGACCGGCACGGTCGACCGCGACGTGTCGCTGCCGGTCCCGTTCTTCCCGGTCGCGCTCGCGCGCTCGCCCGACGGGAACCTGCTCGCGGTCGCGGGCGACTTGAGCGGCCGGGTCGCGTTCATCGATCCGCGTGCCGAGCGCGTCGTGCGCACGGAGCGGGTCGGGCTGCATCCGGCCGCGCTCGCATTCTCGCCGGACGGCGACGTGCTCTACGTCGCCGAACGGGGCGAGCGCGCCGTCGACGTCGTTCCCGTCCCGGGCACCCCGCACGAGGTGCTCTCGGGGGTCACCCGTATCCCCGTCGGCCTGCACCCCGACGCGCTTGCGCTCGACGGTGATCGCCTCTTCGTCGCCGACGCCGACGACGACGACGTCGCGATCGTCGACCGCCGCGCGCTGCGCGTCCTCGCACGCGTCCCGCTGCCGTTCCACGAGCCCGGCGTGTTCGGCGACTCGCCGAACGCGATGACACGCGATGGCGATCGTCTCTACGTCAGTTGCGGCGCGGCCAACGCGATCGCGGTCTTCCGCGTGACGCCGCAGGGGCTCGCACCGCTCGGCGCGATCCCGACCGGCTGGTATCCGACCGCGGTCGCGGTCGATCGCGCGCACGGCGTCCTCTACGTCGCCGACGGCAAGGGCGAGTCCTCGCACGCCAACCCCACATTCGATCCGCTGCACGGGGGTCGGATCGACTACATCGCCGACAACATCGTCGGCTCGATCCGGCGCGTCGCGATCCCCGACGACGCCGCGCTCGCGCAGGGACTCACCACCGTGCGCGAGCTCGCGCAGCACGCGACCGTTCCGCCCAGCACCGTCGTGCGCGCGAACGGACCGATCCGCCACGTCGTCTACGTCATCAAGGAGAACCGCTCGTACGACGAGGTGCTCGGCGACCTCCGTCCGGGCGACGGAGATCCGTCGTTGGTGCTCTTCGGCGCGGCGATCACGCCCAACCAGCATGCGCTCGAGCGCCGCTTCGGCACCTTCGACCGCTTCTTCGAAGACGCGCACGTGAGCGCCGACGGCCACAACTGGTCGACCGCGGCGTTCGCCAACGACTATCTCGAGAAGATGTGGCCGCAGGATTACGCCAACCGTGGCCGGCCATACGACTTCGAGGACGCCGCCGAACCGTCGGTGCCGCACGCCGGCTATCTGTGGGACGACGCGGTCGCGCACGGCGTCACGCTGCGCAACTACGGCGAGTTCGTCACCGGCGGTCCGAGCAAACCGACCCCGGTTTCGGTGTCGGACGACGTGCTGCGCTCGCGCACCGACCGGAACTTCGCCACCTTCGACCTCGACGTCCCCGACGCCGACCGTTTCACCGAGTGGAAGCGCGAGTTCGACGCCTACGAGCGTAGCGGGACGCTGCCGGCGCTCGAGATCGTGCGCTTCCCCGACGACCACACCGCCGGGACGCGCCCGGGCGCGTTGACGCCGCAGGCGATGGTCGCCGACAACGACGGCGCCGTCGGCGCACTCGTCGATACGATCTCCCACTCGCCCGACTGGGCGCATACCGCGATCTTCGTCATCGAGGACGACGCGCAGAACGGCCCCGACCACGTCGACGAGCAGCGCTCGACGTTCTACCTCGCTTCGCCGTACGCGCGCGGCGGGGTGCAGCACCAGGCGTACAGTCAGGCCTCGGTGCTGCGCACGATCGAGATCATCCTCGGCCTGCCGCCGATGTCGACCTACGACGCCGGCGCACCGCCGCTGAGCGAGGCGTTCGGCGCGCGGGCGGATCTGCGGCCCTTCGACGCGCTCGCCGAGACGACCGACATGCACGCGAAGAACGGGCGCACGGCCTACCGCGCCGCCGACAGCGCGCGCTTCGATCTCGCCGAAGAGGACCGGGTGGACGACGCCACCTTCAACGACATCCTCTGGCACGCCGTCAAAGGCGCGCGGGCCACACCGCCACCCTTCGGAGCGTTCGCCCGGTGAACGCGCACACACTGACCCTTGGCCTGACCGCGTTCCTGGCGTGCGCCGTCGAGGCGATCGAGGCCCTGACGGTCGTCGTCGCGGTCGGCGTCACCCGCGGCTGGGCGCGGGCGCTGATCGCGGCGCTGTGCGCCGTCCTGGTCCTGGCAGCGGTGGTCGCGTTGGCGGGCCCGCGGCTCCCCGCGCTCGCCGAGCTGCGCCCGGTGCGGCTCGTCGTCGGGTTGATCGCGCTCTACCTAGGCTCGCGCTGGTTGCGCAAGGCCGTCTTGCGCGCCGCCGGGCGGAAGGCGCTGCGCGACGAGCACGCGGCGTTCGAGCGCGGCCGGGCCAAGGTCGCCGCCGGCGACGACGCCGCCGCGTTCGCGACCGCGTTCAGCGGCGTGCTCACCGAGGGCATCGAGGTGGTCGCGATCGTGCTCGCGCTCGGCAGCGGGACGCCCCAAACGCTCGCTGCCGCGACCGGCGGCGCACTGCTCGCCGTGCTCGTCATCGCGGCGCTCGGCATCGCGGTGCGCGGCCCGCTCGAACGCGTCCCCGAGAACACGCTCAAGTACCTGGTCGGGGTCATGCTCAGCGCGTTCGGCATCTTCTGGACCGGCGAGGGGATCGGGATCGCGTGGCCGGCCGACGACGTCGCACTGTTCTACCTGGCCGGCCTGGTCCTGGTGGGCGCCCTCGCGGCGACTGGGGCGCTCCGTGCTCGCCCGGCGACCTGACCCGACGGCGTCACACTCGGCCAATAGCTCATCCAGGTACCTCGACCCTGGCGCGGAACCCATCGGCCCTTGGCGGGTGGCGTCCACGGGGGTCCCTCGGATCGATGACCTACGACCGAGAACGGGCACGCGCGGCACGCGATGCATTGCGTGACCTCGACAATGAACGTTCCTTACACGACAACGTCCTCTTTACGGGGGTGTCGTTCCCGCACGAGCAGCTCCGCACGATCGTGCTGCGCGCGCTCGACTCGCTGCAGCCGCCCGAGCCCGGCGACGGCAGCGACGATCACGCACTGCTGCTCCGCTGCGACGTGCGCCGCGAGCCGCACAAGAACGTGGTCGCCAGCCTGCCGCTCTCGCGGCGGCAGTTCTACCGTCAGCGCGACCTCGCGCTGCGACGGCTCGGGGTCGCCATCGAGCGGGAACTCGAGCGACCGCACGCAGCGGTCGTGCTGCTCTCCGACTCGCGCGAGGCCCGGGAAGCGTTCATCAACATGCTGCGCGAGTGCGGCCAGCACGAGGCCGTCCGCCGCGAGGGGCTGAGCTTTCTCGGCCACCTCCACTCGCCCGACCGGCGCGCGATCCTGCACGGCGTCATCTCCGAGGCCGAGCGGTACCTGGGCAACTTCGAGGCAGCCGCCGATCACCTCGACCAGGCAAAGGCCCTGCTCGAGCACGCTTACGATCGCACGCGCTTTGCCACCCTGTGGATCGCGACCGTCGAGATCGCGCTGCACGTGGTGCGGGCCGATTACGACGCGGCCATGGCGCTCTTCGGCAGCGTCGACGGCATGGTGACCGACGAGCAGACGCTGCACGGCCGCGAGGCGACGCTGCTCGAAATCCTCATCGGCTACGTCGCCTCGATCGAGAGCTCGCGTGGCGCGTGGGGCCGGGCGCGCGCGCTGCTGCGCCGGGCCGAGTCGCTCTCGAGCCGCGGCGACGGTCGCGAGTTGGAGCGCGGGCGCGCGACCCGCTTGCGCCTGGCCGGCCGGTTGGCGCTGCAACACGAGGGTGACGTCCCGCGCGCGCTGGCCGAGTCGCGCGAGGCACTGGTCGTCGCCCAGCGCATGCACCAGCTCCGCCAGGCAGCGAGTGCGTCGGTCGAGGTGGGGCTCGCGCTCGCCGAGGCGGGCGACGCCGAGGCCGCTCGCCACATCGCCGTCGGCCTGGAGATCGGGGCTCAGTTTTCCGACGTCGAGAACGCCGCCGTGCACCTGGCCGACGCCCTCCCGGTCCTGCTGCACGCCGGCCAAACGGAGGTTGCCCGGCGGCACTTCGATGCGCTGCGCGGCGGCCGGATCTCGCCCCGCGCCGCCCCGCTCATCGAGCTCTCCGAGGCCCGCTGGGCGCTCCACGCTGCCGACGCACCGACGGCCGTCGAACGTGCCCGTGCCGCGCGCGATCGGCTCGAGACGCACGGGCTGTTGCCGCTGGCCTGCGACGCCCGCGTCGTCGAAGTGGAAAGCTGGCTCGCGCTGAGCCGCCCCGTGCACGCGCGGCGGGCCTTCCGCGAGCTCACCGAACTGGCGCAGCACGCCGGCCGCGCACCGACGCGCCGCCGCCTGCGCGCGCTTGGCACTCTTTTGGCACTCTAGACGGCAGTGGGCGAACCCACCGCAGGCGCATCCGCACCGGACTATCCCGATCCGATCTGCGGAGGCGTTTCCGGTGCACGCACGTTCCAACGTACGGCAGCTTCTTCTCTTCCTCGGCACGTCCGCGCTGGCGGCGTGCAGCGGTGGCGGCGCGTCCGGTGGCTCAGCCGCCCCGGCCGCCGCGCCGACGGCATCGCCGACGGCGACGCCCGTCCCCAACCCGCGTCCCGCCGCGAGCGGCGACGCGTTCGTGTACGCCGGAACGCTGACCCAGTCGTTCACGCGCTACGCGACCCCGGCGCCTACCCCCACCGATAGCTCGACGCCGGCCCCGACCCCGACGCCGTTCGTCACCACCAACACCACCAGCATCTCGCAATCGGTCGCCGTCGGCACCGGCGCGAGCTTCGCAGGCGCAAGTGGCCTGGTGACCTTCACGACGAAGGAAACCGACGCCGGCGCCCACACGACCGTCACGCAAACCTCGACGAACTACGTCGACTACGCCGCCGATGCGACGCGGGCGAACGGCGTCGACGTGACCCTGGTCGGCACCACCGAGAGCAACTCGAACGGCCTCTCCGACCAGACCGTCACCGGCACGGGCAACGGCGTCTACGACGAGCTGCCCGAGATCACGAACGCGCAATGGGCGCCCACCGCCGCGCGCACGTACACCGAGAACGACCCCGGTGGCGAGACGTTCACGCAAACGTACGCAGCCGACGGCTCGTACAACGCGACCTACAGCTACCCGGGCGGCGGCGCCGGCCAAGTGCAGGCGAACTCCGACGGCAGCGCGGTCTACAGCACGCAAGCGCTCGACCAAGCGAACCCGTCGGCCGAGTCGGCGATCACGATCGACGTCCCGAGCGCCGGCCAAATCCCGATCGAGACGACGATCGTCGGCGAGAGCTTCCCGCAGACCCAGATCTTCGATGTGCCGGTGTGGTATCCGTCGACGCCGCCGGTGCTCGCCGGCGACACGTTCGTCGACCAGGGCCCGACCAGCATGCCCAGCACCTGCGGCGCGGCCTCCGCCTACGCCTCCGCCGCCACCGACGCGATCGTCGAGACGCGCGTGCGCCTCGACGTCGTCTTCGGTGAGATCGAGACGACGACCCAGACCAGTTACCTCGCCAGTCCCTACGGTGTCGTGTGCGCGGTCCTGCACGACGATCTCGAGACCTACTATGACTACAGCGGCCAAACGCCGTACGTCGTCGAGTTCTCGAACACCCCGCTGCAGAGCACGATCGTCAACGAGACGCTCGGCCTGCAGAGCGCAACGCTCGCGAGCGCGAGCACCAGCAGCGCGGCACGGTCGCACCGTACGGCCGCCGCCGCAACCGCGAGCACGCTCGGGGTGCCGAACGCGAGCGTCCTCGCCGCGCACGTCCGCGCCGTGATCGCGCAAGCCCGCGCCGAGCATCGGCGCTCCTTGTTCACCTCCGTGCACGCGAGGAAGACTCGATGATCCGCCGTCTCACGCCACTCGCGCTCGCCGCGCTGCTCGCGAGCTGTTCGGGCGGCGGTGGAACGCACGCGACGAGCGCCGTTCCGCCGACCTCGCCGACGAGCGCACCGACCAGCGGCACGTCGTCCGCGTTCGTCTACAATGCCGCGCTGCTCAGCGGCGCGACCAAGACGTCGACCGCGCAACTCGGCTCGGTCGGGCTCGAACTGGTCCCCAAACTGCAGAACAGCAGCGGGCTGCTCGCGTACGCGGCGCAAGTCCGTACCCCGTCGAGCGGATCGTATCGCCACTTCCTCACCCCCGCCCAGATCGCCGACCGCTTCGGGGCGTCGGCCAGCGACTACGCCGCCGCCGTCAGCTACCTCAAAGGCAAAGGGCTGAGCGTGCAGACGTGGCCGCAACGCCTGATGATCCACGTCTCGGGCACGCAGACGGCGATGCAGACGGCGCTCGGTACCACCTTCGCCTGGTACGCGAAGAACGGCCACACGTTCCTCGCGCCCGCGAGCGCGCCGGTCGTCCCCGCCGGCGTTCCGATCATCGGGGCGAGCAACGCGATCATGTTCGTGCCGACCTTCACGACCCACGTGAAAGCGGCCGGCGGTCTCTCACCCTCGCTCGTTACCGGGTACGCGCCGCAGCAGATCGCGGCGGCGTTCGACTACTCGGGCGCCTACAACGCCGGTTACACCGGCTCAGGCATCACCGTCGGCGTCATCGGCACCGGCGGCATCTCATCGTTCGACGTGCCGGCGTACAAAGCGATGTTCGGCGTCGGCGGCAGCAGCGCCGTGACGCTGGTCGCCGCCACCAACGCCGACAACGCCGGCAACTCGGCGAGCAGCTTCACCACGCCGCCACCGGTCACCGCGCCCTGCAATCCCGGCACCGGCTATTCGGGTTCGGTCTCGCCGACGGCGACCTGCAACCCCGAAGACGGCGAGGCACAGCTCGACACCGAGCAGATCGCCGCGCTCGCCTACAACGCGAACGTGCGTTTCTACCTCGCCTACGACAGTGCCGACGGGTGCGGTGTGGTCGGGACGACCTGCCCGCCCGGCACCGGCATCCCGCTGCAGGGCCTCGGCGAGATCGACGCCGAGCTGCAGACGGCGATCGCGGACAATCAATCGGACGTGCTCTCGCTGAGCTTCGGCGGACCCGAAGCCGCGCAGGTCGGCTTCGAGATCAACGCTGCGGGCTACGGCCTCGAACCGCTCGAGTTCGCCGCACTGGCCAGTGAAGGGACGGCGATCTTCGTCTCGTCGGGCGACTCCGGTGCACAGGCCTGCGAATCGTGGACGGCCGCGCCGAACCCCGACGCCGAGTGCGTGAGCTACCCGTCGACCGATCCCAGCGTCGTCAGCGTCGGCGGCGTCAACACACCGCTCAACGCCGCCGGGCAGTTCGTCGGACCGCTGACGGGCTGGGGCGACGCCACCTCGCTCGGCGACGGCGGCTCCGGCGGCGGCGTCTCGGCGTACTTCACCACGCCGGCGTTCCAGCAAGGGGCAACCGGCATCACCGGCACGATGCGCAACGTCCCCGACATCGCGCTCGAAGGCGACGACCTGACCGGCGTCGCGGTGGTGGTGGACGCGGATCCTTCGCCCGGCGGTCAGCAGGTGCTGCCCGTGGGCGGTACCAGCGTTGCGACGCCGGAAGCGGCCGCGATGTGGGCACTGGTGCTGCAGGCCTGCAAGCAGACCGCCAGCTGCGCCACCGCGACCGGCTCGCCGGCCTACCGGCTGGGCGATCCGAACCCGTTCTACTACAAGATCTACGGCAGCGCGACGTCCTACGCGACCGTCTTCACCGACGTCGTCTTCGGCAGCAACGGGCAGACCCCGACGTGCGCCTACAACGGTGCGACGCCGTGCCCCACCTACGACTCCGGCTACAACGCGGGCGTCGGCTACGACCTGGTCACCGGGATCGGCGTACCGTACGCGCGCGCCCTCATCCACGCGGTGGTCGGCGTATGACCAGGAAAGGATCGCACTCCATGAACGCGCTCCGCGTCGGAGTCCCGCTCGCGGTGACCGTCGCGCTCGCCGCCTGCAGCGGCGGCGGGACGACCACGCCGCACGTCGCCGCGGTCTCGCAGCCGTCGGCGACGCCGCAACCCGCCGGCGCATCGCTGGTCGTACACGTCCCCGGGCCGACTGCCGTCGTGTCGAGCGGCGTTCGCAAAACGCGCGACACCTCGGCGGCGACCGCGTCGCTGGTGGTGGCGCTCGGCACGCAGACGCTGGCCACGACCAACGTCTCGACGTGTGCCGGTGCCAGCGGTGGCGGGCACACCTGCACCATTCCGGTCAGCGTCGCGACCGGGACCGACACCTTCACCATCACGGCCTACGATCAGCCCAGCGGCGCGGGGACCGTGCTGGCCAGCGGCAGCGTGCAGGCGACCATCGTCGCCGGGCAGAGCACCTCCGTCCCGGTGACGCTGAGCGGCGTCATGACCACGCTCAAGCTCAGCGTGCAGAACGCGTACCTGCCGGCCGGCACGGCCGGCACGACGCCGGTCGTGGTACAGGCGCTCGACCCCGACGGCAACACGATCATCGGCAACTAC
>Ga0181531_10000318_pt1 | contig 33597 bp, 19 predicted proteins | sample PEATcosm2014_Bin_38_FD_119743 | JGI IMG/M metagenome (GOLD analysis project Ga0181531, IMG submission 119743) | Peatland microbial communities from MTU Mesocosm Facility, Houghton, MI, USA - PEATcosm2014_Bin11_10_metaG | ecosystem: Environmental > Terrestrial > Soil > Wetlands > Peat | place...
CGTTCGACATGCAGGGCTCGGCGCGCATGGCCGGCGACGTCATGGAGGTCTACGCCGACGATTACATCAAGACGTGGGACGGCATTCTCAACGATGTGTCGGTCGTGCCGCTGCAGAACCTCGCACAAGCCGCCGACGTGCTCGGCATCCTCGGCGGGCCGACCTCGCCGCTGCGCGGCCTGCTTACCACGGTCGAGGCGAACACCAATATGGCGAAGCCCGCCGAGGGCGGCCAGGCCGCCGCAAGTATCGCGGCCGCGGCCGCCAAGGCGGTCATGAATCCGCTCAACAAGCTCTTCGGCGGCGGCAACAAGCCCGCGGCCGGCCAGATCACGCCCGCCGAGAAAATCACTGCGCATTTCGCGGCCGTCGATCAACTGGTCCAAGGTCCGCCCGGTGCGGCACCGATCGACCGCGTGATCGCGCAGGTCGCTCAGATTCAGCAAAAGATGAGCAGCCTCGGCACCGGCGTCGGCGAGACCAACCCGCTCGACGCGCTCGCAAAATCCGGCCAAGGCGAGGCGCTCAAGTCGCTGCAGCTGCAAGCGTCGACCCTGCCGCCGCCGATCGGGGCGCTGGTCGCGCAAGTCGGCGGCCGCAGCGAATCGCTGACCGTCGGCCAGGCGCGCGGCGAACTCGATCAGCGCTATCGCGACCAGGTCGTTCGGCAGTGCCAGGACATCATCGGCGGCCGCTATCCGTTCACCGCCAACGGCGCAAGCGATGTACCGATCGCCGATTTCACGCGCCTATTCGGCGCCGGCGGCGTGTTCGACCAGTTCTACAAGGACAACCTCGCGCCGCTCGTCGACTCGACTCGCAGCCCCTGGGTCTGGCGCGCAGGCGGCAGCGGACCGGCAGGCGCGTCGACCGGCATGCTGCGGCAATTCGAGGCCGTGCAACAAATTCGCGACCTGTATTTCGGGCCGGGCGGCCAATCGCCGGAACAACAATTCACGCTGACGCCCGGCGATTTGGATGCCGCGGCCACGCGCTTCACGCTCGAGATGGACGGTCAGACGCTCGACTATCGCCACGGTCCGGTACGCAGCATGCCGGTCAAGTGGCCGGGACCTGCGCCGGGCGCGGCCGCGACGACCTTCGAAGATCGCAGCGGCGCCCACCCGAATACGAGCTTTCAAGGGCCGTGGGCCTGGTTCCGGCTGCTCGACACCGGGAGCATTCGCGCCGAATCGGAGGTCCGATTCGACGCGACGTTCCAGAATGCCGGTCACCAGGCGACGGTGATCATCGAGGCCACGAGCATCCGCAATCCGTATCAGAAATCGCCAGTGCATCAATTTCGCTGCAGCAGCTGATCCGAAAGATTCGGCCCAAGGAGGGAAGCAATGGACGTTGGGCTCTACGGCAAGTTGCCGACGCACGGCGATTTTCTGCGCCGTCGGGTCGCGGACGAATTCGTGACCCCCTGGGATCATTGGCTGCAGCACGCGATCGCCGACAGCCGTGCGGTGCTCGGCGACCAGTGGCTCTCGATCTACCTCACGAGCCCGATCTGGCGCTTCGCGCTTGGGCCCAATGTCTGCGGCCCTGCGCCCGTCGCGGGCTTGCTGCTGCCGAGCGTCGATCGTGTCGGCCGTTATTTTCCGCTCACGCTCGTTTGGCCGACGCCGCTCGACCTCAGCACGCTCGAAGTCGCGGTGCGGTTTCAGCGCGGCTTCGAGCGTGCCGAACAATTGCTGCTCGACACGCTCGCATTGGAGCGCTTCGAATTCGCGGAATTCGATCGGCACGTGATGGACCTCGCGGCGCAGCTCGAGGAACTCGCGCCGCCCGGCGCACGGCGCTTGACGCGTGCAGCCGCGGGATCCGCGCTCGCGGGCTCGAGTAGGCCGCGCTGCATTTCGCTACGCGCGGTGTCCGCACTCGATGTGCCGGTCTTTCAAATTCTCGGCGATCAGCTCGATGCGGGATCGGGCGGATTCGGCTTGTGGTGGACCGACGGATCCTCGGTCATCGAACCGATCTGTCTCATGACCGCCGGCTTGCCCGAGCCGTCGCACTATAGTGCGATGCTCGACGGCGCTTGGGTGGAGGCGGGATGGAGCGTCGCGGAAACCGAACCGGAGCGCACCGCGAGGGCCGTGCGCGAGGCGCCGGAGGGCACGTCGATACAAATCAGTTCGGCTGCGCTCACCGACCGCGGGCCCGTGCGCTCGGTCAATCAAGACGCGTTCATCGAACGCCCCGACCGGGGCCTATGGGCGGTTGCCGACGGCATGGGCGGCTTGAGCGACGGCGAGGTCGCGAGCCGCATGGTTTGTGACTCGCTCGCGGATGCGCCGATCCTCGCGGGAATGGATGAACAGGCCATGGCGGTCATCGCGCAGTTGCGCGGTGTCAATGACTACTTGCGCCGTGCCGCGACACGTCCGATCAAGCCGGTCCAGAGCGGCAGTACCGTCGTCGTGCTCGTGATTCGGCAATACGAATGCGCGATTTTGTGGGCCGGAGACAGCCGCGCCTACCGGCTGCGCGACGCCGAGCTTACACAGCTGTCGACCGATCACAGCTGGATCGCGCAGGGCGGCAGCGCTACGGGAGGCGCCGACGATCAGGCGATCACGCGCGCAGTCGGCGCCGAGGATGAGCTCATGGTCGACGTCGTGCGCGGCGATGTGCGCGCCAACGATCGCTTCTTACTGTGCAGCGACGGCATATGCCGCGCGCTCGATCCGGCGCAGCTCTCTGCGATCATGAGCGCGCACGCGGCCGACGACTGCTGCCATGAGCTCATTGCGCAATCGATCGCGCAGGGCGGCACCGACAATCTGACCGCGGTCATCGTCGACTGCATCGCGTCGGATGCGGACGAGCCGGGCGCCGGCGACGCGGCCCGCTCGTGACGACGCGGAACTGCAGATGAGCACCGACGGGCCGGATCCGGCCATGACGCGCCTGCGCGAGCCCGGCGGCGCGGCGGCGGCCGGCGCGGAGCTCGAGGCCGGCACGCTGCTCAAGGGCCGTTTCGAACTCACGAGTCTGGCCGGCCGCGGCGGCATGGGCATCGTCTGGAGCGCGGTGGATCGGCGCAAGCTCGAGGCGCGCGATCCGAATCCGCAGGTCGCGGTAAAGATCCTCAACAGCAGCGCCTCACAGCATCCCGAGGGCTTCGTCGCCCTGCAGCGCGAGGCGAGCAAGGCGCAGACACTCGCGCACCCGAATATTGCGACCGTGTTCGATTTCGACCGCGACGGCGCGAACGTATTCATCACGATGGAGCTGCTGCGCGGCCAGCCGCTCGACAAAACGATTGCCGCAGCCCGCAATCGCGGCATCGGCCGTGCCGCCGGGCTGCCGGTGATCCGCGGTATCGCCGAAGGGCTCGCCTATGCGCACCGCAAGGGCATCGTCCATTCGGACTTGAAACCCGCGAACATTTTCCTCGGTCCCGACGGGACGCCGAAAATCCTGGATTTCGGAATCGCACGCGCCGTGCCTTCGGCGCAAGGCGAGGGACCGCGGGACGCATTCGACGCCGGATCCCTCGGCGCCTACACCGAGGCCTACGCGACCGACGAAATGGTCGAGGGCGCGGATCCTGCGCCCGCCGACGATATTTACGCGCTCGGCATCATTGCCTACGAACTGCTCGCCGGCAAGCACCCGTTCAAGGGCCTCGGCATGGCGGCCGCGCGTACCGCGGGATTGAGTGCAGCGCCGATTCGCAATCTGCGCCGGCGCGAATGGCGCACGCTGGCGCGCGCCCTGTCGTTCGAGCGCAGCCGGCGGCCCCAGGACGCCGCCGAATTCATCCGCATGTTCTTCGGCGCGACGCGGCTGCGCAATGCATTGATTGCCGCGATCGTGCTGCTCACGGTGGCCGCCGCGGCATTGTGGTATCGCAATTATCAGCAATCAGGACCGGCCGTCGCGTTCGAGGACCTGCCGGTCGCCACGCAACAACAGCTCAAATATGACTTCGCCCAGGGCGAGAAGGCCTGGACGATCTACCTGCAGTCCGGGATCGGAGACGCGCTCACGGACTCGCTGAGTCATTATGCCGACGCCTATCAATTGCATCGCGGCGACCGCGAAGCGGTGCGCGGCATCGAGCGGGCGGCCGACGAAGCGCTCAAGCTCGCGCACGGCGATCCCGCAAGCCTCAAGGCGACGGCTCAGGCACTCGCAGAACAGAGCGAATTCTTGAAGACCTATCCACCGGTCGCCGATGCGATCGGGCGCTGATCGGTGCGCCTTGACACTCGAACGAGGCGGGGATTAGCGTGCGCAACTAAGCTGCGAGGTGATGCGATGAGAATCCTGGTGGCGACGAGTCTCCTGAGCTTCAGCGTGCTCGTCCAAGCTGCGTCGAAGCCCGACTCGAATGCGACGCAGGGGATCGTGCGCCGCGAAGATCTCGAGATCGTCGATTGCCTGCTGCCGGGCCAGGTCCGTCAGCTCGGCAGCATGACCTACCTGACTCCACGCCGCCCCACGCATACGACTGCGAGCGACTGCCGCATACGCGGCGGAGAGTATGTCGCCTACGATCGCGCCGACTTGAAGTCGGCGCTCGGCGTCTGGTTGGCGGCAGCGCAGGGCGGCGATGCCGAGGCGCAGACCAACGTCGCCGAAATCTACGAGCGCGGTCTTGGCGGCCCACCCGACCTCGCGGCCGCGGTGCTCTGGTATCAAAAGGCCGCCGACCAGAAATACTCGCGCGCACTGTTCAATTTGGGCACGCTCTACGAGCAGGGCATCGGCGTGCCGCAGGACAAGCTCAAGGCGCTGAACCTCTATCGGCAAGCTTGGGGTTTGCCCGAAGACAGCGTGATCTACCAATCCGCGGCACGCGACGAACAGGAGGCGCTGCGCGCCGAACTCGAGAAGCAGCTCGCCGAGAAGGACGGGCAGCTGCAGCTGCTGCAGCACCAGCTCGAGGGACTGGAGAAGCAGCTCTCGAGCATGCCGGCGCCGAAACCCAATGCGAACACCTCACCGCAGTCGAAGCCCGACGGCTCGAACATGGATCCGAAGGCTGAAATCGAGGCGCTCAAGAAATGGATTGCGCAGCTCGAGAGCGAGCGCGCGGCCAGCAACAGCCGGTTGGCGTCGCTGCCGAAGCTGCGCACGCCGGCGGTCACGGCCACGATGCCGACGATCAACCCGCAAGCCGACGTGCGCTCGGTCGGCAACCTCAACTTCGGCCGCTACTACGCGCTCGTGATCGGCAATCAGCATTATCAGATCATCGAAAGCCTGCAGACGCCGGTCAACGACGCGGAGCGCGCCGCGCACGTACTGCGCGAGAAATACGGATTCACGGTGCAGGTGCTCGAGGACTCGAGCGACGTCGGCATGCTCAAGGCGCTCAATGATCTCAATGACGTGCTCAAGCCCGACGATAATCTGCTGATTTATTACGCAGGCCACGGTGCCCGGTTGCAAACGCCGTTCGATGTGGCCGGTTACTGGCTGCCGATCAATTCGGAGGCGCCGCCCAAGGACACGTTCTGGGTTCCCAATGAGCAGATCACGGCCCACCTCGCGCGGCTACCCGCCAAGCGGATCCTCGTGGTCGCCGATTCCTGCTATGCGGGGCTGCTGTCGACCGACCCGAGTTATCTGTTCGCGGGCGGCTCGGGCGGCTACACCAAGGAATACATCGCGTACAAATTGCCCAAGCGCGCGCGGCTGCTGATCGCCTCCGGCGGCGATCAACCCGTGCTCGACACCGGCGGCGGCGCGAACTCCGTGTTCGCGCTCGCGTTCGTCAATGAGTTGGAGTCGAATCAGGGCATCCTCGCGGCCCCGGAACTCTTCAGCCGCATCGCGAAGCGCGTCGAGGCCGATGCCGCGCAGAACAAATTCGTCGAGAAGCCGCAATTCAAATCCATCAAGGGCGCGGGGCACGAGGTCGGCGACTTTTTCTTCGTCCCGAAGGCGCTCAAATAATCCCAGTGGAGACACGATGAGTCTGGATACCAAGGCAAAGGATTGGCAAGTCTGCATGCTGCTCAACATCGCTGCCGGTGCGGTCGTCGCGGCCGGCACCTACCGGTTCGACTTTTACAGTGAGAGCGCGGGGCTGACCGCGCGATTCAAGTTCGTCGGCGCCGGCCTCGGCGCCGGCGGAAACTTGAGCGGCGCGCTGCTGCCCGCCGATATCGGTTCATTCGGTCCGTGGTCGAGCATCAAATGCGACCAGAGCTTTTCGGTTTGGGATCTCAACGGATCCTGGGGCCGGCTCACGAGCGTCTCATTCGGAATGGGCGTGACACTCGGCCCGATGATGATTTCCGCGGCCCGGAATTTCTGGAGCTTCGCGAGCTGGTTTCATTCTCAGGACGTCGGCGGGTTCGGCACCGGCCCGGGCGGCGTCAGCGGCGAGGTATTGATCGGCCGCTGGACCTATGCCGGAACCTCGCACAACGTGCCGGGACCGAGCGGAGCCGACGCCGCGTACGCGTGATCTGCGCTTGATTGGAACCGAGGGCTGCGTCCGTCAATGCAGCGCATGTTCGATGCGGATTCCGAATGCAATATCGTGCACTCGCTGCATCGAGCTCTCGATCGCGTTGTAATCGGCGAATGCGGAGATGCCGAACGCGAACTGCGCGCTGACACCCGCGGCCCAGTCGAAATAATTGCGGTCGGGCGGGTCAGTGAACACCAGGAAGTTGCTGACCGGCCCGATCGGCGTGCCGGCATCGGGATCGTTCGCGAAGCGCACGTTGAGAGCGTGCTGCGGATCTTGGAATTCGTGGATATAGTGGATTCGCGCCTCGGGCAGAACCACTGCGAACGAGGTCTTGATCGCGTACGAAAAATGTCCGCCGGCTTTCGCGACCAGCGATTCGCCGATATCGTCGCCGTAGCTCAGCGCAAGTCCGGACTGATTCGGGTCGCCTTCGGTGAACGCGTTGACCTTGATATGCGTATAGTCGACCGCGACGTCGGGACCCCAGACGAAGCCGCCGGCGTTGAAGCTGTAACCCAAATTGGTGCTGAACGCGAGTTGTTGCCCGCCGGTCGAGCCCGTGGTGTCGACAGAACACACGCTGCCGGTGCAGTTGCTCGGTGCGCCGACCGTATTCGAATTGATCGAGAACGACGTCGTCCGTGTCGCATCGTAAGTGATGTGCCCGTAGGTGCCGATCAAGTCCCAGTAGAATGCGTCGTTGTAGAACGTGCCGTACAGCGACGCCGAGTTGTTGCGCGAGTCGAGTCGGCCGGTCCCGTCGGTGAAATCGGTCGAGCCGCTCGAGTGGCTCAGTGCCACGCCGAGCACCAAGCGGTCGCTCAACCGATAGTCGACACCCGCGGTGATCGTGTTGGCCTGGAAATCGAACGGCGTCTCGTAGGTCGTCGTGTCCTGATTGCCCCTGCGCAGGCTGCCGTTGATGAAAAAGCCCCAACGGCTGGAGTCGCCGATCGAAGGGCTCGGATCTCCGCTGCCGCCGCCGCTCGTTCGAGCATCGGTCTTGATGCCGGCATCGTCATTGGTGCGAAAATCATGAGCGAGCGCCGAGAGCAGCTCGGCGACGCCGTTGCCCTCCGGCATCCCGGAGTCCAATCCCGCGAAGCTCGCACCGCTGACGCCCTGGCGCAGTTGGGCGAGCCGTGTGCCGATGTTCGTGAACTGAGCGCCGGAGAATTGCACACCGGTGCGCTGCTGCGCGGTCGTCTGCTGGCCCGAGAGCGCATCGAGCGTGTTCTTGAGACCGGCCGCATTGACGCCTCCGCCGTAGGTGCCGAGGATCGCGAGGCAATTGCCGAGCAGGTTGCGCTGCGCGACCGACAGCGTCGAGGGGTCTGCGCTCTGTAGCGCCGCGCAGACCCGCTCGAGCGCCGCGGCTTCGCTCTGCTGATACGGTTGCACGAACCCGGCGACCGAGGTCAGCGGCTGATTGCCGTTGGTCGCTCGGCCCGCCCCGGTCGAAATGGTCACGGCCACGGCCGCGCCCGCGGCGGCGTTCGCGCCGGCCGCCGGGGCTTGCGTGAACACTGCGTTAAATGGAATGTTGGCCGGACCCGGCGCCTTGGTGACCGTGCCGAGCGTGAGGCCCGCGGCCTGCAATGCGGTCGCAGCGGCGGCCTGGGACATCCCGACGACGTTGGGCACGACGGGCGCCGAGGTCACGGTGAGCGTTCCGCTCGCGGGTGCCGGATTGCTGCCGAGCGAGGTCACGAGTGCGCCGGCGGCAATCGAATCGGTGTAGTAGGTGCTGCGCGTCGCGCTCGTGGCCGTGACGTTGACCGTGATCGTGCAGCCGCCGATCGGCAGCGGCGAATCCGCAGCATAGGTGATCGAGCCGCTACGCGCGGCCGCGCCGACATCGCCGGCCGGGCAGGTGCCGCCGATCCCCGCCGGATTCGCGACGTTAAGGCCCGCGGGCAGTGTGTCGGTCAAGTTTTGCGTGAGCTGGCCGGTCGCGCCGCTCGTATTGCCGAGTGCGATCGTGAGCTGGCTCGTGCCGCCCGTCGCGATGGTCGCGGGCGCAAAGCTGATCTGCGTGATGCTCTGCGCCGAGGCGAACAGCGGGACCGCGAGCAGAGTCGCGGCGAATGCGAGTTGCAGCCTGCGCCGCCCGGACCTGCCTGCGATCACCGCGAATTCCCGTCGTGTGCGTCTCGAGTGCATTTCGTGCTAACCGCCGCTCAAAATCCAGACCGCCGCGGAGGTCGGCGCCGCGCCGGTCGCGAACGGGCTGCCGGGCACCGGCGTCAGCGCGCCGCTCGTTGGGCTGATGCTGTAGACCGAAGTGCTGTTCGCCTGCTCATTCACGACGATCAGGTAAGTTCCGATACCGAAGAACGCAGCGACTTGCATCGAAACCGGACCCGCTCCGGTTGCGATCGTGAGGCCGTTGGTCAGCGCGTTGGCCGGCACCTGGTTCAATTGGCCGACCGAGCCCGCGGCGGTATTGATCGAATAGGCCGTCACGGTGTCGTCGGTCGAATTGGCCGCATAGACATAGTAGGTGACGACATTGGTCACCGTGTTCGTGAAATTCGCCGAAGCAACCGCGCTCGGCGCATTGCCGGTGGCCGCGGTCACACCCAGGCTGCCGAGCGTGCCGATGTCATAGTTGACGCTGTATTCGGAGATGCTGTTGGAGCCTTGGTTGGCGACATACGCAAAGTAGGACTGCGGGTTGCTCGGCAAGCCGCCCGGGTAGACCGGCACGATCGTAATCGCGTCGGGATTCGTGCCGGCCGCGGTCGTGCTCGACGGCGCGCCCAATGTGCCCGTCGTCGGGTCGAGGAACAAGGAGGCGACATTGCCGGCGGCCTCATCGACGACGTATTCATAGGTCAAGCCGACGACCGTCAAATTCGTCGAGGCGACCGGATCGGTGTTCGCGCCGAGACTCACCGGATTGCTGACCGACGTCAGCAAACCCGCGGTCGCAAGATAGGACGAGGCCGCGTTCGAGGCGCCGTGCAGCGCGATCACGACGCAACCCGTGGTCAACGTGAAGTCGAGAAATTCGGGGCTCGTGCTCGGCAACGTCGAGACGGGGCCTCCGAAGCTCGTGAGCGCGCCGGTCGTGAAGTCGAGCGCATACTCCGAAATGCTGTTCGAGCCCGCGTTGGCGACGTAGAGACTGCCGCCGTTTCCGACGATGCAACCATCGACGATCGAGGTCGGCTGCACGGTGCCGGTCGGGACCACGCCGCCGACGAGCGGCAGCAATGCGCCGAGGTTTTGATCGAGTGCGTAGCTCGAGATCGTCGCGTCGGTCGAATTGGTGACGTACAGATATGCGCCGACCAAGCCGCAGGTTACCGCGATGTTCGCCACGGGTGCGGTCGTCACGACGCCGGTCGGGTTCGCCACCGAGCAATACCACCCCGCTGCCGGCGGCGTCAGCATCGTGACGTCGTAGGCGGTTCCGCTGGGCTGCGCCGGGAAATTGAAGGTGTTGTCGGCCGCGACGGCGAGGTTTCCGCCGCCGTTGTTCTGCAGTACGAGTCCGGTGCCGGCGGTATTCAGGCCCGTCACCGTGCCGCCGACCGTGAAGCTGTTGACCGTGCAGGCGACGAGCACCGTGACGCTCGCTGCAGTGACCGTTCCGGTGCCGTTGGTCACGGTGCAAGTTTGGCTCGGTGTCGTCGGCTGCGTCAGCACCGTGACCGCATAGGCGTTGCCGCTCGCGACCGGCGTCGCAAACGCGAACGTGCCGTTCGCATTCAGCGTCAGATTGTCGCCGCCGTTGTCCTGAAGCACGACGCTGCCGCCCGCGAGGTTGGTAAGGTTCACGTCGACTGCGAACGTAGCCGTCGTGCAGTTCACGCTGATCGTCGGGACGCCGCCCGCCGCGACCGTGCCGCTGCCGTTCACGACGACGCAGGTCTGCGTGGGCAGCGCCGGCTGCGTCAGCACCGTGACCGCGAATGCGGAGCCGCTCGCGAGCGCGGTCGCAAAAGTCGCGACGCCGTTTTGCGTGATGAACAGCGCGTCGCCGCCATTGTCCTGCAGGATGAGGCCGCTGCCCGCGAGACCCGAGACATTGACCGAGATTGCGAAGTTCGGCGTGCAGGCGATCGCGATGTTGTTGACGGCGCCGGTTCCGACGACTCCGCTCGCATTGGTGAACGCGCAGGTCTCGCTTTGCTGCCCGGCGATGCTCGACGCCGTGACGTTGTAGCTGCTGCCGCTCGGTATCGGCGTCGCGAACTGAAACGGGCCGTCCGCGGTGACCGTCAGGTTGTCGCGCGCGTTGTCCTGCAACACGACCGCGCCGGCGCCCGTGACCCCGCTGATCGAGCCGCCGACCGCATAAGCGGGATTGGCATTGGTCTTGCAAGTCACGGCGACGTTCGTGATGTCGGCGGCAGCCGTCGTGCCGCTGCCGTTCGCGATCACACAATTTTGATAGGGGTTGATCGGCGGCGTCAGCACCGAAACGCCGTACGGCATGCCGCTTGCGAGGCTCGTCGCGAACACGAACGCGCCGTTCGCATTGACCGGCAAATTGTCGCCACCGTCGTCTTGCAGCACGAGACCGGTGCCCAACAAGCCGGTCACGCTGCCGCCGATCAGGTCGGTACTCGCGGTCTTGCTCGCGCAGCTGACGCTGATGTCGTTGACATTGCCGAGCCCCACGGTGCCGGTGCCGTTGCTGACGACGCAAGTCTGCCCAGACGGCTGCGATAGCACTGAAATGTTGAATGAGTCGCCGCTGATCAGCGGGGTTGCGAACGTGAACCCGCCGGCCGCGCTCACGATGAGGTTGTCGCCGCCGTTATTCTGCAGAACCAGACCCGTGCCGGTCAGCGTCCCGACGTTGCCGCCGACCGTGAACTGGTAGGCGGTCACATAGTTCGAGGTGTCGGTGCTGCTGACGCCGCCGCTCGAACACGCCGCAAGCGACAGCCAAGCGCACGACAGCAGCGCGAGCGCGTTGATCTTCGAATAATTCTTGAGCAACGCCATGAATCCCTAGCCTGCGGTCCCCGCTTTCCTAGCGACGCGAACAAACCGCCGGCCATCGGTGGAGTCCGAAAGGCCGGCGTACTCGTGCGCAGGTTTCATTTCCCGCGGATCTCATTTTCCTTGTTTAGAGAACCTATCGCCGCACACAATTTCTGTCAATCAAATTAAGGCAGCTCGGACAAAATGTCCGGCCAGCGGGACTCCCAGCAGCAATTGTGATCTTGGTGCGCGAACACGCGGACCGGCTCGCCGCGCGCGCGCGCCGCGGCGGCGATCATCTCGGGCGGTGTATTCCCGTCATCGGCTCCGACGAGGTGCAGGACCTTCACACCGGCGCGCGGCGCGAGGTCGACGGGACTCAAGGACCCGGTCAGCGGCGAATAGCCGTGTAGCCGACACCACGCCGCCAAATCCAGATTCGCGCCGATCGTCACGACCGCGTCGACGGCATCGATGCGCTGCGCCAATAGAACGGCCAGCGTGCCGCCGCCGCTGTGTCCGGCCAACTCGAGGCGCCGGGCGCCGGCGCGCGTTTGCTCGCGGCGCATTGCGGCCTCCATGCTCGCAATCACCTCGGGGCCGAAGCGGCGCTGCGTCCAGAGTTCGGGGCCGCATCCGGCGTCGCGACCGAGCCCGAAGTAGCACGGCCGGCCGAGATAGATGCTCGCGGCGGGATCCAGCGCCATGAGTCGCAGCATCAAGGGATCGTGCGGAGTCGGGTCGCGGGCGATCGAATTGCGATGCAAATAAGGCGTACCGTCGCCCTCGATATAGACGCGCAGCGTCTCGTGCACGCCCGCCGCGGCCGCCGAATTGCGGTAGACCAGCAGGCGAAAGCCGCCGCCATCGACGTATGCCTTCGTGAAACCCGAGCGCAGCGCAAAACGGTCGGCGCGCTGCGCGGGGCTCGTGCAGGCCGCCAGACACAGCATTCCGATCAGCAGCAAGGCCGCGGCTCGCGCTCCCCTCATGGGCGGATCCTGCCACATCCCGAGGCCGTGCGGGCTCAAGCAGGCAAATAGATAGACGCAGGCTATCGCCATCATAAGAACAATCAATTTGCTCTATGGCTGGGGGCGGCTATGATGGCATTCGTCGCGATTCACAGCATTTTTGAGGAAACCAAGTCCATGTCTCTGATCAACACAGAAATCAAACCCTTCAAGGCCACGGCCTACCACAACGGCAAGTTCGTTCATCTCAGCAATGAGAGCCTCAAGGGCAAGTGGTCGGTGTTCGTGTTCTATCCGGCCGATTTCACCTTCGTTTGCCCGACCGAACTCGGCGATCTTGCCGATGTTTATCCGGAGTTCAAGAAGCTCGGAGTCGAAATCTACGGAATTTCCACCGATACGCACTTCACCCACAAGGCGTGGCACGATACCTCGGAAACGATCCGCAAGGTTCAGTACCCCTTGGTCGGCGATCCGACGCTCGCGCTCTCGCGCAATTTCGAAGTGCTCATCGAGGAAGAGGGCCTCGCCTATCGAGGGACTTTCGTGATCGATCCTGCGGGCCGCATCAAGATCATCGAAGTACACGACAACGGAATCGGCCGCGACGCGAAGGAATTGCTGCGCAAGGTCCAGGCCGCCCAATACGTCGCCTCGCATCCGGGTGAAGTCTGCCCGGCGAAGTGGACGCCAGGCGCGAAGACCCTGGCGCCGTCGCTGGATCTGGTCGGAAAGATTTGATCCCAACGAACGCGGAAACACTGATGCTAGACGCACAAATGACGGCTCAGCTGCGCGGCTACCTCGAGCGGCTCACGCGGCCCATCGAAATCGTCGCGTCGCTCGACGATGGTGAAAGCTCGCGCGAGATGCTCGAGCTGCTCGGCGAAATTGCGGCGCTATCCGATCGCGTGAGTCTCGAGCTGCGCCGTGACGATGCGGAGCTCAAGCCCTCGTTCGCCATTTCCGATGCGGGCGCCGCGGCGCGCGTGCGCTTCGCCGGCGTTCCGCTGGGCCACGAGTTCACCTCGCTCGTGCTGGCGTTGCTGCAAGTCGGCGGCTATCCGCCGAAGGTCGAGGACGGTGTGCAGGCGGAGATCCGGGGACTCGCGGGCGAATATCGGTTCGAGACCTTCGTTTCCTTGAGTTGTCAGCTCTGCCCCGAGGTGGTTCAGGCGCTGAATCTCATGGCGGTGCTCAATCCGAACGTGCGCCACACGATGATCGACGGCGCCTTGTTCCAGTCGCAGGTCGAGGCGCGGCAGGTCATGGCCGTGCCGACCGTATTCTTGAATGGACGGCCGTTCGGCCAAGGGCGGCTCGAGCTCGCCGAGATCCTCGCCAAGCTCGATACCGGCGTTGCGGCTCGACAGGCCGCAAACTTGAGCGCCAAGGCGCCGTTCGACGTGCTCGTGGTCGGCGGCGGACCCGCCGGCGCCGCGGCGTCGATCTACGCGGCCCGCAAAGGGATTCGCACCGGCATCGCCGCGGAACGCTTCGGCGGCCAGCTGCTCGATACGCTGGGCGTCGAGAATTTCATCTCGGTCCCGGAAACCGACGGGCTGAAACTCGCCGCGGGACTCGAAGCGCACGTGCAGAGCTACGAGGTCGATCTGATGAATCTGCAGCGCGCGGAGGCGCTGATTCCCGGTGATTTCATCGAAGTGCGCTTTGCGGGGGGCGCTTCGCTCAAAGCCCGCTCGGTCGTGCTCGCGACCGGCGCAAGATGGCGCGAAGTCAACGTGCCGGGAGAGCGCGAGTACCGCAATCGCGGCGTCGCCTACTGTCCGCATTGCGACGGCCCGCTGTTCAAGGGCAAGCCGGTCGCCGTGATCGGCGGCGGCAATTCGGGCGTCGAGGCAGCGATCGATCTCGCGGGCGTCGTCAGCCGCGTCACGCTGATCGAGTTCGATCGAGAGCTGCGCGCCGATGCGGTGCTCACGAGGAAGCTCCACAGCCTCGCCAACGTCAACGTGATCACCAACGCCCAAACTACCGAGGTCCAGGGAGATGGACAGCGCGTCAACGCATTGCTCTATAAGGAGCGCTCGTCGGGCGCGATTCACAAGGTCGAGCTCGCGGGAGTATTCGTTCAAATCGGACTCGTTCCCAACACCGATTGGCTCAAGGGCGTGGTCAAGCTCTCGCCGCGCGGAGAAATCGAAATCGATGGCCGCGGCCAGACCTCGGTGCCCGGCGTGTTCGCGGCGGGCGATTGTACGACGGTGCCGTACAAGCAAATCGTGATTGCGGTCGGCGAAGGCGCGAAGGCCTCGCTGAGTGCGTTCGATTACCTGATTCGATCGCCCTTGTCGGCGGCTGCGTAATTCCGGGCCTCCAACCGGCGCCGGTTTCGGCGCCGGTTTCGGCGCCGTTGAGTCAAGCGGCGTTCGCGCTGATCACGCTCAAGATCGCCACGAAGTGGCAGGCGACGCCGCCGAGCACGAATAGATGCCACACGGCATGGGTATACGGCCGGCGCTTCCAGAGGTAGAACGGCACACCGGCGGTGTAGCACAGCCCGCCGGCGACGACCCAGTCGAATTGTGCGCTCGTGAGATTCGCGTCGAGCTGCTTGAATGCGACCACGCCGATCCAGCCGATCAAGACGTACAATACGGTGGAGAGCAGTGGAATGCGCAGGCCCCCCGCCATCTTGGTCGCGACGCCGAATACCGCAAGCGCCCAAACGATGCCGAACAGGCTCCAGCCCAAGGAGCCGCGCACGACACCGATCGTGAACGGCGTGTAGGTGCCGGCAATCAGGATGTAGATCGCCGAATGATCCAATTTACGCAACACTGCCTTGAGGCCGGGACGGCGCACCGAGTGGTACAGGGTCGAGGTGCCGAACATCAGCAGCGCGCCGACGCCGAATGCGATCGCGCCGAGCACGCGCCAAGCGCCACCATGGAGCGCCGCCGTGACGATCAGCCAGGGGACGCCGATCACGGTCGCCGCGACGCCGATCGCAGCGGTCACCGAGTGCGCGACCTCCTCACGATGAGAATAGGAATGGTAAACGGTCATCGCTCGTGAGACTACGCCCGACCGCAGGTGATTGCGAGCCATCCGGCCGGCTGGTGGCGTGCCGCTCAAAACATGCCGGCGGCGCTGCAACAACGTCGACACAAGATCGACGTCGATGAGTTACATTTTAAGATTGCGTGCCGGAGCCGGACAATGAGCGAAAACAATTCCGACGAGAAGCCGCAGCGCACACAAGCGAGCAGCGACCAACATGCGCTCGTCGATCGCCAGTTCGGCGCGACCGCGAGCGCGTATCTGACGAGCAGCGTGCATGCCATGGGCGCGGATCTCGATGAGCTGGCCGCGCTCGCATCTGCACACCGGCCCTCGGAGGTGCTCGATCTCGGCTGCGGCGCGGGACACCTGAGCTTCGCGCTCGCGCGCGGCGGGGCTGGGCATATCGTGGCCTATGATTTATCCGAACGGATGCTCGGTGTGGTCGCGGCCGAGTCGCAGATTCGCGGCTACGCGAACATCGAGACTCGCGCCGGCTCCGCCGAACGCCTGCCGTTTCCGGACGCTGCGTTCGATTGGGTCGTGACGCGCTTTTCGGCGCATCATTGGCTCGATCTGCGCGCTGCGCTTGCCGAGGCGGCGCGCGTATTGAAGCAGCACGGCCGGCTCATCGTCATCGACGTGATCGCACCGGAGGCGCCGCTGCTCGATACGGTGCTGCAGACGATCGAATTCCTGCGCGATCAATCGCATGTGCGCAATTACCGCGTCTCGGAATGGCAGGCGATGTTCGCCACGGCCGGCTTCGACGCGGCTATGGTGCGCGGCTGGAAGCTGGCGCTCGAGTTCGACAGCTGGGTTCGACGCATTGCGACGCCGCCCGAGCGTGTACTCGCGCTAAAGGCGGTGTTCGCGGCGCTGCCGTCGGAAGCGCGCGACTATTTGCAGATCGACCGCGAACTCGGGTTCGCGATCGAGTGCCGGCGGTTCGAAACGCGCAAAAACCGCTAGGCTCCCGCTCGAGCGGCGCATCGATGCGCAGCCGCTCGACGAGCTCGGCGACGAAATGGTTGAACAGCGCTTGCGCGTTGCTGTCCTGCTGCGCGTCATTGACGTCGGTGCCCGGGGACAAGCGCAGGCCGGTGCGCTCGGCGCCGACTTCCGCGGCAACCGCGCGTACGATTTCGAGCGGAAAGCGCACGCGGTTCTCGATCGATCCGCCATGAGCGTCGGTGCGATCGTTGATGCTGTCGCGCAAGAATTGCTCCGGCAGGTAGCCGTTCGCGGTGAACGTATTCGCATTCGCACGCCGCGCTCGAGACCGGCCAATCGCCGTCGGGCTGCAGCGACACATGCGAGTTGCGGCCGACATGCCAGAGCTGCAGCACGATCTTGCCGAGCGCCGCGTGTACGGCGTCGATGACGGGGCGCCAGCCGGCCACCTGCGCCGCCGAAAAGATGCCCCGGGGTATCGCGATATCCCTGGCCCGCAGCCGAGACTTGCGCGGCCTCGGAGATGATCAGGCCGGCGCTCGCGCGCTGCGCATAGCAGGCGGGTGCGAGCGGTGAGGGCACTTGACCGGCACCGGCGCGGTTGCGCGTCAGCGGGGCCATTACGATGCGATCGACGGCTTGGAATGCGCCGAATTGAGTGGGGTCGAATAAATTGGTCGAAGTGTTTTCCGTGTTTGGTCCGCGCGCAGAATGCCCGCAGCGCCGTCCGGGCGTCGGTACGGTGCCGCACGCTTTCCCGCCTATTCAGCGCAGCGCATCGACGATGATCTGCGCCGCGCGCTCGGCGCCGTCGTGCATGTCCGGTCGATCGCGCACTTGCGCGGCGCGCAGCCGATAGCCATCGCCGGTGAGCAGCTCCTCGAGTTCGCGCGCCGCACTCGCGCATCGGTAACGCGCCGGCGGCAGACTGCGTGCGATCCCGATGCGTACCGCGCGCGCCGCGTTGTCGAGTTGATCGGCGAAGTAGGGCACGATCAATTGCGGGCGGCCCGCACGCATGCCTTGCGCGAGCGTGCCGATACCGCCGTGATGGATCAGCACCGCAGCGCGCGGAAACAGAAGAGAATGCGGCGCATAAGTGCCGATATAGACGTCGTCGGCCGTCTCATCCGCAAATTCCGGCAACGCGGCTTCGCCGACCAGCAGCACAGCGCGGCGCCGCAGCCGCCTCGCCGCGAGCAGACTCTCCCGATAAAAAGAGCCGGGGCTCATGATTACGAGGCTGCCGAGCGTGAATACGAGCGGCGCGGGCCCCTTGCCGAGGAACGCCTCGAGTGCGGGATCGAGCGCGCCGCCGCGGCCGTCCTCGCTGTCGTAGGGCGCGAAGCCGACGACCGACGATCGCGGCGGAAAGTCGGGCTGGACGTCGCCGAGCAGATTCGCATAGAGGCCGATCGCGGCACCCAGCGGCGAGAATTGCCCGTCGAACAGCGGATTGCGCCGGTCCGGCGCGAGACCTTCGTGGGCACGCAGGCTTGCGATCGGCCCAAACAAGGGCGCGGTCGCGAACTTCGCGGCGGCGTAAAGATGCCGCGTGGGCCTCGGCCCGAGCCGGCGCAGCAGTCCGGCCAGCCACTCGACTTTGGGAATCACGGGCGGGTCGTACGAGGACAAAAACATCATCGGCTGCAGCACCACGGCGATCCAGGGCAGACCGCGCTTTTCGGCCGCGAGCCTTGCGCCGAATGCCAGGCTGCTCGTGACGATCAGCTCCGCACCGGCACTGAGCGCCAGCATGTCGTCGTACGCCGCGCGCAGAAACGGCAGCACCGCCTTGACCAGCAGGAATTCGCTGCTTTCGATCATCTTTCCGGCGAGCTCGGTGCGGCTCATCGCGAGCGTTTGTTCCATCTCGGCGAAGCTTGGGCGCAGCGGCGCGAATGCAATGCCCGCCGCCTCGACTTTGTCGCGGTACTCGGCGGCCGCGGCGAGCACGGGTTCAAGTCCCCGCGCGCGCAGCCGCAGCGCGAGCGCCATGAACGGGTGCAGGTCGCCGAGCGAGCCCATGGTTGCGAGCACCAGTTTGGGGGCCGCAAAATCCTCGCGCGTGCTCATGCGGCGCCTGGGTACAATGGCGCGATCGCGCCCATCGGCGGCCCGGCACAGAGGATTTCCGCTCGCATGAATTTAGTGAACATCGTGATTCTCGGCATCGTCCAGGGCCTGGCGGAGCTGCTGCCCGTCTCCAGCTCCGCGCATGTCGTGGTCGCCGAGAAGCTGCTCGGCCTCGATCCGTCCTCGCCGCCGATGACCTTGTTGTTGGTGATGCTGCATACGGGCACGATGTTCGCCGTCATTGTGTACTTCTGGAAGACCTGGCGCAGCACCTATTTCCGCTCGATCGCGTCGTCGCGCACGATCGCGCTGCGCGTCATCGTCGCCACCGCGGCAACCGGCGTGATCGGAGAGGCGATCGTATGGGCCATCGAAAAGACCGCGTTCGCCGGTGTCCCGCATGCCGAGATCGAGGATCTATTCAGTCATCTCGAGTTGATCGCGCCCGCGCTTGCGCTCGCGGGCCTGCTGATTTTGTTCGCCGGATTGCGCGAGCGCCGCACGCCGGGCGTCGCGGCGTCGCCGACGAGCGAGGCGGACCCTGATTGGCGTCAAGCCGGGCTGATCGGCGCCGTGCAGGGACTGTGCCTGCCGTTTCGCGGATTCTCGCGCTCGGGCGCGACGATCTCCACGGGGATGCTGCTCGGATTATCCAAGGCCGGCGCCGAGACCTTCAGCTTCGCGTTGGCGGTCGTGCTCACGCCGCCGGTCGTTGCGCGCGAAGTCTGGCGCTTGGTGCGCGCCGAGCGCCTCGCGGGCGCCGCAAGCTTGGGTTCGGTCGCACTGCTCAGCGTGTTCGGCGCGGTCGTCGCATTCGGGGCCGGCCTCGTCGCACTGAAGTGGCTCAGCGGCTGGCTCGAGCGCGGACGCTGGTATTTGTTCGGGATCTATTGTCTCGCCGCGGCCGCGGCCGTCTATGCATTGCACCTCGCGGGATACTAATTTCGGGAGCAGCGAGCGATGATCAATTTACAGCGTCGCGATCTGGTCAAGAGTCTCGCGGTTTTGCCGCTCGTGCCGCTGCGCCGCGCCGACCCCGATCTCATTCTCTATCATGGGCTCATCACGACGATGAGTCCCGCGCAGCCTGAGGCGAGCGCGGTCGCGATTCGCGATGGACGCATCTTGGCGGTCGGAGCGACCCGAGACGTGCTCGCGCTCGCGAGTGGGCGCACGCGCCGCATCGACCTCGGGCTCAAGCGCGTGCTGCCGGGATTCAACGACGCGCATGCCCATCCGGCCGAGACCGGCTTGGAGCAGCTCACGATGGTCGCTTGCGACAAGACCTCGATCGACGCAATCCTCGCGGCTCTGCGCGAACGTGCCGCGGCGACCGCGCAAGGCCGCTGGGTCCGGGGCTTCCTCTACGACGACGGCAAGACCCCGCGGCCGCTGACGCGCGCTGATCTCGATGCGGCTGCGCCCGATCATCCGGTCGTCGTCACGCATCGGGGCGGCCACACGGGATATGCGAATTCGCTCGCGCTCGCGGGTGTGACGCGCACGACCGCCGATCCGGCCGGAGGACGCTACGAGCGCGATTCCGCGGGCGAACTCACCGGCAGAATTGCCGACAGCGCGCTCGAAGCGCTGCTCGCCAAAATCCCCGACGAAACCACGCGCGATGATCATCGGCGCGGCGTGGAATACGTTTCCAAACTCTATGCGAGCCGCGGCATCACCTCGGCCTGCGAAGCCGTCACGAGTCCCGATGACCTGCAGGCCTATCAGGATGCGCGCGACGCCGGTGAGCTGCGCTATCGCGCCTATTGCCACATCGACGTGAACTATCTCGATCGCTATATCGCGGCCGGCCTGCACACCGGCTTCGGCGATGCGATGGTGCGCATCGGCGCAATCAAACAGTTCGCCGACGGCTCGATTTCCGAGCGCACGGCGTGGCTCGCCGAGCCCTACATCGGCATCGAGAACTACAGCGGCGTCGAGGTCGGTACGCGCGAGAGTCTCTATGAAAATTCCCGCAAAGCGTGGCTGGCCGGCTTCCAGCTCGCGACCCATGCGAACGGCGAGCGCGCGATCGACCGCATGCTCGGTATTTACGAACAGCTGCAGCGGGAATCCCCGCGCCGCGATCCGCGCTTCCGCCTCGAGCACTGCACGGTCGTCACGCCCGAACTCATCGCACGCATGCGCGCGCTCGGCGTGATACCGGTGCCGTTTTCGGGCTATGTCAATTTTCACGGCGACGTGTTGCATTTCTACGGCGATGAGCGTGCACGCCGCATGTTCGCCCACCGCTCGCTGATCGATGCGGGGCTGCGGCCGCCGGCATCATCGGACTACTCTGCGAGTCCGCCGGCGCCGATGCTGTGGCTCTATTCGGAGACCACGCGCAAGGATCCCAGCGGCCACGTGTGGGGCGAGAATCAGCGCATCTCACTGCCGGAAGCCCTGCGTTCGGCGACACTCGACGGCGCTTATGCGAGCTTCGAAGAGCACGACAAGGGATCGATCGAAGTCGGCAAGTACGCGGATTTGACCGTGCTCGCGGCCGACCCGTTCGTGCTGCCGAGCGAGCAATGGCAGTCGATCGGCGTCGAACGCACGCTGCTCGGCGGCCGCTGGGTCTACGAGTCTTGAAGCTCAATTGATTGTTCATGCGTAATCAAGGTACGCGGCTAGGTACATTCGCGGATCGAATTGCCCCTTCGCCGGCCCAATACTAGGAGTCATCCAGAGCAATTTGCTCGGGAGTTGAGAAGGAAAAGGAGACGGCCATGAGACTCGTAAATTGGGAACCATTCGGCGATGTCGACCTGTTTTTCAATCGGCTGATGCCGAGCACGTTTGCCCGCATGCCGGAGCTGAACTTCGAGAACAACGGCAAGAGGGTCAAATTCACGCCTTCCGCCGATATCAGTGAAACCACGACGGAATATGTGATTCGCACGGAATTGCCGGCGGTCAAAAAGGAGGACGTCCAGGTCACGCTCGACGACGGCGTGATTACCATCAAGGGCGAGCGCAAACAGCAGTTCGAGGACAAGAGCGAGAAGTTTCATCGCATGGAAACTCTCTATGGGATGTTCGAACGCCGCTTCTCGCTGCCCGAGAATGTCAATGGCGATGCGATCCGCTGCGAGAGCAAGGATGGCGTGCTCACGGTGCACATTCCGAAGATGGAGGTTCAGTCGCAAAAGCCGAAGTGCATCACGGTGCAATGATCGGCGCAGAGTGGCGAGTAATCTGACCAGCAAAGCGGCAGCGCACGGGCGCTGCCGCGTCCTATGTGAGGTCTACGCGGTGCGCGCGACGCCCTGCGTAGGTGCTTCGCGGTGGTAATGCGCTGCAAACTCCAATATCAGGCGGCCGGCATCCGGCGCTGCCGCATCGTTGAAATCAAAGCGTTCATCGCCGCCGCTCCAAGCATGCCCCAAGCCTTCGACGACGATTTGTCGTAGCACCGGTCGACCCGCTTGCAAATAGTCTTGCTGCCGGTAGGCGTGACCGGCGCTTGCGATGTGCCGCTCACCCGAAGCGATGAGCGCGCCGGAGGCGGGCGCAATGATCTCGGCGCGTCGCTTGAGCTGCTCGACGAGCTGCTCCGAATTCACCGGATTGACGATCGTATCGTCATCGCCGTGAATCACGAGTGTGGGCACGAATACGTCCGAATCGACGGCCTCTTGTTGGAGTCTTCGTGCCTTGTCGATCGATGCCGGCGATGGGCCGGAGCGCATCACCGAGAGCGCCTGGATCGGCGAACTCGCGACTCCAAACATCACGCCGGAGTGAATCGCGCAGGCGGCAAACAACCGGCTATGGCGCACGGCCAGCACGCAGGCCATCGCACCGCCGGCCGACATCCCGACCACGAAAACGCGCCGCGGATCGATGGGCCGGCGCTGGGTCACGTTCTCGATGAGCCGTGCGAGCAGCGCCGCCTCTCCGTGACCGGCTTGAGATGCCGCTTCGAACCAATTCCAGCATCGCAGCGGGTTGGCGCGCTCCGATTGTTCCGGATACAGAACCGCGTAGCGGCCCTCTTCGGCGAGCGCGTTCATGCGCGTTCCCTCGGCAAAGCTCAATGCATCTTGCTTGCAGCCGTGCAGCATCACGATCAGCGGCAAGCCGTCGCGCGGCGATGAGCCGCTCGGCAGATACAGCCGATACGCGATCTCGACGGTCGGACTCCGCCGCAGCAGCGCGGTCACCACCGAGGTGTTGAACCTGCGCACCAGAAATCGGCTGCGGCCCGGCGGTCGAGCCGATACGGGTGTCTCGGCCGTAGCCGGGGTCCCGGGTGATTGCCGCAAATTGCGGCCGAACTTGCGTTTGAACCAAGCGCGCAAAAAACCCAACATGCACCACCCGCATCGGGAAACACCGTTCACTGTAGCAAAGTCGGCGCGGAGGGCTGCGTGAGGTTTATGATTTGCTTTGTGCCGGCGGCCGCAGATATTCTGGTGAAAACAGCATGAACCATGCCCGCGCCCACTGACCCCACCAAGTTTCGCGCACGCGCACCGGCCGACAATCCGTCCGCCGTACATCCCGTGAAGACGGAGTCCGTCTGGGAGCAGCCCGACCCGGGTGCCGCCGTTGAGGCGCAGGCCGGACAGCTCTTGGGCGGCCGTTACTTGCTCGAGCGGGAGTTGGGCCGGGGCGGCATGGGTGTCGTATTTCTTGCCAGAGACCAGGAGGTCAAGGGCGAGAGTTTTGCGGTCAAGGTGTTGAATCCCGAAATTCGCGAACATCCCGAAGCGCTGGCTCTGCTGCGCGAAGAGGTGCGCAAGACGCGCGCGCTGCAGCACCCCAACATCGTCGGCGTCTATTCGCTGAATGCGGATCGCGGCAGCGTTTACATGCTCATGGAGTTGCTCGAAGGCAAAACCTTGGATGCGCTCATCGAGGAGGATTTCGGACGCGGCATGCCCTTGATCCGTGCCTGGCCGCTGATCAAGGACATCGCCGCCGCATTGGCGTACGCCCACGACCATAGCGTGATCCACAGCGATTTGAAGCCCTCGAATGTATTCGTGACGACCTCCGGCAAGGCGAAATTGCTCGACTTCGGCATCGCACGCGCGGTGCACACGCGTGCGAACCGGTTCGATCCCGGCGCCCTGGGCGCACTCACGCCGGCCTATGCGAGCTGCGAGATGATCGAGGGTCTCGCGCCGGACCAAAGCGACGACGTCTACGCATTTGCCTGTGTGATCTACGAGATGCTGTCCGCCAAACACCCGTTCAGCGGACGCTCGGCAAGCGAGGCGCGCGATGCCGGCCTGCGGCCCGCACTGCTGGCAGCATTGACGCCCGCGCAGAACGAAGCGCTCGCGCATGCGCTGGCGTTCACTCGCGCCAAGCGGACGGCCTCGGTCGAAGCGCTGCTCGCACAACTGGAGCCGCGCGATAAACGCCGCGCACCGCCGCTCGTCTGGTTGGCAGCGGGGCTCGTGCTGGTTGCGGCAGCCGGCGGCATCGCATGGTTCCTTGCGCGGAGGGCAGCGCCCCAGCAATCGCCGTCGGGCGTGGCCGCCACGCTCGCGCAACTCGGCGTCGTGCAGGATCGCGCGCGCGAGCTCGGCGTCGATACCGGCCAGACGCAGTGGCAGGCCGGCCTACGACAGGCCGACGCCGCGCGGCAAAGCCTTGCGGCCGGCGATCCGAACGGATTGCAGAGTGTGCGCGATGCGCAAGCGGCGCTCGTCCAGGTGATCCGCAGCGGCACGCGATCGACGGAGCTCGGGAGCACACCGGCGGAGATCGATCTTGCGGTGCGCCTGTGCCGCGACGCCGGCATGCGCTGCTCTGCCTCCGACTTCGCCGACGAGGCCAGCCGAACAGTTGCGATGGCGCCGTTCGAACTCGATCAAACCGAGGTCAGCAATCGCCAATTCGGCGATTACGTCGCGGCAACCGGCGCGACGACCGAGGCCGAACATGCCCAAGGCGTGCTCGATTATCACGGCGACCAAGCGGTGTTTCGCGGCGGCGCGTCCTGGAAGACGCTGCGCGACGAGCTCGCAGCCAAGCACGGCGATGCCTCCGACTTTCCGGTTCGCGGCATCGATTACAACAGCGCCTCGAAATATTGCGAATGGCGCCACCAACGATTGCCGAGCGGCGATGAATGGGAATTTGTCGCGCGCGGCCCCGCTCGGCATATCTTTGCGAACGGCGATCAACCGCCCGCGCCGGACCCGGCGGCGGCAAGCGAGCTCTTGCCGGTCAACGCGCAGCAGCCGAGCGGGCGCTTCGGCAACCGCGGTCTCGGTGGGGAGCTCTGGGAGTGGGTCAGCGACGGCAAGCCTTCCGAACGCGTGCTGCGCGGCGCGTCGTGGCGCGACCGCAGCCCGGTCAATCAACGCTTGGCGACGCGGCGTCTCGAGGATCCGACTCACGCCTATGTCGACACCGGCATGCGCTGCGCGCGCAGCGCTGCGCAATGGCCCGAAGCGGCGCCTTAACCGCCTCTCGTATCCGAAGTTGACGATCGCGCCGGCCGCGATGTTGACTAGCCCGTGCACTTGGGGGCAAAGTAATCGCGCAGCCGGCGAGGCTGATCGTCCGGTGCGGTGCTTGAAAAGGGGATGTCAATTTAACTAAATAGGCTCGGTGCGAGCCGAGGCCGCGGTTGGGCGGCTCTCGCAGGTTCGCGAGTCTCAATGCGGAAGCTCATATGGATTTGGGTCGTGCGCATCTGATCGTCTGTCTCGTGTTCATCGCGCTTAGCTCTGCGGGCTTCGCGGCGCCTCCCGTCGTCGGTTCAGATCTCGCTGCATTGCGCGCGAATCTCGATCGGGCCAAGTCGGCTCGCGAGGAAGTCAGCGCGCGCTGGGCGCTTGCCGATGCATTGCTCGATCGCGGTCTCGCGCTCGAAGCCGAGCGGACCCTGCGTGTCGCGGCCGCCCACGCCACCGACAATGCGCAACGCCTCGGTACGGCGCTGCGTCTCGGCGCTGCGCTCAGCGCGACGGGCAAGGTCGACGAAGCGCGCGAACAACTCGATGCAGTCGAATCGGCCGCGGCGAGTCTTCCGGCCCAGGAAGTCATCTTGCTGCATCAGGCCAGGGGCGCGCTCGCGGTGCGAAGCGGCGATCTGGTGGCCGCGGAACAGGCCTACGAGGCGGAGGCGGCCGCCGCAAGCGCCGCCGGCGCCGCAGCGGCCGAAGTGCGCGCGCGCACGAATGCGCTGCGTGCGCGCCTGGATCGCAAAGAAATCGCCGAGGTCGAGCAGCGCCTCGCGTTCCTCGACAAGCTCGCCACGGCCCTGCCGCCCGGCGAGGAGGCGGCCATGCTGCTGCTCGCGGTCGGCGACTTGTTCGAGCGGGATGTGCAGGAGTTCCGCGCGCCCGTCGAGCAGCGCGCGAGCGCCCTCGATGCGTATCTGCGCGCGCGGGACTATGCGACGAACCCGTCGACGCGCGCCTACGCCTTTGGCCTGCTCGGCTCGCTGTACGAGGACGAGGGACGCAACCCGGATGCGCTCAAGTTCACGCGCGCGGCGATCGCGCTCGCCCAATCGCTCGACGCGCAGGACCAGCTCTACCGCTGGCAGTGGCAGGCCGCGCGACTCGAGAGAAAACGCGGCGACGCCGCGGCCTCGATGCAATCGATCGATCTGGCTCTGTTCGCGTTGGCGAACATTCGCGGCGATCTGCTGCAAAGCTCCCGCCAGGCATTCGCTGCGCGCATCGAACCGGTGTACCTGGATTATGCGGATGCGCATCTGCGCGAATCGGCGGCGCTTGCCGACGGCAGCGAGGCGCAGCAGCGGGTGCTTCGCGACGTGCGCGATCAGCTCGAGTCGCTGAAGCAAGCCGAGGTCCAGGATTACTTCGACAACAGCTGCGCGGTCGGCAGCGCGGCCGACGCGAGCCGCGGCACGAATATTCCAGGCGCGGCGATCATCTACCCGATCCTGCTGCCCGATCGAACCGAGGTGTTGATCGAATCGGGCGGCCGGCTGCGCCGCTTCTCCTCGCCGGTATCGCGCGGCGAACTCACAGCGATGGCGCGCAAATTGCGCATCGGGCTGGAACGGCCGAGCGCCGGCGAGCAGTACCGGGCGCCCGCCGAGGCGCTCTATCGATGGCTGCTTGCCGATGCGGCACCGTGGCTCGAGAGCCAGAAGGTCGATACGCTGGTGTTTGTGCCGACCGGGGCGCTGCGCACCGTGCCGCTCGCGGCCCTGCACGACGGGCAAAGATTCCTGATCGAGCGCTTCGCGGTTGCGACGACCCCTGCGATCACCTTGATTCCGGCGCTGGTCGCGCCCAATTCGAATCGCATACTGGTCGCGGGATTGACCAAGAGCGTTCAAGGTTTCGTCGGACTGCCGAGCGTCGGCCAGGAGATCAGCGAGATCGGCGCGATCTTCCCGACCGAATCGCTGAAGGATGAGACCTTCAGTTTGGCGTCGATCCGCGCGGATCTGTCGGTGCCCAATTTCTCGGTCGCACACCTCGCGACGCACGGCGAATTCAGCGCCGATCATCGCCAGTCCTTCATTCTGACCTACGACAGCCGGCTCACGATGGACGGTCTGCAGACCGCGCTCGGCCGGCGCAACGAACCGCTCGACCTGCTCGTGCTCAGCGCCTGCAGCACCGCCGCGGGCGACGACCGCGCCGCGCTCGGACTCGCCGGCGTGGCCATTCAGGCCGGCGCGAAGAGTGCGCTCGCGTCGCTCTGGTCGATCAGCGACGAAGCGACCGCCGCGCTCATGCAGGACTTTTACCAAAGCCGCAAGGACGGGCGCGTGACCAAGGCGCAGAGCCTGCGCGAGGCGCAGCTCAAGCTGCTGGCAACACCGGAGTATCGGCACCCGAGCTATTGGGCGCCTTACTTATTGATAGGAAACTGGCTATGAAAACGGAAAGCGGCGCAGCAGACGGCGCCCACCCGATGAAGAAGGATCGCCTGATCACCGGCTGCGTGATGGTTTTTGCGCTGGGCGCCGCGTCCGTCCATGGCGAAACGCCCTCGACTACGAGGGCCCACCTGACCAATCCCAATGGATTCGTCAACAGCGGCACCGTTCGCTTGCGGCCGCGATCATCTGCCTCGGATCCGCCGCCGACGAGCATCGTCGTCGACACGACCTTGAATCCGATGAGCAGCGGCAGTATCACCGGCACGCCGATCTCGGGCCAGAGCGGAGACTTGTACACGATCGGCCCGAACTACGGTGTCACCGCGGGCAACAATGAATTCCTGAGCTTCTCCACGTTCAATGTCGGCAGCGGCGATACTGCGAATTTCGCGGTCCCGAGCAGCAGCATCGCCAACATCATTTCTCGAGTCACCGGCGGCGCCACGAGCACGATTGCCGGCACCGTCGAAACCACGATCAGTGGATCGGCCACCGCGTCCAATGCCAGCTTCTGGTTCATCAATCCGTCGGGTGTGATCCTGACGGCCGGGGCGCAAATCAATGTCACCGGCGCTCTGTCACTCGGCGCCGCGGACTTCATCGCTTTTGCCGACGGAACGCAGTTCTTCGGATCGCCTGCCAATGGTGCTACTCCGCCCGTATTGACGAGCGCGAATCCGGCGAGTTTCGGTTTTTTGTCGACTCCCACCGCGGGCGCACTGACGATCACCGGCGCCACGCTGTCCTTGGTAAGCGGCACGCCACTGATGCTCGGTGCAGGATCGGGCGGCATTTCTTTGACTGGCGCCACGCTGTCGACAAGCGCAATCGCCTCGCAGTTGAGTCCCCTCGCGACCGAGATAGCCATCGACACCCTTGGCCCGGTCCAGATTACAGGCGGCACCGCGATCACGACCTATGCTCTCGGCGGCGGCGCTGCCGGAGCGATCACGGTTAACGGCTCGTCGATTCTGATGACGGGATCCAGCATAACGACCAGCGCAGACTATGGCGCGACGACCGGGAGCATCAGCTTGACGGCGACGGGCCTGAATCCGTCGAGCCCGTGGGCACTGCAGGTGAGCGGCGGCTCCGGTTTGGTCGAAACGGTGGCAAACGATCCCAATCACCTTGGGTCCGTTGCCGGCGCAATCAATATAGCCGCCACCGAAGGTGCGGTGGAGATCGGAGCTCCCGGAGACTCTACGCCCACGATGATATCGATTTCCCCGCCCTTCGGCGGCAACTTCAGCGGATCCATCGCCGTGAGCGGATCCAGTGTGACCTTGGATCAAGCGCAATTGCTCGCCTTGACGGGCTCTACGCTTTCAGGATCACCCAGCGGCCCGGCAGTTTCGATCAGCTCGAGCAGCGGGCCCGTCACGATCACCGGCGGCAGCATCATCAATACGAATACGGACGCAGGGGCCAACGCCAGCAATATCAACATCACGGGTCCCTCGATTCTCGTGAACGGCGGCTCCGAGATCACCGCGAGCTCCGGACCTCCCAATATATTTGCTTCGCAAACGGGCAGCGCCGGCAACATCACGCTCACCGCGACCGGAACCGACCCGAACGGCGGCTATGCGCTCGAGGTCAGCGGCGCCTCGTCGATCTTATCGGATGCGACCCAAGGGGTGGGAACCGCGGCAACTGCGGGCAGCATTACCCTCAGTGCGACCAACGGAACGGTACAGATCGGCCGCTCGTCGGATTTGGCCCCGACGCTGATATCAACGTCAGCCGGCGCCAGTGCCGGCTCGGTCGGCGCGATCTTGATCGGCGGCGCAGCCATCGGCATGTTGAACGCGGATCTCGATACGTCGGCGGCAGGCAACGCGGCCTCGCTCGCGACCGCCTCCCCCGGAGCGATTACGCTGACCGCCAGTGGAGCGCTGACGATCGCCGGCAGCGATCTGAATGCATCGAGCAGCGGTAGCCAGGCGGGCGGCAATATCAATGCAACCGCATCGACGATTGCCGTCAGCAATTCCCAAATCAGTGCGGCGACCACCGGGGTAGGCAATGCCGGCAGCATCACGCTCACGGCCACCGGAGCGAATCAAGGATCGGTCCCCGCGCTTCAGGTGACCGGAGGCTCGACGCTGTCATCGGACGCAAGCGAAGGCGAGAGCGGCGCGAACGCGGGTTCCGTGATTCTGACCGCCAGCGGCGGCAGCATACAGATTGGATTGGCAACCGACTCGACCCAGACCAGCATCAGCACCTCGGCAGGTGTGAGCGCCGGCGAGGTGGGTTCGATCACGATCAACGGGTCAGGCATCGCGCTTGCCAATGCCAACGTCGCCACCACGGCGGCGGGAACGGAACAGGCTCTCGAAAGCGCATCACCGGGCACGATCACGTTGACGGCAAACAACGCGCCCCTGACCGTCGCCAACAGCGCGATCAATGCGAGCACCGTCGCCGTTCAACAGGGCGGACAGATCTTTGCTTCGGGTTCGCAGCTTGGCATCAGCAACTCGCAGATCACCGCCGCTACCAACGGGACTGCGAACGCCGGACAAGTTTCATTGGTGGCGAGCGGGCCGGATACACCCGGTTCGCCGGCGTTGCTGGTCGCCGGAGGCTCTATCATCTCGTCGGATGCCTACGCTGGGCAGAGTCTCGCGAACGCCGGCACCGTTTCTCTGACCGCGAGCGCGGGAACCATTCAGATCGGGTTGGCCACGGACTCGGCGCCGACCCAACTGCTCTCGCGGGCGGGCGCAAATGCCGGCGCTGTCGGCAGCATCAGCGTCACGGGTGCAAGCATCGCTCTCGATCAAGCGGAACTATTTGCGCTATCCCAATCGAGCGTCAGTCCGTCGGCTTCTCAGCCCGCGGTGTCCGTGACTGCGACCGGGCCGGTCAGCTTCGTCGCGAGCGTGCTGAATTCCAATACCTCGGGAAGCGCGAATTCCGGCAACATCAGCGTGAGCGGCTCGACGGTCTCGATGAGCGGCTCCTCGCCGCTGACCGGCCTCGCATACATTGACGCGGCGACATTCGGCGTTGGGAATGCCGGCAACATCATGGTCAAGGCCACGGGCGCGGATCCTGCGGGTGGCGCAGCGCTGCAACTGAGCGGCGGATCATCGATTTCGTCGCAGAGCGAGCTGGCCGCCGGCAACGCCGGGCCGGGCGGCAACGCCGGCAGCATCACCTTGATCGCCAACGGCGGCACGGTCGAGATCGAGTCCACGTCGACGAGAACCTCGCTGAGCACGCTGGCGAGCGCCAACGCGGGCGGGGCCGGCGCCATCTCGATCACCGCGAACCAAATCGAGTTCAATCTCGCGCTCATCGACACCACGGTATCGACGACCAATACGCCATCCAATCTGACGCCGGCGAGTGTTTCGCTCACGGCGACCGGGAGCGTATCGATGATCGACTCGCTCATCGACCTGCAGACGAGCGGCACCGTCAACGCCGGTTCGGTGTCGATCAACGGCGGCTCGGTCAGCATCAGCGGTGGCCTGGCGCTGGCCCCGGTGCCCAACAGCCCGTTCTCCTTGGCGGAAAACGCGGCGATCTTTACGGGCTCTTCGGGTAGCGGCAACGGCGGCAGCGTGAGCATCTCGTCCGCGGGTCCGCTGACGATCTCGAACGCGACGATCAGTAGCCAGTCGGTGGGCAATACCGGATACGGCGGACAGATCGCGCTCGCAGGTGCCGGGGTGCTCATTTCTCAACAATCGCTGATCGCTGCCGACTACCGAAACCCGGGCGGGAACCCCGGTGCAGCCGGGACCATCACGATCAGCAGTACCGGTATCGAGGCATCAAACGATCCTTTGCAGGCTGAGCTGACCAGTGCCACGCCGGGTGTCGTGCGCATCGTGGATTCGGGTGTCACCGCCAGCAATGACGGCGGCACCGGCTCGAACGGCAGCATCGGCAGCTTCGGCCAGGTGTTGATCGGATTGGCGTCGCCGGGCCAAATCAGCTCCGGCAGCGTCGTCATCGCGGGCTCCGTGATATCGACCGACGTGCTGGACAGCGGGCTCGGTAACAATCTGACGATCGCCGCGAACAACGGCGTCTACATCGGCGCATCGACGACCGGCGGTTTCGCCGATCCGATCGCGCGGCCCACGTTCCCGGATCCGCGCGCGAATATCGAGAGTTCGCTGATCTCCGCGCAGACCGATTCGACCGCCGTGTCGGGCGGCCAGATCGCGATCAGTGCCGGCGCCGGAGGAATCGACGTCGTCAACAGCAACATCGAAGCCGGCACGACGCGCACCGTGTCGGGCATCGTGATTGATGATTTCAGCAGCGGTGCGGTGATGCTGAACGACGCGTCTCTGCAGAGCGGCACATCGGGTATGAACAGGTCCGGTGACATCACGCTCAGCGGCCCGATGATCGGCATCGTGGGCGGCACGATCACCGCGAAGACTACCGGTCTCGGCGCTGCCGGCAACATCACTCTGACGGCCAGCGGCGCCGACCCACAAGGCGGGGCGGCGCTGCAAGTGAGCGGCGGCGCGACCGTAACGTCCGATGCAGTCAGCGGCCAGAACGGCGCAAAAGCGGGCAACGTGGCGCTGTCGGCGGCCTCCGGCAGCGTGCAGATCGGTCTTTCGAACGACGCGCAGCCGACGTTGATCTCGACGTCTGCGGGCGCCGCTGCAGGCCAGGCCGGATCGGTGACGATCACGGGATCGGAGATCAAACTCGACAACGCCAATCTGGACACGACCGCCGCGGGAACGGCCGCTGCTCTTTCCAGCGCGCCGCCGGCAACGATTACGCTGAGCGCCGGCAATGGATCCGGCCCGTTGACGATCGCCAACAGCAGCCTCGATGCCACAACCAGCGGTGCACAGCAGGCGGGCCAGATCGATCTTTCCGGCGCGGCGGTTGCGATCAGCAATACCAACATCGCTTCTGCGACGACGAGCGGCAGCAACGCGGGCAGCATCAACATCGATGCAGCGACGCTCAGCATGACGGGCAGCCAAGTTGCGGTCTCGACCTCGGGCTCGGGCAATGCCGGTGACATCGGCATTACCGCGAGCGGCGCGGATCCCGCGGGGGGTAATGCGATCCAGATTCAGGGCACGAGCATCGAGTCGGCCGCGACGGGCTCCGCATCGAGCGCTGCGGGCGCCGCGGGCACGATCACGATCCAGGCGAGCGGCGGTTCGGTATCGCTCGGCAGCGCGGCGGCCGGTGCGCCCGCAACCCAAGTCGAAACCTCGGCCAACGCGTTCGCGACCCAGGCCGGCGTCATTAGCGTTGCATCTGCGGGGGCCCTGACCCTGCAGAATACGGCCGTGACCGCGTCCGTCGCCGGCAGCAATGCCGGCGCGACGCCGGCGAACATCGTGCTGAGCGCACGCGGCCCGATCGCGATGAGCGGAGGTTCAATCAATGCGGATACCACCGCGGCCGCGGCCGGCGGCGCGATACAGCTGCTGACCGCGGGCGCGATAACGGTAAGCGGTGCCGCCGCGATCAGCTCGAACACGAGCAGCACGGGCAAAGGCGGGGACATCGATGTCGGAACGGCGGCGGCGCCGGTCGGCTCGCTCTTGGTCAGCGGTGGCTCGACGATTTCGGTCGACGCTTCGGGCTCCGGAGCCACGGCAGGCAACGCCGGTGCGATCAATATCCATTCAACCGGACCGGTCACGCTATCGAGCACGCGCACGAAGCTGTCGAGCGATTCGTCGAACGATGCAACGGGCGGCTCGGTGACGATCGATGCGTCGAGCCTATCGATGACGGGGGGCGCGCAAATCACCGCGAACACCTCGAGCACGGTAGAGGGCGCGGGCGCTTCCGCCGACAATGCGCGCGCCGCGTCTCGGCTCAGCGCTAGACCTGCGGCCGGAGCGCCCACGGCCACGACCGGCGGCAGCGTCGATGTCACGACGAGCGGCACGGTCGCACTCGCGGGTGCCGGCACGGCAATCTCCGCAAACGCAGCCGGCAGCGGTTCCGGCGGCACGGTGACGATCACCGCAGCGAGACTGGCGATGTCCGATGGTGCCGAGATCGCGACCACCGCACTCGGTGCCGGCAACTCGGGGACGATCGCGATCACGCTCACCCCGGCGGTCGCGGCCGGTGCTGCCGCACCCGACGTGCTGGCCGACAGCCAAATCACGACGAACGCGGCGGCCTCGACGGGCGGCAATATCACGATCGACGCAGGCGGCTTGCCGCTGACGCTGATTCACACCGACATCGTTGCGTCTGCGGAGGGCGCCGGAAATGCCGGCAACATCACGATCAATGATGCGGGACAAACGCTGTTGCAGGCGAGCGGCATCCTCGGGGAAGCAGTCTCCGGCAATGGCGGCGCCATCAGCATCTTCCTC
>Ga0181531_10000319_pt1 | contig 33553 bp, 26 predicted proteins | sample PEATcosm2014_Bin_38_FD_119743 | JGI IMG/M metagenome (GOLD analysis project Ga0181531, IMG submission 119743) | Peatland microbial communities from MTU Mesocosm Facility, Houghton, MI, USA - PEATcosm2014_Bin11_10_metaG | ecosystem: Environmental > Terrestrial > Soil > Wetlands > Peat | place...
AATTCGGGATTGTGTTTGCGCGAGAGGCCTTCGTTGCGGAAGTTGCGGCCGATCTCGAACACCTTGTCCACCCCGCCGACCAGCAGGCGTTTGAGATACAGTTCCAGTGCGATGCGCAGGTAAAAATCGCAGCCGAGCGCGTTGTGATGCGTCTTGAACGGTTGTGCCGCCGCGCCGCCGGGAATTGCCTGCATCATCGGCGTTTCCACCTCCACAAAACCGCGCGATTGCAGGAAATTCCGCAGCTCGGTGATGATCTGGCTACGTTTGAGAAAAACGTCCTTCACCTCCGGGTTGGCCATCAAATCCAGGTAACGCTGGCGATAGCGGATTTCGGTGTCTTCGAGCCCATGCCATTTGGCCGGCGGCGGACGGAGCGCCTTGGCCAGAATGGTGAAGCCGGCGAGCTTGATGGAAATTTCGCCGGTCTTGGTCGTGAACAACGTTCCCTTCACGCCGATAAAATCCGCGAGGTCGAGGTGCGTGAAGATGTTCCATTGCTCGTCACCGAGGACATTTTTCTGTGCGTATACCTGGATGCGTCCGCTTTGGTCGCGTACATCAATGAACATGGATTTGCCCATGTCACGGTGCGCGGTGATGCGGCCGGCCACGGCTGCTTCGCGGCCTTCAGTATAATTTTTCCGCGCGTCGGCGCAGGATTCGGTGGGCGAAAATTTATTTTTGAACGGGTCAATGCCCTTCGCGCGCAAGGCGGCAAGCTTGGCCTTGCGCTGTTCGATCAATGAATTCGTGTCGTCCATCAGAGTTTGCGGATTAAACCACAAACCCCTTTCCCGCGCACGAATGAATTTACGATTTGAGATTTTAAAACCTCTGCCAAAAGGGCGTAGCAGCTTTCGGCAGAAAGCCGCATTCTTCAATTTTCCAAAGTTTGCGGCGCTCTGCTGAGACGCCGCTACGGTCCATGCGGCGCGTCAATCGTATATCGTAAATCGAATATAATGAGCCTCGTTACCTCGGCTCCTACTTTTTCGTCGGGCTGTTGGTTGGCGCTGGCGCGTCCGCTGGTTTGTACAGGCCGGCCCGGATGAAGGGTTCCAGGCAATCGCCATAGCCTTCCGCCTGCATTTTGTCCAGGGGAATGAAGCGCAACGACGCCGAGTTGATGCAGTAACGCAAATGCGTCGGTCCCGGACCATCGTCGAATACGTGACCAAGATGCGAATCGGCCGTGCGGGAACGGACTTCGACGCGGTTCATGCCGTATGAATGGTCGGCATGCTCGGTGACTTCCTTGCCGGAAAGCGGTTGGGTAAAACTCGGCCAGCCGCAGCCGGAATCAAATTTGTCCAGCGAACTGAACAGCGACCGGCCCGACACCACGTCCACGTAAATCCCCGGCTCGTGATTGTCCCAATACGCGTTGTGGAAGGCCGGCTCGGTGGCGGCGTTCTGCGTCACGGCAAATTGTTCCGGGGTCAGTTGGTTCCGCAACTCTGCCGGGTCCGGTTTTTTGAAATCTTTCATGTCCATGGGTTGATTGGTTGAAACGGCCGCCGGCTGCGCGCCAACGTTGCCGCGCGGGAAAACCACAATGCCCACCGCCAGCAACGCCGCCGCCGCCGCAAAGGGAATGACTCCGGCTGAGCGCACGTGGGTTCGACGGATTTTATCCGGTTGGTGTTCAATGTTTCCCGTATTTAAATGAATTCCCAGCGGTCAAACATCGCCGCCTGGCCGCAGGGTTTGCCGTCATCAGCCAACAGATTCCAAACCGTTGCGCGACTGATGCGAAAGCGGCGGCCGGTTTTTGAAATGCGCACGCCGGAATAATCATCAATGAACCCGCGCTGCGCCACCGCCGCGAGCAAGCGCGCCCGCTCTTCGCGGTTGGGCGCCTCGGCGGTGAGCCGTGACGGCGTGCGCGTCAGTTCCTCCCATGACATTTCCCACAAGGCCAGTGCCGCGTGGTTGCCGTAGTTCAAAACGGGATCGGTCTCCGTCCCATGCGACACCAGCACAAACGGCGCTTCAAACACATAGCGCGCCAGCCCCGCCGGATTGAAAAGCCCCGGCAACAAATCGCGACCCGTCCATTGTCTGAAATTGCGCGCGAGCATTTGCGTGTGCGCGATGACGGAATCGGTTTGCCAGATTGGATTCATTCCCGAATCAGATTGCCGCACGCAATATTTCCGTCAATTCCTCCGGTGTCAGCGCGATGGGGTTTGCCATCATGCTGCTGGCGTTCGCAGCTCGGGCCACCAGATCGGCAACGTGTTCGGCGCGAATACCGTGAAGGCCGAGCGGCTTGATTTGCAAATCGGCAACAAGTTCACGGACCCATTTCACGCCGTCACCACCGACTGCACCGGGGTTGCCGGTCAACCACCGCGCCACCTGGTCGTAACGCCGCAACGCCTCGCCGGCCGGAGCGCGTTGCCCGAGCACGCGGAGGTTGGTGTCCATCACCTGCGGCAGCAAGACCGCGCAAACCGCACCATGCGGGGCGGGAAACCTGCCACCAATCGGGCCGGCCAATCCGTGCACCGCGCCCAGTCCGGCGTTGGCCAGTGCCAGGCCGCCAAACAAACTTGCCACGGCCATGTCCTCACGGGCGGATTTGTTTTGGCCATCGTGAAATGCAACCCGCAACGATCGCGCGGCGCGGCGAATGCCCTCAACACATAAACAGTCGGTCATCGGGTTGGCGCGCAGGCAGACATAAGGCTCGATGAGTTGAGTGAGCGCATCGAGGCCGGTGCTTGCCGTGAGTGCAGGCGGCAAATCATGGGTAAGTTCGGGATCCACCACCGCCACGCGCGCCAGCATCAGCGGGCTGCGCAGGCTGACTTTTAATTTGTGTTCCGGCGACGCCAGCACGGCGTTGCGCGTGACTTCCGAGCCGGTGCCCGCCGTGGTGGGAATGGCGATGAATGGCACGGACGGCTTGGTCAGCGCCCGGCCGCGCCCGATAATCTCCACGTAATCCATCAATTCACCGTCGTTGGCCAGCATTGCGGCGATGGCTTTGGCCGCATCCAACACGCTGCCGCCGCCGAGGCCAACGACGAAATCACAATTTTCCTTTTTCCCAAAAACCGTGCCTTGTTCCACCGTGGAAAGTTCCGGTTCACCGGCCACGGAAAAAATCTTTGTGTCCACAGCGGCAGTGCGGAGCGAGGCCAGCAGCTTTTCCGCGCGCGATGAATCACGTCCCGTCACGACGAGCGCGCATTTACCAAATTCCCTGGCCAGGGCGCCAACTTCGCGCAACGCGCCGGCACCGAAGACAATCCGCGTGGCGGTGGCAAATTCAAATTTCATATTCGGCTTGTCACCGCGTTAGTGAGAACGCGGTCCTCCGCGCTTTGACAGGCGCGGCGACATCACCACGCTCCATCCTCGGGGAACACGTTGTCGAACTTCACGCTCTGGCGCGGTGCGGCCATCATCGGCGCGACCGCGTCACGCCAGACCGGATAATGGGCCGTTTCCTTGTGCGCGGCGGCGGCGGCGGCGTCCCGGTACACCTCCACGAATACGAATCGTGCGGGATCATCCTGTTGCTGGACAACGTCGAACCGTGCGACGCCCGGTTCCAGCAGGCTCGCGCGCGCATTCGCCAGCGTCGCCTGCTTGAAGGCTTCCACGCATTCCGGTTTGACCTGAACTTGAATATGTACCACGAGCATAATTCGCTTTCCGTTTGGGCCGCTTCCAAGTTTTGTCTTCAGCGGTAAAAGTGAGTATCGCGAACGGATTGTTCGCCAACCGATTGCTGCCCAAAATTCTTCGATGATGCAATCCGACGGCCGATTAAATACCGCGATGGCCACGGTCAGGTCAAACCCTCAGGCTCCGGATTTGGCCGTGCGCTGGGTCAAACGAAACTTTCCGGAAGCCGCCGGCACCAAAACCGGCATGGCCTCGGTTTTGATCCCCTGGCGGAAAGTGAGCAACTCGCCGAGCTGCGAACCAGTGTGTTCCAATGTCTTCGCCGTTGGCCCAGCGCCGTCCGGCACAAAGCGCAGAACGCAATCGCCGTTTTCATCCTGCCGCAACTCGTAATGGGCGATGCCATCCGTTTCGGCAAAACACTGGTCCACCTGCCAGGTCGTTACGCGACGCCCATCCCCCGCCGTCAGTGTGTCGCGGATCCGGCCGTGCACCACAAAATCGCTGGCATACGGACGCTCGATCCGTTCCGCCAGGTCACCGATGCGATAACGAAGCAACGGCATGTAATCGTTGGTCAGGGTCGTGACCACCAGTTCGCCGACGCCGCGTTCGTCCGCGTCCACGACTTCCAGAAACGCCGTGTCGTAGCTGGGTTTCATGTCGCCGTGCTCGTTGTCCATGAGCAGATGGCCGGTCTCCGTCGAACCGTACAGATTGAAAACCGGCACCCCAAAGACGCGCGCCAGAATCCGGCGATGCACCACGCTGACAAATTCATAGCTGCACAACACGAACCGCAGCGACGGGAATTGGATGCCCCGCTGCTCGCAATACAGCGCGAAGCGGACGCCATGCACCGGGTCCAAATCAAGGAATTGCGGCGCCCATCCGGCAATTTCCGCCGCCATGCGCGCCAAATCCGCGTCGCCCAGCAGAAACGGAATGCGGGCGAGGTTCACGTACAGCGTGTTGCCCAGCGTCCGCTGTTCGCGCGACATCCAGACCGTCGGGCACGTCAGGCCGTTGCACGCGGGCGGCACCAGCGTGGCGCGCCGGGCCTGGGGATGTTCGTCCAGCACGCGGGCGACCAATCCATTCAATCGCAGCGCGCTTTCCTCCTGTGCGTTCCACCAGCCGCGCCCGAAAAGCACCGGCAATCGTTCCTCGGAAGTACCGGAGGTATGCTCCAGCTCCACCAGATTTTTATCCAGCAACGATTCGAGCGACTGCCCGTCGGCGAGGAAATTTCGCGGAAACCCATTTCGCATTTCATGCTTCCTCAGCAAGGGCAGGCCCTTGAAGCAATCAAAGGTGGGGGGTTCGCACCCGGCCCGTGCCAGCGAATCACGATAGAGCGGCACCTCCCGCCACCGGGGAAGAAGCCCCTCCAGTTGCGGTATTTGCGCGGCCTCGAGAATCAGTTCCGGTGTCGCAAGCATGACCAAAATATACACGCTTTTTACGGAATGCAAATTCGGTGAATGGGAACGGAAGCATCCGGCGGGGCCAGCGGGGCCGCGCGCGCCCGGCAGATGCCGCGATAAAATTCGCCGACGCGCGTCATGGTGCGCGGCAGATTCTCGTCGTTGAAATCCACCGCCAGCAGACCGAACCGTTTCGAGTAGCCGAATTGCCATTCAAAATTGTCGAGCAGCGACCAGTAGAAAAAGCCGCGCACGTCCACCCCCACTTTCACCGCGCCGTGCAATTCGCGCAGATGTTCCGTCAGGTCGAGGATGCGGAAATCCTCGTCGGCCGACGCTGATCCGTGCTCGGTGATGTAAAGCGGCAGGCCGTACCGCCGGTGAAGATTCCGCAGGATGGTTCCCAAACCGCCGGGGTGGCGCTCAAACATGTCGTCACAGACCACCCCCAACCGCGCCAGTTGTTTCGGGCACGCGCCGCCGGCCGGAACCATGGGCTCAAAATTTTTGAACCGCGTCAGCCCGTAATAATTCACACCCAGAAACGTGGACGCCGCCCGCCGCGGGCCGCCCAAAAATTCATTCAGAACAAAACGATTGAAAGTGTGATGGGAAATTCCCGCGAGCAAATGGTCCCAGAGCGCGTGCTTTTGGAACGGCCCGAAAAAGGTCCAGTTCTTCGCAATGCCGATTTCCGGCGTCCGGCCGCCGTCGGCCGCCTGGCGGATGACTTCGCTCGCGCGCACGTGCGCCGCCGCCATGTGTTTGATGGTTGTCCGATAGGACCGCAGCCGCCATTTGTGGAACGGCGGAAACCCGCCCAGTAGATACGTCAAGGATGCATACGTGTCCGGCTCGTTGAACGTGTTCCACAAATAAACCCGCTCCTTCAAGGCCGACACCAGTTTTGCCACGTAATCCACAAAGGCCGGGACCGCGGCCGGATTCAACCAGCCGCCGGCCGCTGTAATCCACGGCGGATTGGAAAAGTGATGCAACACGACCATCGGCGTAATGCCCGCCGCCTTGAGCCGGTCCAGCAGGTCCACGTACCGCTCCAGTTCCTGGCCATTGAGCGGCGCGAACGGCGCGGCTTGCAGGCGCGACCACTCGATGCCCATCCGGTAGGCGTTCACGCCCAGCTGCGCCATCCACTCCACGTCCTCGGCGTAACGGTGATAATGATTGCAGGCCACGCGACAGTGTCCGCCATCCGCGGCGACGTAATCCGTCCATTCATTGGCCACGTGGCCTTCCACCTGGGTGGGCGACGTGGCCGTGCCCCACAAAAACCGGTCTGGAAACTTCAAAGCGCCTGACATGCTTACGGACAATATGAGACAAAGTTAACGAAATGAACAGTCTGGAGTCGTCGGGGTGGCAGTGAAAGGAATTCGTTGGAACCGATGGTTGCAAACAAGTCATGGACTTTCCCGCCTATATCAACGATACTGACCTCGCTCCCGCCTAGCGAGCCGGACCAAGGTTTATTTCGATCCAAAATTTTATGGCCAAGAAACCAGTAACCAGTACGCCGTTGCCTGACCCGCCCGTGGTCACTGAAACGGCCGAGCAGCATTTTGACCGCATCCTGTCGCGCGACCAGTTCAAAACCCTGAAAGCCGTCCTCGACGAACTGCGAATGGACACCACGGCAATGCACGCAGCGATTGTCACCACCAATTCCTATCAGAATTTTTTGACCAAACTGGGTTATCGCGTCGTCCTCGTGCCGCAGATCCACGAGCAGGATTGCTACTCGCGGCTGGGGCCGGCCGGCGGCATCCGCGCCGTGCTGCCAGTACACGATATCGCCACCTACAGCACCCTCGTGACACTCGTGAATTATGATTCGACGGTGACCACCACCACCAAATCCGTGGACTTCTACGACGACCGGCTGGCCGAATTCAAGACCCAGTTGATGAAATAGAGCCGAAGACGGCGAAAGCCAGGGTGGGCTCCTGCCTCACGGAGCGCGGTTTGTCTCAAACCGCAGCAAATCCGAAGGCGAAGCAACCCGCTCCTGTTTCCCAGTGGCTTTGTTTACGTCGCACCCGCTGCGAGTTGGGACAACTCGCGCTCCAGGTTTCGAAAGAACATTGCCGAAGCGTCGTCACGCCATGGCGCGTCCGGCAATCCAGCCGGTGGTCCAGGCTGCCTGAAAGTTGAAACCGCCGGTGATGCCGTCGATGTCCAGCAGTTCCCCGGCAAAAAAAAGTCCCGGACAAATGCGGCTCTCCATGGTTTTGAAATTCACCTCGCCCAACCGGACCCCGCCGCAGGTCACGAACTCATCCTGGTTCAGGCTCTTCCCACTCACGGAAAATTCCGTGCGCCGCAACTGTTGAACGAGCCGGTGCTGCGCGGACCGCGAAAGCGCCGACCACCTCGTCGCACGTGGAATGCCCGACGCCATGACGAGTTGTTCCCAAAGGCGCGCCGGCAACGGCAGGACGGGTGCATTCACGATCTGCTTTGCCGGTTGCGAATGGCGCCGCTTCTCCAGTTCCGCCACGAGCTTCTCCGCGTTCAGATGGGGCAACCAGTTCACGTGCAACGGAAAGGAATAATTCAGCTCGCGCAATTTCCGCGCGCCCCACGCCGACAACCGGAGAATCACCGGCCCGCTCAGGCCCCAATGCGTCACCAGCAACGCGCCGCGTTCACCCAGCCCCGCGCCCGGCACTGAGGCCTCGGCCGATTCCACAGAAATCCCCGCCAACCCTCGCAACCAGGGTGTGGTGACGTGAAAGGTGAACAACGATGGCACCGGCGGCTCCAGCGTGTGCCCGAGCGAAACGGCCAGTTGCCCCAACGCGGGTGTCCGGCAACCGCCCGTGGCCAGCAGCAGACTATCGCACGCCATTGTTTCACCGTTGGAAAGCACCAGGTTGAAGCCGTTGGGCACGTTTCGGGTGACGCTCTCCACGCCGCAATTCGTCTTTAACTTCACGCCCGCCTGGCGCGCCGCGCCGAGCAGGCAATCAATGATGGTTTGCGACGAATCCGTCACGGGAAACATCCGGCCATCATCCTCGGTTTTCAATTTCACGCCGTGGGCGGCGAACCACGCCACGGTGTCGCGCGCCTGAAACTGCTGGAACGGCGCAATCAATGCCCGTTCGCCCCGGGGAAAGCGGGTGGCAAACTCACGCTCGTCAAAACAGCCGTGCGTGACATTGCACCGGCCGCCGCCGGAGATTTTGACCTTGGAAAGAAACTGCGAGGTTTTTTCGAGGATAAACATTTCCGCGCCGCTTTGCGCTTCCGCGCACGCCAGCGCCGCAAAAAATCCGGCCGCCCCGCCACCCACGATGACTATGCGCCGCGGGTTCATCAGCGTTCAAGCCATGGCCGACAATTTGCCGGCCTCGGCTTCCCAGACGGGGTTTAATTCCGCCAGACGCTCCTGCACGTGCACCATCTCGCGGTTCACCTGCGCGGCACGGCCCGGCTTTTCGTAGGTCGCAGGCAGCTCCAGTTCGGCGGTGAGTTCGGCGAGCTGCGTTTCGAGTTGCAGGATTTCCGTTTCAAGCCGGCTGACGATCTCCTGCTGCGCCTTGCGCCCGCGCGAACGGGCCTGCCGGTGCTCGGCTTCAAGCCGCTTTTGGTCCTTCCGGTTCGGGGCGCGCTCCGACGTGTTCCGGACCTTTTCATTTTGGTGGGGAGTGCGGTCGGACGTGTTCCCGCCGGTGGACGTCAACGCCGCGCGTTCGGACGACGCCTTGGTTTTATCGAGATAATACTGGTAGCCGCCGGGGTAATGGGTAAGCCGGCCGGCGTTCACATGCACCACGTGGTTCGCCAGCGCGCGAATGAAGTACACGTCGTGGCTGATGAAGACGAGCGTGCCTTGAAACTGGTCCAGCGCGTAAGCGAGGGCATCGATGCTCGCCATATCGAGGTGCGTGGTGGGCTCGTCCATCAACAGCAGGTTCGGCGGGTCGAGCAGCAGTTTCACCAGCGCCAGCCGGCTCTTCTCGCCGCCGCTCAACACGCTGACCGGCTTGAACACGTCATCACCCTGAAACAGGAAACAGCCCAGCAACGTGCGGATGAATTGCTCGGTGACACGTTGCGGCGTGTCCAGCGCCTCTTCAAAGACCGTGTGGGCGGGGTTCAACATCTCGACGCGGTTCTGCGAATAATAACCGGCCTTGACGTTGTGGCCCAGCGTCCGCGCGCCGCTTTGCGGAATGACCACCCCGGCGAGGATTTTCAACAACGTGGACTTGCCGGCGCCGTTCGGCCCGACGAGCACGATGCGTTGTCCGCGCTCGGCCTTGAACTCCATGCCGCGATAAACGGTCTTGTCGCCGTAAGCCTGGTGGATGTTTTCGAGCGTGATGACCTTCTGCCCGCTGCGCTGCGGCTGCGGAAAGCTGAAGCCGATTTTCCGCTCGTCGTTCGTGGGCGCAGCGATTTTGTCCATGCGCTCGACCTGCTTGAGTTTGCTCTGCGCCTGCGTGGCCTTGGACGCCTTGGCGCGGAACCGGTTCACGAACTCCATGAGTTGCCCGATTTCGCGTTGTTGATTTTTGTAGGCGGCGAGGAGCTGTTCCTCGTACGCGGCGCGCTGGTCGAGGTATTCGTCGTAGTTGCCGCGATAGCGAAGCAGTTTGCTCTGGCGGATTTCCACGATGCTGCCAACGAGGCGGTTGAGGAATTCGCGGTCGTGCGAAATGATCAGGATCGCGCCGGGATAATTTTGCAGATACCCCTGGAGCCAGAGCAACGCCTCGAGGTCGAGATGGTTCGTCGGCTCGTCGAGCATCAACAGGTCCGGCTCCTGCACGAGCAGCCGCGCGAGGTGCGCGCGCATCACCCAGCCGCCGCTCATTTCGCGGGCCGCCCGGTCGAAGTCGGTCTCGCGGAAGCCCAGGCCGGCGAGGATCTGCTTGGCCTTCGCCTCGAGCTGGTAACCGCCGAGCTCGTTGAAACGGTCATGCACGTTGTCGTGGATTTCATCCGGATGCAGCGCCGCGACCGGATGGTCCGCTTCCCAGGCCTTGATGATGCGGCGCAGCTTCACGAAATCCGGCGTGATGGACGTGGCCAGTTCGACGACCGTTTCATCGCCCGCCACCGCGGTTTCCTGGGGCAGGTAGCCAACCGTGACGCCACGCTCACGGCTTGACTTGCCTGCGTCCGGCGATTCCGTGCCCAGGATGATGGAAAAGAGCGTGGTCTTCCCCGCGCCATTCGGACCGACCAATCCGATGCGGTCCTGGCGATTTACCTGTAATCCGGCGTCGTCGAACAAAACCCGTCCGCCGTACGCCTTGCTGATGCCGGAAAGAGTCAACATGAAGCGTCAGAAGTTAGAATGAACGGCTGGAAACTCAAGAACCGGTTACAGGCCGGCCACGCGCCGGTTTTGGAAGCGCTGGTCCCGCAACCGGTCCGTTTTTGGCAAACCAATGATTTCCCTACTCGCCGCCTTCCATGTGACAATACATGGATTGCAGCGCGATCTTTCCTGGCCCGGTGAAACGGTTCCAGCAAAGTTGCCCCGCGCTGGCAAACAGGCCCGTCGAAAGTTTCTGGAACATCGTCTGCATCTGCACCGTATGATCCTTGTAAATCCAGCCGCCCGGTTCGATGTCAATCTCCTCGCCCGTCGCCAGCGTCACTTCAAAGACATTGCCGAAGCCGTGCAACCAGAGAATGCCCTCCCGCGCCGGACATGAAAAAGAATCAATGAAAAATCCTGTCCCGCCCAGCAGCATATTCGCCGCGCCTTTCACGCGCTTGAATGTGTATTCCACATTGTCCGTCGCCGCCAGCCATTGATGTTCCCGCACATCCACGCTCATGCCCGGCTTCAGGTGCAGGCCAAACACATGACCCGCGCCATCGCGGCTGAACGCGATGCGCCCCGGCCCGTTCGCGCCGGTCAGCAAAAACGGCATCCCCGCGAGCATCCGTTTGAACGCCCCCTTCATCGGGTGCAACACGACCTGCACCGCCGGATCCTTCCAGAGCAGGATGTGATGTTCGAAATAAACGCCTGTGTTGCTCAATTCCAGATGCAATGCCGGCACCAGCTCGCCTTCGATGTGATAGGTGACGCCGCCAAAGGTTTCATTCTGCACGCTCGTGGTTAATTGGACTGGGATTGCCATAAATTTTAATTTGGTTGATGATTAAAAGTTCGGATGAATCTGAACGCCGCCCTGCCCGGCCGTCAAGATTATCCAAAGCAGCCGCGCGCCAGCACCTCACCAGGGGCGCGAGCGATCCGGCCGCCGTTTGGGGGAGGGTGGCACTTTCCCGGCGGGGTCCGGCAAACCTTCAGGTGAAACGGTTGCTTGTCGTAACTCAGCTTGTATCGCCGTCATTTGCTCATCAACCACCGCGAGCAACTCCTGCCGGCCCTGCTCCGTCGTCGCGGAACAGGTAAAAATCGCCGGCAGTTTCTCGAACCCTGCCGCGATGCACGCCGTGAACGCCGCGATGTTTGCCTGCACCGTGGCGGACGTCACCTTGTCGATCTTGGTGAAGACGAGGACGAACGGGACGGCATGGCGGGCAAGCCATTCGACAAACTCAACATCCATTTCCTGCGGTTCAAGCCCGGAATCGATCAGGGCAAAGACCAGGCAGAGGTTGGTTCGCTGCTTGAGGTAATGGGACACAGCGTGGTTGAACCGCGAGCTGTCCTTCTTCGCGCCTTCGGCGAAACCGTAGCCCGGCAGATCCACCAGACGCCAGCACCGGTTCACCGTAAACATGTTGATGAGCTTGGTGAAACCCGGCGTGGGCGAAACCCGGGCCAGACCGTCCTTGCCGGCCAGCATGTTCAGCAGCGACGACTTGCCAACGTTGGACCGGCCGATGAAGGCGAATTCAGGCAGGGACTCGTCCGGACAAGAATTCAGGTCCGGCGCACTGCAGTCAAAAATGGCGGATGAAATATGCATGATTGGCAACCTACCGCCCATGGTCGCAGCAAATCGGCTTCGGCGATACAACCAATTTCAGGCACAAGGGAAAACGAGGATGGGCAGTTGGATAAAGCAGGAGTTGAAAACTGCCACGGTCTTTTTATCCTTCGCCCATGCCAAAGAAAGACCCGCGTGTGGATGCTTACATCGCCAAATCCGCCGATTTCGCCCGGCCGATCCTCAACCGCATACGCAAGCTCGTCCACGCCGCGTGCCCGAACGTGGAGGAAACCATCAAATGGCATGCACCGTTTTTCGTCCACAAAGGGAATTTGATTACCCTGCCGGCGTTTAAACGGCATTGCGCACTCATTTTTTGGAAGGGCCGGTTGTTCCTGAACAAGGACCAGAAGACGAAGCTTCGTCGTCTCACTTCCATTTCCGAATTACCGGGCGATAAAATTCTGACCGGCTACATTCGAAAAGCCGTCGAAGTCAACGAAGCCGGAATCAAAATTCCGCGCCCCAGACCGAAGGCGAAAAAGGCGGTCGTGGTGCCGGATTATTTTCAGGCCGTACTCGGGAAAAACAAGAAGGCACTGGCCGTGTTCGAGAATTTCAGCCCCAGCCACAAACGGGAATACGTCGAATGGATCACTGAAGCCAAACGCGAGGAAACGCGGACCAAACGCATTCAAACCGCCGTTGACTGGCTGGTCCAAGGCAAATCGTGGAACTGGAAATACGAGTAACAACAAAAATGAACATGGCTAAAATGATCCCGAAAGTTGCGCTGCTCGGCGCGACGTTGAGTTCGGTGGCCGGCGCAAATCCAGCGATGGCGGTACCACCCACCCGCGATCCGCACACGCCGGGATTTGTAATGGCCACGGAATTGCCAGACGGCGCCGTCCCGCCGGCGGATACCGACGGCAACTTCATCATCGGACCGACCCACAATCGCGCTCCGGAAATAATCGTGCAGACGAATGTGCCACAGGGAACGGTCTATCATTTCAACATGAGTTCGGCGGACAGCAAGATTTATCCCGGTATCGCGCGCGAGCGGGGCGCTTTTGGCACCGTGGACCCGACCGAGCCCGCCAAACTGGTGGTGACCACCAGCCATCCGGCTCCCTACACCCGTCACGTGGCGGTTTATGTCCCCAAACAATACGTCGCCGGCACGGTCGCGCCTTTCATTGTCAGGGCGGATGGCCCCGACCACGCGTTGTTCACCGCTTTGGACAATTTGATCGCCGAACACAAGGTGCCGGCGATGATTGCCATCTCCATTGGCAATGGGGGCGGTGACGCCCAGGGCAGCGAGCGCGGCCTGGAATACGACACCCTGTCCGGCCGGTATGCGGAGTTCGTCGAGCAGGAAGTGTTGCCGCTCGTGGAAAGGCAATGCCAGGTGAAATTGACCAAGGATCCCGACGGCCGGGCGACGATGGGCGGCAGTTCCGGCGGTTCGTGCGCTTTGATCATGGCGTGGTATCACCCGGAGCTTTACCACCGCGTGCTGACGTATTCAGGCACCTATGTGAACCAGCAATGGCCATATAATGCTGAGACGCCTCACGGTGCGTGGGAATTTCATGAGCACCTCATCCCGAACAGTCCCGTCAAACCATTGCGCATCTGGATGGAAGTTGGCGACCGTGACCTTTTGAACCCGAACGTCATGCGCGACAACATGCACGACTGGGTCCTTGCCAATGAAAATATGGCCAAGGTACTGGCGGCCAAGGGCTATCATTACCAGTTCATCTTCGCTCGCGACGCCGGGCACGTGGACGGCCGGGTGAAACAACAAACCCTGCCTGAAGCCCTGGAATGGTTGTGGCAGGGCTACCAGCCAGCGACGAAGTAGCGCGGGCCGGTTTGTGGCGCCGGTCCATGACTGGGACCCGGCACACCGAAGCTGGACGGCGGCGGTCGCACGCAATCGCGTCGTTTGCGGTTTCGCCTTGGGAGCAAAGCGGCAGGAGGAAACAAGCGAGCAAACATGATGGGAGGGTTCGCAACATAAAATTCATCCAGCCTGGATGCGCGCGATATTGCGGGGCGCAAAGTCAATTTGTAACTGCGATGCCGGCGCCAGAACGAAAAGCGGTGGAGGTCTGGCATGGTCCAAGATGCTGGCCCGTTGCCCGGCAACCCCAAAAAGGAGCGAGGCGTCGTGGAGTGCGCCCAACCGCGAATTTTCGTGATGGCACGCGCAATCTTCACGCCGCATTGCCAAAGGCAATTTCCGGCTTGCAGCCGGCAGCCTGGAGTTTCACCCTGAATCAGGGCATGAAAAAAATTCCATTTGTTTTCTCCATCGCCATTTTTCTCACCGGCCCGGTTGTTGCGCAGGTTCCATCATGGGGTCTGGGGCCATTTATCCGGCCGGCCCGCGCCAATCCCATCATTGCGCCCAACACTAATTCCACCTTTGACTGCCCGATAAGCGGGAAACCGGTTCGATGGGAAGCCTTGCACACTTTTAATCCGGCAGCCGTGGTCAAAGACGGAAAGGTGTTCGTCCTGTATCGCGCCGAAGACACCACCGGGTCAAAAGGCCTTGGCACGCACACGTCCCGGTTGGGGCTGGCGGTCAGTGAAGATGGACTTCATTTCAAATGTCTTCCCCGGCCCGTGCTTTTCCCCGCCAATGACAGCCAAAAAAGCGACGAGTGGAGCGGCGGTTGTGAAGACCCGCGCCTGATTGAATCCGAAGACGGCACCTTTGTGGTCACTTACACCCAGTGGAATCACAGGGTCGCCTGTCTGGCGGTCGCCACTTCAAAAGACCTGATTCAGTGGACCAAATCCGGCCAGGTTTTTTCCAACTTTACCGGCCACTGCAAGTCCGGTGCGATGGTCTGCAAAATTTCGGACGGCCAATTAAGGGCGGCGAAAATCCATGGCAGGTATTGGATGTATTGGGGTGAAGGCACGGTATCCTGTGCCAGTTCGGATGACCTGATCCATTGGGACCGGGGAGAACCGGTATTGAAACCCAGACAGGGAAAATTCGACAGCGTTCTGGTTGAAGCCGGCCCGCCCGCCGTGTTGACCGACAAAGGGATTGTGGTGCTTTACAACGGCAAAAATGATTCCGCGTCGGGGTCGGGTGACCCTTCTTTGCCGCCGGGCGTTTATTCCGGCGGTCAGGCGCTTTTTGATCCCAACGATCCGGCACACCTGCTGGCGCGCACCGACACGCCTTTCTTCAAACCGGAAACGCCCTATGAGCGCACGGGCCAGTATGCTGCCGGAACGACCTTTATCGAAGGCCTTGTTTTTTTCCAAGGCAAATGGTTCTTGTATTACGGATGCGCCGATTCTTTTGTCGCCGTGGCCGTTTGGAACCCGGCCCTCCACCAATCATTCCCGCAACCCATGCCGGACGCAGCCAGACAGTAAAACCCGGTTCACATTTCTTCATCCATTCTTCGCCGTCGCCAGTTCTTCTTCGAAATCGACGATTTCTTTAATCTGCACCAGGAACCAGCGGTCGATTTTCGTGAGGTTGAAAATTTCGTCGATGGTGAAGCCGGCGCGCAACGCGTGCCGGATGAAGAAAATCCGTTCGGCGTTGGGCACGCTCAATTTGCGGCTGATGACGTCCTTGGGCAGGATGTCGCGGTCGCCATAAACTTCCGTGCCGATGCGCCACGGTTTGCCGTCACCGCCCAGGCCGCTGCGGCCAATCTCCAGTGACCGCAGACATTTCTGGAGGCTTTCCTTGAACGTCCGGCCAATGGCCATCGCTTCGCCGACGCTTTTCATCTGCGTCGTCAGTGTCGGGTCGGCCTGCGCAAATTTCTCGAACGCGAACCGCGGAATCTTGGTGACCACGTAATCAATCGTCGGTTCGAAACTGGCCGGGGTTTCACGCGTGATGTCGTTCCGGATTTCGTCGAGCAGGTAGCCCACGGCAAGTTTGGCGGCGATCTTGGCGATGGGAAAGCCGGTGGCCTTGGACGCGAGCGCCGAGCTGCGGCTGACGCGCGGGTTCATCTCAATGATGACCATGCGGCCGGTGTCCGGGTTGACCCCGAACTGGATGTTTGAGCCGCCGGTCTCGACGCCCACGGCGCGGATCACGGCAAAACTCTGGTCGCGCATGATCTGGAATTCCTTGTCCGTCAGCGTCTGGATGGGCGCGACGGTGATGGAATCGCCGGTATGCACGCCCATTGGATCGAAGTTCTCGATGGAACAGATGATGACGCAATTGTCGGCCTTGTCGCGCATCACCTCCATTTCGTATTCCTTCCAGCCGAGCAGGGATTCTTCGATGAGAATTTCCGAAACGGGCGAGAGGTCCATGCCGCGCTTGGCGAGTTCCTCGAATTCGTCGCGGTTGTAGGCGATGCCGCCGCCGGTGCCGCCGAGCGTGAACGCAGGCCGGATGATCAAGGGAAACCGGCCAATCCTGTCCGCAATGGCGCGGGCTTCGGCCATGTCATGGGCGACGCCGGAAACCGGCACGTCGAGACCGATGAAGAGCATCAATTCCTTGAAAGCCAGGCGGTCTTCGCCCTTGTGGATGGCCTCGGCCTTGGCGCCAATCATTTCGATGCCATGTTTTTCCAGCACGCCGGAACGGTGCAAGGCCATGGCCGTGTTGAGCGCAGTCTGGCCGCCGAGTGTCGGCAGCAAAACGAGCTTGCCCTTCGCACCAAGCTTCACCATTTCCTCCTTCTCGCGGACGATGATTTTTTCGACGCATTCCGGGGTGATGGGCTCGATGTAGGTGCGGTCGGCGAACTCCGGATCGGTCATGATGGTGGCCGGGTTGGAGTTGATGAGAATGACGCGGTAACCTTCCTCGCGAAGCGCCTTGCAGGCCTGGGTGCCGGAATAATCGAACTCGCACGCCTGGCCGATGATGATCGGGCCGGCGCCGATGATGAGGACGGAATGAATGTCAGTACGCTTGGGCATCGTTCAAACGGCCACAGATGAAACACGAATTCGGCGCGGAGTGAAAGAAAATTGCGGCACGAGAGCCAATCATGACCCCTCAACGCCCCTATGTTTGAACGTTGCGGCAATTATTGCAAGGGGGTTCGCACGTCCTTGGTAAAGGCGGTATGGCCGTCCATGAACACGCGGTTGCGACCGCCGGCGTGAATGGTGCGGCCCGACATCCCCGCGGGGACGGTCGGAACGGTCTTGGGAAAATAAGGATCCACCGTCAGTTCAACGGCACTGGGGCCGATGATGAAACCGATGAGTGGATCGTTCGTGGACTGCAGATCGGAGACGGCCTGGGCGGCCGTCTTGCCCCAAAAATCCTCAAGCCCCACCGGATCGTCCGGCCGGTCAAAACGCCAGAGCCAATAGCGAACCAGGGGAGCGCTGGCGTTGGTGGTGTACGCCTGCATTGATTGTACGATGTTTCCAGCACGGGCGTTGATCGACGCCGGACAGGACCAGATGGAATCGGCCGCGCCGAAGGGCTGCAGCACCACGACCGCCCAACCGCCACGCGGATCGGAGGGAGGCCAGGTGGTCCAGGGATGATAACCGCCCGGCAGACTGGACTTCAAATCGCGCCGGTCGGGAAAACGGTCATTGTTATTGCCGAGGCACAGGGCAAATGCGATGCCGATTTGCCGAAGATTGGAAACGCAGGCAATCCGCTGCGCCCGCTGTTTTGCGACGGCCAGGGCGGGAAGCAGGAGGGCCGCCAGGATGGCGATGACGGCGATGACGACCAGCAGTTCAATCAACGTAAAGCTGCGGCGATCCCGGGACCCGCTGGATGGCGCACGGGTCATGGCAGTAGAACCCGATAACCCAGGTTGCCCGACACGGCGGTGTTGATGATATTTTGACAGGCCATTTTGGTTGGGAACCTTCCAACGGCCGGAGATTGAACACGGACTGAGCGCAGAGCGGAAGGAAAAATCGGAACCGCACAGGGAAACCAAAAACTTTTTCCTTGCAAATTAATTTTAGAAATGCTTATAATAAGCTTGAATTAGGTCTAAGAGGCGTGAGCCCGAAACGACATCCGGGGTCGGTTGTTCATCGCGGAGACAAAAAACCTTCATCTTCCGCAAGGGTCCATTCCCGGTTGTTATCCTCAATTGCCGTCACCCGCACCTTTCCCGTTATGCAGATCGGCTATGGCCAGCCCACACCTCGCCACCTTTAACCCACCTCCCAATCCATGAAAACCAGGATTCGAAATCTGTTCGTCGTTCTGGCGTTTTGCGCCGGAATACACCAGGTCGCCGCCCAAAGCACGGCCTTCACCTACCAGGGCCGGTTGAATAACGGCACCAACCCCGCCAACGGCAATTACGACTTCACTTTTTCGCTGTTCACCACCGGCAGCGGCGGCAGCGCCGTGGCCGGACCGGTGACCACCAATGGAGTCGCCGTCACCAATGGCCTGTTCACCGTGACGATGGATTTCGGCGCCAGCGTGTGGAACGGCACCAACACCTGGCTGCAAATCGGCGTGGAAACGAATGGCGCCGGCAGCTTCACCTCGCTGGCACCACGACAAATGATCACGCCGACACCGTATGCCATCTTTGCCGCAGGCGCCAACGCCGCAGGCATCAGCGGAACCGTTCCGGCGGCGAGCGTCAGCGGCACCTACGGCAACACGGTCAGTTTCAACAACGGCGCGGACAGTTTTGACGGCACTTTCTCGGGCCAGTTTTTTGGTTCCAGTTTTATCGGCGGCGACTTTGTCGGCAATTTCATCGGCAACGGCAGCGGTTTGACCGACGTGTGGCAGACGGGCGGGAACAGTGGCACGACTGCAGGTGTGAATTTCCTCGGCACGACGGACACTCAGCCGCTGGAACTGCACGTGAATGCCATTCGCGCCTTGCGCCTGGAACCGGATACCACCGGTAGCGGCGCGCCCAACGTCATCGGCGGTTCGCCGGCGAATTTCATGGATGCCGGCGGCGTCATCGGCGGATTCATCGGCGGCGGCGGCGCGTTGAATTTCAATGGCGTGGGTTATACCAACCGCGTTTCGGCGTATTTCGGGAGCATTGTCGGTGGTTACGCCAACTGGATCCAGTCTTACGGAAACAACGCCTTCATTGGTGGTGGCTACTTCAACACGGTGCAAGGCGCCAGCGGTTGGTCGGTCATTGGCGGCGGTCAGAACAACACCATTGAAACCAACAACTATCTGTCCGTGATCGGCGGCGGCCAAAACAACATCATCGGCGCGCCTTGGTCGGTCATCGCGGGTGGCTATTATAATACCAACGCCGGGGTGGTGTCTTTCATAGGCGCGGGGGATTATAATAACATTCAAGCCGGCTCATTTTATTCCGTGATCGGCGGCGGCTTCAAAAATACCGCCTCCGGAATAGGCGTGTTTGTCGGTGGTGGCGGTTATGACGGCTCCACGATTGCGGGCAATCAGGCTTACGCCAACGCGGCAACCATCGGCGGAGGACTGGGCAACAGCATTCAATTCGGCGCGTCCTATTCGACCATCGGGGGAGGTCAGAACAACTTCGTGTCTGGCATCGGCGCGTTCATCGGCGGCGGCGGGTACGACGGCTCCCTGCGGGCGGGCAATCAGGTTTACGCCAATGCTTCGACCATCGGTGGAGGAGTGGCTAACAGCATTCAGAGCTATTCCATTGACGCCACCATCGGCGGCGGTATTAACAATGTGATCCAGACCAATAACCTCGCGTCCACCATCGGCGGCGGGTTCGACAACCAGATTCAGAGTTCCACCTATGCCGCGGGCACGATTGCAGCCAATACCATTGCCGGCGGAAATTTTAATATTATTCAAAGCAACGCGCTGTATGCGACCATTGCTGGCGGGACTGACAACCAAATTGGCAGCGGAGGCGGCGGGGCATTCATCGGCGGCGGGAACTACAACACCAACAACGGCACTGATGCCGTGATTCCGGGTGGTACCGGCAACCTGGCTAGTGGCAGTCGCAGCTTCGCCGCTGGTCTCAGCGCACAAGCGGTCAACAACTCCTCGTTCGTCTGGAGCGACGGCACGGCAACCACCAGTTCCACCGCAAACAATCAGTTCGTTGCGCGCGCCAGCGGCGGTTTTGTCTTTTATACCGCCGCCGGCAACACCGTTGGCGCGCAACTGCCTTCCGGCAGTGGTTCGTGGACGTCATTGAGCGACCGCAATGCCAAGCAGGATTTCGCCCGGGTGGATTCAGAGGCCGTGCTGACACAAGTGGCGTCCTTACCCATGACGACCTGGAGTTACAAAACCGAACAGGGCGTGCGGCATCTCGGCCCCATGGCGCAGGATTTTTACTCCGCCTTCCGCGTGGGTGAGGACAACAAGCACATTGCTGATGTAGATGAAGGCGGCGTGGCGTTGGCGGCCATCCAGGGGTTGAACCAGAAACTGAATGAAAAGGATTGCGAAATTCAAACATTGCGGCAGCAAAACGAATCACTGGAAAAGCGGTTGGATAATCTGGAACAAATGGTACAATCACTTACCGCGAAGAATTGAGGCGGTTATGAAAAAATTTATCCTGTTCTGCCTTCTGGCTTCTGGCCTCTGTTTTCCGGCATTGGCACAGCAATACTCGGTTGACTGGTACAAAATCGCCGGCGGTGGCGGCACGAGCACCGGCAGCACCTATCAAGTCAGTGGCACCATCGGCCAGCACGATGCCGGCGGGCCGATGTCCGGCGGCAATTACTCGCTCACCGGCGGATTCTGGGCACTGATCTCGGTTGTTCAAACACCGGGCGCACCGACGCTGTACATCAGCCGTTCGGGCAGCACGGTGACGGTGTTCTGGCAAAACGTGTCCGGCTGGAGCTTGCAGCAGAACAGCAATCTGGCCACGCCCGCCGGCTGGTCGGTCAACAGCAGTTGGGCAACAATCGGCACCACGAATTCCCTGATCCTCACGTCGCCCGCGGGAAATCTGTTCTTCCGGTTGAGCAATCCGTGATCGGACCCGCGTGGTTAATGGAAACAATCAGGCACCGCACCCATCGAGGCGCCGTTGTGACAGTCAAAGTCAAATGAGCCGCTGTTGATTGCTGGCGGCGGGTTTTAATCCCAGTTTCCGGTAACCGGACTCCGTCGCCACACGGCCTTGCGGCGTGCGGTTCAAGTAGCCTTCCATGATGAGATACGGCTCGTAAACCTCCTCAATCGTGTCCGGCTCCTCGCCCACGGCCACCGCAAGCGAATTCACACCCACCGGCCCGCCGCCGAACTTCACGATGATGGCCTCGAGGATGCGCTTGTCCATTTCGTCGAGGCCGCTCTGGTCAATTTCCAGCATCGCCAGCGCCTTGTCCGCAACCTCGGCGGTGATGCGGCCGTCGTGCCGGACCTCCGCGTAATCGCGGACGCGCCGGAGCAGGTTGTTCGCAATGCGCGGCGTGCCGCGGCTGCGCCGGGCGATTTCATGCGCACCGGCCGGCTCAATTTCCACCTTCAACAGGCGCGCCGACCGGACGATGATTTTGTCCAAGTCTTCGGCAACGTAATAATCCAGCCGTTCGCGCACGGCAAAGCGTGTGAGCAAGGGCGCGGTGAGCAGGCCGCTGCGCGTGGTCGCGCCAATGAGCGTGAACCTCGGCAGATTCAACCGCACGCTGCGTGCGTTCGGGCCCTGGTCAATGATGATGTCGAGCTTGAAATCCTCCATCGCCGGATAGAGATATTCCTCGATGGTTTTTTGCAGGCGATGAATTTCATCAATGAACAGCACGTCGCCTTCCTCGAGGTTCGTCAGCAACCCGGCCAGATCGCCCGCCTTTTCGATGGTCGGGCCGCTGGTGCTTTTAAGATTTGCGCCCATGGCCCGGGCGAGAATGTTGGCGAGCGTGGTTTTGCCGAGGCCGGGCGGGCCGTTCAGCAGAATGTGATCGAGCGGTTCCTTGCGTTTCTTCGCGGCGGCCACGGCGATTTCCAGCCGTTCCTTCACCTTGGGCTGGCCGGTGAATTCAGAAAAGAGCGACGGACGCAGCGTCAGCTCCAACGCCGCGTCGGGCTTGTTTAAAGTGGAAACCGGCCGGTCAGACATTGGGTTGAGCATGGAAAATGCGCCGCCCGGCGGCAAGCGCGAAGCAACCGGGTTCCGACATTTAAAATCACGGCGTCGGGCCTAATTGAAGTTCACCTTGGGGATTCAGCGCACCGTCGGCCTCAATTTTTCCCCGGGGACCAAGCAGGACCACGTGCAGGCTTTGAAAAACATCCTTGCCGGCATATGGCCCTTCGCTCTTCCAACTCAACCGGCCGGTATTGTCCTGCCAGGTAAACGTGGTGCGGCGAACCTGTCCTTTCAGATAATCCGTGGTTTCGCCGTCATCTTCAACCAGGGTGAAAGTTGCGTCCTCGCCGGGATAAATTTGCAGTTCCAGCGGGCCGCCGGGAAGCTGACGGGTGTGTTGGATGACCGGGCCCAGCGGCAGCAGGGAGCCGGCCCGGACATAAACCGGAATTTCATCAAGCGCGGCGGTGACTTCCAGGGTGCGTTTTCCTTTCAAGGGCAGATTGGAGCCGAAGGCATACCAGCGGCCGGCGGGAAGATAGACCGAACGTTTGCCGCCGGGCTGAAGAATCGGCGCGACCATGAGCGACCCGCCCATCATCCATTGATCGGACCGATTGGCGGTTTGGGGGTCATCAGGAAATTCCATGAGCAACGGCCGCATCAAAGGCACACCCGTTTGAAAGGTTTCATGCGCCAGGCTGTAATAGAACGGTATCAGACGGTAACGAAGTTCAATGGCTTGGCGAATGGCCGCCAAGGCGTCGGGGCCATAAAGCCAGGGAAAACGCGGCGTCGCGAATATTTCCGAATGGGAGCGCATGATCGGGAAAAAGACCCCGGCCTCCATCCAGCGGGACAACAGTTCCGGTGAAGGATTTCCGATAAAACCACCAATATCGCAGGTTTCATAAGGCATCCCGGCCAGACTCCAGTTCAGCAAACTCGTGGGCGTGCCGGCCAACGCCTGCCAGGAACTATGAATGTCGCCGGTCCAGGCCGCGGCCCCGAACCGCTGCAGCCCGGGGGAAAAGGCGCGGTTAAGCGTCCACAAACGTTGACCGGGCCGGTATCGCGCCAGGGCCCCGGCCTCCGCCAGGTTCCAATAATAATACGTGGTGTAGGTCGACTCGCCCTCATCATTCCACCAGCCGTCAATCCCGGTCTGGAGCAGGCCGGCGGATTGCCCGATGTACCACTCGCGAAAATGGGGATTGCCAAAATTGACATCCCGGTAATGGAACTGTTCGTCATTCTCAATCTGCAGATTCCAGCCTTTCGCCCGGATCATGGTCAGGATATCGCGATTGCCCATTCGCGGCTTGCGGATGCCGACAAAATGCACTCCCTGGCTTTTGTATGCCAGTATCTGGGCGGCCGGATCGGGAAACAGATTGGTGTTCCAGCCGAAATCCGTATATCCGGCTTCACCCTCCGATGGCAATTTATAGTCGGGATTGGTCGTGTACCATTCAAAGTCGTAGATGAACGCGTCCACGGGAATTTTCAAAGTCTGGAATTGTTGAAGTGTGTCTTCAATGTAAGTGCGATCCTTCCAGCCCCAACGGCTTTGGAGATAACCAAACGTCCAACGCGGCGGGACAGGGGCAAACCCGGTCAAACGGGCACCAGCTTCGGCGGCATCCTTCAACGAAGCCGCTGGCATCAGATAAAGTTCGGCCTCCGGGCCCGGAAAAGTCCAGGTGAGGTATTCTCCATTGGTTGCCACCCGCCAGCGGGCAGGCTGGTTGTCATTGGCTGTCACGGCCAGAACCGCATAACCGGCCGCCGCCCAATAATAAGGAATGACCGCCCGGCCGTTGGAAAGCCCGGTCGTGGTATGGAATTGTTGCAGCGCGTCAACGCCGTTGCCGCACCCGTAAACATTGATGGGTTTATGCCGGTCCCAACCGAGCATGATCATGACGTTGGTATTTCCAGCGGAAGGTTCCTGATTCAAGCCACCCAGCTCATGCGGGGGAATCAACACTTCACCGGCAGCGTTCAACAACGTCCATTCACCGGTCCGTGGGCTGATCAATAACTCGCCGGTTTTTGTCCGGATCCCGACCAGCCCACGTTCTTCGACCATTTGCCAGGCAACCGAATCGGCGGCATGGGTATCGGCCAGAAAAGTGGTCGGGAGGGAACGGGGAGGTTCATCATACGCCACGCTCAAACGCAAAGCGTCCGGTGTGGCCGCCGCCAGCTCCACCCGCGCCCGGCCAAACTTAATCCGCAGGCCGTCCCGGGTCTTTTCGACATTTTCCTGCGCCTGGACGGGATTGAGATCGAGCAAGGAGACCAGTCCCAACAGCAGAAGGCACACGGATGGCGAAAAACAACCAACCACAGGTTTAAGCACTTTCATGATGGAATTCTTGCGCAACAAATTTTAACCGCGGGCGCTGATACCGGAAATTCCAGCCTGCCTGCGGTATGTTCCAGGCGAAAATCGGCCGGTCAGACGTTGGGTTGAGCATGGAAAATGCACCGCCCGGTGGCAAGTGCGATCCCATCGCCAACTAAAAGAGGCGGGCTGGACTATACACTTTTTGTTAAATTTATGGCAAAAAATGCTGGATAGTCAGAGTTGACTGCGGCAACCTGCCGGGCTTTATGGGAAGTTACAAATTGCCCTTCCGCATCATGACGGTGCTGGCCGTGTTGTCTGGTGCAACCAAGGCCTTTGCCGGGGACGCGGACATCAATCTGCCGTCGTTGCAGGATGTGTCATTTCATGGCGGCGCGTTGAGTGGTCATGCCATTCTGTTCTTCGGCCTGGCGGTCTGCGTGATTGGCGTGTTGTTCGGGCTTTTCCAGTACCAACAAACGCGCGCGCTGCCGGTGCACCCCTCGATGGGCAACGTTTCCCACATCATCTGGGAGACGTGCAAGACCTACCTGCTGCAACAGGGGAAATTCCTGGTGGCGCTGTGGATTTTGATCGCGCTGTGCATGCTTTATTACTTCATCGGGTTGCAGGGTAAATCCGTCGGCGATGTGCTCATCATTCTGGCATGCTCGGTGGTCGGCATTCTCGGCAGTTATGGCGTCGCGTGGTTCGGCATCCGCATCAACACCACCGCCAACAGCCGCGCCGCCTTTGCCGCGCTCAAAGGCAACGGGCTCAAGACGCTCTCCATTCCGCTGCAATCCGGCATGAGCATCGGCCTGCTGCTCGTCTGCGTCGAATTGTCCTGCATGATCGGCATCCTCGTGTTCCTGCCGCGCGCACTGGCCGGCCCGTGTTTCATCGGCTTTGCCATCGGCGAATCCCTCGGCGCGGCGGCGTTGCGCATCGGCGGCGGCATCTTCACCAAGATCGCCGACATCGGCGCGGACCTGATGAAAATCGTTTTCAACCTGCCGGAAGATGACCCGAAAAATCCCGGCGTCATCGCCGATTGCACTGGCGACAACGCGGGCGATTCCGTCGGCCCGACCGCCGACGGGTTTGAAACCTACGGCGTGACCAGCGTGGCGTTGATTGCGTTCCTGGCCCTGGCCCTGGTGGCGGCGCCGGCGCTGTGCGGCAAGCTCATCATCTGGATTTTTGCCATTCAAAGCCTGATGGTGCTCGCGTCGCTGGCCTCGTTTTACGTGAACCGGTTTACCAACAACGCGCGTTATGCCGGTAAAAAGGATTTCAACTGGGAATCACCGCTCACGGACCTGGTCTGGCTCACGTCCATCCTTTCCATCATCGTTACTTTTATCGCCAGCAAGTGGTTGCTCGGCGATTTCCAGGACGTGACCGGCGCGCCGTTGCCGAATCTGTGGTGGACGCTCGCCAGCATCATGTCCTGCGGCATTCTCGCCGGCGCGTTGATCATGGAATTCACCAAGATTTTTGTCAGCACCAATTCCCGCCACGTCCGCGAGGTGGTCAATGCCTCCGGCCACGGCGGAGCGTCGCTGAACATCCTGTCCGGCTTCGTCGCCGGCAACTTCTGCGCGTTCTGGATGGGACTGGTCATCCTTACGCTGATGTTCATTGCCTATCTGTTTTCGCAAAACGCCGACCTGCTCGCGCTCATGCCGCCGCAATTCCAGTTTGCCGCGCCGATTTTCGCCTTCGGCCTCGTGGCCTTCGGTTTCCTGGCCATGGCGCCGGTCATCATTGCCGTGGACAGTTTCGGCCCGGTCACCGACAACGCGCAGTCAGTTTACGAGTTGAGCCGGATCGAAGCCGTGCCGAACGTTGCGGCGGAAATCGAGAAGGATTTCGGATTCAAACCCGACTTTGCCAACGCCAAGCTCGAACTCGAAAAGGGCGACGGCGCGGGCAACACCTTCAAGGCCACCGCCAAGCCGGTGCTCATCGGCACCGCGGTCGTCGGGGCGACCACAATGGTTTTTGGCATCATCCTGTTGCTGAACAATACCGTCGCGCACGGCCAGGTGATCGAGATGTTGAGCCTGGTGCGCCCGGAAATCATTCTCGGCCTGTTGATGGGCGGCGCCGTGATTTACTGGTTCACCGGCGCGAGTACACAGGCCGTCGTGACTGGGGCGTATCGCGCGGTCGTGTTCATCAAGGAACACCTCAACCTCAACAAGGCTGAAGCCTCCATCGCCGACAGCAAAAAAGTCGTCGAGATTTGCACCATCTACGCACAGAAAGGCATGATCAACATCTTCATCGTCGTCTTTTCCTTCGCGCTCGCCCTGCCCTTCTTCAATCCCTATTTCTTCATCGGCTATCTGGTGGGCATCGCGTTCTTCGGCCTGTTCCAGGCCATCTTCATGGCCAACGCCGGCGGCGCTTGGGACAATGCCAAAAAGATCGTGGAAGTGGACCTGAAACAAAAAGGCACCCCGCTGCACGCCGCCACCGTCGTCGGCGATACCGTGGGCGATCCGTTCAAGGACACCAGTTCGGTCGCGATGAATCCCATCATCAAATTCACCACGCTCTTCGGCCTGCTCGCCACGGAAATCGCGGTGACGATGACCAACCAAGGTGTGAAAACAGGCATCGGCGCGTTCTTCTTCGTCGTCGCGCTGGTCTTTGTTTATCGTTCGTTCTATTGCATGCGTATTCCCGAAGACAAGCAAATCGGGAAATAACCCCAAGGAACAGGCGCTCGCGGCGGCGTCAGGGCAACGACATGCCAGTTTACTTCAAATAAAACTCGAAAACCATTGTCCAAGCTTCCAGATTGGCGGCCATGTCTGTCATTCAGCGCTCCATCCAGGTCGGCTGGCAATTGCGCGTCTTTTTTACCGAAGACGTTTTCGCTCCGGCCAATCTGGTCCTGAAAACCGCGCTGGACGATCCCTCCTCGGCGCCCACCAGCGGGACACCGCCCAAGGCGCTGGTCGTTCTCGACGAATCGCTCGCGCAAGCCCAACCCGATCTCGCCCGACGGATTGAAGCTTATTTTTCCGCCCATGCCGACCGCGTGAAGCTGGTAGGTCCGTCACTGGTCATCGAAGGCAGCGAACGTGCCAAAAATTCTCCCATTCACGTTGCCGAAATTCATTCGCACATTGACCGGCACCACCTTGACCGGCACTCGTATTTGATTGCCGTGGGCGGCGGCGCCTTGCTGGATGTCGCCGGTTTTGCCGCTGCCACCGCGCATCGCGGCGTCCGCCACGTGCGCGTTCCCACGACGACCCTGAGCCAGGCCGATTCCGGCATCGGCGTGAAGAACGGCATCAACGCCTTTGGTAAAAAAAATTTCATCGGCACCTTCGCGCCGCCGCATGCCGTCATCAACGATTTCAACCTCTTGGCCACGCTCGAACCGCGCGACAAACGCGCCGGCTATGTCGAGGCTGTGAAAGTCGCGTGCATCCGCGATGTGAAATTTTTCGGTGACCTGGAACGTGATGCGGAAAAACTCGCGGCGTTTGAGCCGACGGCGATGAAGCAGCTGATTCAGCGTTGCGCCGGATTGCACCTGGACCACATTGCCACGAGCGGCGACCCGTTTGAACTGGGCTCGGCCCGGCCGCTTGATTTTGGACATTGGGCGGCTCACAAACTGGAGCAGCTTTCCAATTACCAAATCCGGCACGGCGAAGCCGTCGCCATCGGCATTGCGCTCGACGTAATTTATTCAAGCCAGACCGGTTTGCTTGACGCCAAAGCCGCCGAACGTGTTCTCTTGCTGCTCGGAAAACTTGGTTTTGACCTGTTTGCCAATGAATTGCTCAACGTCGCCTCGGACGGCAATTTGCAGGTGCTCGGCGGGCTGAACGAATTCCGCGAACATCTCGGCGGCGAATTGACAATTACTTTGCTCCGTGAAATCGGCCGGGGCGTGGAAGTTCACGAAGTGAATCTCCCCAAGGTGGTTGAGGCCATTTACGAACTGCGCGAACGCCACACGGCGCGAGCGCAAAAAGTCATCCGCGCCAGCGCCTGATGAACCGGCTTGCTGTCATCAATGTCGTCGGGCTGACGGAATTGCTCATTGGCGAACACACGCCGCGCATTGCGGAATTTCGCAGGCGCGGTGCGCTGGCGCAAATCGCGCCGGCATTCCCGACGGTCACCTGCACCGCGCAATCGAATTATCTCACCGGCAAACTGCCGTCGCAGCACGGCATCGTCGGCAACGGCTGGTTCAACCGCGAACTCGCCGAAGTCCAGTTCTGGAAACAATCAAACCGTTTGGTGCAAGGCCCGAAATTATGGGAAATGCTCCGAGCCTCAACCCCAGACGCCAGACGCCAGACGCCGGACCCGTTTGCGGCAGCAAATCTGTTCTGGTGGTTCAACATGTATTCCACTGCCAATTATTCTCTCACGCCGCGCCCGATGTACCCCGCCGATGGCCGGAAGGTTTTCGATGTTTATTCCTGGCCATATTCGATTCGCACGGAAATCAAACGCGATCTCGGTGAATTTCCGTTCTTCGGATTTTGGGGTCCGGCAGCGGGCATCAAAACGCCGCAAGGTTCCGCTGATTGCGCGACGCGCTGGATTGCCGAATCGGCCAGGTGGATTGAAAACAAATATCAGCCGACACTGAACCTGATTTATCTGCCGCATCTCGACTATAATCTGCAGCGGCATGGGCCGTTTTTCGAAGGTAGGGCGGGCAGTCCTCTGCCCGCCGCCGGCGCGCACGGAGTGACGCGCCCTACCAACCCCCAAATTCACCGTGACCTGCACGAAATTGACGCCATTGTCGGCGACCTGATTGATTACTTCAGCAAACGCGGCGTGCAGGTGGTTTTGCTTTCCGAATACGGCATTACCAACGTGGACACGCCGGTCCATCTCAACCGGATTTTCCGGCACCAAGGCTGGCTGGCGGTAAAGGACGAACTAGGTCTGGAAATTCTCGATGCCGGCGCCAGCAAGGTTTTCGCCGTGGCGGACCATCAAGTCGCGCATATTTACCTCAACGATGTGTCATTGGAAAATTCCGTGCGCGAGTTGTTGGAAAAGACCGACGGCGTGGAAAACGTGTTGGGCAAGGCGGAAAAAATCGCGGCGGGCATTGATCATCCGCGTGCCGGTGATTTGATGGCCGTGGCGAAGGAAAATGCGTGGTTCACCTATTATTACTGGCTCGACGACGCGCGGGCGCCGGATTTCGCGCGGACGGTGGACATTCATCGTAAACCGGGCTACGACCCGGGGGAACTGTTTCTCGACCCGGCGATTCCGCTGCCGAAATTGAAAATTGCATGGCGGCTGCTGCAAAAGAGACTCGGTTTCCGGATGCTGATGGACGTGGTTCCGTTGGACGCGTCGCTGGTGAAAGGTTCGCACGGCCGGCGACCGGCAGACAAAAAAGACTGGCCGGTGTTCATCTCCGAACAGCCGAGAATTTTGGGCACACAACCGGTTGAATCAACGGACGTCTTTCGAATTCTGCTGCGGCACTTTGGCGTAGCCGAGGCCCAATAATTTGCCGTAAGCCATTTTGAAATTTATCCACCAACTTCCATCGGTATAGTTTAGAGCGTGCGTGTTCGGCCAATCGGAAGTGCCAACTGAACATGTCGGGTCTTCACCGAGACGACCAATAGTGTATGTGCCACCTTGTGGACATTTTGGAAGGTCGCCATTCGAATCAAGGTTCAGGTACGGTTTGATGTCAGCCCAAGTAACAATGCCGTTGGTTTTTCCATTTTCCAAAGCCCATTGCTGTTTTGCACCATCAATTACGCGAAGATTATTAACGCAAGCATTCGACGATCTTGCCAAAGAAGCGGCGACGAAACCTGGGATAACAAAAGCCACGGCAAATCCCGTGAAAAGACAAAGAGTCAGAACAATTAAGATTCTGAATTTTCCGGGCAACGGAACCCTTCGCTTGGCGATCAACTCCCAACCAGAACGGGCCAGACCGATGGCAATCAAGGTTAAAACTGAAGCAAAACGAAAATTTCGCAGTGTCTCGGTTCCCAAATTAAACAATCCCAATAACGCGAGACAGCCTGTCAAAAAAGCAGCAATGAAACAAACGAAGCCGACAAGTATTTTCAGAATTCCCATTTAATCAAACCAACACCGCTCCACCAATTCCGTTGCGGCTTTCCTACCTTCTCCGCCGGGCCATGCCGAAATGGTAGCCGCCGTGGACGCGGGCGCCGCGGGCTTTGCCGGGGAAACCGCCCTTAGGCTGGCCGGGTTTGCCTTCCTCAAACAACATGGTGTATTTGTAGTCGAAATTTTCCAGCTTCACGCGCGGGATTTTCTGGCTGATGAAGCGTTCGATGGCAAACACGTGGCTGGCGTCCTCGGCGGTCATGATGGTGAAGGCGTCGCCGCTCGCCTCGGCGCGGCCGGTGCGCCCGATGCGGTGAATGTAATCCTCCGGATGCTGCGGCACGTCGTAGTTGACCACGTGGCTCACGTCGGCGATGTCGAGCCCGCGCGCGGCGATGTCCGTGGCCACCAGCGCTTCAAATCTTCCGTCGCGGAAACCCTTGAGCGCCTGTTCGCGTTCGCGCTGGGTGCGGTTTGAGTGCAGCACGGCCACGGCGTGGTTGTTGCGCTTGAGCAATTGCGCGATGCGGTCGGCGCCGTGCTTGGTCCGGCAGAAGACCAGCACCGAGTTGTAATTCACCCGCTTGAGCAGCTCGAGCAGCAGGTCGGATTTCTGCGAATCGGCCACGGGATAAATAACATGCTTTACCGTTTCAGCCGGCGTCCGGCGCGCGCCGATTTCAATCGTTTCCGGATTGCGCATTGCCCATTGAATCAGCGTTTCGATCTGCGGCGGGATCGTGGCGGAAAACAGCGCCGTATGGCGCTGGCGCGGGCAGCGTTCGACAATGCGGCGCACGTCGGGGAGAAACCCCATGTCGAGCATCCGGTCAGCCTCGTCGAGCACCAAAAACTGGACCTTGTCCAGCCGCATCGTGCCCTGTTCCAGATGATCCAACAGCCGTCCCGGCGTGGCGACAATGATGTCCGTGCCCGCCCGCAGGGCATCGTTCTGGCGTCCGTACCCGACGCCGCCAAACACGACGGTGATTTTCAAGTCGGTAAAGCGCGCATAATCGCGGAAGGCCGTTTCCACCTGCGCGGCGAGTTCGCGCGTCGGCTCCAGGATGAGCGCGCGCGGGCCGGCCGAGTTATGCGGGCCGAGCTTCGACAGAATGGGCAGGGCGAACGCGGCGGTTTTGCCGGTGCCGGTTTGGGCGCTGCCGATGACGTCGCGTCCGGCGATCACGAGCGGGATGGCACGGAGCTGAATGGGGGTCGGCTCGACGTATCCCGCGGCGCGCACGCCATCGAGGGTTGTCGGGGCCAGGCCTAATTTACTGAAAGGCATAAGTTATGAATAAGTTAGCAGGGCGGCACCTTAAAGGAAGCAATGAATTTGCAGCCGTCGATGTGACCGACTTGTTTTTTTGGAAAAGCAAAGCGGACTTACATCCGATGCCGCGATCATGACGGCGATTCAACCGCCTCCTCAGTCGTTACATCGGGCGGCGTAATGACAGGTTCCACCGCAGCGCTCGATTCAGCGGTTGAAGGCGGGACCTTGGCCGGCGCGGGAAGGTCCACCGCCGGCGCCGCGACGGCCTCCGCCGGTGATACGGGTTCTGTCGCCGAAATGATTTCAGCTTCCACTGTTGGTTTTTCTTCAGCCGGTTTCCTCTCCGGTTTGGGCGGGCGGGGCGCAGGTTTCTTGGCGGTTTCCAGCCGTCCATCAGCGAACTCAATGACGTGGCCCTGGTGCACGAGCCAGTGCAAATCGGCGATGATGGCGTTTTGTTCCGGAGTCGGTTCGGCGGCCGTGGCGGCTGGCCCTTCCGGTTTCACTTCAATGACCGCTGCCGGCGGCGGCGAGGGTGCGAGCGTCTCGACCAACTGCCGCCGGGTGCATTTGGGATGCGCATTAATGTGAGCGATGATGCGCTTGATGCTTTCCGACACCGGCGTGGTTTCCAGATCGAGGAACTGCGGGCGCGCCACGGAAACGTGCGTGACGGTCTTGTTGACCTTGAAAAACTGCAGGCCGTGCGTGGCGAATTGCCGGCTGAGTTCGGTGGCCAGTTGCAACGGAAAATGCCGCTGCTGTTCCCATTCCGCGCGCACGAGCCGCTGCAATTCGCGGTTGCGCAAATTCCGGCTGGGCGCGCCGGCAATCAGTTGCGTCTCCACCGGTTTGATGATGGTCTCCTTGTGCGTCGCGCGGAAATGTTTTTCCACCTCGTCAAGGTCCGGCAGTTTGAGCGGTTCCGGCACGTTCAGAACGACGTATTCAGTCTTGAAACTTTGTTCCTCCACCCACTTTTTAACCACTTCCTCGTCCTTCACGATCTTGACGCGCGCCTTGAAAACATCGAACGGCATCCGGGCGAACCGCTCGGCGTGCAATTTGCGCAGCCGGTTCTGGTAATCGTGATGGTTCGGCGGACCGAGAATCATGCCGCTCAGGCCACACTGCGCGACAAAGGTATAGGTGCCTTTGGGCGGCTCGGTGGCGGTGCGCTCGGCCTGATAAAACGTGGCAAAATGATTTTTCAGAACGTGCGCCACCGCCTCGTCCTCGCTCAACCACGGCGTGTCGTCGAGTGCGCACACAAACAGCGGCTGCGCCACGGCGCCATCGGGCTTTTTTTTCACCGCCAGGCGGACCGTATAACGTTCCGCCTTCTGCAAAACCAACTGGGCAATCTGGAACAGCGGGTACGCCCGCCCGGTCATCTTGATCTGGCGCGCGAGCGATTCAACGCCTTTTTCGTCCGGCAGAAAAACCACCGTGATTTCCGGCGGCGGCGCGGACGGTTCGCGCGGCTCGTCCCGCAAACCCGGACGCCGGTCATCGCGCCGGTCGAAACCCTTTTTGCGGTCGCCGAATTTCGGACCGGAACGCGGCGGACGGGGACCGCGCCGTTCGCCGAACGATTCACCGCGCGGCCCGCCACGCCGGCCTTCCCGCCGGCGATCGCCGCGTTCCGCGGGTTCGCCGGCGAACTTTTCGTAGCGATTGGTTTCCGGCTTTTCCTGCGCCCAGGCGGGCTGGAACAAATTTTCCAGATCCAAATCCATGTCGGGAGTGCTGCTCATGGGGAAACGGGCTGGCCGCGCGTCAGGCCGACGCGCGCTGGGTGAGGATGGCGTTCACGATTTTTTGGGCGAGCGCGGGGTTTTCCATGAGGGCCTTTTGCG
>Ga0181531_10000321_pt1 | contig 33411 bp, 30 predicted proteins | sample PEATcosm2014_Bin_38_FD_119743 | JGI IMG/M metagenome (GOLD analysis project Ga0181531, IMG submission 119743) | Peatland microbial communities from MTU Mesocosm Facility, Houghton, MI, USA - PEATcosm2014_Bin11_10_metaG | ecosystem: Environmental > Terrestrial > Soil > Wetlands > Peat | place...
CAAGGCGTCGCCGATCGCGGTCCCGCCGTTGGGCGGCGGAATCCGCCCGATCGCGTCGCGCAAGACGTCTTTGTCGTCGCTGAGGGGTTGCACCACACCGGCACCACTGGAGAACGCCACGATTCCGATCCGCGTTCCCGCCGGTGCGCCGTCGATGAACGCCCGCACCGCGGCGTTGGCCGCGTCCGAGCGGGTCGGCGTGACGTCGATCGAGCGCATCGACCCGGACGTATCCACGCACAGAACCACGGCGCCGCGCGCCGGCAAGCTGGCAACGAGGTGCGGACCCGCCAGCGCCGCGCCGAGCAGCACGATCCCGAGCGCGCAGGCGAGCGCGATCCAAAGCGCCGGGTCGATTCGGCGAGCGGTGGCCGACTCGAAGAAGGCCAGGTTGCTGTACGCCAGCGCGGCGTTGCCCGCGCGCCGCGCCGCCAGGTGCGCGAGGGCGAGAAACCCCGCCGCGAGGAGAACGCCAGCGAACAGCCACAGCGGGTGCGCGAGCGTCATGCCGACAGGCCGAACGCGTGCAGCAGCGAGCCGCGGCCGTCGGCTTCGTCGAGCGTACCGACTCGCCAACCCGCGGAGCGGAAGCGTTCGTGCAGCGCGCGCTCGCGCGCCACCGCCGCCGTGTGGTACCGCGCGCGTGTGCGCCTCCCGACGAAGACCCGCTGTGCGCGGCCCGTTTCCGCGTCGCGCAGCCGCACGAACCCGCGCAGCGGCAAGTCGTCGCGCCAGGGGTCGCGCGCCAACAGGACCGTCGCGTCGAAGCGCAGCGCCGCGCGGCCGAGCAGGTCGTCGTCCGGCAGATCGAAGCCGTCGGCGATCGCGAGCAGCGAAGCGCCGCGCGGGACGACGCGCAGCGCCAGCGTCAATGCCGGCGTGAAAGCGAACGAAGTCGCGGCGTGCACGAGCGGCGCGGCCCGGCGGTCGCGCACGACCCGCTCGTCGACGATGCGCGCCGCCCGGTCTTCGCCTTCGGCGGCGCCGAACCACGCCCGCACCGCCTCGTCGGCGGCGAGGGCCAACGGCCGCCGCCGCCCGACCCGCATCGAACCGGACTCGTCGACGATCGCCGCCAGCACCAGCGCGGTCTCTTCGAGATAGACGCGCGTCTGCAGCGCGCCGACCCGCGCACTCGCGGCGTGATCGATGCGCCGCGGGTCGTCACCCTCGACGTATGCGCGCAGTTGCGAGAACACGAAGCCGTCACCGGGTCGCGTCCCGGTGGTCGCGCCGCCCGGCCGCGGCGTCGCGCGGGCGCCGCGCAGGATCGCCGCGCGCAGCGCGTTCACGGCGCGCGCACCGCGGCGACGATCCGCCGCACGACCTCTTCCGGATCGCGATCGCCCAGCGCGATCCGATCGTCGTACGAGAGCCGGTGCCGCAGCACGGACGGCGCGATGTCCCGTACGTCGTCCGGCGTCGCAAACGCACGCCCCTCGAGGTACGCGCGAGCGCGGGCCAGCGCGACGAGCGCAAGCGCCGCACGCGGCGAGGCACCGTGCACGACCAAGTCGGCCTCGCGGCTCGCCCGCACCAACGCGACCGCATAGTCACGCACTTTCGCATCGACGAACACTGCGTGCGCTTCGCGCTGCCAGCGCCGCACGTCGTCGAGCGTCACGACGTCGGCGAGCAGCGGCGGCTCGCCGGCGCCGAAGCGGTCGACGATCGTCCGCTCTTCTTCGAGTGAGGGGTACGCGACCACGAGTTTGGTGAGGAACCGGTCGAGCTGCGCATGTGGCAGCGGATAGGTCCCTTCGGCATCGTACGGGTTCATGGTTGCGAGGACGAGAAACGGGGTGGGCAGATCGTGCGTTTGCGGACCGATCGTCGCGCGCCGCTCCTGCATCCCCTCGAGCAGCGCCGACTGCACCTTCGCCGGTGCGCGGTTGATCTCGTCGGCGAGCACGACGTTGGCAAAGAGCGGGCCCAGCACGGTGGTGAACTCACCGCTCTTCTGGTCGAAGATGCGCGTCCCGGTCACATCCGAGGGCAGCAGGTCCGGGGTGAACTGCACGCGGCGGAACACGCCACCGACCGCAGCGGCCAGCGCGCGGCACGCCAGCGTCTTGGCGACGCCGGGTGCACCTTCGAGCAGCACGTGCCCGCCGGCGACGACGGCGAGGACGAGCCCCTCGCAGACCTCGTCCTGACCGACGATCGTCGCGTGCAAGGCGTCGAGGACCGCGCGCGGCGCGCTCATGCCAACCACCGTTCCGTCGCTGCGATCAAGTCGGTCGAGGCGGCGTCGCGCATCGCCTCAGGGCCGAACGCGGCGCCTTCGGCCGCGGTCAGTGCGCGGCGCAGCGCACCGTTCGAGGTCTCCGCGAGCGCGTCGCGGAGTGTGCCGCCCGGCGACGCCCCGGCCGCCACGAACAGCGCAGCGCGCAGCTCGTGGAGGGTCCCGTTCGCCGGCGAGGTGCGATAGCGGCGCAGCGCGGCTTCGACGTCCTCGCGCGGCGAACGTACCGGCGGCCCGGGAGGCGGCGCAACGACGACCGGTGCGGCGACGACGACGCCGGCTCGGCGGCGGCTCTGCACGAGCAGTACGACCAGGACGATCGCGATCAGGAACGAGACACCGCCGATGACGACCCCGAACACGAGCAGGAACGTCCGCGCGATCCCCGGCGATCGATCGCTCGCGCCCGCCGCTCGTGCGGTTACGACCACGATGCGCAGAGAATTCGACGAGAAGCGGAGCGCCTTGCCGCTCTTCGGGTCGATCGCATCCAGGTACGCCGGTCGCAAGGTGACGACGCCCGGTTGCGCCGCGGCCAGGGTCAGGGTCTCGACGACGTCGGTGCCGCCGGTCGCGTGCGAAACCGCCCGTTCGTCACCCATCGGTTCGAGCACCCCGACGTCGGGAATCACCAGCTCGTCCAGGTTCGCGACCGTCTCGGTGACGTGCACGTGGATCGCGACATGGAACACCTGCTCGACCTGGACACTGCGGTGATCCACGCGCATCGAGAGCGCCGTGATGTGCAGTCGCCGATAGCCTTGCGCGCTCGCTGCGAGCGACGTCATCACCAGCAGCGCGAGCGCGAAGGCGGCTACGGTACGCGCTCGAGCCACCGTGCGAACAGACCCCGCGCGTCGAACGGTCCGGGCGATGCTTCGGGGTGGAACTGGACCGCTTCGATCGGCAGCGTGCGGTGACGGAAACCCTCGTTGGTACCGTCGTTGAGGTTGACCATGGTCGGCTCGAGCTCGGGCGGCAGGCTCGCACCGTCGACCGCGTAACCGTGGTTGTGCGCGGTTACCAGCACCTCGTCGCGGATCAGGTCCTTGACCGGCTGATTGCCGCCGCGGTGACCGTACGGCAGTTTGTAGGTCTGCGCGCCCAGTGCGAGCGCCAGCAACTGATGGCCCAGGCACACGCCGAACACCGGGGTCTTCCCGACCAGTTCTCGTACGGTCGTCACCGTGTCACCGAGGTCCTTCGGATCGCCGGGGCCCGGCGAGATCAGGACCGCGTCGGCGCGCTGGGCGAGGATCTCCTCACTGCTCGCGCCATACGGCAGTACCGTCACCTGGACATCGAGCGCCGTCAAGTCGCGGATGATGTTGCGCTTGACGCCGCAGTCGATCAGCACGACGTGCTTGCGTCCCTCACCGATCTTCTGTCCCGGTGTGTACGCGTCGGCGACCGACGCAACGAGACCCTGGGTACTGGCCGTGCGGGCGTAGTCCGCCAGCGTCGTTTCGACGGTCGCGATCGCTTCGTCGCCGACCGCGAGTGCCGCCGCGATCGTGCCGTGCTCGCGCAGCGCGATCGTCAGCGCGCGGGTGTCGATTCCGACGATCGTGCGGACACCCTGCGCGTCGAGCCAACTGCCCAAGTCGAAGCGCGCAGCGTGGTGCGAGGGGTGCGCGGCGAGGTGTTTGATCACCGCTCCGGCGACGCACGCGTGCGGATGTTGCGAGACCTCGCCGCTCACGCCGTAGTTGCCGATCAGCGGATAGGTGAACGTCAGGATCTGGCCGGCGTACGACGGATCGGTCAGCGCCTCTTCATAGCCGGTCATCCCGGTATAGAAGACCGCCTCGCCGAGCGCCGTGCCGGTCGTGTTCAGACCTTCGCCGTCGAAGCGTGTCCCGTCGGCCAGCAGCAAGCTCGCCTTCACGCGTGCGTCTCCACGAAGTTCTCCCGCGGCAGGATCTGGCCGTGCTCGTAGACGACCGCGCCGTCGACGATCGTCGCCAGCGCCCGGCGCGGCAGCGTCATCCCGTCGAACGGCGTGTTCTTTCCCTTCGAGCGGAACAGGCGCGCGTCAACGGTCCACGGCCGATCGCCGAACACGGTGACGTCGCCGGCGCTCCCGACCGCCAGCGTTCCACCCGGCACGCCCAGGATGCGCGCCGGATTGCTCGAGAGCAGGGCGATGTACGTCGCCAGCGGCAGTTCACGCAGCGCGAGCGCGTAGGCGCCGACCGCGATCTCCAGACCGCTGAAACCGACCGGCGCGATCGAGAGCAACTGGGCCTTCTCGTCGGCACCGTGGGGCGCATGGTCGGTCGCGAAGACGTCGATCGTGCCGTCGAGGACTGCCGCGCGCAGGGCGTCGCGGTCGTGCGCGGCCCGCAGCGGCGGGTTCACCTTCGAGTCCGCACGGTAGTCGTCGAAGCGGTCATCCAGGAACACCAGATGGTGCGGCGTGACTTCGCAGGTGACGCGCACGCCCCGCGCGCGCGCCCAGCGGATGAGGTCGAGCGAGGTCGCGGTCGAGACGTGCGCGATGTGCCAGCTCTTCTCCGTCTCGCCGGCAATCAGCAGATCGCGGGCGACGATGACGTCCTCCGCCAGTCCCGGCGAGCCGTCCAGGCCCAGCCGTGCCGACGCGGACCCTTCGTTCATCACCGCGTCGCCCTTGAGGTCGGGGTCCTCGCAGTGTGAGATGAAGACCTGGCCGAGATCGCCCGCGTAGCGCGCCGCGTTGCGCAGCACGCGTGCGTCGCGCGGCGTCGCACCGTCGTCGCTGAACGCGACGCAGCCGGCCGCCGCCAGCAGGTGATACGGCGCCAACTCGTGGCCGGCACGCCCGCGCGTGATCGCGCCGACCGGATACACGCGCGCAAGCCCCGCCGCCTCGGCGCGCCGCGCGACCTCGGCGACCAGCGCCGCCGAGTCGAGCGCGGGCTCGGTGTTCGGCATGCACGCGACGGCGGTGAACCCGCCGGCCACGGCGGCTGCCGTGCCGGTCGCGATCGTCTCCTTGTGCGTTTGCCCCGGCTCGCGCAGGTGGACGTGCATGTCGATGAAGCCCGGCGCAACGATCGCGTTGGCCGCGTCGACGATCCGCGCGTCCGGCGCGTCGAGGTGCTCGCCGATCTGGGCGATGAAACCGTTCTCGATCAGCACGTCGCGTTGCGCGTCCAAGCCGAGCACCGGATCGATCACCCGCCCGCCCTTAACCAAGGTTCTCATGCCGCCACCGGTACACCGTTGACGAGGGTATCGAGGACGGCCATGCGGACGAAGACGCCGTTGTGGACTTGGGCGACGTAGCGCGAGCGAGGGTCGGCCAGCACGTCGTCGGTCAACTCGACGTCGCGGTTGTAGGGGCCGGGGTGCAGGATGACGGCGTCGCTGCGTAGCGCGCGCAGCCGCGTGCGGTTGAGTTGGTAGCGCTGCGTGTAGTCGTCGAGCGTCGGCAGGAGGCCGCCGGCGATACGCTCGCGCTGGATGCGCAGCATCATCACCGCGTCGACGTGCGGCAGCACGGCGTCGAGGTCGCGCTCGATCCGCACCCCGTGGGCGCCGAAACTGTGCGGCAAGAGCGTCGCCGGGCCGACCAGCACGACGTCGATCCCCAGCATCCGCATCCCGACGATGTTCGAACGGGCCACCCGCGAGTGGAGGATGTCGCCGACGATCGCCACCCGCAGGTTGGCGAAACGGCCGAACTCCTGGCGCAGCGTCATCAGATCGAGCAACGCTTGCGTGGGGTGCGCGTGGGTACCGTCGCCGGCGTTGATCACGTGTCCGTCGAACGCGTCGGCCAGCCGCCGCGCGAAGCCCGACTCGGTGTGCCGGACGACGATCACCTTGACCCCGATACCCCGCAGCGTGAGCGCGGTGTCGGCGATCGTTTCGCCCTTCCCCAGGCTCGAGGCGCCGGGCGCGAACGAGATGACGTCGGCGCCGACCCGCTGTTCGGCTAGCGTGAACGAGGTCGCGGTGCGGGTCGAGGCTTCGAAGAACAAGTTGAGGACCGGCACGCCGGCGAGCAGGTCGCGCGGCGGTAACGCGTCGCGAAAGGCGACCGCGCGGTCGAGGACGGCGACGAGCTCTTGTGGGCCGAGGTCGTCGACGTCGAGGAGGTTACGCGGGGGCATCGTCGGCCGAGAGCGTCACCTGGTCGTTCGCGGCTTGCTGCGCCGCGAGGACGACGTCGATGTGCTCGCGCCGGCTGGTCGGGATCGTCTTGCCGACGTAGTCGGGCTGGATCGGCAGCTCGCGCAGCCCGCGGTCGATCAGGACGGCGAGGCGAATGGCACACGGCCGTCCCAGGTCGGTGACGGCATCGAGCGCGGCACGGACCGTCCGACCGGTATAGAGGACGTCGTCGACCAGCACGACCGTCTGGCCGGTGATCGCGCTGCGAATTTCCGACTCGGGCAGCTCGCGGGCGACGTCGTCGTCGCGGTAGAGGTTGACGTTGAGGAAGCCCAGCTGAGGGACGGTGCCGCGGATCTCGCCGACCTTCGCGGCCAGCCGCCGGGCCAGCGCCTCGCCGCCGCGCCGGATCCCGATCAGGAGGAGCCCGTTTTGCGCGTCCTCGGGCTCGACGATCTGGTGGGCCATACGCGCGATCGCCCGCTCGATCTCGTCGGGCGACATCAGCACGCGTCGCCGGGCGGCGGTCTGCATCAGGCCTGGCTTCGTCGTCCGGCACGGGCTTCGCCTTCGTCCCAGCCGGCCCCGGTCGCCCGGCCAGGCCGCCTAACGAACGACGGCGCCGCTCTCGGTCGCGGTCTGGATCCAGAGGTCGTGATACGCCGGACCCTCGGGCCCGTTCTTGAGGGCATTGGCGCCGACGATGGTCAGGTTGTCCGTCAAGGTGATATTCGCGCCGAACAGCCCGTTGTAGCGGATCCACGGCGTGGCCTCGTCGATGAAGACGAGCGTGTTTGCGGTGCGCCACAGCGGACCCTCGTCCGTCACGTCGTCGGCAAACGGCGAATCGGTCGGGAACGACGAGCCCACCGACTGCCGGCTCGCGTGCGAGTGCCAGGACGAATACACCGGGAACGGCTTCACCGCAGCCAAGACGCGCGCGGGAAACGAGAACGGGCCGCCGGTGAAGCGGGTCTCGTTGCCATGCGCTTCCATCGTGACATCGATGAGCTCAACGGTATTCGCCGTCGGCTGGATCCGGATTTTCGCGGTGACGCGCTCCCAATCGCCGATGTGTGCCTCGTACCCGGTGTTGTCGGCCAGCGGCGGCGCGTCCCACTGGCGCGCCACGGCCGACACCAAGTCGCCGTTGTACGGATAGAAGAAATAGTAGGTGAGGAAGTAGAACTCGCCGCGCTGCGAGATGCGGCAATAGCACGGAGCGACGCACTGGCCGCCTTGGAGCGGCAACCCATGCAGCGTCTCGACCTGGTAGTGGGAGAACGGCGAGGGATGCACCGCCCACGGTCCGTCGTCGTACACCGGCGTCGTCCCCGGCGCCGCCTCGAGCGGCCAGAGCGAAAGCTCGTCGGTTTCGCCGGCTGAGCCGAACTGCGTTCCGGGCGCCAGCGTCGCGAGTTGCTGGGCGGTCAGCGGCCCCTTTTGCACCAGCGTGAGGTCCGAGGGGAGCGTGAAGCGCCGTCCGACGTCGTTGTAGCGCATGCGCACGTGACCGCGCACCAGCGAGGCGCGATTCAGAAACCATTCGACCGACGAGGGCCGGTATGCGTCCCGCGAATGGAGCCGCACTTCCGGCGCGAGCTTGAGGGCGACGAGCGCGGCGAACTTCTCGTCGAGGCCGTCGCGCTGATCCACGTTCGCCACGCCGACGAAGCCGCAGTTGAACGGCAGGCGCGGTGGCGGCGCCGCACCGGCGGGTTTGTCCAACAACCGGCGCGGCGGGTCGGTCGAGAAGTCGTATGCGGCCAGCCGGTCATCGCTCACCAACGAGAGGGACGGCAACTGGCCGGGATACGCCCCGTAGAACACCTGCATCGACAAGAACTGGCAGTCGGCACCGACGACGGCCTTGCCGCGCAGCAGGTCGCGACCGTCGGCGTGGATGCCGAGATAGAGGTCCTTACGGCTCGAGACTTCCGCGCCGCGCACGGAGAGGGCCTTGGTATCGCCGACCGTGACGTCCCACTGGATGTCGTTCTCGCGATACGCCTTGGTCAGCGAGACGCGGAAGTAGCCGGGAAAATCGATGGAACCGTTCTGCGGCGTGAGCACGTCGCTGGTCGACATCGTCAGCCGGCTCGCGAGGATGGGATCGATGTCGGGCGAGAGCTCTTGCAAGACGATGATCCCGACGCGTCGGCCTTGCACGCACAGCGCGAGGCTGCCACCCTTCACGAAGAAGAGCGCCGGCTGCGCCGTGGGCAGCGCGACGAAGCGGACGAGCAGGCTCATCGTCCATGGGGGCCGCGTCCAAAACTCGGCCGCGTTCTCGAGGTACGCGTATCCGCTCGGCGTGACGTGCAGCACCCTCGACCCGTTCACGGCAGCGAACGCTCGCGGGAGCGGCGGCAAGACGCCTTGCGCGCCGGCCGGTCCGCGGACGGAGAATCCGGCAGCGGCAGTCAATCCCGCCGACGCACCGAGCTTCAAGATCGATTTGCGCGTATACACCCCGGCCTAGCTGGGTCGTACGGGCAAGCGTCTCCTGCCACATCGAGGTGCGTTTGCTGACTATCCTCGCAGGATCGCGCAGGTCGTGGTGCCGACGGCCAGCAAGCGGCGCTCGCGGTCGTAGAGCTTCGCCTCGGCGACGGCCGTCGAGCGGCCGACGTGGAGAGCGGTCCCCTCGCAGCGGACCGTCCCGGTGTCCTTAGTCATGCCGCGGATGAAGCGCACCTGGACGTCGCTGGTGGTGTAGCCGACGCCGGCCGGGAGCAGCGTGTGGATCGAGCAGCCCAGCGCCGAATCCATGATCGTCAGGGCGAAGCCGCCGTGGATGCTGCCGATCGGGTTATAGTGTTCTTCGCCGGGGTCGCCCTCGAAGACCGCGTGGCCTTCGTCGACCTCGACCAACCGAATGTTCATCAGCATCGCGATCGGCGGCGGGGGCACAACGCCGGTGACGAAGGCCCGCATCGCGTCGATACCAGGGCTCGACCGCACGATCTCCAAGGACGGTGCGGGGTCTTCCCAACGGACGAGGCGTTCCCGAGTCGCTTGCATGATGCAAGGAACCTACCGTCGCCCCGTCGATCCTTCCTGCCGACAAGGAGACGCCGATGGCCCGCCGCCGCAGCTTCGGAGACATGAACTGCTCGATCGCGCGTTCGCTCGAGGTGGTCGGCGAGTGGTGGACGCTGCTGGTGGTGCGCGAGGCGTTCCGCGGCGTGCGCCGCTTCGACGACTTCGTGGCACGTCTGGGCATCGCGTCGAACGTCCTCACCGCGCGGCTGCGCAAACTCGTCGAGCACGGCGTTCTCGAGGAGCACGCGTATCTCGAGCGACCGCCGCGCGTCGAATACCGGCTCACGGCGAAGGGACGCGATCTCTTCCCGGTGATTCTCGCCCTCCTGCAGTGGGGCGACCGTTGGTATGCGCCCGACGGCCCGCCGGTCGTCCTCGAGCACACCGTGTGCGACCACCGTACGCGCGCTCAACTCGTGTGCGATCACTGCGGCGAACGGCTCGACCCGCGCCACACCCGCGCCGTCCCCGGTCGCGGCGCATCCGAAGCGGCGCCGAGCCTGGCCCGCGCCTAGGCGGCGCGCATCTGCGTGCCGCGCGCCGGCGTGGGCGCCAGCGTCACCGGGCGCACGTCGTCGAGCCGGACGACGGTCGACTCGCCGAGCAGGCCGGCACGCCGGCCGTAGGCCGCGATCGTCTCGCGGCGGTGACCGGTCTCGGCCTCGATGCGGCGCAGCGTCTTCCCCTCGCGTAGCAGGGCGAGGATCCGGTCCCGCTGCGCGTCCGTCAGCGTATTCATGACAGACGTTTCGCGGCGCCCGTGTGAGCGTCCCGGTGCGCGGTGGCCGCTTTTGGCGCGCTGGCCGTTTTTGCCCCGGCCACCGTATCCGAACGGGACGGGCGAACGTATACTGCGCGCATGAGCTTGATCCCGATCGTCGTCGAGCAAACCGCGCGCGGCGAACGTTCTTACGACATCTACTCGCGCCTCTTGCAAGAGCGCATCGTGTTCGTCACCGGACCGATCGACGACGCGATGGCGAACATCGTCATCGCGCAACTGCTCTTCCTCGAGCGCGCCGATCCCGAACGCGACATCGACTTGTACATCAACAGCCCCGGCGGCAGCGTGAGCGCGACCTTCGCGATGTACGACACGATGCAGCTCATCAAGCCCAGCGTGGCGACGATCTGTGCCGGTTTCGCGGCCTCGGGCGGGTCGATCTTGCTGACCGGCGGTGCGCCGGGCAAACGGATGGCGCTGCCGTTCTCGAAGATCCTGATTCATCAACCGTGGGTCGGCCAGATCGGCGGCCAGGCAACGGACATCGAGATCCACGCCCGCGATCTCGTCGCGACCCGCCTCCAGCTGGCCCAGCTCTACGAGCGCACGACCGGGAAACCGCTCGAGCAGATCCAGCGCGACATGGAGCGCGACTTCTACATGACCGCCGAGGAAGCCAAGGCCTACGGCCTGATCGACATGGTGCTCACCGGCAACACGCGCAACGGAACGGCGCCACCGCCACCGGAGGCTACCTGAGCAGGTAGCCGCTCGCGCAGCGTGCGGTGACGTCGCGCAAGAGCACGTCGCCGCGCGCGACGGCGTCGGCCGGCGCCTGCGCGATCACCGCGATGACGCCGGCCACGCGGCCGTCGAAGTCGTCGACGGTCACCGGCAGCGCCGCCGCCTGCGCGATCGCGTGGCGCTCGCTGAGCCAATGCTGTTCGTTGTAGGCGAAGAGCACCATCGCCATCGACTCGGCGGCGCGGAACAGCGCGCCCGCAACGAAGGCCAGATCGTGCTGCTCGATCGCGCGCCGCGCCAGCGTGAGCGAGAACTGCGCGTCCCACAGGAAACGCCCGATCAGCTCCTTGCGTAACGCCGGCGGATAGGTCGCCATCCGCTCCTGCAGGCGCGCGAGGGTGCCGTAGGGGTCGTGCAGCGCGCGCGCCAGCGCGATCTCGGCCGCGTAGAGCGTGTTGACCACGCCGAACGGCATGCCGGTCTGGAACTCGATGGAGATCCGGCCGGCCAGCGCGTCGTCGATCGCCAGCTCGATGCGCCGCACGTCGCGATAGAGCACGTCGACCGGCTCACCGGCAACGGTCAGCATCCCACCGCCGTCGGCGTACTGCGTCCACGAGTGGGGCGAGGCCAGCAACAGCTCGCGACCGTCGTCGTCGAGCCGCCGCGCCGCCTCGTTGAGCGCCGGCACGTCGAGCGGCACCGCCGGATCGTAGAGCAGCAGGAAGTCGTAGTCGGCGTTCGGCGCGTGCCGATTGCAGCCGCGTGAGCCGCCCAGGACGATCGCCTCCACACCCGCCACCGGCGCGAACGCGGCGACCACGTCGTCGAGCCGAAACCGCGCAGCCTTCATCGTCATGCCGGCCCGTAGGTGACCGGCGTCTTCGCGCCGCTCACGACGTTGCCGCCTTGGCGCGTGATCGACCCATCGGTGACGAGGCTCTGGATGACATCGGTCACCGTGAGGCCGTCGTTCACGGAGAGATGCAGGTTGAACTTGTTTTGCAGACCCGTGACGAGTTGCGTGCGCGTGAGCCGGGTGGCGCTCGCCGAGAGCAGTGCCGTGATCCCCGTCTCGATCTGCTCGCGCTTGGTCCCCGTCAGCGTCGGCAGCGCGATCCGCTGCGGGTTGACGAGGTTCGCGATTCCCTTCACGCGGGCGAGTTTGTTGTTCAGCTCCCAGCTGACGACGCGCGCGTTGGCGAAGAAGTTCGAGCCGCCCAGGGACTTGGGGATGATGTGATCGATCTCGGGGAAGTCCGCCGTTCCCCGCTCGGAGAGGACCTGGTGCGGATCGGCCGGGTCGTCGGACTTGAGCGTCCCGCCGTTCTTGGCCATGTTCGCTTGCAGGATCAGTTTCCGCTGGGTGCCGCTGAACGTACGGCCGACGCCGAACGTCGTGCTGGGGTTGATCTTGTTGGCGAAGGTCAGCAGGTCGAGATACCCGTACGGGCGATTCGCCGGGTCGTCGGGATAGGCCGAGCGCGTTGCCGGCGGCAGAGCGCCCGTCGTTTTCACGACCTTCGCGGCGGCCTTGTTCCCCTCGACGTTCTTCAAATGCGTGGCGGCGTCTTTGAGCGTCGTCGTCTTTCCGGTCACGCCGAGTATCGTGTCAGCGTCGGTCGTGGAGAGCGCGGTCGTGGTCGGGATGTCGTCGGGCTGCGTACGCGTCCCGTAGTCCTTCACCGTCTCCCACGGGCCGAGCGTCTTGTTCTTGCGCGGGCGCCGGGTGGTGGTCTCCATGTGGAGCGAACGCGGTACGACGCGCTGGCTGTTGGCATACGCCAGCACGATCTTCGCCCGAAACGGCATCCCGCTGTAGCCCCAGGTCTTCGCCTGCGCGACCTCGTCTTCGACGTTCTTCCACACGCCGCGGTTGAAGCCCGGATACATCGGCACGACGTTGTAGTTTTCGTTGGCACCGCCCAGTTGCAAGCCGGCGACGTGGCCGCCGTCGTAGCCGAGGAACCGATCGGCGGCGCCCTGCGGCTGACCGGGATCGTGCAGTGCCCCGAGTGCAACCGGCGTCTTGCTGCGCGGCGTGCCGCCGCCGACGTCCAAGATGACCTGCTTGGGCCGCTCACGCGTCCCCGCCTTGAACGTCTCCGTCGTGTAGACGCCGGCGCCCGAGACGTGCATGGTGCGCTGGATCGGTGCGTCAGAGGGTGCGAGCGCAAACTGGTCGAGCCGGTGGCCGCCCGGCCGCGGCACGCCCGCGGCGGCCGGCGCGGCGAGCCGATCCGCCGGCCGCTGTTCCGCCCGCGTTCGCGCTCGGCGCAGCTGCACCATCATGACGGGGTCATTTCATCGTCGGGAAGTGGAACTCCGCGCCCGCCCGGATCCCGGTCGGCCAGCGCATCGTCGTCGTCTTGAGGTGGGTGTAGAAGTGGACGCCCTCGTTGCCGTGGACGTAGGTGTCGCCGAACAGCGAGCGCTTCCAGCCGCCGAAGCTGTGAAACGCGACCGGCACCGGGATCGGTACATTGATACCGACCATGCCGGCCTTGACGTTGCTGTCGAAGTGGCGCGCGGTGTCGCCGTCGCGGGTGAAGATCGAGACGCCGTTGCCGAACTCGTGATCGTTGATGAGCGCCAGCGCCTCGTCGTAGGTCGCCACCCGCACCAGCGAGAGCACCGGGCCGAAGATCTCTTCTTTGTACACGCGCATCGCGGGGGTGACGTGGTCGAGCAGCGTCGCGCCGAAGAAGAATCCGTCAGCCGGCAGATCGGCGGCGCGCCCGTCGACCGCGATCGTCGCGCCCTCGTCGGCCGCGAGATCGACGAACCCGCGCACTCGATCGCGATGCACGCCGGTGACCAACGGGCCCATCTCGACGCCGGCGTCGAGGCCCGGGCCGACCGCGAGCGTCGCGATTTTCTCCTTCAGCCGCGCGACCAGCGCCTCGGCGGTCGGCGCACCGACCGCGACCGCGACCGAGATCGCCATGCAGCGCTCGCCGGCCGAGCCGTAGGCCGCCCCCATCAGCGCGTCGACGGCCTGATCGAGGTCGGCGTCGGGCATGACGACGAGGTGGTTCTTTGCTCCGCCGAGTGCCTGGACGCGCTTGCCGGTCGCCGCCGCCCGCGTATACACGTGCTGCGCGATCGGCGTGGACCCGACGAAGCTGACCGCGTCGATGCCGGGGTGCTCGAGGATCGCGTTGACCGCGTCCTTGTCGCCGTTGACGACGTTGAACACGCCGGCCGGCAAGCCGGACTCGGCCAGCATCCTCGCCAGTGCGAGCGCGAGCGAAGGGTCTTTCTCGCTCGGCTTCATGACGAACGTGTTGCCGCAAGCGATCGCGACCGGGAACATCCACATCGGCACCATGGCCGGAAAGTTGAACGGCGAGATGCCCGCGCACACACCCAGCGGCTGGCGCACGGCCTTGACGTCGATACCGCGGCCGACGTTCTCGCTGTACTCGCCCTTGAGCAGCGTCGGGATGCCGCAGGCGAATTCGACGACTTCGAGCCCCCGCGTCACTTCGCCGCGCGCGTCGTCGAGCGTCTTGCCGTGCTCGCTGGTGATCATGCGCGCCAACGTGTCGGTGTCGGCGCGAAGGCGCTCGCGGAAGGCGAACATGACCGCCGCGCGGCGTGGTGAGGGCGTCTGCGACCAATCGGCAAACGCGCGGCGCGCCGCGGCGACCGCTGCGTCGACCTCGGCACCGCTCGCGAACGCGACCCGCTTGGTGATCTCGCCGGTCGCCGGATCGTAGACGTCGCCGAACCGCCCCGACGCGCCCGACACCTCCGCACCGTCGATGTAGTGGCCGAGCTCGCGCACCGCGATTTGCATGTCTACCTCCGTTGCGTGCCGCCCGCGGCGGCCTGGTGTGCTACATCTTTGACGACGGCGCGCGCCGAGCGAATCTGCTCGCGCATCAATTCGCCGGCCGCCGTGTCTCGCGCGGCGATCGCCTGCGCGATCTTCTCCGCCTGGTCGAACGAACGCTGCATGCGCCCCGCCCGCGTCATCGCGATGCGGCGCAGCCGCCGCACCGGGCCCAGTAAGCTGCGGTGGAGGGCTTCGAGCGTCGCGTTGCCGGCCAGGCGGACGAGCAGCGCGTAGAAGGCGTCGAGCTGCTCGACGTACGCGTGCGGGTCGCCGTGGGCGACGGCGGCGCGCATCCGCTCCACCTCTTCGTCGATGTGCGCCAGGCCGACCGGCGTCACCCGGTCGACGACGAGCTGCGTGGCGAGGACTTCGAGCGCTTCGCGCACCGCGTAGATCTCGTCGACGTCGGTCTCCGTCACCGTGCGTACGAACGCGCCCAGCCGCGGGACGCTGGTGACGAGTCCCTCGCGTTCGAGCACCGTCAGCGCCTCGCGGACCGGCGTGCGGCTGATGCCCAGCCGCCGCGCCAGCTCCGCCTCGGAGAGGCGCGCCCCGGGCAGCAATTCGCCCGCGACGATGGCCTCGCGCAAGAGCGGCAGCGCGCGACCGGCACCGAGCCCTTCGGACGCGTCGGCCTGAAAGCCGCGCGCGCGTGCTTCGAGTGCGACCAGACCGGGATCGTCCGGGGCGGGGCTTACGGCCATCGTGAAAACCATCTCCGAGGAGGGCGGGCGCGAAAGGAAATCATTGACTCGATGATGAGTATACGCGGTATACCGTGTCCACCACCTCTGACCACAGCGGCAGCGTTCGCATCGAGCGCAGCGGCGCCGTGCTGACCTTCACCCTCGAGAACCCGGATCGCGGCAACGAGATCACGGGACCGATGTTCGACGCCATGCTCGCGGCTCTGTCCGACCCGAGCGGCGCGGGCGCGCGGCTGCTGCGCATCCGGGCCAGCGGACCGCAATTCTGCGTCGGCCGCGAACGCGCGGGCGTCGACGAGCCGTCGATACGCGCCGAGATCACCCGGCTGATCGCGCTCAAACGCGCGGTGCGCGAGAGCCCGTTGATCAGCATTGCGGAAGTCCAGGGCGACGCGCTCGGGTTCGGCTTCGGCCTGGCGATCGTGAGCGATTTCACGCTGGTCGCCGAGCACGCCAAGCTCGGCTTTCCGGAAATGCTGTTCGGCCTCGCACCGCTGGCGATCATGGCCTACCTGCACGAGTACGCCCTGCCCAAGCACGTCTTCCCGATGGTGCTGCTCGGCGAACCGATCACCGCGGCGCGCGCACTGCAGGTCGGCCTCGTGAACGACGTCGCCCCGGCCGCCGCACTGCCGGCGCGGGTCGACGCCCTGGTGGCAAAACTGCTCGCGCTCGACGCCGACGCCGCGCGCAATTGCAAAGCATTCTTCCGGCTCGCACGCGAGCGGTCGTTCGACGAGAACGCCGCGCTCGCGATCGACGGCCTCACCCTCGCCTCGCTTCGCTAAGAGGTTCGCATGGCACTCGTCAACGCCGGTGCTCGTCTCGACCGGCTCCCGATCAGCGGATTCCACCGTCGCATCATGTGGCTGATCGGCATCGGGATGTTCTTCGACGGCTTCGACATCTATTTGGCCGCGACGGTCCTGGGCGCGCTGCTCCAATCGCACTTCTCGACCCTGCACCTCAACGCCGAGTTCATCTCGGTGACCTTTGCCGGTTTGGTGGTCGGATCGCTCGCGACGGGATTCTTCGCCGACCGCTACGGCCGACGGTTCACCTATCAGTTCAATCTCGCGCTGTTCGGCCTCGCGTCGATCGCGGCGGCGTTCGCGCCAACGATGCCGGTGCTGATCCTGATCCGCTTCTTCATCGGAATCGGCCTCGGCGCCGAGATCGTGATCGGGTACGGAACGCTGACCGAGTTCGTGCCGCCGTCGGTGCGCGGCAAGTGGCTTGGCGGGATGGCGGTCTTCGTCGTCACCGCGCTGCCGGTCGCCTCGCTGGTGGGCCGGTTCGTGATCCCGACGATCGGCTGGCACTGGATGTTCGCGATCGCCGGCGCCGGGGCGCTGGTCGTGTGGTACCTGCGTAAGAACTTGCCGGAGTCACCGCGCTGGCTCGAGTCGGTCGGCCGAACCGCCGAAGCCGAACGCGTCCTTACCGCGATCGAGGCCGAGGTCGGTCGAGGCCGACCGCTACCGGCGCCGGCCACGACCGCCGCGCCGGCGCTCGCCCACGTCTCGCTGACCTCGTACGACATGTTGGTGCGGCTGTTCGTCGGGGCAGTAATGATGATCGTCGTCAATACGCTGCTCTACGGATTCGTCACCTGGATCCCGACCTTCTTCGTCAACGAGGGGCTCAGCATCGCGAAGTCGTTCGGCTTCTCGATCGTCATGGCGCTGGGCGCGCCGGTCGGCTCGGCGATCGGTGCCTTCACCGCCGACTCGTGGGGCCGCAAGCCGACGATCATCGGCGCCTCGCTGATCACGATCCTCTTCGGGGCCATCTATCCGTTCGTGCACGATCCCGCGCTCGTCATGCTCGTCGGTTTCTTGCTGGTGACGCCGATCTACGTGATGGTCGCGGTGGAGATCGGGATCTACGTCTCCGAGCTGTTCCCGACCGAGATCCGCATGCGCGGCGCCGGCATTTCCAATACGTTCGGCCGGGCCGCGACGATCGTCACGCCGTACGCCATCGTGTGGTTGCTGCAAGCGCACGGCGTTGCCGGCGTGCTGGCCTTCATGATCGTGCTGCTGATCGTCCAGATCGTGGTCGTGTGGACGCTCGGCGTCGAGCCGCGCAAGCGTTCGCTCGAAGCAATCGACCCCGACACCGGTACGCTCGCCATGGCCGCGCAGGCCTCGCGCTGATGGCGGTCACCGACCTGCGACGCGCGCCGCTGTTCATCGACGGCACGTTCGTCGATGCCGCCGACGGCGCGACCATGGACATCGTCGACCCGTCCAGCGGTCGGCGCATCGGCACCCTGGCGGCAGCCGGTGCGGCCGACGTCGACCGCGCGGTCGCGTCCGCACAGCGCGCATTCCGAGACGGCGCGTGGCGGACGCTGCCGCGCCGCGAGCGGGCACGCGTGCTCAACCGCTTCGCCGACCTCTTCGAATCGCACCTCGAGGAGTTCTTCGCACTCGAAACCCTCAACAACGGCCGCCCCCTGCAAGAGACGCGCGCGCAGATCGGCCGGCTGCCGACGTTCTATCGCTATTTCGCAGCCCTCGAGATGACCCAGCGCACCGACGTCATTCCGGTCGAAGGGCCGTACCTCAACTACACGCAGCGCGTGCCGCTGGGCGTGTGCGCGCTGATGACCTCGTTCAACCACCCGCTGATGATCCTCTCGAAGAGCCTGGCGCCGGCCCTCGCGAGCGGGAACAGCGTCGTCATCAAGCCCTCGGAGCAAACCCCGCTGACCACGTTGCGGCTCGTCGCGCTCTTGCAAGAAGCCGGCGTACCCGACGGCGTCGTCAACGTCGTGAACGGTGCCGGGGCGGTGGCGGGGGCCGCCCTCGCCGCGCATCCCGGCATCCGCAAGGTCGTCTTTACCGGGGGGACCGAGGTCGGGCGTGCGATCGGAGCGTCCGCCGGCAAGAACTTCGCGCTGGCCACCTTGGAACTGGGCGGCAAAGGCGCGGTGCTGCTGTTCGACGACATGCCGCTGCAGCGTGCGCTCGACGGCGCCGCGTTCGCCGCCTTCATCGCCGCCGGCCAAACCTGCGTGTGCGGCGCACGCATCCTCGTGCAGCGCACGATGCTCGACGCCTTCCTACCTCGTTTTCGCGACAAGGTCGCGGCGATCCGGGTCGGCGATCCGAGCGATCCGCGCACCCAACTCGGCCCGGTCATCTCGGCGCGTTCGCGCGAGCGCATCTTGGCGATGGTGGAGCGCGCCAAAGCGGCCGGCGCGCGCGTGCTGACCGGCGGCGGCATCCCCGCGAGCGCGCCCACCGGCGGCTTCTTCCTCGAACCGACGGTCGTCGTCGACGCCGATCCCGCCAGCGAGATCGCGCAAGAGGAAGTCTTCGGACCGGTCACCGTCGTGATCCCGTTCGAGGACGAAGCCGACGCGCTGCGGATCGCCAACGGCACCCGCTTCGGCCTGGCGGCATCGGTGTGGACCAAGGACGTCGAGCGCGCCCACCGGGTCGCCGCGCAGCTCGACTTCGGCATCCTGTGGATCAACGATCACCATCGTCTCGACCCGGCCTCGCCATGGGGCGGGATGAAAGACAGCGGGATCGGCCGCGAGACCGGGGTCGAGTCGTTCTCGCACTTCACCGAGGTCAAGTCGGTCACCGTCAACACGACCGGGATCACCCCGGATTGGTACGGCGAGGGCGGAGGACCCAAGCGGCTGAATTAGCCGCCATGCTCGTCCGCGATGCGCTCCTTGCCTACGCGCACTTCGTCGCGATCTTCGCGCTCGCGTGCGTCTTGCTGGGGGAGCTGTTCCTCTTGCGCCGTACCCTGCCGAGCGCGTTCCTCGACCGGCTGCTCGCGATCGACCGCTGGTACGGCATCCTCGCCGCCGTCGTCGTCGCGACCGGCCTGTGCCGTGTTTTCCTCGGCCTCAAGCCGGCCGGGTTCTACGGTGACAACCTGGTCTTCTGGGTGAAGATGGGGCTGTTTGTCTGCGTCGGCCTCATCTCGATCGTCCCGACGGTGGCGTACCTGGGCTGGAACAAGCGCCGTCAACCCGACGGCTCACTCGTACTCGAGGACACCGAGTACGAACGCATTCGCGGTTTGGTGTACGTGCAAGTCGGGCTGTTCGTCTTCATCCCGCTGTGCGCGGTCTTCATGGCGCGGGGACTCTAGCGCCGCCTGAACCCACGCGCTGGCGGGCAGCGACCTCAGCCCGCGGCGACCGTTTCGAGTGCCGTGCGCACGCGATCGAGATCGCGGCGGTACGCGTCGAGCTTCTCGCGTTCGGCGGCGACGACGTCGGCCGCCGCACGTTCGACGAAACCGGGATTGGCGAGCTTCTTCTCGGCGCGGCTGACCTCGGCTTCGAGCCGCGCCAGGTCCTTGGTGTAGCGCTCGCGGAGTTTGGCGGCGTCGGCGACGGCGCGGACACCGGCGATCCGGTCGCGTAGCGAACCGTCGTCATCGCCGGCGTAGGCGGTGACCTCGCCGCGCACCAGCGTCGCGATCGCCTCGACCAGCTCGGGCGAGGTGGTCAGCAACGCGGCCGGTGCCTCCAGGCGCAGTGTCTCCTTCGGCTGGATGGCCCACGCGGCGCGCGCATTGCGCAGCTCCTCGACCTTCGCGATCGCGGCGCGGAAGGTCGTCGCGTCCTCGGGGAAGGTCGGAATCTCGGCCAGGTCGGGCCACGAGGTCGTCACGATCGTGTCGCCGTCGTGCGGCAGGCTCAGCCAGATCTCTTCGGTGACGAACGGCGCGATCGGGTGCAGCGCGCGCACCAGTGCGTTGAGGACGTACGAGAGCACTGCCGCGCGGGTCGCGCGCTGTGCGGGCGCCTTCGTCACCTCGACGTACCAGTCGCAGAACGTGTACCAGCCGAACTGGATCAGCGCGTCGGCGGCGACGCCGAACGCGAACCCGTCGTACGCTTGCTCGACGGCCGCGATCAGCGCGTGCAGTTCGCTGAGAATCCAGCGGTCGGCGATCGTCAGTTCGTGATACGGCGGCAGTGTTTTGGCGCCCGGGAGTCCTTCTTCGAGCGAACACGCATAGCGCAGCGCGTTCCACAGCTTGGTAGCGAACCGTTTGGCCTCATCGCAGACTCGCTCGTCGAAGCGCAGCTCCTGCGACTCCAGGCGCATCTGGCGCAGGATGCCCAGGCGCGTCCCGTCGGCGCCGTACTTCGGCACCAGGTCGGTCATCGGATCGATCGCGTTCCCCAGCGACTTGGACATCTTGCGGCCGTGGAGATCGAACACCAGCGGCGTCACGAACACGGTCTCGAAGGGGATCGTGCCGGCGAAACGCAGACCCAGCATCACCATGCGCGCGACCCACAAGAAGATGATGTCGCGGCTGGTGATCATCACCTGGTTGGGATACCAATGCGCCAGTTCCGGCGTCTTCTCCGGCCAGCCCAGGATCGAGAACGGCCACAGGCCCGAGGAGAACCACGTGTCGAGCGTATCGGGATCGCGGCGCAACTCGCTCGCGCCGTAGTCGCGCTGCGCGATCGCGCGCGCCTCGTCTTCGTCGTGGGCGACGACGATGTCGTCGCTGGGCGTGTACCAAACCGGGAGCTGGTGGCCCCACCACACCTGGCGCGAGATGTTCCAGTCGCGGATGTTCTCCAGACTCGCCGCGTAGGTGCGCCCGAAGCGCTCGGGGACGAAGCGAATGCGGCCGTCGCGATAGGCGTCGAGCGCGGGCTTGGCGAGCTCGGCGACCGCGACCCACCATTGCAGCGAGAGCAGCGGCTCGATGATCGCACCGGAGCGCGAACTGGTCGGGGCGGTCGTGCGGTAGGGCTCCTCCTTCACCAGCGCACCGGCCTTGCGCAGCGCGCCGACGATCACCGTGCGCGCCGCGAAGCGATCCAGGCCGACGAACTGCGCCATGCGCGGCGCTTGCGCGTCGATCGGTGCGCGCCGCTCGGGCTTTTCGTCGTAGCGCCAGAGCGGGGCGGCGATGCGGCCGTCGTAGTCGATGACGGTCGGCATCGGCAGCTCGTGGCGCTGCCCGATCTCGTAGTCGGTCTGATCGTGCGCCGGCGTCACCTTGACGGCCCCGGTCCCGAAGCCCGACTCGACCGCGGCGTCGGCGATGACCGGGATCGCGCGCTCGATGATCGGCAACACGACGCGCTTCCCGATCAGGTGCGCGTAGCGCGGGTCGCCCGGGTTGACGGCGACCGCGACGTCGGCGAGATACGTCTCCGGCCGCGTCGTCGCGATCACCAGTCCCTCGCCGCCGTCCTCGGCGCGGTAGCGCAGGTGCCACAGGAACGTGTCGGTCTCGACGTTCTCGACTTCGGCGTCGGAGAGCGTCCCGCCGGCCTGGGGGTCCCAATTCACCAGGCGCGTGCCGCGATAGATCAGCCCGTCCCGATACAGCGCGACGAACACATCGATGACCGCTGCCGACAGGCCCGCGTCCATGGTGAAGCGCTCGCGCGCCCAGTCGGGCCCGAAGCCCAGCCGCTGGAACGACTCGTCGATGGCGCCGCCGTACTGCTCGCGCCACTGCCAGGCACGCGCGAGGAACTGCTCGCGCCCCAGGCCGTCGCGGGTGAGCCCTTCCTTTGCCAGCTCGCGCACGAGCACGGCCTCGGTTGCGATCGCCGCGTGATCTTGGCCGGGGATCCAATCGGCGTTCTCCCCGAGCATCCGGTGGTAGCGAGTCAACACGTCCATCGGCGTGTAGGTCGACCCGTGCCCCAGGTGCGCGCGGCCGGTGATGTTCGGCGGCGGCATCGAGATGATGAACGGCGGTCGCGCCGGATCCGGCTCTTCGTGGAAGACCCCGGCCGCCAAGGAGCGCGCGTACAAGCGTGGCTCCACCTCGGCGGGATCGTAGGTCTTGGGCAGCTCAGGACGACCGGTGTTCACGACCGGTCAATCTACGGGCCCGGCGGCCCCGACTCCCCGTTACACGTGCTCGGGCAGCTCGGCCAGGCTCGTGAGCGTGATCGCCGGCGCGGGCGTGAGCAGGTCGGGCGTCGCGCCGCTGCGGTTGCACCACAGGACGCGAAAGCCGAAGTGCGAGGCGCCCCAAGCATCCCAGGCGTTCGAGGAAACGAACGCGATCTCGAAGGGGGCGCACGCGAAGTGGTCGGTCGCGATCGTGTAGACGCGCGGGTCGGGCTTGTAGACGCGCACCGTCTCGACACTCAGGACCGCGCTGAACAGATCGAGGATCCCGGCATGGTCGAGCGCGGCGACCGCCGAGGTGCGCACGCCGTTCGTCAGCACCGCCAGCGGGATGCCGCGCGCGTGCAGGGCCTGCAACGCGTCGCGCGCGTCGGGGTGCGCCGGCAACAGGCTTGCGGCTTCGAAAAGGCGGGCGCGACCGATCGCGTCGAGCGGCACGCCGATCTGCGCGCAGGTGTGCTCGAGTGCGAGCGCCGTCAGCTCGTCGAAGTCGCGAAACGCGTTGCCCAGCGAGCTGATCCAGGCGTATTCGATCTGCTTGCGGCGCCACGCGGTGACGAACGCCGCCGGATCGGGCGCGCCGGCGGCGGCTGCCGCATCGGCGAGGCCTTCGAGCCGCAGAAGCGTCCCGTAGAGATCGAAGACGACCGCGCGCGCAGCCAAGGCTAGGGAGTCCTTCCTGCGATCGTGCGCTCGAGGAAGCGCAGCACGCGGGTGAGGGGGAAGTCATGCTCGACGAGCGGCCGGGTCAAGACGGTCCGCAACCCGACCAGCTTGGCACCGAGCACGTCGGTGAAGAGTTGATCGCCGATCACGACGGTTGCGCGCCGGCCGGTCCCCAGCAGCCGGAGCGCGCGCAAAAACGCGAACGGCAGCGGTTTGAGGGCGTTCGGAACGACCGGGATCCCCAGCTGCGCGCCGACCGCGGTGACCCGCTCGGTGAAGTTGTTGGAGAGCAGCACGAGCGTGAAGCCGCGGGCGCGGGCGGCGGCGACCCAGGCGGCGACCCCGGGCGCCAGCTCCGGCTGGTGGTAGGCACAGACCGTGTTGTCGAGGTCGACCACGATGCCGCGGACGCCCAGGTCCGCCAGGCGGTCCAGGGAGACCTCGGGCAGGGTGTCGGCGTGATGGTCCGCACGAAGCCTCTCCACGCTATCCCCGATTCCGTCCACAGGGCCTTCCCCCCGCTCGCGGGCCCGTCCACCGGCCGCCTCCGGTTGTCCACGAGAATGTGTTTCTCGTCCTCCGAGATTCACAAGGGAACCGCGAAGGTGTACAATATCTAGTACAGCCCGACGAGGACGGGCCCCATATCTGGGGTTCGCCGCTCGTCCAAGGGCATTAGGCTGGGGATTGACAGGGATCGAACGTCTGTTCGACAATGTCGTTCCTCCGCCCCGCATCTCCCCCCGTGAGGACGCAGCCGGCATGAAGTTCGCGCGCACCTATTCCCAGCCCGGCGACCCCTACGCCGGCCTCTCCTTCGAGCCCCGGACCTCGCGTATCGCCAACCCGGACGGCAAGGTCGTTTTCGAGGCGAAGGACGTCCAAATTCCGAGCGCCTGGAGTCAGGTCGCGGCGGACATCCTCGCCCAGAAGTACTTCCGCCGCGCCGGCGTCCCGACGGCGACCGTCCCGGTCCCCGAAGACGGGATCCCGGAGTGGCTGTGGCGTTCCGAGCCGGCGTCCGACGCGTCGTTCACGGGGGAGACCGACGCTCGCCAGGTGTTCCACCGATTGGCCGGCTGCTGGACCTACTGGGCGTTCAAGTACGGCTACTTCGACGACGAGTTCCACGCGCGCGCCTACTATGACGAGATGTGCGCGATGCTGGCCCGCCAGATCGGCGCGCCCAACTCGCCGCAGTGGTTCAACACCGGCTTGCACTGGGCGTACGGCATCTCGGGGCCGGCCCAAGGCCACTGGTTCGTCGATCCCAAGAGCGGCGTACTCTCGCAGTCGACCAGCGCCTACGAGCACCCAGCCCCGCACGCTTGCCTTCCGTATAGCGCCCTTGTAACCACGCCGGACGGCCCGATCGCGATCGGCAAGATCGTCGAGAATGACCTCGTCGGCTTGCCCGTCTACGACGAAAAGGGCATCACGCACGTCGTTGCCACGGCCTACAACGGGGTGAAGCCCGTTTTTCGCATCACCTTGGCAAATGGGAACGCGATCGAGGCAACCGGCGACCACCGCGTTCTCTCGTGCGAGGGCCACAAAGGGAAGCGCACGTGGCGCGAGGTTTCTGAGCTTCGCCCCGGCATGCGCCTCATTCAGCGCACGGACACGGCTATCGTTGCGAATAGCGACTCTATGGCCGAGGCTGAGGCAGCCTTCGCCGGATGGCTCCAGGGTGACGGCTTTGTTGGTCAATATTCGCAAGGGACCAATCGAAGCCTAACTGTCGAGGCAATTACAATAAATGAGGCAGAGCGGGAGTACGTGGGTGCTCTGGCCACCACTGTCTTTGGAGATTCGCATTCTCATGAGCGAGCCGTAGTCTCCAAGGACGATTCACTCGACGTCCGACGCCTTCGATTTTACGGCGAAAGCCTTCGCCCGTTCGTTGAAAAGTATGAGCTCCTAAATCGCCGCCTTGATATGCGCGTCCCTGAATTAGTACGTACAGGCGGCGCTAAGGTAGCAGCTTCGTACCTTCAGGCTTTGTTTCAGGCCGACGGCTGCGTCCGTATTCGCGAAGACCGCGCCTCGAGCGATGTCGTCTTTGGTACGATTTCTCCGCATCTCGCGACTGGAGTTAGCGAACTCCTGAATAATTTTGGCATTTACAATCGGATTCAGAAAGGTCGCGATTCGCGCCAGGATCGTCAGGACTACTATCATGTTGTGATTGCCTGGGCCGACGCAAAGCGACGGTTTGCAGACCTCATTAATTTCGTCTCACCAGAAAAGCGCGGCAAGCTTCAGAACGCACTGGCTTTGCCAGGTAGAAACGTCGCACGCCTTCGCGACGAGGTCATTACGTCGATCGAACCAATTGGTGAAATGGACGTCTATGATATTGAAACAGCATCGCATGCGTTCCTCGCGAACAATGTAGTCGTTCACAATTGCTTTATCCAGAGCGTAAGCGACGATTTAGTCAATGAAGGCGGCATTATGGACCTGTGGGTTCGTGAAGCGCGCATCTTTAAATACGGTAGCGGCACGGGGAGTAATTTCTCCGCGATCCGCGGCGAAGGCGAAAAGCTTTCCGGCGGCGGGACGTCCTCGGGACTGATGTCGTTCTTGAAGGTCGGCGACCGCGCGGCGGGCGCGATCAAGTCGGGTGGGACGACCCGGCGCGCGGCCAAGATGGTCACGCTCGACCTCGATCATCCGGACATCGAAGAGTTCATCACCTGGAAGGTCAACGAGGAGCAAAAGGTCTCCGACTTGGTTGCCGGGTCGATTCAGTGCGAGAAGCACCTCAACGCGATTCTCGCTGCTGCACACGATGAGGCGCTGCCGGAATCGGCACGACTCGATCCCGCGCTCAACCCGAAGTTGCGCTCCTCGATTCGCGCTGCGCTCTCGATGGGCATCCCGCAGGCGAACGTCCAGTATGCGCTCGACTTCGCGCGCCAGGGCTATCGCGAGCTGCAGATCGAGACCTACGACACCAACTGGGACTCGAAAGCCTACGGCACCGTCTCCGGACAGAACTCCAACAACTCGGTCCGCATCGCGAACGACTTCTTCGCTCGCCTCGACGCCGGTCAGACGTGGGATCTCATTGCGCGCCGCGACGGCCGCGTCTCCAAGTCTGTCCCCGCCGAAGAGCTCTGGGAGAAGATCGCGGTCGCGGCATGGCAGTGCGCCGACCCCGGCGTGCAATTCGACACGACCATCAACGAATGGCATACCGCCGCAGCCGACGGCAAGATCAACGCGAGTAATCCTTGCGTCACTGCCGACACGATCGTCGCGACCGCGGATGGACCGAAACTCGTCCGTGATCTCATCGGGCGTCGCTTCTTCGCGATGGTCGACAGCGCGGCTCATGTGTCAACCGACCGTGGCTTCTTCTTCACCGGCGACAAACCGATATTCGCGCTGCTTGCCGCTGACGGCACCGAACTTCTCAAAGCGACCGATAACCACAGGGTGCTCGTCATCGCCGACGATGGTACCGAGGTATGGCGCGAAGTCGGCGAGCTTCGCGTCGGCGATCGCCTTGCCGTTCATCATGCGCTCTCGAAGCAGCTACACGAGCGAGTTGAAGCGCTCGAAGCGCGGGGACTCGTTCGGCGCATGTACAGCATGGTCACCGCAGGTCACGGCCAGGACGTCGCGCGCGAGACGCGTCGTTTCGTCGTGCTCGAAGATATCGTTGCGCGTGGGATCGAGTCGGTGTACGATTGCACGATCCCGAGCGTTCATGCGTTCGACGCAAACGGACTCTATGTCCATAATTGCTCCGAATACATGTTCCTCGATGACACGGCGTGCAACTTGTCGAGCCTCAACCTCGTCACGTTCCTCGACGAGAGCGGGCATTTCGATGCCAAGAAGTTCGCTGAGGCGTGCCGCATTTGGACCTTTACGCTCGAAGTGAGCGTGCTGATGGCGCAGTTCCCAAGCCGGGAGATCGCGCGCCGTTCGTTCGAGTACCGCACGCTCGGCCTGGGCTACGCGAACTTGGGGACGCTCTTGATGCGCCTCGGACTGCCCTACGACTCCGACGAAGGCTTTGGCTGGTGCGCGGCGATCAGCGCGCTGATGACGGGCGCCGGGTACAAGACCTCCGCCGAGATGGCGCGCGAACTGGGACCGTTCCCGTCCTACGAGCGGAACGCCGAAGACATGGGCCGCGTGCTGCGCAACCACCGTCAGGCCGCGTATGCGGCGCGGGCCGAAGACTACGAAGGGCTGACCGTCGTTCCGGTCACGCACCAACCGACGCTCTTCACGCAAGAGACGTGGGCGCTGGCGCGCTCGACGTGGGATCAGGCGCTCGCGATCGGTGAGATCGCCGGCTACCGCAACGCGCAGGTCACCTGCATCGCGCCGACCGGCACGATTGGCCTGGTGATGGACTGCGACACGACGGGCATCGAGCCCGACTTCGCGCTGGTCAAGTTCAAGAAGCTCGCCGGCGGCGGCTACTTCAAGATCGTCAACCAGTCGGTCGAGCCGGCGCTGCGCCGCCTGGGCTACAACGCGGATCAGATTGCGGCGATCGAGGTCTTCGCCAAGGGCACCAACACCCTCGAAGGCACGCCGCACATCAACCGTGCGACGCTACGGGCGAAGGGCTTCGACGACGACGCGCTCGCCAAGATCGAGTCGGGCCTGCCCGGCGCGTTCGAGATCGGGTTCGTCTTCAACCAGCACGTCCTCGGTGAGGCGTTCTGCAAGGACAAGCTCGGCATGACCGACGCCCAGCTCGCGGATTGGAACTACTCGATCCTGCGCGACGCGCTCGGCTTCACCCAAGCGCAGATCGAAGAGGCCTCCGACGTGATCTGCGGGCGGATGACGCTCGAGGGTGCGCCGTTCCTCAAGGACGAGCACCTGGCGGTCTTCGACTGCGCGACCCCGTGCGGTAAGCACGGCTCGCGCTACATCCGTCCGCTGGCGCACGTCGACATGATGGCAGCGGCGCAGCCGTTCATCTCCGGCGCGATCTCGAAGACCATCAACCTGCCCCAGACGGCGACGGTCCAGGACGTCAAGGACGCCTACCGCTACTCTTGGGAGAAGATGGTCAAGGCGGTCGCGCTTTACCGCGACGGCTCCAAGCTCTCGCAGCCGATGGCCAGCAGCTACGACGTCGGCAACGACGACGAGGGCGACGCGCCGCAGGCGTACGAGACACCGGTGCAAGTCGCGGAGCGGATCGTGTACCGCTACATCGCCAAGCGCCGGCGCATGCCGGACCGCCGCGGTGGTTACACCCAGAAGGCGATCGTCGGCGGCCACAAGGTCTACCTGCGAACCGGTCAGTACGACGACGGCACGATCGGCGAGATCTTCATCGACATGCACAAGGAAGGCGCAGCCTTCCGGTCATTGATGAACAACTTCGCGATCGCGGTCTCGCTGGGCTTGCAGCACGGTGTCCCGCTCGAGGAGTACGTCGACGCGTTCACCTTCACGCGCTTCGAGCCCAACGGCCCCGTCATCGGCCATGAGAACATCAAGATGGCGACCTCGATCCTGGACTACATCTTCCGCGAACTCGCCGTGAGCTATCTCGGCCGCTACGATCTCGCCCAGGTGCAGCCGTCGACGCAAATCGACGCGATGGGCCCGGAACCGGAGTACGTCGGCGAAGAGGAAGGCGAAGTCCACTACCTCGCGCCGACCGCCTCGGCACCGACGCCGCCCACCACGGCAACACCGGCACTCGTCAGCCGCGTCCCGGAACCCGTCGGGGCGGTCTCTACGATCCGCACCGCCAGTGCCGGGCAGCCCTCCAAGGGACAGATCGTCGCCGAGCGCGCTCGCGAGGCGATCGCCAAGGGCTACAGCGGCGACGCCTGCGGCCAGTGCGGCCAGTTCACCCTGGTCCGCAACGGCACGTGCCTGAAGTGCGATAGCTGCGGCACCACGAGCGGGTGCTCGTAAACTCCTACACCGCGCTAGCCTCTCGCTCGAACGACCTCGAGTAGCGGTGTTGGGTCAACCACCGTGAGCAACGTTGTCGGTACCCTCGCTGGAGGCCGGCGTCGAGCGTTGCAAACTACTCTCGGTTTCACACTCGTCCGAGTTGGGCGGACATCGGCGGAATGTTGTTCGGAAGTTCAGCCGCGGCGCGCTTGAGCTCCTGGGTCAGTTTGGCCATACGCGTGACGGTCACTGGGAGATCGGAACGCTTGGCGAAGGTGAACTGCGGAAGAAAGCGCTGAATGCTCTTGCGCGCCTCGCGGGTCCGCGCGTAGATGGACTGCATGATCTCCGGCGACACGAACGAATCGGCGCTCAGGTTTCCATGGTAGACGCGAAGTAGCTCATCGATGTTGTCGGATAGTTGCAGCAGCTGCTCGCGCAGGTTCTTCGGCGCTTCGTTCTGATCCAGCAATTCGGCCGCGTACGTCCTCGACCCTGACGCGTCGGCAGCCCGTACCGCGTCCGCGTAGTTTCCCAGGTCGAGATGCGCGACGGTCGGCGCCGGGACCGGTCCACGCGCTGCACCTTGCGTTACGGGCGTCGGCCGATTGTACAAGTCGAGCAGAAATTGCTTCAGTTCATCGTCGCGATATTGCTCGTAGAGGTGTTCGCAGACGCTATACGCAGCGAACAAGACAACGGCGGCGAGGCAAAACCACAGCACCAGATCGAAGTCGTGATGGCGCTCTTTGGCATCGTTGGCGGGGAACAGGGTGAACCACGCCGCCAGCGCATAGCCGGCGATGCCGCCTGCCCCTTGCAAGAATCTGGCGACGAGCCGCAGAGTGCCCATGCCGCAGTCTAGCAAATAGTCTCGGTCGACGCAGGGTGCCAGCAGAATTGGCACAGCGTGCTTCTGCACCGTGCGCAGCCTCTACCGGTAGACCCGCCGCCTTTCCGAGCGCGTGAACGCAAGAAGCGATGGCACTGCCGTCGCTTCTCCTTTTCTTTCGTCGGCCGACGGGCTGCTCCTAATCGACCGTGATGATCCATTCTGTTGCGAAGCGATCCTGCACGACGCCCATATGACCACCCCAGGGAACGGACTCGAAAGGCACTTTCACGTGGCCGCCGTCACTGAGGGCGTCGAATGCGCGCGCGCCCGCGTTCGCGTCGGGCATCGTCACAGAGAGGGAAATGTTGCCGTCGTCTCCGGTGAGTTCTCTGGGACCGGCTCCGTCGGATCCCATGATCGTCATCTCGCCCGCGCGGAACTTCGCGGCCGAAACCTTGTCGCGGAACGCCGGCGTCAATCGGTGGGCGTGCTCGAGCGGAGTCGCGGTATTTCGCGTGAGGACTTCGTACGAGCCACCAAACACGGCGGCGTAGAAGTCGAGCGCCTCTTCACAGCGCCCGTAAAAATAGATGAACGGGGTAACGTGCATGATACCTCCTACTGGCGACCGGCGCGCGCCAAGAGCAGCGCCACCCGATCGAGACTTTGCTCGATCCCGATGACGACGCCCGCTTCGAGCATCCCATCGCGATCGGCGAGCGATTGTAGCCTGATGTGGAGCGTCACGCGCGTCCCATCGGCCTCGTCGGTGAAGCTGATCGTGCTGACAGATGGACCGTCCGTATACACGAGTCGCTCGTTCTCGATGACTTCCAGATACTGGCCGCCGTTCGCGTGCACGACGCCGTCCGGCGTCCGAATCGCAATGTGCCACGAGCCGCCGACCCGGACGTCCATCGCGCAGCTCGCCGCCGTCGATCCCTCGCAACCCCACCATTGCTCGACGAAGCCCGTCTCCGTCCAGACGCGATACACGAGTGTGCGCGGCGCATCGAAGACCCGGACGAACGTCAACGCCGGCTCCGTCGCCGAGGGGACGGTGCTAGCGGCGCGATCCACGCTCGCCTGCTTTCGCCTTTTTCAGCACCGACTCGATTCGATCGAGGCGCCCCTCCCAGAGCCGGCCGTACGCGGCCAGCCAGAGATACGCGTCCCGGAGCGGTTCGGCGACGATGCGCCGTGGACGACGTTGCGCGTCGCGTCCGCGCGACACCATGCCGGCTCGCTCGAGGACGGACAGGTGCTTCGAAATCGCTCGCGCGCTCATCGCGAACGGCTCCGCCAATTCTGCGACGGACGCTTCTCCCTGCATCAGGCGCGCCAGGATCGCTCGTCGGGTCGGATCCGCCAGCGCTCCGAACGCCCGATCCAGCCGCTCGCCCGCCACAGAGGAACCATCTCGTTCCGGAACCATATGGTTCCCAATATAGCTTCACTGGCTCACGCCGTCAAGGGTCCCGGTCTTCTCGTAGCTGTCGCGGCATACGCGACGTTGGTAGAACACGGCCACCAGCTGTCAAGCCGTTGGCCCGTTTTGCGTCCCTCCACGAGCGGGGTTTTCTCACTACCTCGACACGGTGCCGATTGTCCACTATTACTTTGCAGACACCTCAACCGCGGCGTGATAGCGTCATCGCGGAAAGGAGATTCCCATGTTCAACGGTGAGGCGGTGGGGGGCGAGCATGAGCGGTACATCGTTCGCTGCGTCGTCGAGTACGTGGAAAAACATTTCGCTTCGTCCATCAGCTTGCGGGACGTCGCTCGAGCGCTTGGGTATTCGCCCTCGCACCTGACACACACATTCTCTTCGCTGACCGGAACGCCGATCACGGCGTGGATCATCAAGCGGCGCCTTTCCGCGGCGAAAGTGCTCCTGGCTGAGACGAACCAAAAGATCAGCCGGGTGAGCGAGGCGGTCGGCTTTCGGGATCCGTGCTACTTTTCGCGTCAATTCGCTCGGCACGTCGGCCTCACCCCGGCGCAGTTCCGATCCACACACCGGCAGCAGAAAGAACAGGCAGCTGCTTAGAGCCGGCCTGCGACGAGCGAGCCATCGGTCATACCGAGGATTGGGGACTGAAACGGTTCGGCCCAACCTTGGTCGTCAAGGGAACGATCGGCGAGTATCACTACGGCTGCCCGATGGACCAACACCTGTTCACGGAATTCGGGATCGACGGCAAGAAGCTCTCGACGATCGTCTCGGACGTCTCCAAGAACGCCAGCCACGCGAACGACGTCGAGGCCTACGGAAGCCACTGGTTCAAAAGAAGACCCAGGTTGAGATCGACCGTTTCAACACCGACACCCTGGCGCAGAAGCCGAGCCGCGAGAGTCAAGACTCCTTCAACACCCTGCGCACGAAAATCGCGCTGGATGGGACGGACCGCCGCACCTAGAAGGCCGCCGGCATGCTGCCCGACCCGCTGGTCACGGCGCGACTTCGCTGCGAGCGCTTCACCGAGGCGCACGTCGCCGAGTTGGCCATCCTCGACGCCGATGCGCGGGTGCAAGCCACCATCTTCGGCCACACCTATACGCTCGAGGAGACGCGAGCACGCGTCGCGCGACGCACGGCGTCATGGAACGAGAACGGCTACGGCGACTACGTCGTTCGACTGCCGGACGGGACCTTCGTCGGCTGCGTGGGCATCTTTCCGTCGGGCGCTGATCCGAGCGCCGTGCACGTCGGCTACGCGCTGCGACCGGAATACTGGGGACGCGGCTACGCGACCGAGCTCTGTCTCGCGATCGCCCACGCCGCCGCCGCGCTGAAGCCGACCGCGATCGGCGCCGTCGTCCTCGAAACGAACCGCGCCTCGCGCCACGTACTCGAAAAGGCCGGCTTCGAGCTGGTGGGACCGAACCCGACCGACGCGGGAACGGTCCTCTACCGTTTCACGGCCGATGCGCGCCGCTACTTCGCTTTGCCGAACACGAACGAGTAATCGGCCGCATACGGGGCTGGTGTCGCACCGGGTCGGGCCATCAGTCGACGCAGCAGGGCCGGCGAATCCAGCTCGACCTGCACCGTGCCGGTCGCCGTCCGACCCTTGGAGACCCGAGCACCGCTGTGACAGTCCAGGCAGGCGAGACTCGTTTGCACGTAGGTCTCCATCGTCGTGTTGGAAACCTTCCAACTCGGCAGCGGCGAGCCTTGCGTCAGCGGGACGCGGGCGCCCGGTGGGATGACGGTCGACCCTGTCGGCCACTGCACGTCGATCAGCCGGTAGTGGCGGAACACCGACGTGGTCGCATGCGCCTTCACGAGCGCCTCATAGAACGTTTGCGTCGCGCTCTCCGCGAACGACGACTGGGCCAGCGAACGCATCGTCTGCGTCGGGACGTTGTAGGCTTGGCAACCGGCCGTCGGACACGCGACCGGGTAGTGGTTGACCTGGCAGTTCGGTCCCGTGCAGGCGGGATTGTAGAACGTCCACTTCGGCGTGGCGGTCGGCTCGGCCGGCGCCGTCGTCGGCGGCGTGGCCGGATACGGCGTCGCGTCGGGATCGTTATCGACTTGCTCGAACGTTGCCCAGCTGAGCTGCTGTAGGTTGCCCATCTTGTGAATGATGTGCAGCCCCACCAGTCCGATTACGACGTTGAAATGCGTGCGACCGTCGGGATAGACGAGGTTCGCGCGCGAGATCAAGTAGCGCGAGTACTGTGCGGGATCGTGCAGCTCCACCCAGGCGGCCTTCAGCTCGATCG
>Ga0181531_10000322_pt1 | contig 33394 bp, 21 predicted proteins | sample PEATcosm2014_Bin_38_FD_119743 | JGI IMG/M metagenome (GOLD analysis project Ga0181531, IMG submission 119743) | Peatland microbial communities from MTU Mesocosm Facility, Houghton, MI, USA - PEATcosm2014_Bin11_10_metaG | ecosystem: Environmental > Terrestrial > Soil > Wetlands > Peat | place...
ACTGGTGCAGGCTTGGTGCTGGGCACGGTGACAACAGCGTCGAGCAGCACGGTGGCCGCGGGCAACGTGATCAGCGAAAGCCCGGTTGCGGGCACGTCGGTGAACCTCGGTTCCGCAGTGAACATTGTCGTGTCGACAGGCCCGGCGCAAGTAGCGGTGCCAAACGTGGTGGGAGACACGCAAGCGGCGGCAACGACGGCGATTACTGGAGCAGGCCTGGTGCTCGGCACGGTGACTACGCAGTCCAGCACCACGGTGGCCGCCGGCAAGGTGATCAGCGAAAGCCCAGTGGCCGGGACGTCCGTGAATGTCGGCTCCGCGGTGAGCATCGTAGTTTCGAGCGGCCCGCCGCAAGTGGCGGTGCCCAATGTGGTGGGCGATACGCAAGCGCCAGCAACGTCGATCATTACCAATGCCGGATTGGTGTTGGGTACCGTCACCACGGCTGCGAGCAATACGGTGGCGGCGGGCAACGTGATCAGCGAAAACCCGGCAGCGGGCACGTTGGTAAATCTCGGCTCGGCGGTAAACCTGGTGGTGTCGAGCGGACCAGCGCCGGTGTCGGTGCCCAATGTGGTGGGACTGACGCAGGCAGCGGCAACGACGGCGATCACCGGCGCAGGCCTGGTACTGGGCACGGTCACGACGCAGTCCAGCACGACGGTGCCAGCGGGCAACGTGATCAGCCAGAACCCAAGCTCCGGCACTTCGGTGAATGCCGGTTCCGCGGTCAACATCGTGGTTTCCTCCGGCGCACCCGCCGCGGCGTCGATTTCCTCCATCTCGCCGAACAGCACTGTTGCTGGCCAGGCCATCCAGGTCACCATCACTGGGCTCAACACGCATTTTGTGCAAGGCACCACGGTGGCCAACTTCGGGCCCGGAGTGGCGGTCGGCAGCGGCATGCAAGGGAGCTTCGGGCTCGTCACCCTCACCAGTTCCACCACGGCCACGGCGCAGATTAGCGCCGCCAACACCGCCGCGCTCGGATCGCGCACCGTCGAAGTGATGACCGGCTCCGAGCAGGCCTCCTTGCTTAACGGCTTCTCGGTGAACGGGGCGCCGTCGATCGCCTCGCTGAACCCCAGCTCTGCGCAGAAGGGAACCAGCATCACCGTCACGATCACGGGTGCATTCACCAGCTTTGTGCAGGGGACTTCGCTAGCCAGCTTTGGCGCTGGCATCTCGGTGGGTGGAGCGGCGGAAGGGGCGTTTGGCCCCATCACCGTCACTGGCCCGACGACGGCCACCGCACAAATCGCTGTCGACTCGAGCGCCACCGTCGGCCTGCGCTCGCCCGTCACCGTAAAAACCGGTTCCCAATTGGCTTCGCTTGCGAATAGCGGGTTCCTGGTGCTCGGCCCGGTAACCGGCGCGGCGCCCGTCGTCACCATCACCAGCCCTGTTGAGGCTGCGGAAGTCACTGCCGTCACCTCCGTTACCGGCACCGCCACAAGTCCCAATCTCGCTTCGTGGACGCTCTCCTATCAGGGCAGCGGCTCCACGATCTTCACGACGTTCGCCACAGGCACCAGTTCGACGGTTTCCGGCTCGTTTGACCCGACATTATTGTTGAACGGGATCGCGCAGATTCAACTCAGCGCCACGGACCAGAGCGGCCAAACGTCCTCGACGGTGGTCAATGTGGTGCTCACGCGCAATTTGAAAATGGGAAATTTCACCTTGTCGTTCACCGACTTGAGCCTTCCGGTAGCCGGCATCCCCGTACAGGTCCTGCGTACCTACGACAGCCGCTTCAAGAGCGTGGGGGATTTCGGATTCGGCTGGTCGCTCGGCATTAACACGGCCAAGATCGAAGTTAACGCGCAAATCGGCATCAATTGGACGGGAACTCTGTCCGGCTTCGACTATTGCGTGCAGCCGGCGCAGAACTACGTCGTCAGCGTGCGTCTGCCGGATGGCACCATCTATCAGTTCTCGCCGACGCTCACTCCGGATACCGCCTGCACCGAGTTCCAGCCGCCCGAAGCGGTGAATATGGTCTTCGTGCCCGTGGGCGCGACGCCGCCGAGCGCCACACTGACGCAATCGGGCGATCAGCAACTGTACGTCAATGGCAACTTTCCAGGACAAATTCAGTTGCTCGACGCCAGCGATCAGACTTTCGTCTACGATCCCGACCAGTACGTGATGACCTTGCCGTCCGGCCAGCAATTCCAGCTAAGCCGTACCTTCGGCGTGCAAAGTATTACCGATACCAACGGGAATTCTCTGACCATCAGTGCCAACGGCATTTCCTCGTCCACCGGGCGAAACGTGGTGTTCGTGCGCGACGGGCAGAGCCGCATCACCACCATGACCGACCCCAACGGCAACCAGGTGACTTATGCGTACGACGGAAACGGAAATCTCGCCACATCGACCGATCAGACCGGCGCCGTTTCTAGTTTCACCTACGACACCAATCACTACCTGCTGTCCTACAAGGATCCCAGCGCGAATCAACCGGTGCGCAGCGTTTACGATGACGCCGGGCGCTTGATCCAGATTCTGGACGCCGCCGGCCACACCACCAACGTGCAAAACAACGCTGCTGCCAGCACGGAGACCATCACCGATGCCCTCGGCAACGCCACCACCTACGTCTACGACGCGCACGGCAACATCCTGTCGAAGACTGATCCTCTCGGAAATGTCTCGAAGTCTACCTACGACGCGAACGACAACGTGCTGACGGCCACCGACGCGCTCGGACGTACGACCACCTTCACGTACGATGCCAACAACAATCCTTTGACCATCACCGATGCGCTGGGCAACGTTACCACCAAGACCTACAACGGCTTCAGCCAGGTGCTCACCTCGCAAGACGCTAGGGGAAACACCACCACGTTCGTCTACGACGGCACAGGCAACCCCACCTTGTCCACCGATCCACTGGGTAAAACCATCGCGCGCTCCTTCACTGGAAATGGCTTCCCATCTTCGATCACCAATCCCGATGGCAACACCACGTCGTATGCCTACGATGGCTCCGGCAATCTGACGCAAACCAGCGACGCCATGGGCAACCACACCACGTATACCTACGACAACAACGGCAATCGTCTTTCCTCAGCCGTGGCCCGTGGTGGAGATGTCGGTCTCGAAACGACCATGTACACGTATGACGCCGCCAATCGCCTAATCCGTACCACCAATCCAGACGGCTCGAGCGTGCAAAGCACCTATACCGCCGACGGCCAGGTGGCCTCGTCCATCGACGCTCTCGGCCACACCACCGCGTATCAATACGACGCGCAAGATCGCCCGATTGTCGTCACCCGCCCGGATGGCACACAAGTTTCAAACGCTTACGATGCCGACGGCCGCAAATTCCAGTCCACCGACGCTGCCGGAGTAACCATAACCACGGCTTTCGATGCCGCCGGAAGAGTGCTGTCCACAACCAACCAAGCCACCGGCGCAATTTCTAGTTCCACGTACGACGCCGGCGGCCAGGAAATATCCAGCACCGATGCCCTCGGCAACGTCACGCAATTCACCTACGATCAAGGCGGTCGCCAAACCAGCGTGAAGAACGCTCTAGGGCAAACGACTGCTACCACGTACGATGCGAACGGAAACGTTCTCACTGTCACGGACGCCAACAACAACACCACCACGCGCCAATATGACGCCGATAATCGCGTCACCAAATTCATCTATCCGGACGGCAGCTCCGAACAATCCAGCTACGATAACGCCGGCCATCTGCTCTCCCGTACCGATGCCGCAGGCAACACCACGCAGTACTCCTACGATACCTTGGGGCGGCTGCTCACCGTCACGGATGCCGACAACCACGTCACCACATACGGATACGATCAGGTGAGCAACCGCATCACGCAGAGCGACGCGAATGGACACATCACTTTATTTGCCTACGACGACTTCCACCGCCGCACCGGCCGGACGCTTCCCGGCGGACAGTCCGAAAGCTTCACCTATGACGCGGCGGGAAATCTGGCCACGCGCACGGACTTCAACGGTCACGTCACCACCTACAGCTACGACTCGCTGAACCGTCTGACCAGCAAAACTCCGGATCCATCGTTCCACGGCGTTCCCGTCTCCTACACCTACGAGCCATCCGGCAAGCGCGCTTCCATGACCGATGCCAGCGGGGTTACCAACTACATCTACGACTCCGCCGAGCGCCTCACGCAGGTCGCCCGTCCGAATGGCACGCTCAACTACACGTACGACAAGGCCAACGATGTCCTCACTTCGGCCCACGGCGCCAGTACGACCGCCTATGCCTACGACGCCGTGTCCCGCTTGGCCAGCGTGTCCGAGACGTCTACGGGCACAACCGCGTTCACCTATGACAGCGCCGGCAACCTGACCGGCATGACCTACCCCAACGGCGTCGCGCACTCTTTGGCCTATAACACGAAAAATCAGCTCACCTCGATGGCCGCGGAAAAGGGCGCAACGCTGGCCAGTTTCGCCTATACCCTCGATGCTGCCGGACATCGGCTTACTGCCGCCGAACTCAGCGGCCGGCTCGTCAAATACGTTTACGACGCGACTTACCGCCTCACCAGCGAAACCATCTCTGGCGCTCCCGCTGGTCCGAACGGAGCGGTCAGTTACCAATACGATGCGACCGGCAATCGCTTGCAAACGAACTCCAGCCTCACGGGAATTACCGCCGGCATCTTCTCCTATAATTCGGACGATCGCCTTAGCACCGACACGTACGACGCCGACGGAAATACAACGGAATCCGGCGGTATCGCTAACATGTATGACTTCGAAAATCGCCTGGTGCAGCACGGCTCGGTCACTATCGTCTATGACGGCGACGGTAACCGCGTCTCGAAGACCGTTGACGGCGTCACCACCAAATATCTCGTCGACGAACTCAACCCCACGGGCTTCGCGCAGGTTGTTGCAGAAACCGTTTCCGACGGTAGCACCCGCGCCCTGGTGTACGGCTTGATGCGCATCAGCCAGCGCCAATTCGTCGCCAGTTCCAGCAGCACGCTCACCAGCTACTACGTCTACGATGGTCACGGTTCGACGCGCGCCCTTACCGATGCTACCGGAGCGGTCACCGACTCCTATGACTACGACGCGTTCGGCAACGTGCTCCACGCCACCGGCTCGACGCCCAATGAATTTCTTTTTGCCGGTGAACAATATGACGCGGACTTGGGTCTCTATTACGATCGGGCGCGCTATTTGAGTAGCGCCACCGGACGCTTCATCACCATGGACAATTTCCAGGGAGATCCGCAGTCTCCGCTCACGCTGCACAAATATCTCTACACCGGCGACGATCCGGTCAACGAAATCGACCCCAGTGGCAACGATTCTCTGGCCGAGGTGCTTACTTCGCTCGCCATCCAGTCCGTCCTGGGCAGCATTGTATCCATCACCTTGGCCAGCCCGCTCGGTACCGGACCGCTCGCGTACATCGTCAGCAAATTCCTGCCGCCCAATTTTGTGAACGACGTTCTGGCCGCCTCACCGGACGCGGGCATTTTGGGTACCAACGTTTCCGCCTCGCTCTCGCGCTACGGCGTTGGGCTATCCGGCGGCGGCGGCTTCGAACTGGTCACCGGCCTCAAGGGCAAAGGCCAGTCTGTTCTGTTCGGTTACATCGGGGATTCCTTCTTCGCCGGCAACACTCCGGCGGCTCTCGGGGTCACGGGCTACGCGGGCATCTTGTATGCGGCGGAGCACGCGGACGACTACGCAGGTATCAGCTATACCATCGGCATCCCGTTGAGCCTTCTGCCCGCCAGTCTCGGTACCAAGATCAAGACAAATCTGGCCGGCTTCTTGCTTCTCGGCCAACTCAGTTCCTTGGGCGGCGGCCTCAGCGATCAGGCGTTTCAAACCTTCGAGAAGGTGTTCCAGAAAGCCTCCGCAGCCGGCACCAGCTTGTTGAATCGCGGCTCCGTTAATCTCGGCTTTGGCGCCGATCCACCCAACGCCACCAGCATCACCTTCGGCATCGGTTTGACCACGGCAAGTAGCGCGCAGCAAACCACCGTGTCCGTCGGTATCGCGGAATACTTCCGCCTAACGCCCGATGTCCCGTTCCGCTAGTCCGTGCGCGGTAACTCATTCGAACACTTGCAGGAATCTTCTGCGGACACCGAAGGTGGTGTGAATTGGAGTTGTGGCTATTACGAAGGGCGTGCTTTTGCCGTCGACAAAGTTGGGCGATTGCTGCTCATCGCTCAGCGAATTGTGTTGTTAATTTCGACGAGATCGACATTCTGGAGCGTGGACGGAACTATTTTCTGGCGGCGCCCTGCGGCGGCTGGCTACTGGGTACCAACGACAAATCGTCGCTCATGAAGTAGACGCTAATCGCCACGAGCATCAGCACCAAACCGACCCAGAAACGCCAATCATGGTGTGCCCGCTGCCAATAGGGCTTGCCCTCCGCGGATTCGTGCTGGCCATCCACGCTCAGGGCGTGCCTGTGGCTGTGCTTATTTCCCTGCATGCCTATCCTGCTTTCTCGATCCGGGTGCTGCACTTAGGCGGAAATCAATTTACCGGCGCCGTTAGTGTCTTGAGCGGCTATTTCCTTGGCCTTGACGGCGCGATCCTGGCCGAGGCCCATGGTTAGCGCGGTCATTCCGGCCAGGCCACCCAATTCCATGGTCTCCACGGCCGAACTGGGAACGATAACGATGGTGGAGTTTTGTTTCAATCCTTCATACAACATATTCATAGCGCGCAAATGAAAGGCGACGGGATTGTTGGCGTAGGTCTTGGCCGCTTCGCCAAAACTTTCCGCTACCTGGCGCTCGGAGTCTCCCAGGATTACGCGGGCTTGGCGCTCGCGCTCGGCCTGGGCCTGCATGGACATGGCGTTTTCGAGGGCCGGAGGAATTAAAACGTCTTTGACCTCCACGGAAATTACGTTGATGCCCCAAGGCTCGGTGCGCTCATCGATGATCTTTTGCAGGATGCCGCTGATTTTATCGCGGCCTTCCAGCATCTCAGACAGCATGGTTTTACCGATCACATCGCGCAGAGCGGTCTGCGACGCCCAGCCAATCGCGGTCTGATAATCCGCCACGTCGAGCGCGGCCTTCTTCGGATCGATAATTTTCCAGAACAACACCGCGTCGACGTCCACGGGGACGGTGTCTTTGGTCAAGGTTTTCTCGGCCTTGAACGAACTGGTAAGCACACGGATGTCAATCCAATAAGGAATGGTGTCGATGAGTGGAATGATCAAGAATAATCCTGGCCCCTTGAGGGAGTGAAATTTGCCGAGGCGTAAAACGACCGCTTTGCTCCATTGATCGGCAACCTGAATGGCCGAAGAGACCACGCAGGCCACAAATACGGCGGCACCGAGTACCCATAAGCCCTGGAAACCAGCGGAAAACAGCCGCAGCGCGTATGCCGCGAGGGCCCCGGCGGCTACAATTACGAAAAACACCAACATGGGGAAAGAACTGTTCCTCTTCATTTTCAATGGCCTCTTTTTGTTTTGCGGACGTGTTTTCCAAAACTTTTAGCGGACGTTCACGTGAATTCCTCGCTGCTTCTCGTGCGCCAATGCCTCAAGGGCGGTGGAGGCCGTCGCCTGCGGAAAGGAGCTCGTCAGCGAGACGCACACTCATCGGCCTCTAATCGAAGACTGCAGAGTGAAAAAGCTTGCTGGTTATCTGCGGGAGGTGAGGAAAGAGCCTTTTGCGCGGCGGACCAATCCATCTCCGGGGAACCGAAGGGGCGGCCGCGGCGTTCCCAGCATTCGTAGGCCAGTTTCTTGGTTGCTTCATGGGCGCTGTCTGCGATGGTGGCGTTGCTCACGACCTCCTCCTGTGCTCGGGGTGCGGCGCGGTGGTTGCGCGCGGAGTCAAATCTGTGGGCGGACGCCAACGGCGGAGCCCAGGGCCACGGAGATCGGCGCGGATTGCTTTGCAGTTTCATTCGAAGCCTGCGGTGGCGCGGAACATTTATTCGGAAGTTCGGCCTTTGCAACTTGGGTGACCGCATGCGCAGTCAATGTCCGGCGTCTTCTCCATGGCCGCGCACTGCGTGCTGCAATACTTGCCGGACGTCGTGGTGCAGGAACAAACCGGATGCGCGCACTTCTCGCCTTTTGAAGTCGTCATTTCGTTTCACCAGCTTTCGCTCAACCGGTTACGGTTGATGGCTGAATCTAAGCACGTTTGGCAGGAGGCAGAGTGTTCCGAAATGGACACATTCGCGATTTGTGCGGGCAATCGCCGTTTCTTAGACGGGCACTGTTCACAACGGAACAGATTTGTCGGCGGCAACCTGTCATGTTTTCTCCGGGACTTAGCTCGTTCGCTTGAGAAAAGCAGCAAGAGCCCGAGGAGATTTTTCAAATGTCAGTACAAAATTCGGTGGTCGCGGTGTATCGCACGCATGTGGAAGCAGATGGAGCGGTGAAGCAACTCCAAAAGGGCGGCATCGACATGAAAAGCTTGTCGATCGTGGGGAAGGGTTATCACACGGATGAGAATGCGGTGGGCTACTACAACACTGGCGACCGCATGATGTACTGGGGGAAATTGGGCGCGTTCTGGGGAGGTTTCTGGGGACTTTTGTTCGGTTCGGCCTTTTTCATGATTCCCGGTCTGGGCCCAATTTTGGCCGCAGGTCCGGTGGTTGGCTGGATCGTGGGAGCGCTCGAGAGCGCGGTGGTGGTCGGTGGCCTTAGCGCCGCAGGAGCGGGTCTATACAGCGTGGGCATCCCGAAAGACAGCATAGTAAAGTACGAAGCGGTGCTCAAAACCGATCAGTTCTTGCTCATCGTGCACGGTGCCGCAGCCGATGTGGACAAAGCCAAAAGTATCATCGAGAGCACCAACCCAGTCAGCTTCTCTCTGCACACCGGCCAACCTTTGGCGGCAGTGGCGGCGAAGTAAGCCCTGAAACAAACGCGCGTGGGCCAATTTCTTTCGGCGCTTGGCCCACACACCACTCCGTGATCGGCTGACGCGTAACCACATCTCCGCCTGAGGGGACTGGTAATTTCCCTAGACGATGGAATTAAGGTACTCGCGAAACGCTTGGCCGCCGAGTGCGGAATCGGCGGCCAATGCTCAGGTTCAAGGGCGGTTGACGGACACTTCTTCCCAGTAAGGGGTGTATCCGTAGTGCTTGTAAATACTTTGTCCCCAGTCGGAGTTGGCTACATCCGGCCAGTTGTTTTTATCGAAGCCTGGAGCAGTTTCGAGTAGTTTCTTGTCGACGTTAAGCACTATGCGGCTTTCCGGCGGTAGATTAAATTTGAAAGCGTTCCAAGGAATGGCGAAATACTTGTCGCCCATGCCGAGGAAGCCCCCAAAAGACAAAACCGCGTAGGCAATGCGTCCAGCGCTGGCGTCCAACACCAAGTCCTCAATTTTACCGAGAGACTCCCAATTGGCGTTGACGACATCGCTGCCGATGATGGTCTTTGCGGGCACTACGTGCCGGGAGGAGTACGTCGCTAGTCTTGCTTCTGCCATGTGATTCTCCTTTTGCCAGAAGAGTCCGACCAGAACAAGTCGAGTGGTCCGACGAATTCTTCGGCATGGCGCTTACGATACGCGGGATCCATGGAAAGCACTGTGCTATTGGGCACAGGGAGCGTTGTTTGGCCGCCGTTGACTCTGCCGGTGAGATTTGCCTACATGCCTTAGATTAGATTTTCCTAAAAATCCGCTTCAGTGCGCAGCATCACCACATTAAATTGCCGAGACTGTGCAATATTGAACAGTTTTTTAGACCTGAGATGCATAGCATCAGCGCACTTCGGGTTGACGTCACCGTCCAACCGGAGACCTCAAGGGAGGTGCACGGGTGCCGAGAGTTGGTAAAAGTGTCCGCCTCTTCGCGTCGTGCCTGATCGTAGTCACGGTTGTGTCGGTCTTTTTGGTTGGCAGCTTGGCAGCACACCAATCGTCCACTGCGCCCGCCGCGGGAACTCCGCATACCTCGCAAACTCCCGCCGCAAGCGCGCCGCCCGCCGCAGCAGTTAGTAGCCCACAATCGAGTGCGCCAGCGGCCAGCACGCCAAGCGCTGCGGCCCCGCAAGGTTATGTGGGAGCGGAAACTTGCAAGACCTGTCACGAGAAAATCTACGACGGCTGGGCGAATACTCCCCACTGGCAAACCACGCTGGACACCAAGGGCGGTCCCTCGCACCAGGGCTGCGAGGGTTGCCACGGCCCCGGAGCGGAGCACGTTGCGGGCGGCGGTGACGTAAGCAAGATTTTTACTTTTAAGAATGCCTCCACGAAAGAGATCAATGCGCGTTGCATGACCTGCCACGCTAGCGGCGCACAGCACATGAATGCGATCAATTCCCTCCACACGCAGAACAATGTGAGCTGTATTTCCTGCCATTCGCCGCACAACGCCACCACCAAGGATTTCTTGCTGGTGAAAAAGCAGCCGGAGCTTTGCTACAGCTGCCATCTGCAACAGAAGTCCCAGTTTGAGATGCCCTTTCATCATCGCGTGAACGAAGGGCTGGTGAAGTGCTCGGATTGCCACAATCCGCATGGCACTGCCGGACCAAAGCAGGTACGCACGTCGTCTACACAAGATCAGGTTTGTTTTACCTGCCACACCGACAAACAAGGGCCCTTCGTCTTTGAGCACGAGCCGGTGAAGATCGAAGGCTGCCAGTCTTGTCATATCCCGCACGGCGGGGCCAATCCGCACATGCTGCGCGTTAGCAACGTTAATCTGCTGTGCCTGCAATGCCACACGAATTCCGCGCCCAACGGGAAAACCGGCGGCGCGCCTGGTACGCCCTCGTTTCACAGCCAGCAGACTTTCTTTAAGGCTTGCACGCTGTGTCATATCCAGATCCACGGGTCGAATTTTGATCCGACGTATTTCAAGTAGCGGCCGCCATGACGAGCAATGTGCCATCGCGAAGGAAAGAAGTCCCGCAGACAGCGGCACCGCAGCGGCGGTGGCGTCACGCGGAGGTGCCCATAATGCGTCATAGCCTGGCAATGCGCGGCTTCGTCGGACTGGTTCTGGCGGCAATGTCGCTGCTGTTTTCGCCGCTAACGGCGGCGCAAAGCGCAAGCGCCACGCCGGAGACCACCGGCATCAACTCCGGTGAGTACAACATCCAGCAGTCCATCGAGGCCGGTTACCGGACTTCGGATATCAACGGAAATATCGCCACCTACGACACGTTCATCAATCTTGGTTCCGGTGTGCGGCTTTTTGATTACACGCTGGATATGCGTTCGCTGCACCACAATGGCTTTCTGTTTGACAACCTCAGTTTCAGCAATTTTGGCTATGGTGGCGATCCCAACGATGTGACGCGCCTGCGCATCGAAAAAAACAAGTTTTACGATTTCCGTGTGTTGTTCCGCCGCGACAAAAACTTCTGGGATTACAACCTACTGGCCAATCCCCTGAATCCAGCGATCTCGACGCCTGAAACAGCCATCGCTAATTCGCCGCACGAACTGAACCTGGTGCGCCGCATGCAGGATTACAACTTGACACTGCTGCCACAGTCGCGCATCACTTTCCGTCTGGGCTATTCCCACAATCGCGATGAAGGTCCTGGCTACTTCACCACCGACGGCGGGACCATCGCGCAATTCAACCAGCTCTATAGCAATACCACCAACTCCTACCGCGCCGGCGTGGACTTTCACATCTTGCCGCGCACGACCATTTCCTACGACCAGTTCCTGAGCTACTACAAACAGGACAACATCGTTACCGATAATCCGCAGAATTCCGGCTTCACGCTGGCGAACGGCACGCCCGTGGATCTGGGCATTATCTGGAGCACCTTGGGACCAGTGGAAATTCTGCCTTGCGCCGCGCCGATCATGACCGCGCCCAACATCGTCAATCCCGAATGCAACGGCTACCTCTCCTACAGCCAGGCCAGCAACCCGCGGAATTACATGCCCACGGAACGATTGCGCTTTCAATCGGACTATTTCAAGAACTTTTCCACCGAGGGTTCCATCGGTTACAGCACGGCAAACAACACGGTTCCCGATTTCAATGAAGTGGTCAACGATCTCACCCTCCGCAACGGCACCCGGGGCAGCACCGCCGGCGGCCCCGCGGATGCCAAGCGCGTCTCCGTGAATGCGGATTGGTCGGGAGTCTATTCCATCACCGCCAAGCTGCGGCTGATCGATTCCTTTCGCTACGACAATTGGCGCACTCCCGGACTGTGGAACTCAGCGGAAACCAACATCTTTGGCCAGATGCAACCCGGCCTAATAGGACTCAACCAACCCCAGGCAGTCTTCGATACAGCCAGCTTTATTGCGCAATGCCCGCCGCCCTACACCGCCGCGACGTGCCCCGCCCACACCGCCAGTTCCTCGGCCGACGTAGTGGACGGTCCGACCTCCACTTTCCTCGGTCAGAATCTTCGCTCCAACACCTTGCAACTCCAGTACGATTTCAGCCGGCGCTTCACGGCGCGCATCGGATACGACTACACGGCACGGACCATCGCCGATTTCAGCGCCACGTTTTATACCGCCGAAACCTATTTCGCGGGTGGTGCGGGCGGAACGGCAGCCAACGACTATTTCGCGGCGCGCGGAGCCTGCGCCGTGCCGGCAGCCTGCACCGCCACGACCGATTCCGCCACCGGAGACCTTATCTCTCTCACCTTTTCCGGTCCTGCCGCCGGCAACGATACCGGCCGCAATATCACCGACATTCACGAGCACACTGCGCTCCTCGGCTTCACCGCCATTCCTATGGACACGCTGCGTATCGTGGGCGATTTCCAGTTCGGCTCCAATGATTATTCCTTCACGCGCATCAGCCCCCGGCAGGTGCAAAGCTATAAACTCCACGCCAATTACAAGCCGCGTACTTGGATCAACTTTGACGCCGCGCTCGACCTGCACGAAAACCGTGACAACGTTTACAGCGTCAACGACATTGAGCACGGGCGCACTTACAGTTTCGTAACCACGCTAATGCCTGGCCCGAAATGGTTTTTCGACCTTGGTTACACCTACACGGACATCTACACCGCCGACCAAGTTTGCTATTACGTAAACGCCTTTGGTCCCCCGCCGGTAACCGCGTGCCCCGCCAGTCTGGGTTATGCACCAGCGGCAACTTCTGGCTTGGGCGCGTACTCCAGCAAGCAGCACTTCGCGTATGCAGGGGTCATGTGGAAACCGATTCCGCGCGTCACGCTGGGCCTCGGCTACGCTGGGACCTTTGTTGGGGGCAGCACGCTAGGTATCGACGCCCTGCAAGTTCCCGGCACGCTAGCCTTCAACTATCAGAAGCCCTACGCGCGCATCGTTTTCGATATCTACAAAGGTCTCAGCTACCGCATGAGCTGGAATTACTACGGCTATAACAGCCGCGGGCAGGCCTCCAACAACATCGCTGGCCTGGCGCCCATACCCAATCAGGATTTCGACGGCAGCACCGGGGAATTTGCGTTGCGGTACAGCTTTTGAGGAAGGGAACGCGAACAAGTTTCGCGTGGCCCGCCCGCAAGAGCTAAAGCTGAAAGAGCGGCGAACTTGGCGGTTTGCCGCTGCGGTTCTAATGCTAAGCATTGGCGAGTGATTTGCGGAGGTTTTGTGATTGGGCCGACTGGAGTCGTCGTGGCGCTGGTGGTGGTCACGATTGTGGCGGCGGCGGTGTTTTTCGTGCGCCCGTCCATCACCGGAGGAATCACAGGAAAGATTTTGGCTTTTGTGGGCCTGTGCATTCTTCCCGGGCTATGCATCGTGATGGGCATGTCGTTCCACATGCAGCGTTCCGAGCAGACCAAATTCTGCATTTCCTGCCACAGCATGGAAGCCTACGGGAAAAGTCTGTACGTCGATGACGCCAAGCACATACCCGCGCAGCATTTTCAGAACCACCGCGTCCCGCCAGAGATGGCCTGTTATTCGTGCCACACGGACTACACCATTTTCGGCCCGCTAAAAGACAAGCTCGCGGGCGTAAAACGCATTTACTTGCAATACGTGAGCAGCCCGCCGAATCCGATCACCATTGCTGGCGGATTCAAGAACGCGCAATGCCTGCACTGCCACCTGGGTGCGCGAGCCTTTGAAGAAAATCCGGTGCATGTCAGCATCATGGATTCGCTGACCTCCAATCAGATGTCCTGCCTCTCCAGCGGCTGCCATGACACGGCACACGACGTGGCCAATTTGAGCCACGAGAAATTTTGGAAGCCTGGCACATGAAACTCAATACCATCGGAATTGGCGGTTTTTTTCGCGTCTCGAGCGCCTTGGTCATCGTCGGCCTGCTGCTGGAGATCGTAAGTCTCTTGTGGTTTAGCCCCCTTTCGTTCGTGCTTTTTGCTTTCGTAGCGGCGTCTTTGATCGGACTGGGGATTTTGGTTTATCTCGCTTCTCTGGTCTTCGCTGCCGTGCCGGCCTCTGAGAACCGCGAATGACATTTGCGGGCTCGCTGGTCGGGGCCCATGCGGTTTCCCCGCGGTGTGCGGTATGAAACAGTCCGGATTTCGTCGAGTTGCATAGAATCTCGCACGAGACGTGAGAGAGTTTCTGAGGAGGCGGCAAGTTATGGCCATACGCTCGGGTGTTTATATCGTTCCGACCAACGAGTGGTACATCGAACGGACGGTGTGGTTGATCGCCGGAGTCGTACTGTTGGCCAGCACCGCGATGGCCCTACTCGTGAATCACCTGTGGATCCTGGGAGTCACCGCTACGGGACTGGTCTCCATCAACGTTGCGCTTACCGGCTTTTGCCCCGTGGGCAGCGTCCTGCGCCGCCTGGGTTTTCCGTCCATGCTGGGCGCCAAAACCGCCGCGCGCTGGAACATGTATTTCATGCAGATCGACAAATGGTATCTGGAGCGCCGCATCTATCTTTTCGTCGGCATCAATATTTCCATCGCCTCCGTGCTGGTGCTCTTCTTTAGCATCTGGGTGACCCTGTTCACGCTCTTCGTTGGCGGCGCCATGGTTTGGTTCGCGGCCACGGGCTTTTGCGTGATGGCCAACGGGCTTTATTGGCTGGGCGCGGAACCGCGCTTGAATCCGGAATCGCTGCCTTCCGGCGCGTGCGTCGAGTGTCCGAAATCCGGCGAGTGTCTCGGTGGACATGCCATCCTGGCCCCGCCGGATGTCTCCAGTCTGATTAGTTTGGCATCCTCGTCCGTCACGCCTGCCTACGCGCTGCCCGAGCGCCGGAGTTAGCGTGATGTTTATTTGAAATAGCTTCAGGGGGACGGATGGTTGGCTCGCTCATTACTTCCGCCAGAGTTCTGGAGAGCATCGATGAGCGCATGCTGCGCTGCGGTGTTAGCCGCCGCGCGTTTCTGCAGTTCTGCTCGTCGTTGATGGTCTCCGCACCGTTCGGCTTGGCCATTACCAACAAACAGACTCCCGAGGAAGTCGCCCACGGACTCGGGAAAGTGATTCGCCCACCAGTCATCTGGCTGGCTTTTCAGGACTGCACCGGTTGCACGGAGACGCTCCTCTCAAGTTCCCACCCGGAGTTGAGCGATTTGCTCTTCAACGTGATCTCGCTGGAATACCACGAGACCTTGATGGCGGGTTCCGGCACGCAAGCGCGAGAAGTGCTGGAGGAGGCCGTGAGCGCTCACGCCGGAAAATATATTCTGGTCGTCGAGGGTTCCATCCCTACCCGCGATCACGGCGTTTACATGAAAGTGGCGGGACGCACCGCCATGGACGTTCTGGCGGACGTTGGGAGCAAAGCCGCCGCCATCGTGGCCATCGGCTCCTGCGCCTCGTGGGGAGGAATTCCCTCGGCCGATCCAGATCCCACCGGCGCGGTGGGCGTCGCGGACCTCCTGCCCAATAGCACCATCGTGAATATCCCTGGCTGTCCTCCCAATCCGTATACGCTGCTGGGAGTCATTTTGCAGTACGCCGACTCCGGCACACTGCCCGAACTCGACGAGCAACGCCGCCCTAAGTTTGCTTTTGACCGCAACATTCACGAGCAATGCCCGCGCCGCGCGCACTTTGATGCCGGCAATTTTGTCAAACAATTCGGCGACGCCGGCCACCGTGAAGGCTGGTGTCTCTACGAAATGGGCTGCAAGGGTCCGGACACCCACGCCGGCTGCTCCACGCGCCACTTCAACGATATTCCCGATGTCTGGCCCATCGGCATCGGCGCGCCCTGCATCGGCTGCACGGAAAAAAGCATCGCCTTCCGCGTGCCCATGTTTCAAGTGGTGCAAATTCACACGCGTGCGAATCCGCCGGACACCTATGCTCCCATCAACGCGCCACAGGGCATTGTCAGCCCGCTGGCAACGGGCCTGGTAGGTATTGCCGCAGGCGCGTTACTCGGCGCGGGTTTCGTGGCTTCGCGTAAATTCCCCAACGTGCGCGGTAGCCAGAGTCTCCCCGGTACAACCCGCTCGGACGATCCCGCGCCACCCGAAGACCCCGTCGACCCAGAGGTGGGCGCATGAGCGCTGGAATCACGCGCCGCCAAGCCCTGCTCGGAATCGTGGGCGCGGGCGGCTCCATTCTCGGGACCGTCGCCGCCACAAACATCGCCGCGGAGGAGCATCCGGCGCATCCCGTAGCTCCTCTCGACGCTGTGGCCATGCTCTACGACAGCACCATCTGCACCGGCTGCAAAGCCTGCATGGTGGCTTGCAGCGAGGCCAATGGCCTGGCGCCGGAAACGGCTAATTCTGACGGCCTGTGGCAAATGCCGGCGCAACTCGACTCCCAAACCAAGAACATCATCGAACTCTATAAAGAGCCCGATGGGCCGGAATTTGCTTACGTCAAGCGCCAGTGCATGCACTGTCTCGACCCAGCCTGCGTGACCGGCTGCCCCTTCGGCTCGCTGCGCAAGAGCGAATGGGGCGCGGTTACCTGGGACAGTTCCCGGTGCGTCGGCTGCCGCTACTGCGAGGTGGCCTGCCCCTTCGATGTACCCAAATTTCAGTGGGACAATTGGAATCCCAAAATCGTTAAGTGCGAATTCTGTTTCGACCAGCGCCTTCTGGAGCACAAAGAGCCCGCCTGCACCGCAGTATGCCCCACGGGTTCAGTGATCTTCGGTAAGCGCACCGACCTCTTAGCCAAAGCCAAAGACCGCATCGCCGCGGCGCCTCACAAGTATTTTGAGGATCGCGTTTACGGGGAGCATGAAGCGGGCGGGACCCAAGTGCTCTATTTGTCTGCCGTTTCCTTCCAAAAAATTGGGCTGCCAAAACTTGGCTCGACTTCCATTGGACACTACGGCACAAAAGTCACTTCCGTAATCTACAAGTGGCTTTCCGGGCCGCTACTGGTTGCCGGAATGCTGTTCATGGTGATCAAGCGCAATTGGAACAAGCATGAGGCCGAAAGACCGGAGCGCGAGAAACGCAGCGGCCTTCCCGATCAACTATGAACCGCAACGATACCACCGGGGCCAACCTCATCAATCATTGGCAGCGTGGTGTGCCCGTGTACGGAGAGAAGGTCTTTACGCCCGTATTGCTTTTCTTCTCTGCGCTCGCGGTCATCGGGCTCGCTCTCGCGGCGGCGCGCTTTTTCTCCCCCCTCGGCCGTTTTTCCGGCATGAACGATTTTTATGCTTGGGGCATCTGGAAAACTTTCAACGTCATGACCCTCACGGCGTTAGGTTCGGGACCCTTGGCCCTCGGCATCGCCGCGTGGGTTTTCAACCGGCAAAAATTGCACGTCGTTATGCGCGCCGCGCTGGTGTCGGGGTTTCTGTTCTATGCCACCGGCCTGACGGCTCTGGGCTTCGACGTCGGACGTCCTTGGAATTTCTGGAACGCTATGTTCCCGTGGCGCTGGAACGCCGAATCGGCAATGCTCGAAATTTCCATCTGCATGCCACTGTATGTGGTGTTGTTCTTGTCCTTCGAGGTCCTGCCCATTTTTCTGGAACGCTTGTACTACACAGGGGGCCCGCGTACGCGAAGCGTTCTCCTGCGCATCTCCCCTCGTTTGCGCCAGATGTACCCTTTCATGATTACCGGCGCCTACGTGGTGCCGTTAATGCACCAGTCTTCCCTGGGTGGACTGCTGCTGCTCGCCGGTGACAAGATACACCCACTTTGGCAGACGCCCTTCCTGCCACTTCTCTATCTCCTTGCCGCGGGCCTGTGCGGCATTGGGTTCGTTACCTTCCTCCTGTTGCTCGCCTGCCTGCGCTATTCGCGGGAGTTGGATCTCGATGTATTGGACGAGCTAGGCAAACTGCTGTGCGCCGCGTGCTTCCTGTTTCTCGCGGTGCGCGCTGGGGATCTGCTGTGGCGCCGCCAGCTCGGCGCGGCTTTCGCATTCGATAGAATGAGTCTGGTCTTTTTGTTTGAGACCGGGCTCATCCTGGTACCGGCGTTCGCGCTCCTGAGTAGCTACGTGCGCCAAACGCCTCGCAGTCTGCTGAAAGTTGCCACCCTCGCTTGTCTCGGTGGCATGTTCTATCGCTTCGTTCCCACCACCATCGCTTATCACCCAGAACTTCACACCACCTACTTTCCCAGCGCACCCGAATTATTTATGTGTGCCGGCTACATCGCCCTTGCCATCGTGGGTTTTGGCCTGGCGGTCAAGTATTTCGCGATTCTGCCCGGGGGCCGCGGCGCGTGGAGCAACACCTTTCGCCCGGTTCGCTTGCCGCGCTGGGCCGCCAGATTCGTTCCTTCCCAAGGAGATCCCGCATGACTCGCGTTTCCATCGATCCGGTAACTCGCATCGAAGGGCACCTCCGCATCGATGTCGAAGTCGACGGCGGCAAGGTGCAAAACGCCTGGGCCAGTTGCACCATGTGGCGTGGCATTGAGAAAATCTTGCTCGGCCGCGATGCCCGCGAAGGCTGGGTTTTCGCCCAGCGCTTTTGCGGCGTGTGCACTACCGTGCACGCCATCGCTTCCGTGCGCGCCGTGGAAGATGCCTTGCAACTGGAAATCCCCGCTAACGCCCAGTACATCCGCAACTTGATTCTCATCGCGCACGCCCTGCACGACCACATCGTGCATTTCTATCAATTATCCATCCTGGACTGGGTGGACATTGCCAACATTCCCCAGGCCGACGCCGCGCGCGCCGCCGCTCTCGCCGACGGCTACTCCACCTGGTCGGGGAACTCCCACGCCAAACTGGAAGAAGTGCAAAACAAAGTAAAAGGCCTGGTGGCCGGCGGGCAACTGGGGATTTTCTCGCATGGTTACTGGGGCCATCCAGCCATGCGTTTCACCCCCGAGCTGAATTTGATTTTTTTTGCTCATTATCTCGCCGCGTTGGACTTTCAGCGCAAAGCCACGCAAGTCGTCGGCATCCTCGGCGGCAAAACACCGCACATTCAGAACATGGCCGTGGGCGGCGTCATGAACGCCATCAACTTGGACAGTCTGGCCACCATGAATATGGATCGCCTGGGCATGCTGCAATCGCTGCTTCAGGAGCTCATCCCTTTTGTGCAGCAAGCCTACTTTGTGGACACCTGTCTGCTCGGAGCTTTCTATCCAGAGTGGTTCCGCTACGGGCGCGGTGTCGCGAATTATCTTGCCGTCCCCGATCTTCCCACCGACGCTAAAGCCTCACAATTCGATCTTCCCGGCGGAGTAATTTTCGACGGCAACTTGGGCGCGGCCCAGCCCATCGACAATTGGCGCGATGAAAAATTCCGCGCCGCGGTCGCCGAAGACGTCACCCACGCCTGGTATCAAGGCAAGGGCCCACAACCGCCATGGCAAGGCAAGACCGAACCCGATTACACCGACTTTCGCGAAAACGCCAAATACACCTGGGTAAAAGCCCCACGCTACAACGGACATCCCATGCAGGTTGGGCCTCTCGCCAACATCCTGGTCGGCTACGCTGGCAATCACGCGCTGACCCGCAAATGGACCGACACCGCCTTCAACAGAATCTCGGAAATCCACGGCGTCAGCGTCACGACTACGGATATGCAATCCACCATGGGCCGGCAGCTCGCGCGCGGCATTCGCTCCGCCATGCTCTGCGATTTAGCCCTCGAACACTGGCAATTGCTCACCAACAACATTCTCAAGGGCGATGCCGACACCTACAATCCTCCGCAGTTCCCGCATCACGAAATCCGCGGGGTCGGAATGCATGAAGCCCCGCGCGGCGGGCTTTCACACTGGGTAATGGTCGACAAGGGAGTTTTCTCGAACTACCAGGCGGTCGTCCCCACCACTTGGAATGCCAGTCCCCGCGACGAAAAGGGCGTGCCCGGGCCCTACGAAACTTCTCTGTTGGGGAATCCTGTGGCTGACGCCACCAAGCCGCTCGAAGTCCTACGCACCGTCCACTCTTTCGACCCGTGCATGGCCTGCTCGTGTCACACACTCGATGCCACCGGCCGCAAAATCGCGCAGGTCAAAATTCTATGACTATCGCCCCCAATGACGTACCTCCGCGAATCTCCGTAATCGCTATCGGAAATATTTTGTTGGGAGACGACGGGTTTGGTCCGGTCGCCGTCGAAATGTTCCGATGCCTATACCAATGTAGTCCAAGTGTCGCCATCTTGGACCTCGGGACTCCCGGATTGGATATCGCTCCCTACCTGTACGGCGTTGAATTGGTGATTCTGGTAGACGCCGTTCGCGCCCCGGGAAAACCGGGAACCCTGAGCGTATATTCCCAGTCCGATATCTTCTCCGGCCACGCGCAACTTCGCCTGTCTTCCCATGATCCCGGAGTCTTGGAGTCTTTGGTACAACTGCGGTTGGCCGGCCATGCTCCGTCGGAAGTAATCATCGTAGGTGCGGTCCCCGAATCGTGCAAGGTTGGTGGAGGTATCAGCCCCAGCGCTCTTAGCGCGGCCTCGCTGGCGGCGGCTATGATCGCTGATTTGCTCCTCCAGCGATCCGTTTCCTGCTCCAGGCGCCCCACCCCAGACAGAGGGAATTTCTGGTGGTTGTCCTCTAACCAGCAGCAATTGATCGCCTGCAACCTCCATGTACAGACCGAGACAGTTTTGACCGGTCTAACTGGCTAAAATCGCTCCCGGCAGCGCAAAATAGCGACGTCAGCCCGAGGAACCCGCATCGCTAACGCCAGAGCCGTTCCCGCAATGCCCTTCGCTCGCGTCCGGGGAAAACGTCGGCCAAGAAGGAGACAGCCGCGAGATCGTACTGACGCCGGAAGGATCAACGCTCAGAATCGCAGGAGATCGGAACTTGCTGGGCGGATGTTCGGATGGTGCCGGGGGCCCGATCGAATCCGTTCGCGCCATTAAATTCTGTTTGTCCTTGGCTTGACTATCGCGCTAACAAAGGGCTTAAGGAATGGGGCATTGCAGTGCAACCGGAGACCATGTAACGCTGACAAAACACAAAGAATGGGCCTGTGCGTTGGAAGCGACCTGGTAACGACAAGTGCCGAATAGGCCCATGAACCGGCCAACGACAACGCTGAGGTAGAGCAGACCAACAGGAAGCCGAGATTTTGCTTGGCTCATTTCCCGCTTGGCTAAAGGCGCGGCTCTCTCCGGTCCTTACCGATTTGCTGACAGTGCTCGACGCAGAACGAAGTCAAAAATCCTTCAGTCTGGGGTCTGTTTTGTCAGCATTTGCATGAACCTGGTTTCTCTCGTCAGAATTCGTAAAACAAAGTTTATAGAGATGCCGAGGAACGACAGGTACCGTAAACATGGTCTTCTTTCTGGTGAAGATCATAAATCGATTCCTGTCTCACACTCTCGAACGTTCTTAAGAACCGTTGCCCTGTTGTCTTTGCGCTGCGCCTCTTTCCCTTCTGCTCTCCAGCATCGCAAACGCTCAGGCGACCAACAAAATGGTTTCTGTCGCAATCCTCAGTGGAGGGGTAGCCGTATGATTCACCCGTTAACGCCTCTTAGCGCCGGCGAAATCTATAATGCCGTCCAACTACTGAAGAGTCTTCCGAAATTCACGAGTTCCACGCGAATTATCAGCATAACGCTCATCGAGCCCCTCAAGGAGCAAGTCCTTGCCGCTTCTCAGCAAGCTGCTCTCCACAGGAAAGCCTGTGCCGTATGTTTTGACAACGCACGAAATCGGGCATTTACGGTTGAACTCAACCTAACAAAATCTGAATGCATGGCGGTCACAGATGCTCCGGATGGCTCACAACCTACCATGTCCATCGACGAACAGATCGAATGCGAACAGGCGGTCTTGCATAGTCCGATGTTTGCCACGGCACTTAAGCGACACTATGGCGACGTAAACCCAGCGCTGGTGATGGTGGACATCTGGAGCGCAGGAAACTACGGCGACGCAGAGGATTCTCATCGTCGCCTGGCCCGGCCATTGTGTTTTCTGCGCACCGATCCAACCGATAACGGATATGCGCGTCCACTCGAAGGAATTCGGCCAGTCGTCGATCTAAATGCGATGGAGGTGATTCGCGTTGAAGAATTCGGAAGTTGGCCACTCCCTCCGCAAGAAGCCAACTACGCTGCTAGTCGGGTTAAGAAAAAGCGCCAAGGCATTAAGCCGCTGGTTATCGAACAATCGGAGGGGCCTAGTTTTACGTTGGAAGGAAGTTCTCTTTCCTGGCAAAACTGGAGCCTGGTCGTTGGTTTCAATGCCCGCGAAGGGTTAACGATTCACGATGTACGTTACGATGATCACGGTCGTTTGCGGCCGATCCTATATCGCGCTTCACTCACGGAAATGGTCGTTCCTTATGGTGATCCGCGCCCCACGCAGGCGCGGAAGAATGCCTTTGACGTCGGCGAATATGGCATGGGAATGTGTGCCAACAGCCTTCGGTTGGGTTGCGATTGCGTTGGTTACATCACATACCTTGACGCTCATCTTTGCGACAGTCGCGGGAAGGCACTCAAAATTCCAAATGCCATCTGTATCCATGAGGAAGACTACGGCATTCTCTGGAAACACACCGACCGGCGCATTCCGGACTGCCCCGAAGTTCGAAGGTCGCGCCGGTTGGTGGTCTCCTCCGTCTCCACCGTCGAGAATTACGAATATGGTTTTTTCTGGTATTTCTATCAGGATGGCAATATCGAATTTCAGATTAAACTGACCGGAGTTCTCTCCCTGGGCGCCGCTCATCCGGACGAATCATTGCCTTACGGTTCCGTGATCGCACCGCTACTTTATGCCCCGAATCATCAGCACTTCTTCAACGTCCGACTAGATTTCAATTTAGACGGCTATCGCAACACGGTCCAGCAGATTGACGTCCTGGCCGACCCGCCTGGCCCGGAAAATCCTTTTCATAACGCGTTTCGTGCGCATGCCACTGACCTGCAGAGCGAAGCACAAGCCAAAGCGCGGCTGAATCCCCAATCCATGCGAACGTGGAAGATCATCAACCCCTTATCAAAGAACGCCTTAGGCCAGCCGGTGGGTTATAAGTTCTTTCCCGGAGATAACGCGGTGCCACTAGCACCTAAGGATGCCTGGTGGCGAAAACGAGCCGGTTTTGTCAATAATCATGTCTGGGTAACGCCTTTCGCGGTGGAGGAAAAGTTTGCAGCGGGGGACTATCCCAATCAAAGTGCAGGGGGCGACGGGCTAGAGCGATGGGTGCAGAAAGATCGCGATATCGCAAACCAAGATATCGTCTTCTGGTACACCTTTGGCCATACTCACATTCCTCGGCCGGAAGACTACCCGGTGATGCCTGCTGCCTACATCGGATTTCTACTGAAACCGAATGGCTTCTTCGACAGCAATCCAGCCAATGATCTTCCGGCTTCCTCGGAAGGAACGTTAAAGCAGAGTTGCAGCCATTGTTGAACGGACCAAGCGGATCGAGTCTACTTCGTTCAACCCTGCTATAGGACTATGGCTAAACAACAAAAAACGTTCGATGTGCTCAGTGTCTCAGACATGTGCGTGGACATGATCCTGACGGGAAATGTGCGGCCGGAATTTCATCAGGTCGAACAGATCATCGGCGATTGTTCGATAGAGCTTGGTGGATCCGCCAATATCTTCGCGAGCCAGATGGCAAAACTGGGAAGCCGCTCGGGTGTTTTGGGCTGGGTTGGGCAGGACATACTCGGTGATTTTGCACTACGAGAACTAAATGGCGCGGGTGTAGATACGTCAAATGTCCGCAGGCACCCGACGTTAAAAACAGGAATTGGGTTTGCATTGTCAGAACCCGATGATCGCGCGATTCTCGCGTATATCGGTACGATCGACGCCACGATGCCGCAACATCTAGAGGAACGACTTCTACTAGATTGCCGCCACTGGCATATAGCAACTTACTTCTTATTAGGGAATCTGCGAGACACCTGGTTGCCGTGGCTGCGTCGCGCCAAACAACTAGGAGTAACGACATCGCTCGATACGAATTGGGATCCCGCCAAATGCTGGACAGGTGTTCAGGAGTTGTTGCCGTACGTCGACGTATTTATTCCGAATGAGGCGGAGGCCCTGGCGATCGCGGGAACCAGCGAGGTGCAAAGTGCCGCCGACAAGTTGGCAGAGAGCGGCACGTTTGTTGTCGTGAAAAGAGCTGAGAAGGGAGTGTTCGCAAAGAAGGCAAAGCAAACTTGGGCATTTGACGCCGGTCGTGCTGAGCCGCCGGTGGGAGAAATCGTAGATAGCACGGGGGCTGGTGATAATTTCGATGCCGGGTTCCTGCACGGTTGGTTAAACGGGGCGAGGGTGGAGGAATGTATTGCGCTTGGGCATCGGTGCGCGGTGAGCAGCCTGAGTGCACCCGGTGGAATTCGAGGGCAAGTGAGCATGGAAGTCTTGCGTTCGCAGGGTTTCCAATGGACTCCGAGGGCGATGGAGTATGGCACGTGACGAAATTACTCGAAGATATTTGTCGAGAGCCAGGAGAGCTCACCAAATCTCTGGCGTATAGCCTTGGAGCGGGTCGGCAGTCCTTAGCGTATGCTGCGGAGATTGTGAGAAATTCTCCCGTCGTCTATGTTGTGGGCATGGGGGCCAGTTGGAATGCGGGCTGTGCGGTAGCAAATGTTTTCCAGCAACAGGGAAGACCAGCGCTTCTTTGTGATGGCTCGGAACTGCTTCATTTCGGCAAGGTGGCAAAAGATTCCGCGGTGATGGTTTTATCTCGGAGCGGCAAGAGCACCGAAATTGTGAAACTCTTGCCCGGCTTGCGCGCGCAGAAATGCAGAGTCATTGCGATCACCAATGCACCTGATAGCCCCTTGGCTTTCGGGGCGGACATTGTGTTGCTTCTCAATGCAGCGCTCGACCACCAGGTATCCATCTCGATGTATTCGGCGTTGGCGCTAACTTCCTGCCTGCTGGCTTTATTGAGCATGAACTCTCTCCAGGATTCAGTCTATTCCGAACTGCAAAAGGCGCTCACGGAATCAGAAAAGAGAATGCCCGCGTGGCACGACAGACTTTCTGGAAGCGGATGGTTGAACGCAAGGTCGCCCACGTACTTCTTAGGCCGAGGAGCAAGTCTGGCGAGTTGTCATGAGGCGCGTTTGCTTTGGGAGGAGGCCGCGAAGCTTCCCGCGTCGGCCCTGCCTACCGGAGCATTTCGGCACGGCCCGCAGGAGATGGTGCGAGATGGTATACGAGTTGGACTCTGGATTGACCGGGAGAAAATGAGGCAGCAGGATCTGGCACTTGTTAGAGACCTTCGTCATTACGGAGCCGAAGTGTTGATAATCGGGCAGGACTTGCCAGAGCATGCTGCAGAAATAGTGCTGAACCTCCCGAAGATTTCCGCGCGATGGCAATTTGTGCCGGAGATTATTCCGATTCAGTTGGCTGCGGAATGCCTATCACACCTCGCCTCGCAGGATTGTGATGCCTTCCGAATTTGCTCGTACATCGTCGAAGAAGAGGGTGGACTGATTCCTAGAGGAAAAACGGTGCAAGAACCTTCGCCGGAAGCACGCAAATGAGGCTGCCTAAATGGCTGTGGTTGGCATTGCTGGTGCCGATGCTTTGGGGAGTCTGGGGCGCGTTGATGGAGATACCCGATAAGCTCATCCACCCGCCATTTCCTGCGACATTGGGGTATGTGGTGTGGTCCTTGACCATGATTCCATTTGCGATTATCGCGGTCAGAAATGCGCACTGGAAATTGGAACTCGATCGGAATTCCATATTGTACGGATCAGCGGTTGGACTATCGGGAGCGGCGGGACAATTGCTGCTGTTCTGGGTGCTGACAAAGGGACCCGCGTACATTATTTTTCCGATCATTTGCCTATCGCCGGTTATAACAATCGTTCTTTCCGCCGTGTTATTAAAGGAGAGAACCTACCTGCTGGCCCTGACTGGAATTGTGTTATCAATTCCCGCGATTCTGTTTCTGTCTCTGCAAGAGCCCAGCAATAGCCCGGTGGAAGGGTATGGCTGGCTGATCGTCGCACTGCTTATATTTTTCTCTTGGGGGCTGCAAGCGTATTTCATGAAATCTTCAGCCAGCAGCATCTCTTCGGAAGGATTATTTTTCTACATGGCCGTCACGGGCATCGCTTTGATTCCGGTCGCTTTGTGGATGACGGATTTTGGCGCTCCGATCAATCGCGGGTTGTACGGGCCCTACCTGACCGCGGTGATTCAAAGCCTGAATTCGCTTGGGTGCTTGCTGTTTGTATATGCGGTCAGATACGGGAAAGCGATCATCGTGGTTCCTATGGTGAACGGGCTGTTTCCGCTCGTAACCATAATACTGTCTTTGCTGATCTATAGAAGAATTCCCAGTCACAGCAATTTAGCGGGCATGGTGCTGGCAATCGTGGCGATTTTTCTAATGGCTTTCGACGAAGTGAGACACGCCCCGGCGGCGAGTGCGGAGGAGAGAACCCAGACGGTACGAGCGCAGTGAGCCCTAAACTAGATAATCGGCAAGATCGTGGCGTACTACTTGGTCGGTGGGGCCGACTGTCCCCCAATCGGCGCGCCGCCTGCCTCGACCTCTCGTCCCTTAGCGAGATCCTGCATTGGGCTAGCCGCGAATCAAGATTGCAGCTTTTCCGACAAAATGCGGGTCTTGGCCACGAATGGATCGGCGTCATCGTGACGGAATCCTACGAACTTCTGGTGCAAAGGTGTCTGGAATGGGTGCCAACAATTATTTGCCCAAATCCACGGGAATTTCTGGCGCAGGGATTGGAAGTTACGGACTAGAGCGAGCTCAGATGCTTGCAGTGCCCTAGACCTCTCGAGATGGCCCTGTGACGGAAGGGCCGCAGCGGCGCACCAATTTAGAACCGAACGGGCACCCAGAACGTGAGCGCGCACGGCGGTTAGTTCGCGGTCGCTGGCGACGGAATGCTCTTCCCGGTGTGCACGAGACAAAGCCTCAAGACTCGCCTGCCACTCGGTGAGCACCGATGCGAAGGCACTCTTGAGAACCGCAGCGTTGCCAGGCGTGAAAAAATTGTAAGGCGAAAACCAGAAGATTTCGTGCCAGCGATCCTTGGTGGAAATTAATTCCGGGAGCAGGGGAGTGGCGAGGCACATGGGCCACGCAAATCCAAAACGACCGGTGAATTGCAGGGCGCCGGTGTGGCCGAGTCCGATCGGAAGCTTCCCAAAACCAGCATCAAATCGGCGCCATCCCTCAATGGCGTGGGGCCTAGCGGTAGGTGTTCGATAAAGTCTTTCGGCAACCAGGGAAAGAGCCTGCAATTCCGAAATGTCGGGATGTTCGGAAAAGACTGCGACGACTTCTTCATTGGAACCAGCATGGTGGCCGCCGCATTCGTAGTCCAGGAAGCGCGCCACATTTGCAGTTCGCAGCATGCGAAAGCGACGGAACAGCCGTCCGGGGTAAGGAGGGAAGTTGAAAAACATATCGTCAACGCCCGAGCCGGTTGGAACCATGTCGATAACGCGCTCCGGGCCTATGCGATGCAGCCATTCTTGAAAATCGGGGCCCATGCGCTCGGATACGATGGAGTCATCGAAGAGGGGGTCGGCTTGCGTGGGCGGCGGGAGCGGTTGGAGGCTGTTTTGCTCCATTTTGGTCATGACGACGTAATTGCCTTGCAGTTTGGCCAGAATCTCTTCTTTGAAACCCGGACCCCAATACCAAGGGTAAAGCATGAGCCGACCCGGGTTATCTTGTTGACGTAGGGTTTCGTCGATGACGCCAAATAAATTGCCCGCGTGGTGAGCCTGGCTGGTGCCGCGAGCGTTGGGGCAGGTTTCATCGCAAATGACGGAGCCATTGTCGCCGGTGGCGATCTTCAGCCCACGCACCTGCGGGAAAGTGTGCAAAAATCGAGCAACCATCTCCGCTAAGAATTTTGAGCCATCACTGCCGACGCAAGTGCAAAGCGTCGGAACAATCTCACCGTCAGCCGTGGCGTGGCCGATGGCCGCAGGACGGCTATCGCGCAAGTACTGCAAGAGCTCCGCGTTGGGCAAGGGGATCCAGAAGGAAGCCCAGATCTCCAACTGGTATCGCTCGCACGCGCCACTTAGATCGTTGAGATACGAAATATATTGATCGCGGACAGAGCCGAAGGTGAAATCAAAAAGATTGAAGAGACGCCAGCAGCCGTCAAAACCTTCGTCCGGGTCGGGCTTGGTGGTCCAGCGGACATAGTCATTTTCGATCCAAATTCCCGTGTAGCCCTTGGAGCGGAAGCGCGCGAGATCGGGTTCGATCTCGGAAACGCTGCTGTGACGCAGCAGTCCGGCGAGAGCGGTGGGGAACGTCGGAGCAGAAGCTGGCACCGAACCGGCAGAAGTTAAAGACGTGAATGCGTGTCCCGCAAGTCCTGGGGCCAAAGCAAAGCAGGACGCGGAGGATAGAAACTGGCGACGATTCATCGGAGAAGGCCAAGGCTAGAACGCGGCGCGACGATAATCCATAAGAAATGTGGCGACATTTCTGAGGGATGAATTTCAGGGGTGGAAAGAAAGATAAAGCTCGGGGAGGGCTTCCCGCAGAGCGGACTGGTTTTCCAAAGGATCCCTGCGATCATAAATACGGAAATTGGAGGGAGTCTTGGTGAGTTCGAAGGTGAAGGTGCCATCGCCAGAGACATGAAGGATGCAGGGCTCCAGAAGGTTGGGAAGCACCTTGTCCTGGGGTGCAACCTGACCGGCGGGAATAATCCGGTGTTGGCCGGAGGGCAGACTAACCAGAACGCGTCCGGACACAGCCATCCAGAGCGCGGTTTCCCAAACATGGTGGGGATGTGCGTAGGCTTCGATGATCTCGGAGGGCGCAAAGTCATCGTCCATAGCGCGAAGGAAGTCACAACGGCATTTACGACCGAGAGCATACTCGAGATAGCGACGAATCCTTGGGTCCAGGCGCTTGACGAACTGTAGATCCGGCAGCTGCCAATAGGAGTTATGCCCTTCATAGGAAAAAGGTCCGTTCTTTGTGGCGCAAGGGAAGATGTCTATGGGCAGATTGGAGCGGAGGAGCCGTAAGGCTGCGTTGGGATCGAGAGCGACATTCCATTCGAGATAACCGGCAGAGGAAGAGCCCCCGGAAAAGTAGATACGGGCCAATTTACTGCGAAACAAATCAGGATCGCGATTGTAGGCTACTGCTATGGGCCGAGCGGAGCCAAAGGACATGATGGCGACGGGTTCGGGGCTTTCGCGAAGAACCTTAAGAATAAGTTCAACACCTTCCTGCTGAAAGCCCGGAGCATCCAGCATTTTGTCTTCCGGGAAACGCATCAAGTTGAAGGGGCCGGCGCCTACTGGGATGTTGCGGTTAAAGATGTAGTTTAACTGGAGTACAGAAATGAAGCCGGCGTCGCGCGGACCATTGTGATCGGAATCATGCAGGATAGGGTGATCGGATACGGGAGAGCGGAAGGTATCGTGTGTGTCGAGGATGACGGCTTTGAGATCGACTTCCGGGAGGGCGTAGGCGGTCACTAGATCAAAATTGTCCCCAGGATCCTGGAAGGGCTGATATAGGTCGGTTACATCGATGATGGGGACGCGGTGGACGGGCGGTGTAGAACTTGCCGCCGTTGTGGGGGGCGCAAGAATTGCTGCGGCCATGACCACCGCGAGATCTATCGTTCTGAATAGCTTTATTCGTTTGGATGTCGGGCGCAAGTCTTCACCTAAGAGGCTTGAGGAAGCCGTAGACCATTGTGGCATTCTCTCGACCCCAAAAGAATGCGTACGAGAATACGGCAATTGTGAAGATACGGGCTCCGGCGATTTACAAAAAACGCCGGAGCCCGTTCTCAGATCATATGCGTCATGGCGCGGGCTGCGTGGGCACGACAATTCTGTCGATGTCCGGATCGCCCGTAGGAGCGCCGGCTGGGACGTACAAGGAAATGGTGTTGGCGCCGGCGTTGAGAGGCAGATTAATGGTGAGGTAGCCGGGAGTGTTCCAATCGCCGGTGAAGGGCAGCGGCGGAGTGACGATTGCGGAGCCGCCGTTGACGATGATGTCGATGGTGGGCTCTTGAGGAAGACCCCAATCGCTGGGTTGGTTGCCGTTGACCAAGTAGAGGCGCACGGCATAAACCCCTGCTTTTGCAACGGTCACACTTGGGAAGGTGATGGAAACGCCTTGCACCACGGCACCAACGCGGGCGCCACCAGAGCACAGGGGACAGGAGACCACGAAGGCCGGGCTAGTGAAGACTGCGTTCTCGGCTTCGTAGGTGGTGCCCGCAGGAACGGGAGTGATTGCGAAGGGCGGAGAATTTACGCTGCTGAGGCCGGTGTCCGCTTCCGCGGAAACCACGTAGTAGTAGGTTTGTCCATTTTGAAGGCCAACGTTAGGAACGCTGGTCTGGTAGACGCCGGAATTTACAAGAGTATACGGGCCGCTCTCTGAGGTAGCGCGGGACACGTTGTAGATCAGCGCGTCGGGAGCGGCGGTCCAGGAGAGGGTGACGGCTTCGTCATCGGGGGCGCCGGTGACGGCGGACGGCGGTTGCGGGACCGGCGGCGTGGGAAGCTGCACCGGAGGGGTCCAGCGGTACATCAGGATTTTGGCCTGATAGTCTTCCTCCTGGAACAGAATGTATTCGCCGTTGGGGCGAAGGAAGGCCGCGTTGGCCTGCCACTCGTCCGTGTTGCCGGCATTGGATGGACCACCCACATCTTTGCCGGGGACGAAACGTCCGACATACGCTCCCGTTTGCGCGGAAAAAACCAGATTGTAGTGTGGCTGCCCGAAATCGACGAAGAAGAAATCGCCGGCGACGGTCATGGAATTGGGCGACCAAGGATTGTTGGGGTCGGGATCGAAAGGAATGTTGGTAACGAAGGCGGCTTTGCGGTTGCCTTTGTCCCAGTGGTCGTAACGAACGACCTTGTTGAATGCGCCCGCTAAACTGCTGCCGCCGGCGATGAAAAGAGTTCCGCCTTCGCTGAGGGAAGGATCGAAGACGGCATTGGAAATAATGTCGACATCCGGAAAGTCCGCAGGGACATTGTAGATGGTGAGGTGATTGAAATCGTAAATCGGTGCACCGAAGGAATCGAACCCCTGAAACGTAAAACGGCGTAGGTGGATGGATTGCTCGTAAGGGGGATTCTCGGCTTGGTAATTTACCTGCCAAACGTCGCCATTGGAGTCGACGGAAAAGAAACCGCCGTCGCGATGCAAATTGTTAGGCGGTTCCAGGAATTCGTTGAGGGTCATTTGGCCGTCGCCGTTCAGGTCGCGCCAGATAAATTCGCCGTCCGTAGGTTCGACAGCAAAATCCTGATAATTGCCGTTCTGGAAGGAACCATAGTCGAATGCCACGCAAGGGATGCCGATTTCGCTGCCTCCCTCAAAGCGGAACATTTCCATTAGTACTCCGCCCTGATTGCCGACCAATAGGAATTTCTTGCCGCGGATGTACACAATACGCCCGGTGGTGGCGATGCTGGTAACACGAACGTCTTGAGGATAGCGAAAGCGGTCGTAGGTGTCGGCGACATAGCGGCCTTCCTGGCCGGGCGGCGCGTCATAATCGATTTTGAAATGGTGATAGGCGTCGTAGGCGTCGCGGTCCGAATGGGGATCGAGGGAAGCGAGGCCTATGAACTCCAGAGCGTTGACAGACCAATTGAGTCCACCCCAGAAGGAGAAGCTTTCTAAAACCACGCCATGCCCCACGCCCTTATCCAAACCGAAACCGCTTTCGCTTATATAGAGATTGCCCGAGTCGTCGGTGCCGATACCGGTGATGCCCCGGAAACGGCGGGGAGCAAATTCACCGCGAATGGGGCCGGCGTACGTCCCGCCTTTCTCTCCAAAAGTGGTTAACAGGAAGGGATGTTCGAGAATGTCGGCGTAGATTTTTATATCCTGGTCAGGGCCGTCATCGCCAACGAATAGGGCGCCCCATTTGTCCAGCCACAGAGCGCCGACCTGACCGCCATCCGGAAGAGTGATGGAGTTGATCCAGTGGCCGGACGCGTCGTAATGGTCGATGGTCGGGAGGCCCATCTGACCGTTGATGTCATAGATGTTGCCCGCGGGAGTGGCGGGAAGCGGTGTTGGATCCTGGTGGCTAATCCACATGCCGCCATTGCGGTCCACAGCGATGCGAACGGGGTTGTTAATGGAATAGCTGGCGAGCAGCGCGCGGCTGTTGGTGTCGAACACCTCGACGAGATTCACGTCGTTTTCCGTTACGTACAGTTTACCGGCGTGGAGGGCCATCCCGAAGATGGTTTGCTCCTGGTAGAGAGTATTGCTGCCGGTGAAGAGTAGATCGGTGTTGCTGAGGTCGCTTTGATTGAAGATAAAAACGCCTTGTCCGCCGTCGAGAGGATTGGGATCTCCGGCTGGGCGCGGACCGGTGGATTGCGCGCCATAGATGTACTTATCGTCGGCGACCACGGCAGCGCCGCCGCCGTTGCGATAGTTGGGACTGTTGTTCTGGTCATTCAGAGGACTAATGAGGCGGCCATCTTTAAAGATGGAGATGGGCCGGCCGCCCTCGTCCCAGCCGGTGTTGGTGAAAACGCGGCCGTCCGGACGCACGTAGATGGAATTCATATTGAGAGGAACGTGGTACAGGGTCTGATTCGGTGGGTTGGGATCGTTGCCGGCAAAGGAGTTTCCGATCCAGCTGGTGGTGTAATCAAAGGCGTCCTTCTGATTGGAAGGATCGTTGCTTTGTGCAGTGTTGGCGGCCGAAAATTGCTGCGAGTGGTTCGAGGATGGAACCTGGTTTTGGCTGGACGATTGACCATGCGTGGCCGCCGCCATCGGCAGCAGAAGGGAACAGAAAAACATCAGCCGGATATGTTTAGGACCCACAGTACCTCCCTATAACTAACCGAAACGTATTAGGCCAAACGAACCGGATGCTAGACCCGCGCAACGGACCTTTCTGTAACAATTTCGGCAGGGTTTCTGAGCAAAGAATATACGAGACGGGGGCGGGCAAGCGCTGTGCCAACAAAATCGTGGGGAGAACAGGCTAAACAGGTTGCGGAAAAATCATGTGAGCTTACGCTGAGCTTGGCCCTGGAGCTTGGTGTAGTGTCGCTCTCAGTGGCTTTCCGCGTGCGAACTTTGCGTTTTACGCTCCCTGTGGC
>Ga0181531_10000323_pt1 | contig 33349 bp, 28 predicted proteins | sample PEATcosm2014_Bin_38_FD_119743 | JGI IMG/M metagenome (GOLD analysis project Ga0181531, IMG submission 119743) | Peatland microbial communities from MTU Mesocosm Facility, Houghton, MI, USA - PEATcosm2014_Bin11_10_metaG | ecosystem: Environmental > Terrestrial > Soil > Wetlands > Peat | place...
CCGAACGGCCGCCCGAGCGGCTGGCGGGTCAAGTTTGATGTCGTTATCATACGCGGCCACTTTTCGATGGCCGTCGCCGGGGCGGTCCAACGCGCAGAAGAACTATGGCCAGCTATAGCACCAACGAATTCAAGTCCGGTCTGCGCATCCTGATCGACGGCGATCCGTTTGCGATCGTCGAGAACGAGATGGTCAAGCCCGGGAAGGGCCAGGCCTTCAACCGCGTCAAGATCCGCAACCTCAAGACCGGCCGTACCATCGAGCGCACCTTCAAGTCCGGTGACAGCGTCGAGGCGGCCGACGTGGTCGACGTCGACATGCAGTACCTCTACAGCGACGGCGACTTCTTCCATTTCATGATCCCGGACAATTTCGAGCAGCATGCGGCCGCTAGGTCCGTGGTCGGGGAAAACGCCCAGTGGCTGAAGGACGGCACCGTGTGCATCGTCACGCTCTGGAACAATGTGATCATCGTGGTGACACCGCCACCGCATATCGACCTTAAGGTCGTCGAGACCGATCCGGGACTGCGCGGCGATACCGCCACCGGCGGCCAGAAGGTCGCCAAGCTGGAGACTGGCGCGGTGGTGCGGGTACCGCTGTTCATCAATGAGGGCGATATCCTCAAGATCGATACGCGCACGGGCGCGTATATCTCGCGCGCGAAGCAGTAGGACAGGCCCGCACGCGTGCGGGCGCGCGCGCCAGCGCTGCCTCAGGCGCGCTCGAGCGGGAAGGGCATGACTGCTTCGATGCTGGCGTGGCCGGTGCGCAGCATCAGCAGCCGATCGAAACCCATAGCGACGCCCGAGACGGGCGGTAGCCCCGCCGCCAGCGCCGACAGCAGGGCCTCATCGAGCTCGGGCGCCGCCAGTCCGGCTTCGATGCGCTGCTGCCGGTCCAGTTGGAAGCGTGCGCGCTGCTGGCTTGCATCACTGAGTTCCTCGAAGCCGTTGGCGAGTTCGACGCCCTGCCGATACAGCTCGAATCGCAGCGCCACGCGCGGATCGGCCGGGTCCAGTCGCGCTAGCGACGCCTGGCTGGCCGGGTAGTGATGCACGAAGCTCAGGCCGGTGCTGCCGAGGCTCGGGCCGATGACGGTGCCCATGAGCCAGTCGAGCCACTCATCGCGCTGGCAGCGCCCGGCAACCTGGGGGTCGAGTCCATGTGCAATCGCCAGGGCGCGCAGCTCTGCATCGGCGGCCGTCAGCGGATCGACGCGCAGTTCGCGCCCGAAGGCGCGCTCATAAGGCAGGTATTCAATCGGGGTGCCGGCCGGCAGATCGAGCAGGGTGAGCGCCAGCTCGGCCACCTCGGCCATGAGCTCGCGCATCGTAAAGCCGCAGCGATACCACTCGATGAGCGTGAATTCCGGGTTGTGCCAGCGGCCGCATTCGTTGCCGCGAAACACATGTGAAATCTGGTAGATGTCGCCGCTGCCGGCCGCGAGCAGCCGCTTCATGGCGTATTCGGGTGAGGTATGCAGGTAAAGCGGCACCGCATGGCCCGGCAGTTCGACGCGCGCGCAGTCGATGTGGCGGTCGGTGACGGCATGGCGCACCAGCTGCGGGGTGTCGACCTCGAGCAGCTGCCGCTGCTCGAAGAATCTTCGCGCCGTGGCGAGCGCTTCGGCCCGCTGCCGCAGCGCCGTGATCGAGGCGGTGGGGCGCCAGTCCACGGCGTCGCTCATGGAACTGCTTCGAAGTGGCCGAGCCGCTGGCCGACGCGCAGCGTAGAGCCGGCCTCGAGCGATTCATCCCAATGCGCCGCTCCAGGCGGCAGCAGCAGGATCACGGTGGATCCCATATTAAAGCGTCCGAGTTCGGCCCCCCGCGACAGCGCGAGGTCGCTGCCACTGATCGCTACCAATGCCCGGGCGCCCCGGCGTGCGCGCGAGGGCGTGACTTCCTGGTGCCAGACGGTGCCCATGCTGCCGACGAACAGTGCTCCGACCAGGATCACTACAAACGGACCGTGATCGCTCTCGAAGGCGCATACCACCCGCTCATTGCGCGCGAACAGGCGGGGCACGCTGGCGGCGGTGCGCTGATTGACCGAGAACAGGCGGCCCGGAACGTGCCAGGCAGCACTCAAGCGGCCCGCGAGCGGCATGTGGATGCGATGGTAGTTGTAAGGGGCCAGATAGATCGTCGCGTATAGCCCACCCTCGAGGCGCGCCACCCAGTCGGATTGGCCCGCCAGCAGCGCTTCGAGCGTGTACTCGTGCCCCTTGGCCTGCAGCAAGGTCGTGCCGTTGATGCGCGCGGCGATGCTGAGTGTGCCGTCGCAGGGGGAGGCGATGGCCAGCGCATCGGCGGGACCTGGGCGCGTGCCGGGACGCAGGGCGCGGGTAAAGAAGGCGTTGAAGCTTTGATAGTTGCGCGGCTCGGGCTCGGCGGCATCGGCCATCTCAGGTCGGTAGCCGCGCATGAAGGCGCCGATCAGCAAATTCTTGAACCAGCGTGTGCGGCTGCGGGTCAGCGCATACACCAGCCGGCACAGCAGGTGATGTGGCAGCAGGTACTGCAGCGCGACAAACACGCGGTTCAGAGCCGTCGCGCTGCGCCGATCTGGTGCAGGTCGGCAGTCAGTCGGGCGCTCGAGAACGGCGGGGAGAACACGGCGACCAGCCGGCCCTTGGTGTCCAGCAGGTAGAGCGTCGCGGAGTGATCCATGGTGTAGCCGCCGCCGGGCAGGTCCTCGCGCACGGCGATGGCATTGAGACTTTTGAGCAGCGGCGCGAGAGCGTCGCGATCGCCGCGCACGCCGACGAAATTCTTGTCGAAAGCGCCCAGGTAAGCCTGCAGCGAGGCATCGCTATCGCGCTCGGGGTCCACGCTTACGAACACCACCTGCGCGCCGGCCAGCGGCGCCTGGCGCAGCACCTGCTCGAGCGTCGCCAGTGTCGTCGGGCAGACATCGGGACAGTTGGTGAAGCCGAAGAACAGCAGCGTCGGGTGGCCGCGAAGATTGTTCAGATCGAACTCGCGCCCCGACATATCCTGCAGATGAAACTCGGACAACGGGCGCGCGCTCGGCAGCCAGGTGCCGCTGTCGAGCGAGACGCCGCCGCTGAGCATGCGGGCAAACAGGGCGCCCGTGGCGATGGCGACCACGCCGAGCGACAGCAGCAAGAGGACAGGGCGGCGATTCATGCGGCGATTATCTCATAGGGCGCAACCCCGCCCGGGCACCCGGCCCACTGCGCCCACTGCGCCCACTGCGCCCACTGCGCGCACGCTGGCGGCTGTGCTGGCCGCGGCGACGCGGCGGCTGCAGCGCGCGCGCCTGCATTTCGGCCACGGCACCGACAATGCACGCGATGAGGCCGCGGCACTGATCGCGCATGCGCTTCGCCTGTCGCGGGGAATCACCGCTGCGCGACTCGCGCGGCCGGTGTCGCCGGCTGCGGCGGCGAGGATCCGGGCTTTGCTGGAACGGCGCATCAGGGAGCGCATTCCGGCGGTTTATCTGACGCGGCGCTGCTGGTTCGCCGGACTGCCGATGTACGTCGATGAACGCGTGCTGATTCCCCGCTCGCCCATCGCCGAGCTGATCGAGCGGCGCTTCGAACCCTGGATCGACCCCGACCGTGTGCGGCGCATTCTGGACCTCGGCACCGGGTCGGGCTGCATCGCGATTGCCTGCGCGTACGCGTTTCCGCAGGCGCGGGTCGATGCGGCCGATATCGCGAGCGATGCGCTGGCGGTGGCCCGCCGCAATATCCGCGAACATCACCTGCAGCGGCGCGTGCGCGCGGTGCAATCGGATCATTTCACCGCTCTCGCGCACACCAGCTACGATATTATTGTCAGCAATCCGCCGTATGTGGGACGGCGGGAGCTGCGGGGACTGCCGTTGGAATACGGCCACGAACCGCGGCTGGCGCTGGCGGCGGGGGCGGATGGACTGGATTCGGTCAGAATTATTTTGCGCGAGTCGGCGGCGCATCTGAGACCCGGCGGAATCCTGATCGTCGAGGTCGGCAACACGGAGCGGGCACTGCGCCGCGCGTTTCCGAAGGCCCCCTTCATCTGGCTGAGCTTCGAACGCGGCGGCGGCGGTGTGTTCGCGCTGCAGCGCGAGCAGCTGCCTTCAGTGGAGTAGATCGGTTGTCGGGTAATACGCTGGGACGATTGTTCGCGGTCACCACCTTCGGCGAGAGCCATGGTGCCGCGCTCGGCTGCATCGTCGATGGCTGCCCGCCGGGCATGGAGCTGTCCGAGGCGGATCTGCAGCCCGATGTAGATCGGCGCCGCGCGGGCACCTCGCAGTTCACCAGTCAGCGCCGCGAGGCGGACGCGGTGCGGATTCTCTCGGGGGTATTCGAGGGGCGTACCACCGGCTCGCCGATCGGGATGCTGGTGGAGAACGGCGACGCGCGCTCGCGCGATTATGAGCGCATCAAGGACCGCTTTCGTCCCGGGCATGCCGATTACACCTATCAGCATAAATACGGCTTCCGCGACTATCGCGGCGGTGGCCGCTCCTCGGCACGCGAGACGGTCATGCGCGTGGCGGCGGGAGCCGTGGCGCGCAAGTACCTGGCCGAGCGCCTCGGCGTACGCATCTACGGCTACTTGAGCCAGATCGGTGCGCTGGTGCTCGAGCCGCGCGACCCGGCCGCGGCCTATGAGAATCCCTTTTTCTGTCCCGACCCGCAGCGTGTGCCCGAACTCGAACAGCTGCTGTGGGATACGCGCGGACAGGGCGACTCGATCGGCGCGCGGCTGACCGTCATTGCCGAGGGTGTGCCGCCGGGGCTCGGCGAGCCGGTATTCGACAAACTCGATGCCGATATCGCGCATGCGATGATGGGCATCAATGCGGTCAAGGCCGTGGAGATCGGTGATGGGGTGGCGGTGGCGGCGCAGCGCGGCAGCACGCACCGGGATGAACTTACGCCCACCGGGTTTCTGTCGAACCATGCCGGGGGCGTGCTGGGCGGGATATCCTCGGGCGCGCCGATCGTGGCGCATTTAAGCCTGAAACCCACCGCCAGCATCCAGGTACCCGGCCGCACGATCGATGTGGCGGGCAACCCGGTCGAGGTCATCACCACGGGCCGGCACGATCCCTGCGTGGGATTGCGCGCCACGCCGATCGCCGAGGCCATGCTCGCAATCGTGCTCATGGATCACTACCTGCGTCATCGGGCGCAGAACGCCGACGTACGATGTGAGACGCCGGACATCGCGCGCGGCGGTTGGGCGCGGGACAGTTGAGATGCGGGACGTTGGATATGAGGAGTAAATGCGGACGATGAGCAGGTCTTTCAGAGTGGCGGTGGTGGGGGCGACGGGTCTGGTGGGTGAGACCATGATCCGGGTGCTCGAGGAGCGCAAATTCCCGATCTCCGAGCTGCACCCGCTGGCCAGCAATCGGTCGCTGGGCCGCTCGGTGGAGTTCCGCGGCCGCTCGCAGCCGGTGGTGGAGCTGGCTGGGTTTGATTTCTCGCGTGCAGATATCGGCCTGTTTTCCGCCGGCAGTTCGGTGTCCGCAGAGTTCGCGCCCATCGCCGCGGCGGCCGGCTGCATCGTGATCGACAACACTGCGCAGTTTCGCTACGACGATGACATTCCGCTGGTGGTGCCGGAGGTCAACGCGCACGCCATTGCGCAGTTCCGGACGCGCAGCATCATCGCCAATCCGAATTGTTCCACCATCCAGATGCTGGTGGCGCTCAAGCCGATCCACGATGCGGTCCGGATCGAGCGCATCAATGTGGCGACCTATCAATCCGTTTCCGGCGCGGGCAAGGAAGCCGTTGAGGAACTTGCCACGCAGACACAGGCCTTACTCAGCGGACGGCCGATCGATCCGCCGCAGCACATCGCCAAGCAGATCGCCTTCAATTGTGTGCCGCAGATCGATCAGTTCCAGGACAACGGCTATACGAAGGAAGAGATGAAGATGTTCTGGGAGACCCAGAAGATCCTCGAGGACCCCGACATTCGCGTAAATGCCACGGCCGTGCGGGTGCCGGTGTTCTACGGGCACTCGGAAGCCGTCCATATTGAGACGCAGCGCAAGATTTCGGCCCCGGAAGCCCGGGCACTGCTGGAAAAGGCGCCCGGGGTGACGGTGCTGGATGAGCGCCGACCGGGGGGATATCCCACTGCGGTTACCGAAGCAGCGAACCACGACACGGTTTACGTGGGCCGTATTCGCGAAGATATGTCGCATGGGCACGGGCTCGATCTCTGGATCGTTTCGGACAACATCCGCAAGGGTGCTGCCACGAACAGCGTGCAAATTGCCGAGATTTTGGTGTCGGACTATTTATAAGTTATATTGCGCCCGAAATGCGCGCACGGTTTGAATGCGGCGCTAATTATTTATTTTCTAAGGGTAAATTAGCAGCCTGGTCCGCCTGGAGACACGATGTTGAAGCGTAATTGCTACCGGGTATTGCTGCTCGCCCTGCTGTTGCCGGGCGCCACGATGGCGCTGGGACTGGGCGACATCCATCTCAAGTCCAGCCTGAACGCTCCCCTGGATGCCGATATCGACATCGTGGGTGCCGGTGCCGACGAGCTGTCGGGTCTCAAGGCCAGCCTCGCCTCGCGAGATACCTTCAATCGCTACAAGCTCGAGTACCCGGCCTTCATGACCGGCGTCACGCTGGAGCCGCGCCAAACCCCCGACGGGCGCACCGTACTGCATATGCACTCGGCGGACTCGGTCAATGAGCCCATCGCGACGCTGCTGGTCGAGGTCAATTGGTCCCGCGGGCACCTGGTGCGCGAATACACCGTGCTGCTCGATCCGCCGGTGTTCTCGGGCGACACGGCGAGCACGGCCGCAGTGGCGGCCCCGAGCACGGGCGAATCAGCCCGCAGCGGCAATGTCGAACGGCACGCCGCGGGCGCCGCCGCGCCGGCCGCAGCGGCAGCAATGACAGCTCCGGCCGCCGCCAGCGGTTCACGCAGCGCGTCAGGCGGTGCCAGTGGCAGCGCCGGTGGCGCAGGCCCGGGCGGCAGCTACACCGTGCGCCGTGGCGACACTCTCTCTTCGATCACGACCCAGACGTATGGAGGCGGGGATCATGTGGCGCATCAGCGCCAGCTGGTGGCCGTTTATCGCGCCAATCAGTCCGCCTTCGACGGCAACATGAACCTGTTGCGATCGGGCAGCCGTCTGTCGCTGCCCGGCGATGCCGAGGTCATGGCCATCAGCCCGGGCGATGCCGCCGCTGAAGTGCACAAGCAGTATTCCGCCTGGAACGAAACTCATGGCGGCCCGAGCGGTGGTGCCGCCAGCGCGAATGCCAACGGCGCAGGCCAGCTGCGCCTGGTGCCGCCGACCGAGACCGCGCCGGCCCAGACGCCAGCCCCGGCACCTGCCGCGGCTGCCAGCGGAGCCGCAGGCGCCACTGCTGCTGCGGGCTCCGGTGCCGCCGCCGCAGCGATGCAGCAGCGCGTCACCCAGCTTGAAGCGCAGCTGGCCGAATCGCAGCGGCTGCTGCAGCTGAAGAATTCCGAATTGGCGCAATTGCAGGCGAAGGCGACCATGGCGAGCCCTGCGGCGCCGACGCCGGCTCCGGCCGCCGCGACCCCCCCGGCTCCCACTCCGGCGCCGGCTGTGGCAAAGCCGCCCGTTGCCGAGACCCCGCCGCCGGCCCCTGCCGCGGCGCCAACACCGACCCCGCCGTCGCCCGCCAAGCCCGCGGTGGTCGCGGCGCCGGCCGCAGCGCCCAGCACCTCTTTCATGGATCTGCTGATCCAGTACTGGTATCTGCCCGCGGTGCTGATCGCGGCACTGCTGGTGCTGCTGGTACTGCGCCTGGTGCGCTCGCGCCAGGAAGATGCTTTCGACCGCTCTCTCGGCCGTCTGTCGACCCCGGGCTTCGACTCCAAGCCCGCGGCCAGCGAGCCATCCCGTGCCGCCGACACGATGCCGGTACGCGCCCTCTCGCCGACGCGCGAGGAGCAGTCCTATCGCGTTGAAGAGTCGGGCGCGCACGAGCAGCCGACGGCTGTCCGCAGCGATACCTCGGCGAGCGGCCGGCATGTGGCGATCGACGACAGCGTCCCGACCGAGGCGCCGGTGGCGCTCGATCAGGGCGATCCGCTGGCCGAAGCCGACTTTCATATGGCCTATGGTCTGTACGACCAGGCCGCCGACCTGGTGCAGATTGCGATCTCGCGCGAGCCGGAACGTCGCGACCTGCGGCTCAAGCTGCTCGAGGTGTTCTTCGTCTGGGGCAACAAGGATCGCTTCCTCGCCACGGCGCGGGAACTTGCGGGCTCGCGCGACAAGGCGCTGCCCGGCGAGTGGGAAAAGATCGTCATCATGGGCCGCCAGATCGCGCCAGAAGATCCGCTGTTCGCCAGCGGTGCGGCGCTTGCGGGCGCTGCCAGCGGCGGCGTCGACCTGAATCTCGAGGGCGGCCAGAACCGCATCGACTTCGATCTGATGGGCGAGCCTACCGTCAGCGCCCCCGGTGTGCATGGCGGTGCCGGCGCCGGCGGGGTCGATCTGGATCTCGGCGCAGCGCTCGGCGAAACCGATTCGACCGGCGAATCGCGTCCGGTCAGCGAGTCGGGTGTGGACTTCGTGTTCGATGATGCCGAGCGCGGCAACGAGCAGACCGGCTCCACGCGGGAAATGCCTTCGCGCGGCGGCTCGGCAACGACCGTCACCGTGCAGGTCGGTCCGCCTGGCAGCGATGCGGATGCTCCCACCGTGGAGCAGCCGCAGCTGCCCCCAGGCGACCACCCGACGATCCGGCAGAAACTGGATGCGGCCACGCGCGGCGGCATGGTGACCTCGGATCAGACCGCTGAACTGGAGCTGCATGACCTCGGCCTCGATCTGGCCGGTATGGAACACATCGGCGACGAAACCGAGATCCCCAGCGCCGGGGATGCACCGACGATGCTCACCGAGCACATCAAGGATGAGACGGGCAAGCACGCCCCGGCTCCCGGTGAACCCACCGATTCGGGTACCTGGCTCTTTACCGACACGGATTTCGTGGACGTGCCCACCTCACCCGGCGCGGGCCGTGCGGACGCGCCCACCGAAGTGGTCACGCAGCTGGCGCAGCGGCCGGAATTCGAGCCGGTGCAGGATTCGGGTGCCACCACCAGGATGAGCACCCTCGAGTCCGCGGCACTGGATCTGGACCTCGGCAATCTGGACCGGACCACCATCGATCGCGGCGGCAACGGCGTTGATCTCGATGTGGGCGCGGCCCCCAGCAGCGGCAGCGAAGGCACGTTTGTGCAGACTCAGCGCATCATGGCTGAGGACATCCCGCTGCCCGACCTGGAGCCGGCCACGATGAGCGAGGTCGGCACCAAGCTCGACCTGGCCAGGGCCTACATGGACATGGGCGATCCGGAGGGTGCGCGCAGCATTCTCTCGGAAGTGCTCAGCGAAGGCTCGGTGTCGCAGAAACAGGAAGCGCGCCGGCTGATCGACACGCTGCCGGGCTGAGCACGGCCTGGCCGCAGCAGCCGCAGCAGGCACGCGCCATGCGCCGCCTCGCGGTCGGCGTCGAGTACGACGGCGGACCCTATAGCGGCTGGCAGGTGCAGGCCGCAGTTCCCAGCGTGCAGGCGCTGCTCGAAGCTGCCTTAAGCCGTATCGCCGATCATCCGGTGGAAACCACCTGTGCCGGGCGCACCGATGCCGGCGTGCACGCACGCGCGCAGGTGGCGCACTTCGACACCGAGGCGGTCCGTACCGGTCACGCCTGGCTGCTGGGCGCCAATCATTACCTGCCGTCCGACATCAGCCTGCGCTGGGTGCGGCCGGTGCCCGATCACTTCCACGCGCGCTACAGCGCCCGCTGGCGCAGCTATCGTTACCTGATCCTCAACCGCAGCGCGCGCTCGGCGCTGGCGGCAGGCCGCGCGCTGCTCGTACATGAGCCGCTCGAGGTGGCGCCCATGCAGCAGGCCGGCACCTACCTGCTCGGCGAGCATGATTTCAGCGCCTTTCGTTCCTCGGAGTGCCAGTCGCATTCAGCCGTGCGGGAGCTGCAGAGCGTGGCGGTCGAGCGCCAGGGCGAATGGGTCCATATCGGTGTGACCGCCAACGCCTTCCTGCACCACATGGTGCGCAATATCGTCGGATTGCTGCTGGCCATCGGCACGGGGCGCGCGACCCCGGAGCGCGCGCGGGAGCAGATCGAAAGCCGCCAGCGCAGCCGGGGGGAGGCGACGGCGCCGGCCCACGGGCTGTACCTGTGGGGGGTCGACTACCCCCCAGAGTTCGGGCTTCCAGCCGATTCGGCTATCATGGAGCCGCATGTCGTGGTTTGAGAAAATCGTCCCGTCGCGCATCAAGACCGAGCGGCGCTCGCGTTCGGTCCCGGAAGGCCTCTGGATCAAATGCCCGGCCTGCGATGCGGTGCTCTACCGCGCCGAGCTCGAGCGCAACCTCAATGTCTGCCCCAAGTGCAGCCATCACATGCGCATCGGCGCGCGCGAGCGGCTGAAGGCCTTCCTCGATCCGGAGCCCCTGACCGAGATCGGCGAGCGCATCCGTCCCGAAGACCCGCTCAAGTTCAAGGACAGCAAGCGCTACCGCGACCGCCTGGCGCAGGCGCAGAAGGTCACCCGCGAGAGCGACGCCCTGATCGCGCTGTCCGGGGCCCTGCACGGCGACCCCGTGGTTGCCTGTGCCTTCGAATTCCAGTTCCTCGGCGGCTCGATGGGTGCCGTGGTCGGTGAGCGCTTCGTGCGCTCGGTGGATCGCGCCCTCGACCAGGGCTGCGGCCTGGTGTGCTTCTCGGCGTCGGGAGGTGCGCGCATGCAGGAGTCGCTGTTCTCGCTGCTGCAGATGGCCAAGACCAGCGCGGCGCTGGGACGCCTGTCCCGCGCCGGCTTGCCCTTCGTCTCGGTGATGACCGACCCGACCACGGGCGGCGTCTCGGCGAGTCTTGCCATGCTCGGGGATCTGAACATCGCCGAACCCCGGGCGCTGATCGGTTTCGCCGGCCCGCGCGTGATCCAGCAGACCGTGCGCGAGACGCTGCCGGAGGGATTCCAGCGCAGCGAGTTCCTGCTCGAACACGGCGGACTCGACCTGATTCTCGACCGGCGTGAAATGCGAGACCGCATCGCGCAGCTGCTGCGCCTGCTGCAGAAGCGCCCGCCACTCCAGGCTGCTTGAGCGGCCGCTACCGTACGCTCTCTGAGGCGCTCAGCTTTCAGCAGAGCTCTCACGGTCCCACCATCGATCTGACGCTCGAGCGCGTGCGCGAGGTGGCCGCACGCCTGGGGCTGCTCGAAAAACGCTGTCCCGCCGTCATCGTCGGCGGCACCAACGGCAAGGGTTCCACCGCCAGCGATCTTGCCTCGATGCTCACCGCCTGCGGAGCGCGAGTGGGTCTATTCACCTCCCCGCACCTGATCCGCTACAACGAGCGCGTGCAGATCGACGGCGCCGAAGTCGGCGATGCGACGCTGCTGGGGGCCTTCGAGCGCATCGAGGCCGCGCGCGGCGCCACCACGCTGACCTTCTTCGAATACAACACGTTGGCGGCCCTGGATGCGTTTCGAGAGGCTTGCGTCACGGCCATGGTGCTGGAAGTCGGACTCGGCGGCCGGCTCGATGCCACCAACATCATCGATGCCGATGTGGCGGTGCTGTGCTCGGTGGGGCTCGATCATCGCGACTGGCTCGGCGACACGCTCGAGCTGATAGGTGCGGAGAAGGCCGGCATCTTTCGCGCCGGGCAGGCAGTGGTGCTCGGGAACCCAGGTATGCCCGCGAGCGTGTGGGAGCGCGCGGCGGCGCTCCACTGTCGCGTGCACGTGGCGCAGCGCGACTTCGAAGCCCGCATTCACGGACGCGGGGATCGACCCGAGCCCTGGGATTTCCGCTCCGCGCTCTGCAAGCTCGACGATCTGCCGCCCCCGGCGCTCGCCGGCACGATTCAATACCAGAATGCCGCCGCGGCGCTGATGGCGCTGAATCTGCTGGGCGTTCCCGGTGCGTGCGAGCGCGATCGAATCGCACGGGGACTGCAGAGCGTGAGCCTGCCCGGACGTTTCCAGCGGATTCCGGGCGAGGTCGAGTGGGTGCTCGATGTGGCGCACAACGAGCCGGCCGCGGCAGTGCTGGCCGCGGAACTGCGCTCGCAGCCGGTCCGCGGCCGCACGATTGCGGTGGCGGGCATGCTGGCCGATAAAGACGCCGCGGCCGTGGCGCGCGAACTCGATGGTGTCATCGATCACTGGCTGCTGGTCGATTTAAGCGATGAGCCGCGCGGGCTGACGGCCGCAGCGCTTCAGGCGCGATTGCCGCCATTGCGCGGCGTGCTCGAGCTGATGGCCAATGTTGCGGCCGCCTGCGCGCGCGCGCGCGAACTGGCGCGGCCGCGTGATCGCATCGTGGTGCTCGGATCGTTTCACGTAGTCGGTCCGGCACTCGCGTGGCTTGGGCTATACTGAAATTGACCTATGGAAACGCGGCTCAAAGAGCGACTGACGGGCGCGGCGATACTGGTGGCGCTGATCGTGCTCGTGGTGCCCGAGCTGTTCCACGGACAGCGTCCGGACGTGGCTGCAAACACCAGCAGCAGCGGCGAGGGACCGCCGGTGCGGTCCTATACCATCGATCTCAGCAACGGCCCGGCGCGTACGGCGCCGCTGCAATCCACCGACAACGGTGCTGCCGCCGCCACGGCGCCCGCAACGGCGCCTGCGCCTGCTGCGACGCCCGCCGCTGGGCCCGTAACGACGCCGCCGGCAAGCACTGCTTCGACGGCGCCCGCGGCACCTGCGTCTAAACCCAAGTCCCCCGCGGCGGCCAAGACCGCCAGCGCCGCCGCCTGGAGCGTGCAGCTGGGCCTGTTCGCCTCGCGCGATAATGCCGAGCGGCTCGCGCACTCGGCGCAGGGCAAGGGGTTTCCGGTCAGCGTTTCGGAGGCCGATGGCAAGGGCCTGTATCACGTGGTGGCGAACGGACTGGCGGATCGTGCTGCGGCCCAGACACTTCAGGGGCGCTTGCAGGGCCAGGGCTTCCAGGCCGCGCTGGTAGCGCCGCAGTCCGGCAACCTCAAATCCGCACGCTAGGCGCCGCCCGCGCCTGCAACTGTGACTTCCGCACCCGGATTAAACCCCGGGCGACGCTAGAATTCGCCGATGAATTGGCTCGACTATCTGCTGATCGTGCTGGTGGCATGCTCCTTCGTGGCCGGCCTGATGCGCGGCCTGCTGCGCGAGGTGATCGCACTTGTGACGTGGATCACAGCGGTCTGGGTGGCCTGGCATTACTCGGGCCTGGTGGAGTCGCATCTGGGCGGCGCACTGGACAATGAAAGCGTCCGGACCTGGGCGGCCCGCTCACTGATCTTCATCGTGGTCGTGCTGGTAGGCGGTGTCATCGGCTTGCTCGTGGGCCACCTGGTGCGGCTGTCGATTTTCAGCGGTACCGATCGCGCGGTGGGCGGCCTGTTCGGGCTGCTGCGCGGCTTCGTCATGGCCGGCCTGTTTGTCATGTTGTGTCACGCCGTACGACTCGAGGCCGAGCCCTGGTGGCATCGCTCGTTACTGGTGCCCTACGCCGAGCACGCGGCGAATGTGCTGCGGGCAATGGTCGGCGAGCGTAAAATGCCTGGCGAGATCTCCGTTACGGCGACGCGCTGAGGCGCGAAGGATGCGGACACAACCATGTGCGGTATCGTCGGGGTGGTTGGCACCAGCCCCGTCAATCAGCGTCTCTACGATGCGCTGACCGTCTTACAGCATCGCGGCCAGGACGCGGCGGGCATCATGACGGCCTTCGAGGGCCGCCTGTGCTCGCGCAAAGGCGCAGGGCTGGTGCGCGATGTCTTCGAGCAGCAGCACATGCTCGAGCTGGCGGGCAACGCCGGCATTGGCCACGTGCGCTACCCGACCGCCGGCTGCGACGCCGCCTCCGAGGCGCAACCCTTCTACGTCAACGCGCCCTACGGTATCTGCCTGGCGCATAACGGCAACCTGACCAACGCCTCCGAGCTGGCCGAGGTGCTGATCCGCGAGGATCGCCGCCACCTCAACACCGAGTCGGACTCCGAGGTGCTGCTCAACGTCTTTGCCTCCGAACTGCAGCGCGTGGGCACCCCGCGCGTGACCCCGGCGGACATCTTTGCGGCGGTCAGTGCGGTCTATCGACGCTGCCGCGGCGGTTACGCCGTGGTGGCCATGGTGATCGGCCACGGTATCCTGGGCTTCCGCGATCCGAACGGCATCCGCCCGCTGGTGCTGGGCCAGCGCCGCACGCCGCGCGGCACCGAGTACATGCTGGCCTCCGAGAACGTGGCGCTGGACATGCTGTCCTTCGAGCTGGTGCGCGATGTCGCGCCTGGCGAGGCGGTGTTCATCGACGAGCACGGCCGGCTGCATTCGCAGCAATGCGTGGCCACGGTTCGCCATACGCCCTGCATTTTCGAATACGTCTATTTCGCGCGGCCCGACTCCATCATCGACAACATTTCGGTCTATCGCGCGCGCATGCGCATGGGCGAGAGACTGGCCGCCAAGATGATGCGCGAGCGGCCGAATCACGACATCGACGTCATCATCCCGATTCCCGATACCAGCCGCACCTGCGCGCTGCAGATGGCGCAGATCCTCGGCATCAAGTACCGCGAGGGCTTTACCAAGAACCGTTACATCGGACGCACCTTCATCATGCCCGGGCAGGAGCAGCGCGAGCGCCAGGTCCGCCGCAAGCTCAATGCCATCGAACTGGAGTTCCGCGGCAAGAACGTGCTGCTGGTGGACGATTCGATCGTGCGCGGCACCACCTCGGCGCAGATCATCGAGCTGGCACGTGAAGCCGGCGCCAAGAAGGTTTATTTCGCATCGGCATCGCCGCCGGTGCGGTTTCCGAACGTCTACGGTATCGACATGCCGGCCACCAGCGAACTCGTCGCCGCCGGACGCAGCATCGAGGAGGTCGGTCACGTGATCGGTGCCGACTGGCTGATCTACCAGGATCTCGATGACCTGGTGACCGCCTGCCGCCACGACAACGCCACGATCGAGGAATTCGACACTTCCTGCTTTTCGGGCGAATACGTCACCGGCGATGTGACCTACGAGTACCTCGATCGGCTGCAACGGGCGCGATCCGACGAAGCCAAGGTCCGGCGTCGAATGACACGCGGACTCAAAGCGGTCGGCGAGCCCTGACCCTTGCGGCTGCTGCTGGTCGAGGAAGATCCCAAGGTACGCTCGCTCTTGCGGCATCATTTGAGCTGCCGCTGGCCGGAAGTGCGGATCAGCGCGCACCCGCCGCTGCAGCGCGGCCCGCTGCCGCCCGAGTTCCTGGCCCAGGGCTATGACGCGGTGCTGCTGTCGCCGCCCTCCGAGGAAGACGATGGCATCGCGGCGCTGCACGAGCTGTGCACGCGCCCGGGCTTTGCGCCGGTGATCTTCGTGATGCCGCGCGATGTGCCGGCGCTGCGCGAGCGCGCCATGGATGCGGGTGCCTACGGCGTGGTGGTCAGGAGCCGCATCGATCACGACGGACTGCTCAAGATGCTCGAAGCCGCCGGGCGCGATCATCGCCGGGCGCTGGCCGACTGGCGCATCTCACCCGAAGCCATCGAGTCGCGCCGTTTCGGCGAGGCACGCATTCCCGAATATCGCCGCGCGCGGCTGCTGGCGCGCGGCTCGGTGTCGCAGCTGTACGTGGCCGAGAGCGAGAAGGCCGGGACGCTGGTGGTGCTGAAGGTCACCCCGTCGCGCCGCGACGAATCCGGCATCGACCAGGTGTTCGCGCGTTTCCTGCAGGAGTACGAGATCGCGCAGCGAGTGCGCCATCCGAACATCGTGCGACTCTACGAGCTCGGGGTCGCCGACGATCATGCCTATCTTGCGATGGAGTACTTCCAGCGCGGAGATCTGCGCCGGCGCATGAAGAGCGGCATGTCGCCGTCGGAGTCACTCGGATTCGCCTCGCAGATTGCGCGCGCGCTGAGCGCGCTGCACGGCGCCGGCATCCTGCACCGCGATCTCAAGCCCGGTAATGTCATGCTGCGCATGGACGGGCAGGCGGCCTTGATCGACTTTGGCCTCGCCAAGCACGAGGCGCTCGACTACGACATCACCGACACCGGCATGATCTTCGGCACGCCGCATTACATGAGCCCCGAGCAGGGCCATGGACAGGACCTGGATCCGCGCAGCGATCTCTACAGCCTCGGCGTCATGCTGTTCGAGATGCTGACCGGCCGCAAACCGTATACGGCCGATAACCCGATGGCCATCATCTACATGCACCGCAACGCGCCGACGCCGAACCTGCCTGAAGCGCTCTCCGATCTGCAACCGCTGCTGGACCGGCTGCTCGGCAAGGAGGCGCGCGACCGTTTCAAGAATGCGGCCGAATGCATGCGAGCCATCGATGCGGCGCGTGCGGCCTGGCTCACCAAGGGAGCCCTGGCATGAGCCTGACGTGAGCGAGGCACTGCGCGTGCTCGCGGCGCCGACTCCCCCCGAGTGGGTCGATGCCGCCTGCGCCCACTGGCGCACGCTGCTCATCGATCACGCCAACTGCGAAAAGAAAGCCGCCTCGAGCGCGCTGGCGCTGATCTTTGCCTACCCCGAGGACGCCGAACTCGTGACGGCGCTATCGCGTCTGGCGCGCGAAGAACTGCGGCATCTCGAACAGGTGGCGCAGCTGATGCGGCGGCTGGAAGTGCCGTTCGAACGCCAGCGTCCCGGACGCTATGCGGCCGGACTGCGCGCGGTGCTGCGCTCGCATGAGCCGCTGCGCAAGCTCGATCTGCTGCTATCGAGCGCGCTGATCGAAGCGCGCTCCTGCGAGCGCTTCGAACTGCTGGCGCCGCGCCTGGCCGCTCCGCTCGGAACCTTCTACCAGGCGCTGCAGCGCTCGGAGGCGCGGCACTTCGAACTTTATCTCCGCCTGGCACGTCGCGCGAGCAACGATACCGCGCTGTGCGAGCAACGGCTGCGTCAACTGGCGGCCGTGGAAGCTGAGCTGATCACGGCGCCCGATGATGTGCTGCGCTTTCACTCGGGTCCCGCGGCAGCGCTTCCAGCCTGAAGCCCTGCTCATCCCAAGAGAGGCAGCTGCCGTGCTCGTGCCAGGCGCCCAGCACGATGCGGCGTGCGCTCGCGCCGTCCAGATCGAAGTCATGCACCGCCGGGCGATGCGTGTGGCCGTGGATCAGCACGCGCGTCCCGCAGGCGCGCATGGCGGCGGCGACCGCACCCTGATCCACATCCATGATGTAGGCGGCCGTATTGCCGGTGTGACGGCGGCTGCCGTCGCGAGCCTGCTGCGCCAGCAGCCGCCGCACGCGCAGCGGCAGCGCGAGGAAACGGCGCTGCCAGCCGGCATCGCGGACCAGGCTGCGCAGGTTCTGATAGGAACGATCCGCGGTGCAGAGCGCATCGCCATGCGTGAGCAGCACACGCTCGCCGTAGGATTCAACGATGACCGGATCGGCGAGCAGCCGAGTGCCGCTCCGTTCCTCGAAACCCCGCTGCAGCAGGAAATCCCGATTGCCGTGCATGACGTAGCAGGGCACACCCGCTGCCGCGAGCCTTCGCAGTGCCTCGCAGACGCTGCGACTGCAGGCATCCTGCTCGTCATCCCCGATCCAGGACTCGAACAGATCGCCCAGGATATAGAGCGCTTCGGCGCCGGCGGCACGCTGTTCGAGGAAGCCGATGAACTGCGTGGCGGCCGCGGGCTCGAGCGCATCCAGGTGCAGATCGGAGACGAACAGGGTGGTCATTTTGAGCTACATTGTACGGATGTCTGCCAGTTTCGTCGTGACACGCTTTGCGCCGAGCCCCTCCGGAGAACTGCACCTGGGCAACGCGCGCACGGCATTGTTCAACTATCTGCTGGCGCTGAGCGCCGGCGGACGTTTCCTGCTGCGCATCGAGGACACCGATGCCGAGCGCTCGCAGGAGCGCTATGTCGAGGCGCTGCGCACTGACCTTGCGTGGCTGGGCTTGAGCTGGGATGGCGAACCGGTACGGCAGTCGGAGCGCGCGCCCATCTACGCGCGTTACTTCGAGCAGCTGGAGCGGGCGCAACTCGTGTACCCGTGCTTCTGCACGCCGCTGGAACTGGATCTGTCGCGTCGCAGCCAACTGAGCTCGGGGCGAGCGCCGCGCTACGCCGGCACCTGCCGGGAGCTTAATGCAGCGCAGATCGCGTTCAAGCGCGCCGAGGGCCGCAGCGCAAGCCTGCGTTTCAGGGTACCGCTCGGGCAGCGGCTCGAATACGAGGACCTGGTGCACGGTGCGCAGAGTTTTCTCACCGACGATATCGGCGATTTCATCGTGCGGCGCGAAGATGGCACCGCGGCGTTCTTCTTCAGCAACGCCGTGGATGATGCGCTGATGCAGGTCAGCCACGTGCTGCGCGGCGAGGATCATTTGAGCAATACCCCGCGCCAGCGGCTGCTGCTCGAGGCGCTGGGCTTGCCGGTACCGCGCCATGGTCACGTGTCGCTGCTGATCGGCGCCGACGGCTCCCCGCTCTCCAAGCGGCACGGCGCCACCAGCGTACGAGCGCTGCGCGAGGCGGGCTACTCGGCCGCCGCGGTGTGCAACCAGTTATTCCGTCTCGGACACAGCAGCGCGCGCAACGATTTCCTGGATCTGGAACAGATGGCGCAGAATTTCGAACTCAAGCATCTGCAGCGCGCCCCCGCGCAGTTCGATGACGCGCACCTGATCCACTGGCAGCGCGAGTGGGTGCATGCGCTCTCGCCCGAGGAGGCGCGCGCATGGCTGGCGCCGGTGCTGCCCACGGGACTCGATGAGACGCGCGCCCGCGCCTTCATCCGCGCGGTACTTCCCAACGTGGTGCTGCCCGAGGATGCACGCCTGTGGCAACAGATCATTTTCGGCGAGGCGCTGGCGTTCGACGAGCCGGCGCTGCGCGCGGTGCAGGAGGCGGGGCCGGAGTTCTTCTCGGCTGCCGCCGGCGCCGTGCACGAGCCGGCCGACCTCGGTGCATTGCGCGGCGCCACCGGCCGCAAGGGCGCGGCATTCTTCATGCCGCTGCGCGCGGCCCTGACCGGGCGGCTGCACGGCCCGGAACTGGCGCCCCTGCTGGCCGCGATGCCGACCGAGCGGGTGCGCGCGCGGCTGCTGCAGTTTGCGCAACCAACACCATGATCACGATCCACAATTCCCTGACCGGCCGCGAAGAAGCGTTCCGGCCGATCAATCCCCATAGCGTCGGGCTCTATGTCTGCGGCGTCACCGTCTATGACTTCTGCCATGTCGGCCATGCCCGCTGCTACGTGGCCTTCGATATCATCCAGCGCTGGCTGCGCCACCGCGGCTACCCGCTCAACTACGTGCGCAATATCACCGATATCGATGACAAGATCATCGAGCGCGCGGCGCAGAACAACGAGCCGGTGGAAGCGCTGACCGCGCGATTCATCCGGGCCATGCATGAGGACTTCGCCGCACTCGCGATCGAGCCGCCGGACCACGAGCCGCGCGCCACCGAGTATGTGCCGCAGATAGTGGCGCTGATCGAGCGGCTGATCGAACGCGGCTTCGCCTATGTCAGTGGCAGCGGCGATGTGCTGTACGCGGTGGCAAAATTCTCGGAATATGGACGGCTCTCGGGCAAGCGCCTGGCGGACCTGCGGGCCGGCGCGCGCGTCGAGATCGATTCCGCCAAGCGCGATCCGCTGGACTTCGTGCTCTGGAAGCGCGCCAAGCCCGATGAACCCAGCTGGCCCTCGCCGTGGGGTCCGGGGCGTCCGGGCTGGCACATCGAGTGCTCGGCCATGAGCACGGCGCTGCTCGGCCGGCACTTCGACCTGCACGGCGGCGGCATGGACCTGAAATTCCCGCACCATGAGAACGAGATTGCGCAGTCCTGCGCGGCGCACGGGGGCGGCTTCGTCAATGTCTGGATCCACAATGGCTTCGTCAACGTCGACAATCAGAAGATGTCGAAGTCGCTGGGCAACTTCTTCACCATCCGCGATGTGCTGCCGCGGCTGCGCCATCCGGAAGTGCTGCGCGCCTTTCTGCTGGGCAGCCACTATCGCGGCCCGATCCAGTACAGCCCGGTGCAGCTCGAGCAAGCCGATGCCGCGTTGACGCGGCTGTACACGGCGTTGCGCGGCATGGAGTCGGGTGCGGCGGCAAGTGACAGCGCGCAGGCCTCCGACAGCGTGCACACGCAACGCTTCGGCGCGGCGCTGGACAATGATTTCAACACACCCGAGGCGCTGGCGGTGCTGCAGGGACTGGCGCGCGAACTCAATACGGCGCGCGCACAGGGCGATGAGGCGCGGGCTCGCGCGCTGGCAGCGGAGCTGCGGCGCTTGGCTGCGCTGCTGGGGCTCCTGAGCCTGCCGCCGGAAGAATGGTTCAGGCGCAGCGCCTCGCTGCCGCTGTCGGGTGATGAGCCGCGCGCGGCGGCTGATGTGCTCGATGAGCCCGCCATCGAAGCGCTGATCGCGGCGCGGCTGGCCGCGCGCAAGGCGCGCGACTTCGCCGCGGCCGATGGGATTCGCGACCAGCTGGCGCGTGCCGGCGTGGTGCTCGAGGATCAACCCGGCGGACGCACGCTCTGGAAGCGCGAGTAAGGCTGGTCCGCAAGCTCGCGGTAGGCCGCCAGGGTCTCCCGCGCCACCGTCTCGATGTGATAGGCGGACAGGTCGTGTTCGGTGCGCGGGGTGCGCGCCTCGTAATGATGGCGCAGACGCGCCGCGAGCGCGGCGACATCGCCCACCGGGAACAGGTCGCCGCCGTGGTGAGCCAGCAGTTCGGACGGTCCGTCGGTGGCCGAGGCCAGCACCGGCGCACCCGCATCGAGCGCCTCCAGCACCACGCGCCCGAGCGGCTCGCGGCGCGAGGGACAGACGAACAGATCGAAGGCCTGGTAGTAATCCTTCACGTCCGCGCGATAACCGGCGAGCTGCACGCGCTCGCCGGCCGCGCGTGCCTGGCGCGCAAGACGTGCGCGTTCACGGCCATCGCCCAGGATCACCAGTCGCGCCGCAGGCAGCGCCGCGAGCGCGAAGGCCTCGATCAGCAGATCGAAGCCCTTGCTGCGCGCGAGGCGGCCGACGCCGCCGATCAGGTAGTCGCCGGGGCCGGCACCCAGTTCCGCGCGCCGCGCGGCGACCTCGGACGCACTGAGGCGCCGTGCCGGAATCATGGATTCGTTGATGTCGAAGATGCGGCCCCGATAGCCCGGAGGGATGTCGCGCCGCTGCCAGTCGGCGATGCAGATCAGCCCCTCCATGGCCGCGAAGTGCGGGCCGTTCACGGTCAGGTGCAGGGTTGCGATCGCCGGGGCGCGAGGGCGGATGTGCGCCAGCAGCCGGGTGGCGCGGCGCAGGTGCGCATGCACGATCTGCGGCTCGAACGAGGCCAGCGCGCCGCTGACGGCGCGGCGCTGCCACCAGGTCCCGATCTCGATGACCTGGACGCCCGGGTCCAGATGATCGCGGATGCTGGCGCCACCCGCGCCGCGATGGCCGCTGCGCAGGATGGCCAGTACCGTGTGATCGCGCGCGTGCGCGTTGCACATCTCGGCGGTTGCCCGCTCGGTGCCCGCAAAGCCGCGCGAGAGCAGCAGATGAGCGATGCGCATGCAACTATGATAGCGGCATGGTCAGCGACATGGCGGGGCGCATGAAGGTTCGGCTCATCGGCAAGGCCAATGGTGTCGGCCTGTCGCGAGATTTCGAGCTGCTGGCCGAGGCGCTGCGGGGCGGCGGCTGCGAGGTCACGATCTACGGCTGCGAGCGGCGCGATCGCAAACGCCGGCGCGGCTTTTTCACGCGGCTGGCCGCGCGCGCGCGCGGTCTGCGCGGCGGGGACGTCAGCGCGCCCTACGATGTCAACCTGATGCTCGAGCATGTCTGGCCGCAGTTCCTGCACCAGGCCACCCGCAACGTGCTGGTTCCCAACCCCGAGTGGTTCGATCGCCGCGATGTGGCCTTCCTGGGCGCGGCGCAGCGCGTCTGGGCCAAGACCGCGCTGGCCGAGCGATTGTTCACGGCACGCGGCTGCCGAACCGTACGCATCGGCTTCGATAGCAGCGATCGGCTCGACCCTGCGGTGACCCGCGAAAATAAATTCCTGCACCTGGCCGGCCGCAGCCCCCTCAAAGGCACCGCGCGGCTGCATGCGCTCTGGCAGCGGCATCCGGAGTGGCCGCTGCTGACCATCGTGCAGGATGCCGACGCGGTGGCAAACCCGACCGGTGCCGGTGATGCCCCCGGCGCAGCGAAGCCCGCCAACATTCACATCGAGAGCCGCTTTTTGAGCGATGCGGCGCTGCGCACGTTGCAGAATTCGCATCGCTTTCATGTGTGCACCTCCGAGGCCGAGGGCTGGGGTCACTACATCGCCGAGGCCATGAGTGTCGGCGCCGTGACCCTGGCCTGCGATGCGCCGCCGATGAACGAACTGATCGACCCCAGGCGCGGGGTGCTGCTGGCCGTCCATGGCGGGGAGCGCCACAACCTCACCACTTTAAGCCTGTTCGACGAGGCGGCGCTGGAAGCGGCGGTCACGCGCGTGCTGGCCATGAGCCCCGCTGCCTGTGAGACCATCGGCGCGGCGGCGCGCGCCTGGTTCATCAGCAACAAACAGGGCTTCTTCGGCCGCGTGCAGCATGCGCTCGAGGAGTTGCAAACGTGACCGGGACCACGCTGCCGGTGAGCCTGCTGGTGCTCACGTACAACGAGGCGGCCAACATCGCGCGCTGCCTGGACAGCGTGCCGTTTGCCGCCGAGAAACTCGTGATCGACTGCGGCAGCACCGATGCGACCGCAACGATCGCCGCCGCGCACGGTGCGCGTGTGGTACAGCAGCCCTGGCTGGGATTTGGGCTGCAGCGCCGCGCGGCGACCGCGCTGGCCAAGCATCCGTGGATCCTGTTCCTCGATGCCGATGAATGGCTGTCCCCGGAACTGGCACGGGAGCTTGAGGCCAGGCTGCCGGCGCTGCTGGCCTCGGCCCAGGCGGGCGCGTTCCTGCGCCGCTCGGCCTGGTTCATGGGCGCGCCCATGCGCTGGTACCGGCCACTGGCGCGCGAGCGCATCGAACGGCTGTATCACCGTGAGCGCGCACAATGGAGCGAGGCGCCCGTGCACGAGGCACTGCGATTCAACGGTCCGGCGGCGGAGATGCTTGCGCCGCTGCTGCATGCGTACACCCCAAGCCTCACCCAGCGCGGCCTCAAGGATCTTTATTACGCCGAGCTGCGGGCGCGCGAGCGACACGCAAAAGGGCGCACCGACAGCCTGTGGCTGGTGCCGTTGCTGTTCGTCGCGACCTTTCTCAAGGATTACCTGCTGCGGCTGGCGGTGCTGGATGGGGCCCGCGGCTACGTGGCCGCGCACCTGGCGGCCAGTTACTCGGTGTACAAGCGGCTGCGCGGCTACGAGATGCACGTGCACCCCGAGTCGATCGAGCTGGCGCGCGCGGCGCTGATCCGCCATGGACTCGAGCGCGATGGTGAGTGAACTGGGCGGGCAGCGCCTCATCTATACTCGCAACACCATGCACCAGCCGATCGTGACGCAGCGCGCGCGACGATGGCCGTCGTCCGCTTTAGCTGCGGCAGCGGCCTTGAGTCTGTCGCTCGGGATGGCCACCGGCGCCCGCGCCAGCGGTGCCAGTCCCTACCTGCCCCTGAACCTGTCACCGGAAATCGAACGCCAGGTGGAGCGGGTACTGGTGTTGGGCGGTCATCCGGTCATGACGCGGCCGGTTCCGATCGCCGCGGTGCTGGATGCGCTGCCCAAGGCGTGTCGGCGCGATGCGGCGCTGTGCCGGCGCGTCAGGAATTACATGAATCGCTATTTTGGCACCCACGGTGTCACCGAGGCCAGCGTCGACGTTGCGGCCGCCTCGCATTCGACCACCACCATGCCCGATGAACGCGGCGAGCGGCTGGACTCGCCCATCGACGGCTCCGTCGTGGCGTTTTATCGACCGTACGATCACCTGCTGCTGACCGCGGGCGCGGTGGCCTATGCGGGCACAGACGGCCGTATCAGCCCGGAGGGGACGCTCCTGAGCGCGGGCGATGAATACCTGCAGATCGATGCCGGCTATCGCAGCCAATGGCTCTCGCCGCTGACCGACAGCAGCACGCTGATCAGCACCGAGGCGCCGACGATGCCCTCGCTGACAATATCGAATCAGCTGCCGATCGGGCCGCTGGGGCTGCAGTACCAGTTCTTCTTTGCGCGCATGAGCCACTCGGACCACATCATCTACAAGGGCGTCGAAAACGAGGGCTACCCGAAGCTGGTTGGCGCGCACGTCGGCATCGAGCCGGTGGCCGGCTGGGATTTCGCGGGCAATGCGGTCTGGCAGTTCGGCGGCGGCGGACGCCCCGGCTCGTTCTCGGATTTTTTCCGCAATCTGTTCCAGTCCACCAATTTCGGCGGCAGCAACAGCCCTAATCTCGACAGCCGCTTCAGCAACCGGGCCGTGTCGCTGACCAGCGCGTACACGTTTCCGACGCGCACGCCGATCGAGGCCTATCTCGAGTATGCCGGCCGCGATACCTTCCACGGCGAGGCTTATCGCTTCCGGGAAACCGATCTGTCCGCGGGCGTGCACATGCCGGAACTCTTCGATCGCTTCGATCTGACGGTCGAGGTGACCGAGTGGCAGAACGCCTGGTACACCGACTATGTCTGGCTCGACGGCATGACGAACAACGGCTACGTCACTGGAAACTGGGGCGCGGACTGGCGCGTACCGGGAGACGATGTCGGCGCAGAGAGCGAAATGATTTCGCTGGGATGGCCGCTGCGTTCGGGCGATGAGGTCTACACGCGGCTGCGCATGCTGCAGAACCAGCACTACGCCGCCACGATTGGCGGTGGTCCGACCGCTCCCGGCGTCATCATCCCTTACGAGCACGCCTACATGCTGACGCTCGAATACTCGCAGCCGCGCGATGGTTACACACGCGGACTACAGCTTGATGCCGGGCGCGATGCCTTGGGGGGCAACTTCGCGCGCCTGGCAGGCTTCGTGCGCTTCGATGGCGGCAATCCCGATGCGGGCCGCGCCGCGCCGGATGAGGATGATGAGGATGAGGATGAGGATGCGGCTGCTGCCGCCGCCGCCGGCAAGTACGAGCGCTTCGTCGACCTGGGCGTCAGCGGCGGCCGGCTGGGACTGGACCTGGGCGGTTTCACGGCCGCCGATGAGGCCCTGCCCACACAGTATAAGAGTGAAATCTCTCCCCACCTGGGGGTCGGGTTGCGGCGGGCGGTGACCACCAACGCAGATCTCGGCGTGCGGGCCGAGTTCGACGATTTCCACGGGGCCATGATCGCGCTGCGGGCGCTGGATTATCGCTACCGGCTGGATAATCACCTGGCCGTGGGCGGATTTTTTGGGTTTGCGCGTTATTCGGCGCCGACGCCGGCGCAGGGCTACTACGCCGGAGCGGGCCTCACCTGGCGCGACCTGCTGCCGAAGTGGGATTTGTCGCTGGATGCGCGCTATTTCGATCATGTGCAGCGCAACAAAGTGCTGGCGGCCGATCCCCAGAACGGGGACACCGTGGAGTGGTATACGATGCAGGCGGCGAGCCTTTACCTGAGCCGGAGGTTCTAGTGGCTGGCGCCGGGGCGGCCGGTTCCGTATTATTCGCGCCCCACGGTGCAGTGCACAGCGGGGCCTCGGAAGGTTTGAGAGCGGGGCATGGCGCAGTCTGGTAGCGCATCTGCTTTGGGAGCAGAGGGTCGCAGGTTCAAATCCTGCTGCCCCGACCAGCTCGAACAGCCGTGCGCCCGTAGCTCAGCTGGATAGAGCACCGGCCTTCTAAGCCGGTGGTCGCAGGTTCGAGTCCTGCCGGGCGCGCCAACGATCGACGGTGGACGTAGCTCAGCTGGTAGAGTCCCGGATTGTGATTCCGGTTGTCGCGGGTTCGAGTCCCGTCGTCCACCCCAACCTATTCTTGGCCGTCGGTTCTACATTGCTCCTCGACCAGGGGGGAGAGATTGTCTTGCATGCGCTGCAACAGTGCCAGCAGCCGCGCCGTTTCCTCATCGCTCATGCCCGCGGTCGCATCCAGCCGCGTTTGCTCTGAGATTTCCCCAATTCGCGTCAATACCGGCTTGGCATCCGCCGTCAGATAGATTCGATAGGCGCGCCGGTCGCTTGGATGAGGCCGGCGCTCGATCCAATGCTCCTGCTCCATGCGGTCGAGCACGCGCACGAGCGTCATGGGATCGGTCTCGGTGCATTCGGCCAGGCGCGCTTGACTGAGTCCCTCGCTTCGCGCGAGTTGAGCCAGCACTCGACATTGCGACAACGTCAGCCCAAGACCGCGGGCATGGCGCTCAAAAATCCGGGAGTACAGACGCAGTGTCGCTTTGAGAGCGAAGCCCAGACTACCGGGATTGCTCTCGCGGGTGGGCGTACGAGCTTTAGCCGCCATTCCATATCGTAACAGAGAGTCTCACATGTTACGATATTACGCGTTATATTCAATTTAACCGGTCGCTGGGGCAGTCGCTCGATCGAGAGGAGCGAAGAGTGAGCGCAATGCACAGACTCAGGCCGACGGTCATCGCGATGGTCGGCTGTCTAACGACATGTTTGTCAGCCGGCTGTGGGAACAGTGCTGCAAAAACGCAACGTCCCCCCGAAGTCCAGGTAGCGGCGGTGGCGAAGCAGGATGTAACCATCTACAGCGAGTGGGTCGGCACGCTCGATGGTTTCGTCAATGCGCAGATTCAGCCGCAGGTGACGGGCTATCTGATTAAGCAGGACTACAGCGAGGGCTCTACCGTCGCAAAGGATCAGCTGCTCTTCGAGATCGACCCGCGTCCCTTCCAGGCCGCCCTCGACCAGGCGAGGGCACAGCTTTCGCAGGCAGAGGCGCAGCTCGGCAACGCCAATATCAACGTCAAACGCGACCAGCCCGAAGCAGAGGCGGGCGCCATTTCACAGAGTCAGCTTGACAGCGATACCCAGTCGCAGCTCGCGGCCAAAGCCTCCGTCGAGGCCGCTCGTGCCGCCGTGGAACAGGCCGCGCTCAATTTAAGCTTCACGAAAGTGCGCGCGCTGATCGGCGGTATCGCCGGCATCGCGCAGGTGCAGGTCGGAAATCTGGTGGGGCCGGCGACCGCGCTGACTGCAGTCTCGCAAGTAAATCCCATCAAGGTCTACTTTCCGATCACCGCGAACGACTACATGAGGCTGGCCAGCAAGGTGAACACCGGCACGGTGGATCTGCTGGCCGCCAAGGCGGAGGTCCCCCTGCAACTGGTGCTGTCGGATGGCACGAACTATCCGCTTCCAGGTCACGTCCTGTTTGCGGATCGCCAGGTGGATCAGCAGACGGGCACGATCCGCGTTGCCGGCGTATTTCCCAATCCCAACAGCCTGCTTCGGCCCGGACAGTACGGTCGTGTGCGGGCGATCACCGAGAACCGGCCGGAGGCGCTGCTCATTCCTCAGCGCGCCGTCACCGAGCTGCAAGGACTCTATCAGGTCGCTGTCGTAGGCCCCGACAACAAAGTCAGCGTGCGCAGCGTGCAGCTGGGGCCCCGCCTGAATGAGAACTGGCTGGTCGAAAAAGGGCTGAGCGTCGGCGAGCGCGTAGTAGCCGAGGGAACTCTCAAGGTGCGCGATGGCACTACCGTGACCCCGGTGGCATACAAGCCGGGTGCCGTGACTCCCTGAATGATGGCTCGATTCTTCATCAACCGGCCCATTGTGGCGATGGTGATCGCCATCCTCACGGTCATCATCGGCGCCATCTCGTTCCTGCGGCTGCCGGTCTCACAATTTCCGAACATTGTGCCGCCGGAAACCAAGATTCAGGCGACCTTCGTGGGCGCGGATGCGCAGACCCTGGCGCAGTCGGTTGCCACGCCCATCGAGGAGCAGCTTAGCGGCGTCGACAACATGAATTATATGTATTCGGTCAACGCCACTGCGAATGGGCAGACGACGATGATCGTCGATTTCGACGTCCAGACGGATCCGAACACCGATCTGATTCTGACGCAGAGCCGCGAAACGCAGGCCTCAGCGCAGCTGCCCGCGACGGTGAATCAGTACGGCGTCACAGTGCAGAAGGCAACGACGGCGCCGCTGATGCTGGTGGCACTCTATTCGCCGCACGGCACCTACGACGCGCGCTTTCTCGCCAATTACGGCTACATCAATCTCGATGATCCGATCACGCGCGTTCCCGGCATCGCCAGTCTCCAGATCTTTGGGGCCGGACAGTACGCCATGCGGCTGTGGCTCAAGCCCGACCTGCTGAATCAACTGGGTGTCACCGCATCCGATGTCATCAACGCCGTCTCGGCCCAGAACACCGTCAATCCGGCCGGTCAGATCGGCGCCGAACCCGCGCCTGCGGGCCAGGAGTTCACTTACTCAGTTCGCGCCCAGGGGCGGCTGGTCACTCCGGAGGAATTCGGTGACATCATCGTGCGCGAGAACCCCAGCGGCGGCGCGGTGCGTCTCAAGGACGTGGCACGTGTGGAGCTTGGCGCCCAGATCTACACGCTGATGGGACGACTCAATGGCCAGCCCAGCGCCATCATCGCCGTCTACCAGTTGCCGGGTTCCAATGCGGTCGATGACGCCAAGAGGGTTCGGGCGCTCATGGAGCAGATGAGCAAGCGATTCCCGCCCGACATGGAATATGCGATCGCGCTCGATCAGACCAAGGCCGTGAGCGAGGGCATGCGCGAGATCACGCTGACACTGATTACCGCGCTCGTGCTGGTAATCGTCGTGGTCTACGTTTTTCTCCAGGGCTGGCGCGCGGCGCTGATTCCGTTGCTCGCTGTGCCGGTCTCGCTGATCGGCACGTTCGCCTTCTTCCCGCTGTTTGGATTCTCGATCAACACGCTCTCACTCTTCGGGCTGGTGCTGGCTATCGGACTGGTCGTGGACGATGCCATCGTGGTGGTGGAGGCAGTAGAGAGGCATATGGAGGCGGGCAGCCCTCCCAAGGAGGCGGCGCTTAAGGCCATGGAGGAGATCTCGGCGCCTGTCATCGGCATCGCGCTGGTGCTGTCATCGGTGTTCGTGCCGACGGCCTTCATTCCCGGCATCACGGGCCGGCTTTACCAGCAGTTCGCGGTGACAATTGCCATTTCGGTGGTGATCTCAGCATTCAATGCGTTGAGCCTGAGTCCCGCGCTTGCGGCGTTACTGTTGCGGCCTAAACAGGAAGGGCACGGGTTGCTGCGTCGTTTTTTCGATCGCTTCAACCATATCTTCGCACGCACCACCGAGCGCTACATCCAGGTCAGCGCGAGGTTGATCCGAAAGAGCACCTGGGCCGTGGTGGCCCTACTGCTGTTTGGGGTCGCCGCGTGGGCACTGGGCGAGCGTGTTCCCACAGGATTTCTGCCGGATGAGGACCAGGGATATGCCTACATCAATCTGCAGCTGCCGCTGGCCTCCTCGTTGCAACGTACGGCGGAAGTTTCAAAGCAGGTTGAGAACGTTATCTCCTCGACTCCCGGCGTACGCTACGCCACCAGCGTCATCGGTTTCAGTCTGTTGAGCTATGTACAAACGAGCTACAACGCGTTCTTCTTCGTGACACTACGGCCCTGGTCGGAGCGAACCCAGCGCGCCCAGCAATTCCAGGCAATCAAGGCGCGATTGAACCAGGAGCTCTCGCGCCTGCCTGAGGGCAGCGTGTTCAGCTTTTCACCACCAGCAATACCCGGCGTGGGCACTTCCGGTGGTTTCACTTTCGTGCTCGAGGACCGCGGCGGGCACGACATGCCCTATCTCGCCGCCAATGTGGATAAGTTCCTGGCGGCGGCGCGCAAGCGGCCGGAAATCGCCGGTATCAATACATCCTTGCTGCCGAGTGTCCCGCAGCGCTTCGCTGCTGTCGACCGCGATAAGGTGCTCAAGCAGGGGGTGTCCATTGCCGATGTCTACACCACGCTGCAGGTGTTCATGGGCGGCGCGTTCGTCAATTATTTCAATCGATTCGGACGGCAGTGGCAGGTCTATGTCGAAGGCGAGGGCAGCTTCCGCACCGATTCACGCGATACCAGTCAGTACTTCGTGCGCAATAACTCCGGCGGCATGATTCCGCTCGATGCGCTCTCGACGATCGAGCCACGCGAGGGACCCGAGTTCGTAATGCACTACAACGAGTACCCATCCGCGCAAATCAATGGCAGCGCGGCTCCGGGCTACAGCTCGAATCAGGCCTCGGCCGCGCTGGAGCAGGTGTTTGCGCAGACCATGCCATCGGACATGGGCTATGACTATATGGGTATGTCATTCCAACAGAAGCTCGCCGAGCAGGGCGTGTCGGCGACGACGATATTCGGCATCTCGCTGCTGTTCGTGTTCCTGATTCTCGCGGCGCTGTACGAGAGCTGGTCGCTGCCCTTCAGTGTGCTGTTGAGCACTCCGGTGGCGGTATTCGGCGCTTTTGCGGTGCTCTACCTGCGTCGACTGTTCCTTCAAGCGTTCTATCCCGCCTATATGGTGCAGATCGAAAACAACGTGTATTCGCAGATCGGGCTCGTGATGCTAATCGGACTTGCCGCCAAGAATGCGATTCTGATCGTCGAGTTCGCCAGGACCGAATATGAGAAGGGCAGGCCGCTGATCGATGCGGCGCTGGCAGGGGCGCGGCTGCGACTGCGGCCGATTCTGATGACGTCACTGGCATTCATCTTCGGGTGTCTGCCGCTCTGGTTCGCCACCGGTGCCGGATCGGTGGCGCGTCAAATCATGGGCACGACCGTGATCGGTGGAATGCTTGCGGCAAGCGGCATCGCCATCTTTTTCATTCCCGCCATATTCTACTTTGTGGAGAAGGCTTCCGGGGCCAAAGACCACGAGCCGGGACCTCCTGAATGAAACCCGTGCGTCTGCTGCCATTCCTCGCCTGGCTTAGCGCCTGCGCGATGGGCCCGGACTATCACCGGCCGGCAATTGATACGCCTGGGGCGTTCCGTGGCGGCCAGGCGGACGATGCAGCGGTGCAGACCAATGCTTCGCTCGGCGATGAAAAGTGGTGGGCATTGTTTCAGGATCCGGTGCTGCAGCAGCTGATCCGGACAGCACTCAAGCAGAACTACGATCTGCGCATCGCCGCCACGCGCGTGGAGCAGGCCCAGGCGCAGCTGAGCATCACGCGAGCGTCCGAATTCCCTGCGGTCTATGCCGGTGCGCAGGCCTTTACGGAACGAAACGCACAGATCGCTCCCATTATTCCCTCGTACCAGGCGCGCGCGGCAGAAGTCGATCTCTCAGTCATCTGGAACCTGGACTTTTGGGGCAAGTATCGCCGGGAAACCGAGGCAGCCAGGGCTAACCTGCTCGCCACCGAGTGGGGTCGTCGCGCGGTGCTGACGTCACTGGTGGCCGGCGTTGCCACGGACTACTTCGAATTGCGGGAGCTCGACCTGGCCCTGCAGGTGGCGCGCGACGCGCTCGCTTCTCGCCAGAACTCGCTGCGGCTGACGCAGGTGCTGGTCAGCAATGGTTCGGCATCGCGGCTGGATTTGCGCCAGGCCGAAGAGCTGCTCTACACCGCCGCGGAAACCGTGCCTGACCTCGAGCGCCAGGTTGCGCAGGAGGAAAACGCGCTCAGCGTGCTGATCGGCCAGAATCCCGGGGATATTCCACGTGGTCAGCCGCTGACCGAACAGCCTGACCCGCCGGTCGTACCCGCAGGACTGCCGTCGGAATTACTCGCCCGCCGGCCTGACATCCTCGAGGCCGAGCAGGCTCTGGTCGCGGCCAACGCCGATGTCGGAGTGGCGAAGGCTGCCTATTTTCCAAGCATCTCTTTGACCGCCACCGGCGGCTTCGAGTCCTATCAGTTCAACAATCTGTTCACGCCGGCATCGCGCATCTGGGATCTGTCCGGATCCCTGACGCAGCCGGTGTTCGAGGCGGGAAGCCTGCGTGCGGGCATGCATCTGGCCGAAGCCCAGAAGCAGCAGATGCTGCTGGCCTATCAGCAGGCCATCATGACCGCGTTCCAGCAAGTCTCGGACTCGTTGATCGCGTACCAGAAAAATCGCGAATATCGGGAGCAGCAGGAGAAGCTGACGGCCGCCGCGCAGGATACCGATCAGCTGTCCAACCTCCTGTATCGACAGGGCGGCGCAAGCTATCTGCAGGTGCTCACCAGCGAGACCAATTATCTTTCCGCGCAGCTCAGCCTGGCGCAGGCCCAGCTCAACGAGCGACTGGCGCTGGTGCAGATCTATAGCGCTCTTGGTGGCGGCTGGCAGCAATAATCCGGGCGGCTGATGAGACGCCGGGGACAGACGCATTCTACGTTTCTCACTCCGCGCGCCGGCCCTCGGCCAAAGCCTGACTTGATAAAACCCTGCCGCGCTCGATGCAGCGTGAGCAGGGTCTGGTTCTCGACCGACTTCAACGGCACGAAGCGCATACCGGGACGGCCGACCGCCTCGCAGATCGCTTGGGCATCCGCCGCGTCGGTCTTGTTGGCCTTCACGTACGGCCTGACAAACTGCGGGGCGATCAGCCGCACGGTGTGGCCGAACTCCCCGAGCTTGCGCGCCCAAAAATGGGCGCTCGAGCAGGCCTCCATGCCCACCAGGCATGGGGGGAGGTTGGCAAAGAACAGCGCTACCCGGGGCGCGCCTGAGCTTCTTGCTGAGCACCGCGTGACCCCGCTCATCCACCCCATGCACCTGAAACACAAGCTTTGCCAAGTCCAATCCGATCGCCGTAATCTTCATGGTGGTCGCTCCTATTTCCGTTAAGTGGCTGCCTAACACTTCCACTTTGGCACATCGATGCCGTCTGGAGACGGGAGCGACCATCCCATCAAATTCGGTTGGTATTTTGATCTCTACCACCGCACGGAGGCGAGCCTGCGGATTCGTCGTCTCGGATCCTTCGATACGATGTCACAGAACAATGCCCCCGCGCCGAGCAACCCACGGTAGGCTTTTAAGAGCTTCGTCTTGCCACCAGGCCATTTCATTAGAGGCTGCAGAGCATGTTTTTGAGGTCCCATCCCCGGTATAGCCGGAGGCTTTAAACAAAATCGCTTTAGATGAGATGTGGGGCCTCTTCGCGCCGCGCCGTCTGGATAGCTGGACAGTCGTATCGGCGAGCGGCATAGCTGTCGTTGCCGAGGGCCGTTGATTAGCAGATCGCGTCGGCAGCAACGCCTAGTCGCCAGTTCGACTTCAACTACGAAGTGGCGTGGCGTCGTGCGATTTTCGGATCTTCGGTGCCATCGGAACAGCCGAATGAAAACACCATCCTCACGCGCGTCAGTGCCAGAGTGCGAGCGGGGGACGTTAGCGTGGATGCACATTAGGCAGCACTCATCCGCATGCGGCGGAGCTGCGCATACCGAACCAAGCTAACCGCTGATTCCGTGTGAACGTGGGCCGTCG
>Ga0181531_10000324_pt1 | contig 33243 bp, 42 predicted proteins | sample PEATcosm2014_Bin_38_FD_119743 | JGI IMG/M metagenome (GOLD analysis project Ga0181531, IMG submission 119743) | Peatland microbial communities from MTU Mesocosm Facility, Houghton, MI, USA - PEATcosm2014_Bin11_10_metaG | ecosystem: Environmental > Terrestrial > Soil > Wetlands > Peat | place...
GAAGCATCTCCGCTGGGCGTTAAGGTCACCATTGTTGAACCAGGTGGCTTTCGCACCGACTTTGCGGGAAGTTCTACAAAGCTGAGCGAAGGGCGTCCCGAATACGATTCGACAGTTGGCGCGACCGCCAGGTTTCAGCGCGACTACAATGGAAAGCAACCGGGCGATCCGAAAAAGGCTGCTCAAGCAATTGTTCGTCTGACCCAGGAGCAAAATCCACCGTTGCGGCTTTTACTCGGCAGCGACGCGTACAATGGTGCAGAAAAGAATGACCTTGCGCGGTTGGAAGAAGCCAGAAGATGGAAAGAGCTCAGCGTGTCGACTGATTTCTAGTTCCGTCTGCATCTTCGGAGGGATCAAATGGGACTGCTCGAAATCCTTGACCATCGACAGTGCGGAGCGGCTCAGGACGAACCCCTCAGTCGCGGGCCGGGGCAAGCCGTTTTCTTAGCGACGATCTCGATGTCAGCGCGACCATTGTGCCTTAGCAGCCCATCTGGCTTTGCGCCAGTCGCGCCCAAGGCGGACTCGCTACCTGAGCTCCATGCCAACTACGTAAATCGATCTGTTGATTCTCCCAGGACTCATTGCCCGCGAGAAAAGTTGGGAACAATTTGGGAACAATAGCCGCCGAATACCCCCATAAACCTTGATACAACATGCGCGAAAGACATCGACGAGACAACTACTTAGCGTTTTAGAGTTTACCTGGTGAGCAGGCGCTCTGGCACAAGGGATCGTCACGTTCAAATCAAGCCGCGCAGTTAAACTCCTTCTGCATAAAGAGCTTCGGCTGATCCCGAAGCCATCCGATTTTCGGAAAACTGGCGGGCTGCGGAGGAATTTCTCGACAATTCTAGACAGAAGGACTGAAAAGCGGAAGGATCTCGATCGGCAAGTTTTGTAAGATGCATGTTCCCATGCTTCCGGCCGCCGCCTTGTCCGGCGACTGCGTCGGGTTGGCGGGTAGCGTGCGTAGGCAAGTTTGCGATACCCTAATACGGTGCTCGACATCGGCCAAAGCGCGCCCGCGATACCTGGACTCGATCTGGGAAGCGACGCCGCGCTTATTGTTTTCTTCGAAACGGACTGTCCGACGTGCCGACTGGCTGTTCCCTACCTGAACAAACTGGCTCGTGGAGCGCGAGTGATCGGCATTTCCCAGGATGACCAGGCAGCGACAAACCATTTCACGCAACAACTAGCGACGGCGTTTCCGGTGCAGCGAGATTCCGGCTTGGCACTGTCCCGTCGCTTCGATCTGACGTTCGTGCCCTCGCTTTTCCTGATCGATCACAACGGTCGCGTCCTACGGTCGCATTTCGGATTCGACAAGGCCGTGCTCAATGAGATCGCAATCCAGATGCGATGCCCGCCGGTCGCCGAGGACTTCGACGGCGCTCCGCAGAGCAAGCCCGGCTGCATGTCACGACATCTCGAACCGAAGGTCGATGGAGAATTCGCGCCAGCCCCCGCCAGCGAGTTTATACGCAGCGTTCCGGCCTCAGTGATCGAAGTTCCTGACGGCGAAGATCTATTCGAGTATTGCTTCCGGAATTTTGGCGACGCACTGCCGGTGATTCCTCCTACGCCGGAGCGCATCGCAAGCATGCTCAGCAGTGCAGCGGTGAACCCGAACGAAGTTATTGGCCGCGTGCCGCCCTGCTATGGTGAAGCAACGGTCGAGAAGATCGCTGCAAACGCCGTGATGGCGGGTTGCGTTCCAGATATGATGCGAGTCTTGCTGCCGTTGGTTCGGGCGGTTTGCGATGAACGCCTCAACGTGCACGGCGTACAAGCGACGACGCACTTTGCGGCGCCACTGGTCATCATCAACGGCCCCATTCGGAATGAGCTGGGGTTCGCTTACCGTCAAAACGCCTTCAGCAATGTCGCTCGAGCTAACAGCACGCTCGGGCGAGCGCTACAACTGATACTGCTGAACATCGGCGGCGCGAGGCCCGACGGGATCGATATGTCAACGCTGGGAAATCCGGGCAAGTTTTGCTACTGCATCGCCGAGCACGAGGAAGCGAATCCCTGGGAGCCGTTCCACGTCGAGCGTGGGTTTCAACACCAGCAGAGCGCCTTCACGCTGTTTGCCGCGGAAGCGCCACACGGCGTCAGCGAGCACACTGCGCGCACGCCGGAACAGGTCTTGAAGTCGATTTCCTACGCGCTTGCAACGGTCTGGACGTATCGCGCATGCCTTGGCTTCGACGCGGTTGTCGTTCTTAGCCCGGAACACGCGCGAACCATCCATCGAGCTGGGTGGACAAAGCAGCAGGCGAGGGAATTCCTATTCGACAATACCGGCGTGCCGGTTCGCGCCTATCAGGACGCTCCCGACGCGGAAGGCAGCCAGCTCATTTCGAAATATCAAGAGGTCCTGATCGATGGCGAACGTTGCTACCAGAAATTCCGTTCACCCGACTCGATTCGCATCGTGGTGGTGGGCGGGACGGCTGGAAAATTTTCTGCGGTGATTGGGAGCTGGGCCGCCGGACCGCGAGGAAGCGAAATGGTTACCTATCCTATTTGAGCCTGGGCAATCGGAATATCTGGGGTACACAGCGGAAGAACTGCTTCAACTAAAATGCCTTCTCCAGCGCAAAGACAAGTTTCGAGAAAGGAATGGAAATGCCGACTAAATTGATCAATCCGATGAACGAAACGCCGGTAAGGGTCTCGACGCCGCCTGCACGGCCGCGAAGTTTGCAGGGCAAGATCGTCGGTTTGCTGGATATCAGCAAGCCCGGCGGCAACCTCTTCCTCGATCGACTGGAGCAACTGCTTCGCGAGCGATTTCACGTGGCAAACGTTGTGCGCACAACGAAACCAACGTACTCGAAGCCGGCCCCGCCCGGCATTATCGAACAGCTTCGGGCTGTCGACGCCGTGGTCGAAGCGCTGGCCGATTGAGGGTCGTGTACAACGTGCAGTTTGCACGACACGATAAATTTGGAGAATTTGGGAGTGCCCGCGGTACCCGTCGCCACTGGCGAGTTCCAGACGGCCGCGCGGACCCAGGCGGCGGCACTTAATCGTCCCGATTTTGACGCGGTGTACGTGCCGCACCCCATTCAAGACCAAACCAAGCAGGAGATTGAGGCTCGGGCGGACGCTGCTCTGCTCGAGATTGTCGCGCGGCTAACACAATCGTAAGGGGGGATAAATAACAGCTGACCTTTCTGCTGCAAGGACCCGGCGTCCTCAAACTAGAGGCAAGAAGGACCTGCGGATAGACAGTCACCTGCTGGCCACCTAAAGGGAAAATTCGGATTGCGAGAGGACCGAGATGGAAGTCTTGAGGATGCCGGAAGAGCGCTTTGCCTTTCGTGAGCGATCCAGAATGGCGCAGCACGCGACGCTAAAGCTTCCGCCCTTGCTCAGTGAGTGTTTTGGCCTCGCGGCGAACGTCTGCCCACTTGATCGGGAGATCCAGTATCGCACCCGGTTGTTCGCTCGACTCAAGCAAACCCAACGCGGCGAGCACAACGCGGCGCTGCAGATCGCGATGGAAGGGCACGCCAAAGTGATGACCCATCGGCCAGGGAAGAAACAATGCGCGCGGAACTTTGATGGCCTCCGTCACGTCGCGCGCTACAGTGACCGAAACCGTGGGCACACCGCGCGCTTCGATGGCTCTCTGGATCAGTCCGACGGACTGATGACAGATCGGTCAAGCGGGCGCCAATAACGCACAATCGGCACGCTCCTCTTCAACGACCGCTTCGGCAATTCCCTCAGCAACGGTTCGCTCGAACTTCTCGGGGTCCATGTTGTAGCCGATAAAACTGAAGAAATTCGGAGTCAACCCGCCCAGGGGCCCTTCTTCCACGAGTTCCTGGAGACGTTCGATCGGAAAGATTACGTTAATGTCGAGGTCTGCATCGTCGTGAGGGTACTTCAACTGATGAATGATCAGGTCATCGTGCTTCGCCCTTGAAGGCACGCGCACAAAACGGAAGTCGCCGAAGGGATGGCAGACATCCAGAGGCTGGTCGGTTTTCAGATGCACGCCGCAGGAGCTGACCAGCGTCAAGCGGGATGCGCAGAGCGGCTTTCCCAAGCGCGCCTGAGGCACGAAGCTCTCGTTGCGAATCATCGAACCGGGGTAGCGCTCGTTGATGGTGTGCCAGAGGCCCGGCCGGAGCTGCATCCCAACCTCGCGGGGATCGGCTACGGATGAAGTGTCCTTATCGGCTGCCGTCATGGATCCACCTCCCGGACCTGCGGATGAAATAAAAATGCAGATGAAAGAAAAGGAGGGCCAGAGTCGATTCGTTCGTCTCGAGAACCCGGGCGATGAATTCGCGGTCCACCTCTTCGTCGCGAAGCAGGATTTTTATGGCTTCGGACCACGACCGGTCGATCTCTTCCTTGCCGACGGCTTCGTTGCCGTCGCCGAGGTGCAAACGAACGAATCGAACGAGCTTTCCGAGATCGTCCTCGGCGGCGGCCTCTCGCAGATACGGAACGGACATGGATCTCTCCCTCTAATTCACAGAGAACATGTTGTAGCCCTATTGATGCCTTGCCTGACGGAACCTTCCACGGGCTGGTCAGATACGACTGCGACCACTAGCTTCTAGAGTTTCTTTAAAACAGCTTGTACGTAATCCAGTCCTCTACTTCGTCGAGATGCGAATACGGCACCAAGCTGCAATTCGGGTGCGTGATGCCAGTGATCAGAAGGGATATCTTTGTCTCTACGGCCCGCCGATAGAATAAAACCACTTTCTTTTCTGTGGCTCCCAGAAGGTAGCCAGTCTCAAAGCCCAAGCCAAATGAGGAACCAGAAACTTCAGCCACAAACAGATCACACTGCTTAAGCCATGTCATGTCCCGCAGGTAAACTTCCTGAGGCGAAATAGACCGGTCCGCCTGCCACGCGTCCTCGCGGATCAAATGACGCGTGAGCACTTCGTGGCCCAATTCCACCAACAGCTCAACGATCTTTGTGGCTGCCACCACGGAGGATCGGTCCCCCGCTACGGTGAACCCAAAATAGATTTTCATATGTGTGGAGCATACCTGCGTATTCGTTCAAGATCTCTGCCGAAGGACCGTCCGCCGAACTGAAGCGCGCAGCTGTTAGCGTGGCAATAGATCTTTGGATCGGCCGAATCAGAAGTCTGCGACCTCGACTCGGTGGCTCGCCAGCAGATATTGACCACCATCGTAAGTCCGAAGCTTGATTGTGCACTCTTGACTTGCTCGGCCCCAGCCGGTCATTAAAAGGGATGCACTGCTGAGTATCGGACCGCGTGCATCTCAGCTCGACGCACCTGCCGTGTGGGCGAACGTAAAGGTTTCTTCTTCAGCTACCAAGAAAACCGGCGGGCCGCCAGAGGAAATCGTCACGGCATGGGCAAGTGCTTGCTTCCCACCATCTGACGCGGCGCACGCTTCCAAATCCGCCATCGACCGGAAATGAATCTCTGCGATGCGATAGAAAGGAGGAGTACCTTGCGGTGAGGCCAGTACCTTGGTCGCAACAATCTTGGTCTTGCCCTCCAGTTTTGCTACGGCCAGGGGTACATGCTCGTTTTGATAAATCTTCTCGAAGGCATCAATGTCTTTGGGACGCGGATACATCACAACAAGCTTCACGTTTGCCATTCCGTGCTCCTTTTCTCGATGAGATTTGCAACGCCTGCTTCGTGAGATGCTCCAACATCCGAAAAGATACAATTCCATAACAAGTGGCTGTTAACCGAATGCTTTTAGACAAGGGCATTCCCTCTGTCAGATTTGGCCGCAATGCGCCCGATCAACCAGCGGGCTACGCGCGGCGATTGCGCACTGATGATGGACGAGCACACATGCCTAGTGAGCAGGGGCTCTCGGATCCGCGCAGGCCAAGAATCTGAGTGCCCTATCTGGCGTCGCTTACACGAACCTTGAATCTGTTGTTACCTCTCAACAAATTTGGTCTGTGAGCGAGTGTTTCCACAAGGCGGAGACGCCTGCCGCGGGTATTCGGCCGCGTAGGCTATGCGCCCGAGCAGACCAACATGGTTACGCACGCTTACTGCCGAGATGACGAAAAACCAGCGGCCGGCGGATGTTTTCAGTGTGCGCATTACCATAAGCAGGCGAAAAACGTGGGCACTAACCTGTTATGTAGCCGCGTGAGGACGCATTTCGGTTTGGGTGCTGGATTGGGTGCAACTAGCAAAAGTAAGAATGGCTGTGAGGACGGTTTAGACATTTCTGTATACTTTTGCGCACCTCTCTGGATTCCGTTGAATCGATCTCGGGCGTAAGCTAATATCTGCAAGGTTATGCTTGTGTGGAGGCCGACGGGTAGTAATCGGCAAACTTCAGGCTTAAAAGGAACGGTTTGTCGTGGAATTACATCAGCTTCGGTATTTTCGAGCGGTAGCCCAGTGTGGCAGTTTTACCCGCGCAGCCAAGCGGGAACACGTCTCCCAGCCATCGTTGTCGCACCAAGTCATGAAGTTGGAAGATGAACTTGGCGCAAGGCTCTTCAATCGCAAGGGGCACCTGGTAGATTTGACTCCTTTTGGCGAAGCATTTCTCCCCAAAATCGAATCCGTTCTGCAACAGCTTCAGGACGCGCAAACCCAAATTCGAGAGATGGCTAAGGTCGAAAAGGGGACCGTGACGTTGGGCGTGATTCCGACGATCACTCCGTTTCTGTTGCCGAACGTTCTGGCTAGCTTTCTTAAACAATACCCGATGATTGAGCTGAAAGTGAAGGAGGAATGTAGCGCGGTGCTGTTGCAGGAGCTGAGGGAAAAGATAATCGATCTGGCACTCATGCCTCTCCCCGTCGACTCTGATGATGTTTCGTGCGTTGAACTGATGCGGGAAAAGCTTTTTGCAATTGTCGGGGAAAATCACCCGCTGCATAAAGAGAAACAGATAACGCTCCAGCAACTGTCCGGCGCGCCTTTTCTGATACTCAAAGACGGTCACTGTTTTCGCGATGATACTTTGTCGGCGTTCCGCGGGGATAATGTGGAACCCCGAATCGTCTTCGAGAGTGGTTGCTTTCTTACAATACTGAACATGGTCAGAGCTGGGATAGGAGTTTCCGTAATGCCTGAGATGGCATTCGAACCAACGCCAGGTTGCAAGTTTATTCCGATTAAAGCGGAGCGTCCGATCAGGACGATTGGATTGGTTCAGCCGAAACAACAGTACCAAACGCATATACAAACCCTTCTAGCCAGTTTCTTCAGAGCGCACCTGCAAGCATCGGGCGCAACGGGTGCCAGGCTGCCGAAGTTAAGTAAAGCGAAAACTGATCATATGTCGAACTGATCGCTCAGGTCATTTCCGAAGTGAGTGACTCCGTCCGAGCACCCCTGTCACACTTTAATGCTCTCCATAGGTTCAAACTATGTAGGCATAAGCACATCGTCTAGGTCTAACGTCAACTTCCGGCTTTTTCCCACAGCGCGTATGGTAGCGTCTTTTATGGGCTATTTTATATTTGCGGGCTTGTTCGCGCCCCTAGGTTGTTGTGTCCTTTGCGATCTCGCGGAACGAGGCCGACGCGCAGGATGCCGTTCAAGACTTCTTATTTAGAGCCTTTACTAATTTGTCGCAGTTCCGCTCTCGAATCAGATCCACACGTTTTACGAAGAGAATGTGGCAGCCAAGGCGAAGCCCTAAGGCGACCTGACGGCCGCAGCCTGTCGATATTTCCTGGGCGGTGTTTAAAGACGACGAGAATGATCAAGCCAAACGAAAGCGACGTTGACATCGAGGCATCCCTGGTTCGCTCGGTTTGTGAAGGGGACCGAGAGGCGTTCATCCTCCTCGTGCGACCGTGGGAGCGGGCTGCGTTTCTGGCCGCCAATGCGGTCGTGACGAACGCCACAACGGCGGAAGAAGTCGTTCAGGGCGCAATTCTCGAGGCGCTGTCATCGCCCCGCGTGCTGCAACCCAGCGGGAAATTTGGCGTGTGGTTGATTCAGATCACGATCGACAGAGCCCGAAAAAGGACCGCAGAAGGCGACGGGAAGGTCCAAGACCCTGTGCAGAAACCATCCATCGATGATGAGGTGGACTATGTCCCACAGGACTTGTCTAGTTGGCGTCTGATCCCTGCTGAGACGCTGGAGAACACAGAGCACCGTCTCGCACTGGAACACGCTTTTGTCCGCTTACCGCAGGAATGCAGAGAAGTGCTCACGCTGCAGGATGCCGCACATTTGAGCCATAACGAGACCGCAGAAGCGCTAGGCCTGAGTCTAAGGCAGGTTAAGACTCGCCTGCGCAGGGCGAGACTGGAACTGCGGGACGCGCTTGCTCCTGGGAATGGAGGAAAGTGGTCGAAGGGGAGTGCCCTTGTTCACGACCAGAAAGTGGCGCGTGCGAGCAGCGGAGCGACAGGTCTCACTCCCGCTTGATCATCAGGAGGGAGGGCGCTGGGTGGCGACAAGTTCGAAGTCGAGGCGAGCGCGACAAGCCCTCAACAGTTTCAGCTCGTCCCTTGCCACCTCCATCAAGCCATTGAATCTCGATACTTTTGCCATGGTCGCTTCGAGATCATGCCGCTCTTTAGCCTCATAGTTGCCGATCGCGCTGGCACACACCGTGGGGGCCATTTCCCTGACACCATCATTTCTCAGCGAGACGCGCGAGATCGTAAAGACTTCAATTAAGGCGAAACTTTTGGCTCGTTACGGACTCTCATTCTAAGAAAGCTGATAAACCCATGCGGACCTCTTGTTCGAGCTCGGAAATCGCGTATTCACTTTTTCGAATCACTTTTGGGGTAAACATCTTTTTGCATGGGGTAATGAGACTCGTGATAGGCCACGCTGTATTTCTGGCTTACGTAACCAAGCAAATGCAGGACGCTCCCGTGCCATCTTGGTTTCTTCCGACATTTTCATACGTTTTGCCTTACGTGGAAGGTTCCGTGGGCGTTCTACTGCTGCTGGGGCTCTTCACTCGTAGTGGGCTCATTGCGGGGACTCTGGTCATTTTGTTGCTGCAGATAGGAAGTTGCCTAGCGCAGAATTGGCCCGTGGTGGGTGATCAGCTCGTATATTCTTTGTCTTTTTTTATCTTACTCAGCCTCATCGACCGCAACCGATGGTCTGTTGACGATCTCCGCAGTGTCAAATACGGTGCGCCAGGCTTCAATCCAGCGGCGTCCTGAAAAGCGTACTAGATACATACCATGCTTATCTACTTGCTAGCATTTGTTGGCGGCGTCCTGACGATCTTGAGCCCGTGCATTCTCCCGGTGCTCCCGTTCGTATTCTCGCGTGCGGACCAACCCTTTCGCCGCTCGGGTTTGCCCCTGCTGACTGGGATGGCGCTCACTTTTTCGCTGGTGGCGACCGCGGCGGCATTCGGCGGGCATTGGGTGGTGCGTCTGAATCAGGGCGGGCGCTACGTGGCGATCGTCATATTTTTCGTGTTGGGACTGACTCTGCTTTTTCCGTCGCTTGCGGAAGCGCTGACTCGACCGCTTGTACAGGCGGGCGCCAAACTGCAGGGTGGACCTTCGAGTGAGACCGGCGTCGGAAAATCATTTTTACTCGGGGTTTCTACGGGATTGCTTTGGGCTCCTTGCGCGGGTCCTATCCTGGGTCTGATCTTGACCGGGGCGGCGATTCAGGGCCCGGGGGCACGCACGTCTTTCCTACTTCTCTCTTATGCACTCGGCGCGGCAACTTCTCTCGGCGTTGCGCTGCTTGCAGGAAAAAAGGTTTTATCCGTCATGAAGGGCTCTCTGTCTTTTGACGTTTGGATCCGACGCGGACTCGGCATCGCAGTAATCATGGGTGTGATCACCATATCGTTAGGCTGGGATACGAAACTGCTCGCGAAGTATTCTTTCGTGAATACCGCAAAGGCTGAATCGCATTTGATCGGCACTCTCGGTCCGATGAAAGGCGCGCTCGTCCCGATACGCGCAGCGGAGACGCAACTTGCTCTTTCCGACGAAGGACCGATGCCGGATCTGAGCGGAGCAGTTGGCTGGATTAACTCTCCGCCATTGAGTAACAAGTCTCTGCGGGGCCAAGTTGTGGTGATCGATTTCTGGACGTACTCCTGCATCAACTGTCTCCGTGCGTTGCCCTATGTGGAAGCGTGGGCAGCGAAATATAAGGATGCCGGTTTGGCGGTTATCGGTGTGCACACACCGGAATTCGCCTTCGAAAAAGAGCGCGCAAATGTGGAAAAGGCCGTTCGCGATTTGAAGATCACTTACCCGGTCGCGATTGACAGCGATTATGAGATTTGGCGGGCCTTCAAAAATGAATACTGGCCTGCTCACTATTTTATCGACGGCAAAGGGCGGATTCGGTATCACCACTTCGGCGAAGGCGAATACGACGAGTCCGAGCACGTGATTCAACAGCTTCTCAAAGAGAATGGGGCAACTTTGCTTTCGACGGGAATGATCGACGTCACTGGCGCGGGTGTTGAAGCGGCTGCGGATAACAGAAACGTTGGTTCGCCCGAAACTTATATTTGGATACAGCCGTGCCGAGAACTTTGCGTCGGCCGAGCCAATAGCACGGGATTCTCGCAAAACGTACAGCGCGCAGCCGCGGCTCTCGCTGAATCAGTGGGCCCTAGGCGGCGCTTGGAACGTGGGGGCTGAAAGTGCGGTACTACAGTCCGTCCCCGGAAAAATTGTCTTTCGGTTTCATGCGCGCGATCTTCATTTAGTGCTTGGTCCGGCGAAAAATGGCAAGCCGATTCGCTTCACCGTCAAGCTGGATGGAACGCCACCTGGCGGAGATCACGGCGCGGATACCGACGCAGCCGGAGCAGGAACGGTGCAAGGAAACCGTTTGTATCAGCTTATTCGGCAAAAAGGCGCTGTAGAAGACAGAACATTCGAAATCGATTTTCTGGATCCGGGCGTGGAAGCATTTGCTTTTACGTTTGGATAAAATCGGGAAGTGAGGGGCTATTATGTTTCCATCGGACAAGAAGGACGATCAAAATCCCAGCTCGCCCGGACGGCGAGTTTTACTGATTGCTGGCGGGCTTGGCGCTGCAGGACTTGTTTTGTCATATTTTCACAAGAGCGCTCCGGTTCATGTCGAGGCGGCGGCTGCTGAACTTCCAAAGATGGTAAAGATCGTGGAATTCACTGACGCAGGCCAGCGCAAAGACATCGTTACTGTTGCGCGAATTGTAAAGACAGAAGAAGAGTGGCGAAAGCAGCTTTCGCCCGATTCGTTCGAAGTAACTCGCCTCTCCGGCACCGAGCGCCCTTACACGAATGAAGATCCTAGCAATCATCAGAAAGGCGTCTTCCGCTGCATTTGTTGCGACACAGCACTATTTGATTCCAACACCAAATTCGAATCTTGGCACGGGATGGCCAAGTTTTTGGGCACCCATCGCGAAAGAAAATGTCTTGGAAACTACGGACAACAGCTTGTTCATGGTGCGAACGGCTGTTTCCTGCCGGCTGTGTGACGCGCACTTGGGGCACGTGTTCGACGATGGGCCGAATCCAACCGGTTTGCGTTACTGCATGAATTCGGTGGCAATGAGGTTTGCCAAAGCATCGTAGAGAATTGTGGTGGTCACGGGAATTGCGAGTCCCGGCTTTTGATCAGAGGAGATACAGCAATGAAACATTCAATGACGCCGAGCTTAATCGTGTTGTTCGCCGTGTTGGGGCTCTTCGTATGGACGCGCCACAATTCCACGAGGGCAGCCACGGTAATTCCAGATCCCGCAGTAGACGAAACTCTCGTCTCGCAAAAAGGCCGAGAGACGGTTGTCGTCGCAGGAGGATGCTTCTGGGGCATCCAGGCTGTATTTCAGCACGTGAAAGGGGTGAACAGCGCGACTTCCGGATATGCCGGCGGAACGGTCAAGAATCCCGACTATGAACAGGTCAGCACCGGTGAAACAGGCCATGCCGAGTCAGTTGAAATCGTGTACGACCTGTCGAAGATCACTCTGGGACAGCTCCTCAAAGTATTCTTCTCCGTTGCGCATGATCCGACAGAACTGAATCGTCAGGGTCCCGACACTGGCACGCAATATCGTTCCGTCATTTTCTTCACAAGCCAGGATCAGCAGCGAATCGCCCGAGCCTACGTAGAACAGCTTGATCAGGCCAAAGTTTTTTCGCAAGCCATCGTGACCGAGATCGTTCCATTCAAAGCTTTCTATCGCGCCGAAGACTACCATCAGAATTATGCCGCCGAACATCCTAACAATCCCTATATCGCGACTTTCGACCTACCCAAGGTTAAAAATCTCCAGCAGCAATTTCCTGGCCTCTACATCGCCAAGCGCTGAGTTTGGCGCTCGTGCACAACCTCACATCTTCTAAACGAAATTAAGGAATCGAGATCGAGAAGCATTGCACGATGTTGTGTCGGGAACTCCTGAGCGAGTCGTAATGGAATGAATGAGAGGACGCGTATCCAGGAAGTATTATGAGACTGCACTTAAGAACAAAAAGACCCATACCATGGTCGCAGTCCAAAAAAAGCATAAAACACGCATGGACCATTCCCTTTATGGCCGTGGAATGGCTTTGTGAGTGGATCGCATATTTCTTAAGCAACTGGACGTTTTTGCAGATCCTGGATTACGTCCGAGGCTTCGGCGTAATTGTCATCGTAGTGTTCTATTTTTATGATTCTGGCAATCGAGTGAAACAAAGACACTATCAAGCATGGCAAGTCATCAACACTGCCCAGGGGAAGGGCGGCAACGGCGGGAGGATTGAAGCGCTCGAGGAACTCAATGAAGACCATGTTTCTCTAGTGGGAGTCGACGTTTCGGGAGCGTTTCTGCAAGGTCTGCATCTCGAAAAGGGCGATCTCGCACGGGCAATTCTTAACGCTGCGGACGTTCGCAACGCGATTGTTGTTTCAAGCGACCTTCGCGACGCCGATTTACGATCTGCCAATTTCCGCGAATGCGATTGCGTTAGAACTTCGTTTAGAGGAGCAATGTTGGATGAAGCGGATTTCTGGGGCGCGGACCTGAGCGGGGTGGACCTAACGGAGGCATCGTTGGTAAACACCGATTTGCGCAACACTAATCTGCTTGGGATTAAATGGAAAGGCATCAAGACATTAAAAATGGCCGATATCGCTGGCGCTCGCAATGCTCCCGACGGATTTGTTGCGTGGGCTCTGCGTAACGGTGCGATACGGAGTTCCTCGGATTCCGAGTGAAAGAATGATGCCGAAACAAACAACTCGGTAATTGCCCATCGAGTGCCAGCCTAGCGAGTTAGGTTAGTGGAAAGTTCACGAGAGGTACGCGATCACACCAGCCGCCCTGAAATCCGGCTTTGCGAAGACCCTCAACAATGGCGGGGCACCTCTTCATCAGTCTCCAAAGAAATCCGGTGCGGTAATTCTCGATCATCATCACGATTGGACCCTGATCCAGTCCATAATATCCTTCGGAAATCCAACCCTCCCCTTTATGGTTTTCACTCTGGAAAGTCGGATTAAAACTGCATTTGAAGCCGAACTTGCTGGCAACTTCGGGGTATACGTCATTGAAATGTTGCAGCGTCGGCAACACAATCTCGGGCGCAAAGGGAAGTGACGCAACCGCTGCCCATGGCGCGATTGTGCCATCATCCGGACCGTCCGGGACACCGCGCGCCACGTAGTCGAAAAAGCAGCGCTCCGCTGCCCCGAGTTTCAGACAAGTTGAACCAGGTCCATCGCTCGCTGTAATTCCCCAGCAATACTGGCCATACCCTTTATAGTGCAGCGGATTGCGGATCGCATACTGCTGTTGCACGTAAGTTGCGCGACGGCTGTTCTCGAAATAATCAATTCCTTTTCCGCGCATGAAGTCATCCTGAATGCCGCGAAAGTCAATCCACATATGTGAAAGCTGATGAATGAACAGTGGACCGGCATAAAGGAACTCGTGGCCGTAGAGTTGTTTCCAACAGTAAGTTCGAGTTTGTGCTTCATAGCTTGCGGCAGGAATTGGATGCCTAGGTGAAGCCAGCGCGAGCGTGTAAAGTATTAGTGCCTCGTTGTAACCTTGCCATCGGTATGGCAGAAAACCGGATTCTGGTTTCCACCCCATCGAAACTGTCTCTCCTCCGTTAAGCGCCCACTGCCAATCGGCCCGAGCATAGAGCTCTGTGGCAATCGAACGTATTTCTTCTTCTTCGAGGGCATTTCCATCGAAGTAGGTAGCAGAAGCCAAGATTCCAGCAAGGAGGAATGTCGTATCAATCGTTGAGAGTTCTGACTTCCATGCGCGGCGCCCTGTGTCCATGTCCAAAAAGTGATAGTAGAAACCCTTATAACCGGTTGCATCTGCATCCTCGCTTTGCTCACTATCTCTGAAAAATCGAAGCGAGGATAGCGTGCGCTCAATACCTTCATCTCGTGTGATAAAGCCGCGTTCGACGCCGATAGTATAAGCGGTCAGAGCGAATCCGATCGGAGCAATGCTCGCGTGCGAGCCTTTGCGCGTGTTATCGGGGACCATGCCATTGGAACGATTGCTCTCCGTCAGGAAATACTGGAACGTGTCTCGTTGGAGTTTGTCCAACGTTGCCGCGTCCATTGCTGAATGATTCATGGATGAACGCTTCCATATCGCTGCTCCGATTCAAATTCTAACGTAATGGCCGCCACGGCGTGAGGAGGCAGGTCAACAGCAATTTGAATGGTGCCGTCTTGATAGCTCCAAGGGAGCCGTTCTTTTACCAGACGTGAAGCTGCCTCCAATTGCTCCACCTGGAATGGCGAGAGATGTTCAGGAATCCCCATCCCTTCCCATAGCGCCTGCGCGTTTGCGTGATCATGATCCACTCGCTCGACGTACACGGCGCGCGGTACCGACGCAGTAGCGAGACGCACTCGAACGAGTTGAGACGCGATCTCTTGGCGCGGCTGCGCGTGATTAGTAAGGAGCAGAGTCGCGGAGGTATCTCTTCGAACAGCCCATGCGTCAACCGTGTCATGCGTTCCCTCAACTGGAATCTTCTGAGTGCCAAGATGAGAAAGTAACTGAAATGCACGATAGATGGGCTTCGGAACACCGTAAAGATTGAGCAGGCCGAATCCGCCATGAAACGGCACCGACGGAAAATAGTTTTCATCGAAAATATCCGTGAAGGTCCAGAAACTATAACCGTCTACAAACTCGTCCGTCTCCATCACTGTCTTAATAGCGTAGGCAGCAGCGAACGGCTCGTCATGATAATGATCGCGCGGATTTGAGGATATATTCCACTCCGTGTAATACACCGATCGCCCAAGGGCTCGGTCACGCGTGAGCTTCGCCTGATCCCGCATTAAATGTCGCGGGCTATTGGCCAACTGTTCCTCGGTGTTTGCGCCTTCGAAGCCGAGGGGATCGGTCGGGTAGATGTGCGTACTGATGAAATCCGCGGGGACATTATTTTGCTGACAATAGTCAAGCAGCTCCTCAACCCAGGCATTCACTGCCGTAGCGGGACCACCAACTTGCAGGGATGGGTGAACTGTTTTGATGGCCCGAGCTGAACGCGCATAGAGTTCGAAGTAATCTTTTTGTGTTCCGGCCCAGAAAGCTGGCAAATTGGGTTCATTCCATACCTCAAAGAACCATTTGCTAACCTCCGCAACGCCGTACCGGTCGACCCAGTGGCTCACTATTTTGCGAATGAGTGTAGCCCACTCGCTGTAATCCTTTGGCGGTGTAATATTGCCACGATAACTAAAAACAGACTCGCCGCCGGAAGCGAGCGTATTAGGCATAAAACTTAACTCGACGAAAGGTCGCATCCCAATTTTCAGAAGATAATCGAAAATGCGGTCCGTATTAAAGAATGAATATAGAAATTTGTCTTGGTGAGTGATGAGTGTCCCCATGTCGTCGTCAAGCAGGCCATGAAACCTTACATAGCGAAAGCCCAACTCTCTATGGCAACGTTCCAGCTGTTGCTGCCAATCGGCGCGCAGCGCGAGCAACGCACGACCGCTGCCCACCGTGTGTTGCCAGGCGTGTTTGAGATGTGAGCTAGTTCCAGAGAGGTCGCAAGAAAAATTCGCAGACACTTTTCCTCGATTCCAGCTTGAGCTTTGGGAAGGCTCCGCCCATCCTGGGCGTGTCGTCACAACTAAACAATCGACCTCAGATAATGTGCCCCGCATGTCCACAGACCGAACGAGTATTCTCTTAGAAACGAAACTTTCAGTCTTAGGAGGTCCGGGAGCACTCCAACGCTGAGCCTTAGCCACCCTCCCCCTGATCACAATGGCTGGCGTCTTCTATGAAACCCATCCTCCTGAAACCCCTGAGTGGGATGCGGTATTCGATACGAAGTTTCATTTTAGGTTTACACAGGCTTCTCCATTTCGATAAATGCCGGCTCAACAGCAAACTGTCGGTTATGGGTGGCACGACTTAACTCTTACACCGAAGGATGGCGGACAGGCTATTCATCGCAGGACGCGCTATGTGGATATTTGGCGCAGACGTAAACGGGGCGACTGGAAGCTATGGATGTATGTAGATAACCGAGACGTTGCGGACCCATTCCGACCTGCGGAGATTCGACCGCTTGAGAAAGGAGTTACTCGCTCGGATTGATCTTGTTGTACAGGCGCTTGTTGAAGCCCTCTGGCGTTTGAAACAATCTTCCGTCGGCGACCAGCCCTACGACATTCCGCATCCCGTCGAGAACCGCAGAACAGTGAGCACAGACTTTGAAATGTGCTTCCATCCTTACACGTAGCTCCGCAGAGACATCCGCATCAACGTATTCAGATATTTCCCGCCAGACCTCGACGCAACTGATCTCAATCGTCGACATTGCGCCTCTCTTTTTTTACCATGGTCTCACCTTCTAATAGGGATGTCCTGTGTGCCAAAGGCCGTCTATTCCAGGCGCCAGTGCATCTCGCAACAACAACCTAGCTCGACGAAGGCGGGTTTTCACGCTGGTCTCCGGAATACCAAGAACGGTTGCCGTATCCTTTATAGATAAATTCTGTATGTCCCTCAGGTTCACGACCTCGCGGTACATATCATCGAGCGAATTGATTGCATTCTGTAACGCCTTGCGAACCTGTTCGTTTTCCAGTAGCTCAGAGGGTATGGGCCGCCAATCAGCAAAATCTTTGGGCCAATAGTCGCCTTCTTTATCTTGCCGCGGGTCATCAACTGACTCGTAAAGATGCCGACGGTCTTTTCGCAACTTCATCCTAGCCTCGTTGTACGTGATCTGAACGAGCCAAGTGCTGAACTTGCATTCCGCGCGAAAGCTTGAAAGTTTGGAGAACGCTTTGAGAACTGCCTCTTGTGCAACCTCTTCTGCATCGGCCGCGTTTCTCAACACGGAAATGGCAGTTACATACACTAGTCGTTCATAGGGGCGCACCAGTTCCTCAAAGGCCTTATGCTCCCCCTTGCAGACGCGGCTAATAAGGTCCGCCTCATTGGAATCCAACTGTTTCAGCGGATTATTCATCGAATGAGATAGACGCACCATTAAAATAAATTGTGAACGTAAAATATGCCGGATGTCATTCTTACGGTCGCGACCTATATTCACTCGATCAGCGCCTAGTGAAATCATGCCCTTGTACGGATCAGGTGCGAGTGGCATAGAAACGCCCCTGCTGATCAGTGCGTTGGTCGCGACACTTGCTTCTAATTTTCCTTCGTTACTTTTCTCAAAGAGCTATCAAATCACGGACTGCTACGTGTGATGCGGCATCTGAAGCAAAGTTTCATCCACCGGGTATCATTCCCGAAGCTGGTTGGCCGGATCTGCGCGGATCAACCAGAACACTTAGAGGGTGCAACATTTCGGTTTGCCCCGCATCGTATTTACGCAACAATTTCGGCCAGCCGCATGAAGTGTTGTAAGCGGTGAACCTCTGACGAACGTCACGATCCAAGAGCTTACAAATGGCGATGAAAATCCGCGTTGCAGTGATTCAAGCGACGCCTGTATTTATGGACATTGACAAAAGCATGGAAAAAGCCCGCGGCTTAGTGCGTGACGCTGCTTCGCGGGGCGTAGAGTTTGTCGCGTTTCCCGAGGCTTGGCTTCCGGGCTATCCAACTTGGTTAGATTCCTGCCGTGATGCAGCTCTGTGGGATCACGAACCTACTAAGAATCTCTTCGCCCGACTAGCAGAAAACAGTGTCGTCGTCCCAAGTTCCCACACACACGCGCTCGGTTCCTTCGCGCGCGAGTTCGGTCTCGTGCTCAGTATCGGAGTCAACGAGCGTGTTAAAGACGGCCCTGGGCACGGAACTCTTTACAACTCCAATCTGCTCTTCAACAGCGATGGCACATTGATTAACTGCCACCGAAAAATCATGCCAACATTCAGCGAGCGTATGATCTGGGGAATGGGCGACGGCGCGAGTCTGTGCGCGGCGGATACCCTTGTGGGTCGCGTGGGTGTACTAATCTGTTGGGAACATTGGATGCCCCTGGCGCGGCAGGTTCTACACATCTCCCGAGAAGACATTCACGTCGCGGCGTGGCCCTGGGTGAAAGAAATGAACTTGCTGGCAAGTCGCCATTTTGCTTTTGAAGGCAGGTGTTTTGTACTGGCTTCCGGGGGAATTCAGCAGGCAAAGGATCTGCCTCATGAGCTAGAACCTATTGAGACTTTACGAGCGCATCCAAACACCTTTTTACTTAGGGGCGGCAGCGTGATCATAGGGCCCGACGGGACGGTGCTTGCCGGACCGATTGTTGACGAAGAGACAATATTGACGGCTGAAATCGACCTTTCGACGATAACAAAGGAGAGTCTGACGCTGGACGTTACGGGACACTATGCACGGCCCGATATTTTTGATCTGCGAGTTAGACCTGCTAAGCCGACCGAGCGGTAATGCCTCGGCCGTTGTAACAGCCAGAGCCTCCTTAGAGGGACTTGGACGGCGCGACGACAGGAGGTGAAGATGTCGAAAGCAAGCAATCGTTCATTTATTCCTCTTGAATTTGACCTCCTTCCGACCGAACGACAACTTTCGCGGGCGGCCTCACACTCGATCAAATGTTCCTTGGTGTGTTAGAGCCGATGCGGCGCTCCTCGGTAAGCTCTCGTTCTGCCTGGAGCCAATCGTCAAAATCATTCCCGTGAATCGAGCCATGAGCCAGATGGATGCTATACGCACGCATTTCGATTTCCTGCCACGTCGGCGTGACTCCATCAGGCGAATCGATAAGCTCCGACCGCGTAACGTCTGCGTCAGAGATCGACTGCTGTTTATCTTCTTTCCTTTCGACAGCTTTCACATTTCCCTCCTTGGATGTCATTTGCGAACCCCTCCTTCGGATACCTCATTGTTTTTAGCTCTTTTTGCACAGTGTTAGAAGCGGACCCGTGAGTAAGATGAGCGAAGAGAACCGAAGTTTCACGGGCCACACTATCTTCGGACTGTACTTGTGATGCTGAATTAAGTATCACGTGGGCCTTCGGCGACTAACCAAGGAGAATGGGCAGAAGGACCCCCATGGCTAGCGCGAAAAACCACAGCGCTGGCGCCGGCGTTCCCACTGGACGCATACGCCGCTGCTCCCGCAAAGAATTTTTGGGATCCAATAGCAACCAGCGCTCGTAGCGGTGTTCGAGCAACAGAAATACCGTTGCCGTTGCGGCTCCATATAAAAGGTGGCCGATTATCGACGGCAGAAGAGCCGAGGCAGCATTTGCACTCCAATCGGCCACTCCCGTGAGAAGAAGCGGTACGAGGGTCATGGGGCCGACATACCACCAAATCAGGCCAAACACACATCCCCATGGCACTCCAACGCTCAAGCTGGAACCTTCATTTCGGAAGAGTAGGCCATACATCATTCCGATCAGTGCACTCACGGTTAGGTGTATGACGAATCCTTTCAAGCCAGGGAATCCATTGCCGAAACCAGCGAGTTTTGGCAACACGCCGGTTGCGAGTAATACGGGTCCTGCGGCTACTCCGCCTGCCAGACCCGCTAATGCACCCCAGCTCAGCGACCTTAGAACATTGACGCCGGGGCCTTCGGGCTCGCGATTGAGTGGATCGGATTGGATGAATAGTTTCAGCCAGGCCCGGTCAATTGCTGCGTAGATAACTCCAAGGATCAATCCATAAATGATGTGGCCGACCAATGAGCCAAACAGCGCGTTGCCCTGGTCCGGTGACCAATCGACGCCAGCTCCGCTCAAGAGTGGAAAAAGGGTCAGTGGCCCGAAAAACCAACAGAAAATAGCGAATCCTAACCCCCACCCCATGCTTGAGCCGAGACCCCGAACATCCGTCTGAAATAACAACCCGAAACTGGCCCCGATTAGGAGAGCAACCAGAAAATGGAACCCGACCATTTCAGATCGTGAGTTGAGCTGAGGCAGGCCGGCAAGTAGAGGGTAGAATTCACCTTCATACATCCAGCGGCTGAACACAAGCCCGCTCAAGGTTCCGGCAAAACCGCCTACCACGATGGCGCGCCCCCAATGAAACTGCCGTTTCACAGCACTAGAGCGAAAGCCGCCGAAGATTCCGAGTGTAAGACCCACGGGCATACCGAGAAGCACAAGATAAGCCACCAGCTCCGGAAAGTGAGATCGAGCGCCTGAGAGCGTCGACATCGAACGTTGCGTCCCGGATACCAGGGGCAGGAGGCCCGCTGGAATCAACAGCCATACTAGGGCCGCGAAGCCTAAGCCCCAGATCAATCCAGCGCCAGGACTGTTAGCCCGATTGCCGAATCCCCACCAGAAAAGCAGTCCGAGGAGCGCACCGAAGATAAAGCTGTCAGCCGGAGTGGTAGCGAGCTGTGTGTGACCGAGCATGAGGCAAGCTCCAGAAACTAAGACTGCGGCACAAGGCTCGATCCACGGAAAAGTCTTAGGGTTGGAAGTTGGTTGGCTTTTCGGCAAATCATGCGACCCGTGCATGCAATCTCCTTACTTGAGATCAATCGTTTGAACGATATCGCGCGGAAAGAAGAGTTCGACTGTCCAATCGAATAGGACGCGAATTTTCCGCTCTAAACCCGGAAGTTTAGACAGATAAATTCCCCGCCACATCAGCCAGGCAAATAATCCGGAAAACCGGAGCGCGCGCCTGCGGATAAACGGAACAGTCAGTTCTGCGCAAGCCGTTTGATGGCCAATTACGCAGAGCGCGCCCATTGAATCGAAGTGAAATCCCTTCGACGGCTGACCCGCCAGATGAGCGGCAAGATTACTAGCGAGCGTCGCAGCCTCGCGGAGAGCGAATTGAGCAGTTGGGGGACAAGGCCTGCCTGATTTTGCGTCGGTTACGGCTGCACAATCGCCCAGCGCCCACAAGCCGGGTCGGCCGCAGACCGAGAGGTTTTCATCCACCTTCACAGCTCCACGTTTATCTTTCTCAACGTTGAGCGCTTTGAGAACCGTGCTCGGAGTAGTGCCGGCGGTCCAAACAAGGGTCTCGGACCGAATCTCTTTATCCTGGAGAACAACGATTCCCGGATGTGCATCACGTACACGCGCGTTAAGTCGAAACTGAACGCCTCGCTCTTCCATTTTCGCTTGTGCGTATCGCCCCAGGGATTCGCTTAGTTCCGGAAGGATGCGATCTCCAGCATGGACCAGCACAACGCGCACTTCGTCGCGATTGAGGTTCGGATAGTCGGCTAGGATACCGTGCGCAAAATCATTCAGCGCACCCGCAAGCTCAACACCCGCAAATCCGCCACCTGCGATCACAAACGTAAGAAGGGGAGCGCGACGCGAAGCATCGCGCTCGCGATCGGCAAGCTCGAACATCTCGATGATATGATTCCGGATCCGAATCGCATCTAAAAGACTCTTGAAGTTAAATGCCCGTCGCTCGACATTGGGCATTCCCAGATAATTCGGAACAGAACCCAAGGCAAGCACGAGCTGGTCGTAGGATATTTGGCGGGGTTCAGACGTACCATCGGGTGAATTCATGCCTTCCAATAGAACGCAACGTTTTTCGAGATCGATTCCTTCTACGCGGCCGCGAACGAATTCGGTGCGATGCAGACTGCTGCGCAATGGGGTGCTGATGTGGCTCGGCTCTAAGCTGCTCCCGGCAACCTCGGCCAGCATAGGAGTAAAAAGTAGCGCGTTAGTTTCGCTGACGAGCGTAATGTGAACTGAGATATTTTTCTGAAACTCCTCCTCCAGGCACTGAGCGGTTTTCATACCCGCGAAACCTCCGCCCAGAATGACCACGTGTGTCAACGGCGCGGGAACAGGCAGGCTTGCCTTGGCTTCTGGTCCCCATCGTGCCGCAGCCAAATCACTGAAGGCTTGGTAAATCAGACCGAAGAGGGCACCATACAACACCCATGCAACTAATGCAGGAAGATGCGCGCGCATTCCTTCGGCGTTCCATTCCGGCATTTGACCGGCAGAGACAGGTATCGCGACGACGCTAATTAGACCCCAGAGCGGTATGCCCAGGGCTGCGCCAGTCATCAGATTCTCTGCATAGGCGCTGCGTGCTGACCGCAAGCTGGCGGCATAAAGCGCCCCCGAAAAGATCCCGCATGACAATGCCAGCACAGGACTTCGAATTGCGTAAGTGAGCGCCGGGCTGCTTAAGGCGCCGGCGAAAATTCCGACCGTGGTCCTCCGAACATATGGCTTCATCTGATTACCGTTTGGGGTGGGCGTCGCACCATCCGACCGGGCCTATTTAACCCGATTCAGTGCATCATAAGGCGAGTCGCGGTTGTAGTCTTCTGTTCGCCGCAGCACTATCAAACTCTCATCATCGAAAATCGGAGATCCACCGCGAAAATCCCTCACTGCCAAAAGCAATGCTTGGCCCGCCGCGCCGGGTGAGTTAACAGTTTGCAAGGGCAGACTTTTTGCCAACCTCAGCAAACCGTCGTACCCCAGCTCTTTGCCAGCCTGGTTTGTGGACTCGCTGATTCCGTCAGTATAGAGAACCAAAAGATCGTCCTGCCCGAGGCGCACTGCGCTCTGCAAATATTCTGTGCCGGCGATCAGTCCAAGCGGAACACCCTCTACGCTAGTCTGTTTATAAGGGGTTTCGTCGTGCAGCCAATCCCAAGCTTTCTCCGCCGCGTGATACCACAGAGCGCGAGGATGACCGGCGTTCGTAAAGATTAATTCCCCGGTCTTCCAGAAATAGCCGAAGACAGCTGCTGTGGCGTATTGCACATCGTCCGGATCGTCTTGCCGGCGGAAAGCCTCGTTCATTTCCTGCATCAGAACAGATTGGTCGAGAGCATTCATATGCTTTCGCAACAATTCGCGAAGCGTACGAGCGGTCGCGCTGACACTCTGCCCGTGGCCAGCAACGTCTGCCAAAACAATCCTCGAAAGCAAGCCCTTGGAGCAGACTACCAAGTAATACACGTCGCCTCCGGTGATTGCTGGGTGCAGCGGTCGGGAATAAACCCAGCCGGTGAATCCAGGAACTTCCACCGTCAAGTCCACGATGTTGTTACCGCCCCACACCTCGCTGCAAACCAATCTGTGAACTGGAACGGGGTCGTAGTTGGTGTCCGGGTGAGTTCTCAAGCCGTGAGCGGCAGTCATGTTCTGAGTTCTCCCGCGAGATGCTGTGATCTGGGGCCTGCTTCCCCACTTCTTACGGCCCCGAATTCACTGCCGGTACGTTTCTTACGAATAAATTGACTGAGGAGCGTATCCAACGAGAATTTCCCGGGACCAAAAAACAAGATAATCAGGCCAACGAACCAGAAAATGAAAGGATCGGCGCCGTAGAATTTGTCCGGACTGGAAAAGATCGACACGAGAGCGTCATGATCTGCCGTAAAGTACGCTACGCTCATGTCAACCACGATGCAAAGAGCCGTGACACGCGAGAGGAGGCCCAGCGCAAGAAGTATACCGGCCACGAACTCAAAACTAGAAACGAAAGTGGCCGTGAAAGCCGGCGCGGGTAAACCCAGGCTGTGGAAAAATTCAGTGACGTGGGCCAAGTTGTGAAGTTTTCCCCATCCGACCATCGCGAATTGCCAGCCCCAGTACAGGCGAATGGCTAATAGAAACGGTGACTGCAAATTCGACATAAGCCTCACGAACAAGGCATACAGGCGTTCGACTTGATTTGTCACATTACTCATCAATTGTTCTCGCTTTCGTTTGTATTTGGCCCTTCGCTACGATTCAGCTGAACTCGCTCATCTCAGAATAAAACCATCCCAGAGCAGACCAATTCTGGAACCATTTCTGCACGAGCAACAGAGATTCCTCGTCAGCTAAGGCGCTATTGCGCAGAACGCATTCAATCGCAGCGCCCGGAGATTTGCCATTGCGAAGACCGCAGAGAATTGCGAACTCTTTGCGTTCCAGACGTCGAAAATAAACGTCTTCGTCCATGCGATGCACCGCGAGAAAAAGCGGCATCCGTTTCAAAAGAGGAATGGCCAAAATTCGTTTGCTTTTTTGTCGTTCGATGAAAGCGTTACTCGCGACGTTCCCTTCTGTGGAATCTTGTCGAATTTGCAGCAGAAGGTCGTCCACCGGATATCTTAAATTTAGCAGAGCGAGATGGGGCTGTACCTTGAGGCGCAATTTCGCCGGATTTGTATTCGCGAGATCCTCCGCCTTCAGCGGATCGTACCGTTTGCCATCGAACGCGTTTATTTCCGCCCATTCCAGCCGCACCATATCCAAAGCGAGCTGTTGCCGGGGACCCGCGAAATGTGGATGCGTTCTCAGCCAACCTTCAAGCTGCGCGCCTATATTGCGCATGCTGAACGACCGTGATGGACAATCCCTCAGGTACGCTTGCGTGATTTTGTCGAACAGGCGATCGCCGAGCACCGCTCGCAACCCAGGGAAATCTTCAGAAAAACCAGACAAGACCCGGAACCAGTACTGACGATTGTAAATTTCCAATCGCTCGAACGAGGTTAGGCGATCGTTTGGTTTGATGATTGCATTTGCGACCGTGCGCTGTGACTGACCGTCGGGACCAGAGTTGCGCATGCGCTCGGATGGCGTCAGGGGCATCATCACCGCCCGAGCCATATCGCGCTGGATACTGAGGAGATTCATACGGCTTCGGCCAGTGATGCGCTTGCGAGGAAACGATTCGCTTTGAGCGCTTCATCGTGAACTTCGCTAAAGGCAGGAATACGATCGTCCCATTCCAGAAGCGTCGCCGTATGTCCGGTTCGCTCGATGGCACGTGCGTACAATTTCCAAACGGGATCGATCACCGGATGGTCATGTGTATCTAGAATGTATTTTTCGTACTTCGAGTGACCGGCGATGTGAATTTGCGCCACGCGTTCAGGAGAAATGCTGTTGAGGTAAGTGAAAGGATTGAAGCTGTGATTCTTAGAGGAGACATAGATGTTATTTACATCCAGAAGAATTCCACAATCAGCGCGCTCGACTACCTCATTCAGGAATTCCCATTCGGTCATTTCGGACACATGGAATTCCGCGTAGCTGCTCACATTCTCCACGGCGATGGGAACTTCCAGGAAATCGCGGACTTCGCGAATCTTTTGCGCAGTGATCCGCGCCGCTTCAAATGTGTAGGGCATGGGTAACAAATCATGCGTGTAACGCCCATCCACACTGCCCCAGCAGAGATGATCGGAAAGCCAAGGAGTCTTGGTTCGCTGCACCAGCGTTTTCAGGCGGCGCAGATGCTCGCGGTCGGCGCGTTGAGCCGAGCCGAAGTACATGGAAACGCCGTGCTGAACGACCTTATATTGTTTCAAGATTTCGTCGAGAATGCGCAACGGCCGCCCGCCGTCGACCATGAAATTTTCGGATATAATTTCAAACCAATCCACAACGGGGCGGCGGGTCAAAATATGTTGGTAATGCGGGACTCGCAGCCCGATTCCGATTCCGTAGTCTGTGTATCCGTTAAACCGATTTGCCGGCATGTCCGGGACTCCATTGAGGTCTCGGACGCTGGCAGTCGAGTGATAACCAGGCTCGACTCCCAGCATCGAAGAGTTGGGAATTGAAAACTTAGCTCTGAGGGTTATCCGCTGGTGGTTTTGAGCCGTCGGTTGCGCAACCGCCCTTGCCCTTGCAGGAGTTTTTACCTTTGCAGCCGTTGTCGCTCGATTTGCAACCGCCCTTACCCTTGCAAGAGTTTTGGCCCTTACAAGCGTGCTTTTCTTTCACCTTGTTGTCAGACTGATCAGACTGAACGCCGGCGTGCATGCCCGACAAAAGATTCGACGCCTGAATCGTCGCGCCCGTGCCTGCGAGCAAGCCCGCAAGCGCCGCACCTGCCACTAAAGCCTTCTTGTTCTTCGTCATTGTCGTTGTTAGCTCCTATTCGATATTTGTTTGGGATTCCTGACCATAGGGTTCAACAACGAGAATCGTCACTAGTAGATCGAGGCGCCGTCTCAAAGTGGATTCGCCGCGAGTGCCATTTAGAAACGATCCGCTGTGCTGAATTCCTATCGGCCTTCTTGCGGTATGATTGCCGACCCCCCAAAAGGTTTCATCGCGATGTAAACAAAATGGCTCGTTCTGCTTGGCATCAGCCAATACCACATCCCACGCAGCCGCTCGGTCCGGAACCCTACCGACTCATTCTTGGCTGGAGCGGAGCGCACAGAATATTCTTGCGTTATATACAATCGATGTAGATAGATATGCGGCTAATGCCTTAGGCGGTCTTCGATTCTTGCAATCAGTTCGTGAGTCGCAGGCACATCGATCCCATGGATCCTTCCGGCCCGAACGATCGGGCCACCTATGGCGTCTACCTCGGGTATGCGGCCAGCCGACACGTCCTTCTGCATGGAGCTGCGCATAGTCGCAGGTAATCCTTCGATCATGGCCTGTATCTTCAATTGATCGACACTCGCTCCTTCCGCAGTTGCAACAGCGCAGGCCTCGCGTACCGTCAATTCGAGTCGTGCCCGCCATACAGGGTCGGCGAAGATCTCCTGCTTGCTCTTGTTACCCGCTGCAGTTGCGAGCGCGAATGGCGCCAGGAACGCAAGTTTGCTCCAGAGCATTTTTTTTTCATCTGTTTGAAATTCACAAGAAAAGCCCGCGTGCCGAAGCCGTCTGGCAATACCTTCCATTTGCCGCTCTCCAGTAGCGGAAAGCGCCAAGCGGACAAACGGTGAGCGCTGGATAATGTGACCGGGTGCGACGCGCTCGGATTCGACGGCAATCGTGCCGGGAACAACGCACTGGTGATTGAAGCTCCTTCGCAGCAATGGGACATGATCAATCCCATTCAGCAGTGGCACGACAGTTTCAATCCTGGGACCGTTGCGTGGAACTGCCTGTAGCGCTGCGACAAGTTGGTAAGCTTTGACGGTAACCCACAGCACGTCAACGGGTTCACGGAGTTTCGCATCGGTTCTGACCGGTGCCTGGAAGTTCCCGAACGGTCCTTCGAGTCGAAGGTAGCTGGGGTGCTGGCCGAGGGTTTCTGGGCGCAGGAGCAGAGTAACCTGATCCCCCTGGTGAGCCAACGCCGCTCCGATTAAGCCACCCACTCCACCGGCGCCCAGGATGGCATGTCTCACGCCGCGCCACCCGGAGATGATTTATCGTGTGAATCTACTGCTTCCTTTTCTGCCATGAGCGCCTTCACGCCTCTGCTGTCGGAGCCACCAACTCGAAAGAAGACGTGAGTTGGATGGTCTTGTGCAATGTCCGATAAAGCGGGCACCTCATCGCGTAAATGCCGTGCACGCGCTCTACCGTCCCCCTGGTTTCTTCCGGAGCTGCCAGGGTCATTGCCACATGAATTCGTCGGATTGCCAGCACACCCTCCTCTGTTTCTACTTCGCCTGTTACATCTGCAGTCAGCCGTCCATTGCTTGCATCGATTTGGCGCGCTTCCAGCGCACCTCCGAAGGTGCCCATCATTCAACCGGCGGTTGCACAAATCACGTAATCGATCGTGGAAGAATGTGACTCCTTTAATTTCGCGGGATCGACCTTATAGTGCTCGGCAATCGCCCCGTGCACGCTGAAGATAACAGGCTGTGATTCTCCGGGCAGGTGTGCGATGCGAAGCGGCCCCGCCTTTCGTTCGATTCGGGACTTCGAAACATAGACAACGTCGCTCATGGTTTCCTCCATCCGAGACTCAATGATTGTTTTCCTTCCATAGTTCCAGCAGCTAGCGATGCCGAATGGCGTCTGGAGACCGCTTAAGATCGAGAGGAAAAACCTTCAAACTCCACATGACTGGCACGGATGTAGGCGGATAGCACACCGTCTTGTCGCAAGCCTGATACCTCAACTCCCCGCTAATCGAGATGGTCTTCCCTGTGGAAGTCAGCGAGCGAGCGATATCGGAAGTTGGGGAGAAGTTTACCGTGACATCCTGAACGATACGGAACTTCCCCTCAAAGACCGGGACGTGTTCCTGAATGGCTTCCAGGTAGATATCCTTCGAGCTCGGGTATGTTACCGGCGCGAGTTCGATCCCCGAGGTCTCCTTCACTGCGAGCTGAATCGGTTTATACCCTTGCACTTCGGGAGAATAAACGTGGGTGCCCGGGGGAAGTTCTATTTCGGCAATCAAGCTTACCCGGCTGCCGGGCACGACGTCGCGATCTGATTGCTCAAGGGCTAGTCGAAGGTGGGGTGCTTTTATATTCTGGCTCACTTCTTCGATCAGCTCAGGGAAAAGCTTCCCAATCACATTGTTCGGCGTGAATCGGTCGACGTCCTTCACTTCGAAATATTTCTCACGAATAACGCCGCCCGAGTCGATATAGAAAAATCCGGGGTGCGCCATCCCTTTGTTCTTCCCAGTCGCTTCTGCGTTTAGGACGTTAAAGCTGCCAATAATCTTGGAATCAGGGTCGCCCAGCAGTGGAAACTCTATTTTGTGCCGCTCAGAGAAGTCCTTGAGGATCGGTGGACTATCGTAGCTGATGGCAGCGACCTTGATTCCATGCTTTTCGAACCTTCGTTTGGCACTTTGCAGCTGCACGAGCTGCGCTTTGCAGAACGGTCACCAATCGGCGGACCGGAAGAAAAGAAGAACCGTGCCGCTCGACCCCCTCAGCGTATCGAGTGACTGGTCATGACCAAACTGGTCGCGAGAAATGAAGGCCGGTGCGTTGTTTCCCACTTGCAGTCCGATTGTGGACGAAGACTGCTTTCCTGATGAGCTCTCTTGCATGTTTGCGAGCGCAAGAACCGCGAAAGACAGTCCAATCACGACTCCGTATTTCATACGCTTCCCTCGGATTCAGTCACATCAATGCAATAGACGACCGGATGCTAAACACGACGCGCAGCGCCACCTAATTCGAAAGCCGGCCCCATCCCGCCCCTAGCACCCTGCCGACCGGCACTTCTTGCACGATAGCGACAAACCTTAGGTTGCCGGTATTTACGCGATTAATATGTATCCTAACATTCTGAGAAAATTCCCCGGCCCGGTTCACCGTTCCGACCGGGGTGAGGCTCCGCAAAACCGCAATGTGCTTCAGATTTCTTCCGGCGTTCTCTCCGCGGCTCACGTGTGACTCGTCGCTTTCATCGGCCGTTGCTATCAACACTTCCGGAGACCCTGCTGCAACGGAAGAAGGCAACCGACCGGCGTCAACGTGCAGACTGACGACGTTCCCGGACTCCAAATGAATCGAAGAAATGTTGACCGATATCTTTTCTACTTTCGTAGCGTTTTCAATTGCTTCAATCGCCCGTCTCTCATCGCTCCCGACAAATTCAAAGCGTCCGTCAACCACCATCTGCGGCGTATAGACACTCCCGAGGCCAAATTTCCCCGCGTAAGCGCCTTGCCGTTCGCTGTATTCATGAGAGGAGTAGGGATCCTTCCACCCGATATCGTCCCAGTAGTCCACATGTTCACTCAGAACGATCAGCTCGGCGCCGCTTACGGGCTGCGATCGGTCTAATCTTTCCAGCAGGGCATCAGCAGGAGGGCAGTCGGAGCACCCCTCGGAGGTAAACAACTCCACAAGCACGGGAGTACGTTGCGCATTGTCGTTCGCCGGACGTGTGCCGCCACGCATGGCCTCCAGGCCCGGTAACAACAATGCTCCAAGAACAGCTACCGAAACCACGCTAGTCAACACGAGCCTGACGCGAAACATGCCAACCCTCTCTTCTTAAACCAAGATAAAACTCAGCCAATCATTTCGTATGATTCAGCATTAGAAATAAAGTTTCGCCCCTTTATACGTCCTGACGCCTTCACCGAGAACCGGCGGTTGAATTCGGACGGGAAATAAATGGCAGCACGGCGGCCTCTGCCGAATCGTAATTTATTCCGAGCATTACACGTGCGCGTTCCAGAGGTGGAACAAACCGGTACGGAACGAGGATTTAGCATATTTCGCTAGCATTGCTCCCAAGGAAGCATCCGAGTGCAGTCTGTGTCGCCGGAAGTCGTGAATGCGTTTCTGTACTTACCGAATATTCTGAGAATTCCTCGTTCACGCGTAACTTTGACCTGGGTTCTTCATCAGACTGGCATCCGGTTGATCCTTCGAGATTTGCTTTCTCCGGGTATTGACGGCAGATGGAGAACAGAAAATCGGTAATGGAATGGATGGTAAAAGGGAAGGGTGCAATGAGTATCATTGAAATCAGTTGCGTCGAAGTCTGGCGGGAGATTTCGGACTACCTTGATGGTGATATCTCAGCTGAACTCCGCGAGCGGATGCGGGCGCATTTCGAAGCCTGCGCACACTGCGCTGCGGTGCTAGATGGCACACGGAATGTCGTACAGCTGGTCGGTGACGGAAGAACCTTCCCGATGCCGGAGGGATTTAGTACCCGATTATACAAAAAGATTCATGCTCTGGGATAATCTCGTACATGGAGTAGGTTGCGGCGATTCTAAGTCCTGTCAGCGACATCCTGGTTGTCCATATACATCCATAACTTCCAACTTCCCTCCGGAGTCCTGCGCCAGACCTCCATGAAGCGGAATCGATGACGAACCGGTTCACCTCCTTGCTTCGGCGTGAGCGTCAATTCATGCCACCCGTACGCGTGAGCCACTGGACCTTCGACTCGGATTTCCACTTCAATCACCACGAGCTTCGCTGCATATCGGGTGAACAAACTGTGCAAACGGGTTTTCAGTGCATCGAGTCCGGGCCTCCCGAATTCGCTGGGCTGACCTTCGGAGAAGCTCACGAGGTCCGGGTCCGCCATTGCCAAAATACGGTCCACATCGCCATTGTTGAAAGCATCTCGGAACTTGCTCTTGGCCGTATTGATCGCGAGTAAGTCGTCCATGGCAATTACTGGGTGTCCGCAGAGCACAGATGTGGAACGGTTGAACCAAAGATGATATCACACCGAATCGAAACGGGTTGGCGCGTGGCGAAGACTGATTCGATTTGTTCGTTCATTCATCAGTTGAAATGCCCTCCAGTGCGGCGTCTGATTTCCTTAACGCCGTGTCCGAGATGGCGCCGCAGAAGTAACCGGAGAGTTACGCCATCCGAGTATCCGACGCGCGCAGCAATTTCCTCCACACCTTGCTGCGTCGTTTTCAGAAGATGCACGGCGCGTTCGACACGAAGTTCCTGGAAATAAGATAGCGGCGTTGTAATTGCGAAAGGATCGCACGCATACTTGAATCGGGTGGCGAACAATGAAGCTCTTCCAGCATGGATTCAGGGCGGACTACCACGACGATGCCGTTTTCGGTGACGGAATAGCGGGCGCGGTCGGCTTCCAGGTCGTAGCCGATCACGGTGCCTTCGGGGAGATTTACGTGGCGGTCAATGATCGAATGCGTCCTCCAAACCTCGAATGTTCTTCCCAAAGCTGTCGGGCGACGTTGCGACGCCACAATTTCTGCAAAGCGTGGCCATACTCTCGATTGGAATTTCTCTTGGATCGGCACGTCGTTCCATCGGTAGCATTTGGATAAGACTCGGGAAGATTCGGAGCGGCGCGTATCGCATGTCCAAACCATCTTCCTCAACCAGGAAAATCGAGCACGGCATTCCGTCACTGTGGGCTTCGATTAAAGTGGCGATACTGGTAAGAATTTCGGTGAGGGACCTGCCGACCAGAATCATTTTCAGCGCATCGACCACCGCCTAAGCAGATAGTGGCGATGGAATTTTCGACGCTCGATTTGGTAGCGACGTCGAGGATCGGGGCTCTGCCATTGGCCGAGTATCGCATATGTCTTTCATAAGCGCGCCTCTCGCCTCGGCAGCGACCGAATTGTGTCAGTTCCCCAAAAGGGCAGCGGAAAAGCTGTTATTCCAAGAAGAAAGTGGTGGACGTGACCGGGATCGAGCCGATGACCTCCCGCTCGCGTAGCGCGCACTCTGGCGTTGCCCCAAGACCTGAGGCAGGTTTTCGGTCCAACTTCGGTCCAATTTAAGGGGTTGGTTGCACCGCGCCGTTCCGCGTAAGCGACACCAGATGCGGCACTTGTGTGATTTTGCCTGCTTTCTTGCAAATAAAGTGCTACTTTGATCGCCCCCCCGGAGTTGCGCCCGCGTCGAGCAGTACACTCGTGTAAATATGTCGGATGCCACCAGCCACCCCTGCAGGTGGAAACAAACCGAACCATCTCCCTTCTCAGGGGTAGTCTATTTTTGCTCCGCCCCCCGGTTTGGATTTTCTCCCCACCTGACAAACTAAGCCCTACAGCCAGAAGGTCGGCTCTTACCAGAATCCCGAAATGGATCGGTCGTTCCATCCCGGCAATGCCTCGGTGGTTTTGCAAGCCGGAATGAACGTAAGGGAAGGGTTAACCGAATATTGTAAGTGAGATTTGGACTGTGACCTGCTCCAAGAGGTCTTGGATCGTGCACCAGACGCGAACGCGAACGATAAAGACACTAAGTGGATGAATGCGTGGGGGCCGTTGAGCTTGCCCACCACGCTGTCGCGTACGGAGTCTGAGGGGGACAAAACCCATGCCTAATTCACAGGCGGGTTTCGCAACCGTACTCGAAGATCTTCGCCTAGCTACCCGTTCCCGTCACGCGAGGCTGGCGTCCTCCCCAGCCATGGTGCGCCTTTTCGAGTCCACCTACTCGGTTTCTGAATATCGAGCGCATCTCGGCCGCCTCCTTGGACTGTTCGAGCCGCTTGAGCGTTCCGTTGCTCGCGCCGCCGGACCATCGGATCTTGCGTCCTCTCTACAAAGAACCCGTGATCTTCGAGAGGACCTATTGATAATGGGCGCGACCACAAAGGAAGTCGACGCACTTGAACGCTGTCGCTGCCTTCCGCCAATTCCTCCCCAAGGCTTGCTCGGGTACACCTATGTGATTCTGGGCTCCTCGCTGGGCGCAAAAATCATCGTCAAGCAACTACGAACCGTCCTTGGCCCCGGCGCAAGCTTGCAGTTTTA
>Ga0181531_10000327_pt1 | contig 33173 bp, 31 predicted proteins | sample PEATcosm2014_Bin_38_FD_119743 | JGI IMG/M metagenome (GOLD analysis project Ga0181531, IMG submission 119743) | Peatland microbial communities from MTU Mesocosm Facility, Houghton, MI, USA - PEATcosm2014_Bin11_10_metaG | ecosystem: Environmental > Terrestrial > Soil > Wetlands > Peat | place...
CGGCGACGCGAAAGGTAACATCCATCGCAGGGAGTGTCGCACCGCCCGCTGTCCGCGCGCTTACGGGCACTTACGGCCCGGTCAGAAGCAAACCGACCAAGCACGCGCGGGCGGTCGCGGTCGAGCTACTGACCGGTGAAGACCTTGATCGCGGCCGTGACGCCAGGTTGCCACGCATCCCACGCGTTCACGCCGCAGTTGGTCGCGAAGAATGCCGTCATGACGTGTTTTTGATCGGGTGACACGGCGATCCCGATGACCGAGTTCGCGCTGCCCGAGGCGGACGCCGAGGACCAGCCGGTCCCGCCCGATTTCGCCAGCAGCGTCCACCCGGTGACCGCGTCGGGCGCTGCCCACAGGTCCCAGTCGGTCGGGAACGTACCCGCGTTCTTGGCGAACAGCGCCGCGCTGTCGGTCGCCGACAGCAGCGGCGCCGCTGCACCCGACCAGCTCTTGACGGTGGGATCGCACGAGTATGCCGCCGAGAGCCAATCGGTGAATTGCTCGGCCGATGCGGAGAAGCAGCCCGCACCCGAAGCGTTCCCAGTGTAATTGCAGGCCTCGACGCCGGGTCCGAAGGTCGGGCTCGTGTTGTAGTACAGCGTCACGGGAGCCGGCCCGGGTCCGGGCGTGATGGTCGAGAAACGCGGGTCGCAGAACAATCGCGCGACTGTGTACGCGCCGTATTCCATCCCCGTGCACTCGGCGATGACGGCACCGGCCATCGTATAGTTGTTGTTGTTGTATTGGAAGGCCAGGCCCGGATTGGGACTCGGCGTGTCCATCAGAACGCCCAGCACGAACGCCCACACGTCGAACGTGCACGTGCCGCCGGCCGGCTGCGCCCCGTTTGCGGCGGGGATGGCCGTCAGGATGTTCTGGCTCAGCCCGTCCATGTGCAGGGTCGTCGTCTGGTCGACCAACTGCATGAGCGTGTATGTCGGGGCACCGACCCCGTAGGGTGCGCCGACTCCCGGTTTCGCTGCCGGGAACGGATAGGGCAGCGAGGGCTCGAGCTGCGCGTAGGTGGCTTGGAGCCGTTTGGAGAGCAGCGCCATGAACGCCGTGTTCATCGTCGGAACCGGCACGCCGGCCTGAATCTGTTGCAGAAAACCGAGATAGCCGGGCACGGCGACGGCGTGTGCGCCGAGTTGTTGCGACATCGAGACGACCGCTGTTCCCGCGGCCACGCCCGCGATTGCGTCGGCGACGGTGACCGGAACGAGCGACCCGAGCGCCGCGGATTGGAACGCTTGCGCGAGCGTGCGGCTCGCCAGCACGGGCAGAACCCAGACCGGCACTTGGATTGCGGTTTCGTGCGCCGGCGGCGCGGGCGGATTCCCCGGCTTCGGCACCTGCGGAATCGTCGGCGGGACGGTCAACAACACCAGCTCGACCCTCGCCCACGCAGGAGATGTCGTGGACGCAGTTCGTCCGGCAGACGCGACGGCAGCGGCGAGCGTCGTCCAATCTTCGATCATCGCCAAGAGGGCGGCGTGACAGATCACCTTCGAGCAGCTCGCCAGGTGCAGAATCGTATCGTGGGACATCGCCTTCGTCGCGTCGACCGCGAAGCCGGTCGACGCGTCGGCATACACGGCACCGTCGAGACGGGCCACGAAGCTGTAGCCCATGTACGTCGCCGTCGCGTCGATCGCCGATTTCGCCGACGCCGAGGGGTTCTGAAGCATCTTGTGCATGGTAGTCCTTTCTGGTGCCGTCCGTGGCGCGGAGGCACCACGATCGCACCGCACGCTGTCCGCACGCTTACGGCGGTTCGCGAAAAGGCATGGCCCGTGGGGCGCGAAGACAGACCGTTCCGATGCGTAGCCTGATCGCTCCCCAGACCCCGCTCGACGCCGTCCTCGCCGGCGGCGCCAGTTCGCCCGTGCGCGCGGGACGCCGGGTCGGCGGCGCGCCGTTCGTGTGTGCGCGCGCCGAGGGCGCCCATGCCTACGATCGCGAGGGACGGCGTTACGTCGACTACGTGATGGCATACGGCCCGCTGCTCTTCGGCCACACGCCGCCGTTCGTGCGCGACCTCGACGCGCTCGCCGCGCACGGCATCGTGCACGGCTCGACTTCGCCGCTGGAACTCGAGCTGGCGGAGCGCATCCGCGGGCACCTCCCGTCGATGGAGCGGCTGCGCTTCTCGACGACCGGCAGCGAGGCAGTGCAGAGCGCGGTGCGCGTCGCGCGCGCCTTCACCGGTCGCGACGCCGTTCTCAAGTTCGGCGGCAACTACCACGGCCACTTCGACCTCGCGCTGCAAGACGCGGGCGCTTCCGCCGAGACGCCGCTCGCCACCAGCTCCGGTATCCCCGCGGCGGTGGTCGGCGATCTCGCGGTCGCGCGTTACAACGACCTCGCCGACGTCGACCGTCACCTCGCCCGCGTCGGCGACCGGCTGGCCGCGATCCTCGTCGAGCCGATCTGCGGCAACATGGGCCTGGTCGAAACCGAGCCCGGCTTCCTCGAAGGCTTGCGGGAACGCGCCGACCGCCACGGCGCGCTGCTGATCTTCGACGAGGTCATCACCTGGCTGCGGCTCGGCATGGGCGGCGCGCAAGCGCGCGTCGGCGTGCGGCCGGACCTGACGACCGTCGGCAAGATCCTCGGTGGCTGCTTCCCGCTGGCGGCGTTCGGTGGCCGTGCCGAGGTGATGGCGGTGCTCGCCCCCGACGGCCCGTGCTTCACCGGCGGCACCCACGCCGGCATGCCGTTCGCGGTCGCAATGGGGCTGCGCGTGCTCGACCATCTCGAATCGCAACCGGAACTCGCCCGCGAGATGGACGCTCGCGCGCGCACGCTCGCCGAGGGCCTGCGCACGACGCTGCGCGAGCTCGGCCTCGACTACGCGGTGCTGCAGATGGAGTCGATCGTCGACTTCAAATTCCGGCCCGGTCCGCCGACCCGCTCCTACGACGATCAGCAGCGCGACGACCAGCGCGCCTACGCTGCCTTCTATTGGGGGATGCGCGAGCGCGGCGTCCTGTTGCCCCCCTCGCACAACGAGGTCATGTTCCTCTCCACCGCCCACACCGACGACGACGTCGCCCTTACGATCGCCGCCGCCGACGCAAGCTTGCGCGCCATGCGCGCGGAAGGGATCGTCTGATGGACACACCCCACGGTTGGACCAACGACGGCCAAGCGCTGACCAAGACCTTCGACCGCAAAGACTTCAACGGCAGCATTGCCCTCGTCAACGCCGTCGCCAAGGTCGCCAACGAGCAGAACCACCACCCCGATATCAGCATTTCGTGGAACGAGGTGACGATCCGAACCTGGTCCCACGACGTCAACGCGATCACCGACCGCGACGCAAAACTGGCCGCCGCGATCGACGCCATCGCCTAGAGAACCGGAACCGCGTTGTACGGTACCGCACCGGGAGACGAGCAATCTGCAAGGCGAGCGTTTCAGCGAGCGCATTGTCTGGGAAGGTTCGTAGTGGATTCCTGAGGAGGTATTGCTGTGGACGTTCTTACGATTATCAAGAAGGAGCACCGTGAAGTCGGGGCGCTGATCGATGAAGCCGATGGCTGTGATCCGGGGGAAGAGCGTCTCATCGAGCTTGCCGCCGAGATCGAGAAGAAGCTCTCGCTGCACCTCGCGATCGAGGAGCGCCTGTTCTACGCCGTTCTGCGCAGCGGCGCCGAGGAGCAGGAACAGCAAGTCGACGTCTTCGAGGCCTACACGGAGCACGCGGTGGCGAAGGCGCTCATCGAGATGCTTCACTCGGGCCGTAAGCCGGACCAGAAGTTCAAGGCGGAGCTTCAGGTGCTCGGCGAGACCGTGAAGCACCACGTCGAAGAGGAAGAGTCGACGGTTTTCGGCATCGCCAAGAAGCTGCTCGACGCGGACGAGCTCGAGGAGATCGGCGTGAAGTGGGAGCGCGCCAAGCAGCGCGCCACCAAGGAGGCCGAGGGAACCACGGGCCGACCGGCGCGCGCGACGGCGGCGAAGACGTCGCGTTCCAGCACCTCGCGCAAGAAGGCTGCGACGACGCCGGCCCGGCGGAAGACGACCCGCCGCTAACGCGCGGGCGTCGGGAAGCCTGCCGGCGAGCGGTGGCCCGCGACGTCGACGCTGCGGACGCCGAACTGCCATTCGTCCTTCGAATACGGCAACGTCACATGGGTGACGCTGCCCACGTCCTGCACGGACGTCCACTGTGGGTCGGTGCTCAGGCGGCGGACGACCTCGTAGCGGACGGCACCGGGGACGGCGGTCCAGGCGAGGGTGGTGTCGTTGGTGAGGTTCTTCGTGTCGACGGTGACCACCGGGACGGCGGGCGCGAGGGCGAGCGTCGCCAGCGCCGCGATGTTGTAGCGCGTGACCTTCGCCAGGTAGTCGAAATCGACGTATTGCAGCAGGTCGCCGTACTGCACGCCGTCGACGACGCGGACGTCCTGATGCTGGTGCGCGAACGTCTCGCGCGGTTCGGTGAAGCGGACGGCGGCGAAGCCGGCGGCGTTGAACGACTCGTGGTCACCGCCGCGCAAGAACCGATCGGCGCGGAAGATCAGGTGACCGTGGAAGCCCGGATCGTACGCATCGCCGGTCGTCTGCACGAAGCGCGCCAGCTCGCGCGAGGGCGAGTCGCTCTCCGTTCCGGTCGCGTTGACGCGCGGGACCGAGGCGTCGGTGGGGATCGCTTCGGAGAAGATGCGCACGTCGTCGTCGCGTTTGACGCCGTCATCGCCGACCGAGGCGCCGATGATGTCGTTGTTGAGGTCGGCTTCGACCGGCACGCGGTCGGCCTGCAAGACCTTCGCGAAGTGCGCGCTTCCGAGCAGCCCTTGCTCTTCGGCATCGAAGCAGGCGAACACGACGGTCGCGTGCAGCGGCAGCGGGGCCAGCACCCGTGCCGCTTCGAGCACGGCCGAAACCGCCGAGCCGTTGTCGTCGGCACCCGGGGCGTCTTTGACCGCGTCGTCGACGTCGGTGACCCGCGAATCGAGGTGACTCGACATCACGACGACCCGACCGCTGGGATCGTCGCCGCGCAGCGTCGCGATGACCGACGAGATGACCGCGGCGCGCGGCATGCGCACCGCCGGGTCGGCCGGCTGCAGGTAGTCGTCGTCGCGGACCGCGAGCCGGCCCCCGCTGGTGCGCGCGATCGCATGGAACTGCGCTGCGACCCAGTCGCGGGCGGCGAGAATCCCGCGCCCGCCGGTGTCGCCCTCCGAGAGCGTGCTGCGCGTTCCGAACGCGACCAGGCGCGTGTCGGTGGCGCGCAACCGCGCCGCCGAGACCTGGGCCAGCACGGCCGCGATCGCCGGGTCGATCGGCGGTGCGAGGTCGTCGGCACGGGCCGGCACCCCCGCCGCGAGGGCGACCGAAACGGCAAGGGCGAGCACCCGACGCAGACGCATGCCCTGCGCCTTCAGCTAGCGATCGGTTCGTCCTGGTCCAGGTGGCGCAGGATGCGGCCCAGCACGACGGTCGTGCCGCCGCCCGGCGTCGTGCGCAGCGAGAACGTGTCGCAGCAGCGCCGCATGATGGGCAGGCCGCGACCGCGTTCGCAGAGGTCGTCGGGCAGGGCGTCGCCCGGCCGCAAGGCGCGTTCGAGCGGCAGTCCCCGACCGTGGTCGGTTACCGTCGCCACCAAGGTCGTCCCGCCCACCAGCGAGCACGAGAGCTCGATCGGTCGGCTGGTCTGGGCGTGTTCGACGGCATTCGCGAACGCTTCGGCGATGGCCGTCACGAACTCGATGGCGTCGGCGTCGGGAACGCCGCAGGAGCGGATGAACCCGGCGACACGTTGGCGGACGGAGCGACTGCGCCGCGGATCGGCAGGGACGTTCAGCCGTAGGGCAGCGACCCTCGGGCGGCCCATGCGATCTTCCTCAATCTGGTGGCGCCGGCGCAAGTCGGCCGGTGTCTCCCGTATACCCAGGACAGCCGGGCTCTGTAACGCGGGTCCCGGGCAGCTCGGCGTGGTACGAGCCCGGCGATGGCCACGCACAGCAAACCCACCGCCGAAGAAGTCGGGACCCTCGCCGCCGAGGCGAAGACCGCCAAGGCGCGCATCGCGACCGACAAAGGCGATATCGTTTTCGCATTCTATCCCGACGTCGCGCCGCTGCACTGCGCCGCGTACATCAAGCTGGCGCGCGCCGGCTACTACGACGGCACGATCTTCCACCGGGTCGAGCCCGGCTTCGTCGTCCAGGGCGGCGATCCGACCGGGACCGGCATGGGCGGACCCGACTACAACTTGGAAGCCGAGTTCAGCAACCAGCCGCACATCCAGGGGACGGTCGCCATGGCACGCTCGTCGAACCCAAACTCGGCCGGCTCGCAGTTCTACATCTGCTTGGACGATGCGCCGTTCTTGAACAAGAATTACACGGTTTTCGGACAGGTCGTCGAAGGACAGAGCGTGGTCGACGCGATCCGCGTCGGCGACGTGATGAACAAAGTCACCATCGAGTAGCGCGGGCGCGAAACCGCGCCGCCGTTTCGGAGGTTCGAACTCTGATGGACACGACAACACTTTCACCGTTCCAAGCCCGGCTGGGCACGCCGTCGGATCTCGACGAGCGCAACCGGGGTGAGATCGGTAAGGCACTCACGCCGCTGGTTGCCGACCTGATCGCCCTGTACCTGAAGACGAAGAACTACCACTGGCACGTCTCGGGTAGCCACTACAAGGAGTACCACGAGCTGCTCGACGAGCAGGCGGATCAGATCTTCGCCTACGTCGACCAGCTCGCGGAGCGCTCACGCAAACTCGGCCAGCCGACGATCCGGTCGGCCGGTCAGGTGGCGCGGATCACCCGCATCGCCGACGACGAACGCGAATACGTCGAGCCGCACGCCATGCTGCGCGGGCTCGTCGAGGACAACAAAGACGTCGTCTCACGCATGCGCGAGCTGCACGGCGTTTGCGATGAGTTCGGGGACGTCGCGACCGCCTCGCTGCTCGAGACGTTCATCGACGAGACCGAACGGCGGATCTGGTTCTTGTACGAGACGACGGTCGGCGGCGACCATACGAACTGACCTCACTCCTGGCGGAGCACGGTATCGCAGCGGCGCGCGATCGCTGCGATGCCGGCGTTGCCCGCGCCCGCGTCGGTCAGGTCGCGCGTAAGCACGACCAGGACGTAGGGCGAGTCGCCGAACGGGTCGACGATCGCCGCGTCGTTGCGCGTACCGTCGATCTCGCCGGTCTTGTGCGCGCACGGCGTAGCGGGCGGAAGACCGCGCACGATCTTGGTACCGTCGTCGTTCCCGAGCATGACCGTGATCATGGCGCGGCAGCTCTGCGGCGTCGCGATGGTGCGCTCGCCCTCGCGGGTGCCGTGTTCGAGGGCAAACAGCAGCCGCCCGACGTCGGCCGGGGTGACCACGTTGAGACTGCGCTTCCACGCCGGAACGACGTCGGCGAAATGCCGCGCGAGACGTGAGTTGCGCATCCCGGCGCGCCGCATCGTCCGGTTGATCGCGTCCATCCCGAACGTCGTGATGAGCGTATTCGACGCCGCGTTGTCGCTGACGTGAATCATCGCCTTGACGAGCGTATCGAGCGACCACGCTTTCCCGGCCGGCGACCCGGCCAAAACGTCGGAGCCGCCGATGAGGTCGTCCGCGCGGGTGCGCACGAGATCGGTCGGCTTCGCCGTGCCGGCATCATAGGCGCGATAGACCGTCGCCATGATCGCGAGCTTGATGACCGAGGCCGACGGGAATTGCTCGTCGGCACGCCAGGCGAAGGCCGGCGGTCCGGGCGCGAGGGTGCGTGCGTAGACGCCGGTGATCCCGGGGACCCGCGCGATGACCTCGGTCAATGCCAACGTCGGCCGCGCTGCGGCCAGGCGCGGCGCCATCGCCGCGACTGCCAGGCCGCCCAGGAACGGTCCGCGCCTCATCGCCGCAACCAGCTTTCCGCGAACGCAGCGAGCTGATCGCCCAGCGCGTGCAGCCGCGGCTGGAGCCACGCGCGCTGCGCGGGGCACGAAAGCTCGCCGAACTCGATCAGCAGTTTCTGCGGTGCGTCCACTTTGCGAAAGCCGTAGTACCCGCTCTCGTGCGAGCTGATGTTCTCGCCGACGAATCGGAACGGGAAGATCCGGCGATAACGGCGCTCCCAGGCGGTGACGAACGCGCGGTTCGTCGTCGGCGGGAAGCCGACCGACGTCCCGCTCGAACACGCCGGCACCGCCCCGTCGAAGTGCAGGAAGAACGCCATCCGGGCCGTGTCGTGCTCGGGATAGTCGGCCGGTCGGCGCAGCACCCGGAAACCGTCGGCGCGCAGCCGCCGGGTTGCCTCGTCGGCGACGATCGGCGTCCAGGCGATCTCGCGCTCGTCGCCGCCGACCGCGCCCAGGGCGCAGTAGTGGACGTGATTCGGCGCACAGCTGGCGGGTCTGCCCTGGTGGCCGGCTTGGATCAGCACGTCGCCGGTCTGCGCCTGCGCTGCGATCGGCAGGGCGAGGGCGAGCGCGATCGGCGCGAGGAACGCAGGAAGCCGCATCGTCGGGCGTACATGCACCGCCTCGATGGCCACTCCTCTCGTTCCGAGCGACCTGTTGCGCGTCGTGCTCGTCTCCGACCCGCAGATCACCCCCGACGGAGCGGCGATCTTCTATCGCAGCGGCACCTTCGATGCGGCCACCGACGAGTTGCGCGGGGCCATCCACCGGGTCGACCGCGACGGCGTCGACCGGCCGTTCACGCGCGGCACGACCGACCGGCTCCCGCGCGTCGCGCCCGACGGGTCGGCGCTCGCGTACGTCGCCGATCGCGACGAGCTGGCCCAGCTCTTCATCCTGCGGCTGGACGGCGGCGAAGCGATGCCGATCGGGGAGCCGCGCACCAAGATCAGTGCGCCGGCGTGGTCGCCGGATGCGCGCCAGGTGGCGTTCGTCGCCACCGCCGAGCACGACCCGCGCACCGCGCTCGGCTATCACGACGAGAAGACGGGCGCGCGCCACTTCCGCGGGCTGCCGTTCAAGAGCGACGCCGACGGGCTGCTCGACGGCACGCGCAAGCACCTCTTCGTCGTCGACGTCGCGAGCGGCAGCACTCGGCAGGTCACGCACGGCGACTTCGACGTCGCTACACCGGCGTGGTCGCCCGACGGGGCCGCCATCGCGTTCACCGCGCGCATCGGCCTCGACGAAACGATCACCTCGGTGGCCGACGTCTGCGTCGTCGACGTCACCAGCGGCGAGCCCACGCAGCTCACGCACGGCGAAGGGCCGATGGCGTTGCCGGCGTTCTCGCACGACGGACGCGAGATCGCGTTCACCGGTCACCTGCACGGCGACAGCGGTGGGGGGCAATACGACTACGAGTTGCTGGTCGTCCCGGCCGCGGGCGGCGCGATCCGCTCGCTCTCGGCGAACGTGGGCCGTACGGTCGGCGATCAGCTCGCGGGCGATCTGCGCACCGGCATCCCGCTCGCGCCGGTCTGGACGGCCGACGATCGCGAGATCTTGGTGCAGGTGTGCGACGAGGGCGCGACGTCGGTCCGCGCGTTCGCGCGCGACGGCAGTGCGGTGCGAGTGATCGCCGGCGGCGAGCGCCACGTGTTCGGCTTCTCGCACGCGCCGGGCGGTGCGACCGCGATCGCGTTCAGCTCCCCGACCATCCCCAACGAGATCGCGCTGGTCGAACCGTACGGCGGCGAACGCGTGCTGACCGCCCTCAACTCGTGGCTGGCCGAGAAGACGGTCAACGCGCCGCGGCGGTTTCGTCCGCACGCGCCGGACGGCGTCGAGCTCGACGGCTGGCTGATCGTGCCGCAGCGTGCCAGCGAGGCCGCCCTGCCGCTGGTGCTGGAAGTCCACGGCGGCCCGCACGGTGCGTACGGTGCGACGTTTTTCTTCGAGTTCCAAGTCCTCGCTGCGCAAGGGATCGCGGTTGCGTACGGCAACCCGCGCGGCTCGCAGTCGTACGGCCACCCCTATGCCGACGCGATCCTGGGCGACTGGGGCGGGATCGATGCGAGCGACGTGCTCACGATCCTCGACGGCGCACTTGCCCTGGGCACCTTCGACGAGGGCCGGATCGGCATCGCCGGCGGCTCGTACGGCGGTTTCATGACGACCTGGCTGCTCGGCCATTGCGACCGCTTCGCGGCGGGCGTCTCGATGCGCGCGGTCAACGACTATCTCAGCGAGATCGGCGCGTCCGACATCGGCTGGTTTCTCGAGCGCGAGCTGAACACGCGCTGGGCCGACGACGCCGGTCGGGCGCTGTTCGAGGCCTCGCCGATGCGCGCAGCCGGGTCGATCCACGCGCCGCTGCTAGTCGAGCACAGCGAGCGCGACTACCGCTGTCCGATCGACCAGGGCGAACAGCTCTTCACGCTGCTGCGCCGGCTCGGCAACCGCGAGACGGAGTTCGTGCGCTTCGCGCAGACCGGCCACGAACTCTCGCGCGGCGGCAAGCCACGCAGCCGGATCTTTCGGTTACGCGCGATCGTGCAGTGGTTCATCCGCCACCTGCAGCCGGCCGGCGTGGTGGTTGCGCCGCGCGAGGCGGGGGCGCTGTTCCGACCCGTGCCCGGCGAGACAGCGCTCGACGGCGCCGAGGCGCTCGTTTAGGCGAACATCGGGATGCGCAGGTTCGGTGCGCCGCGATACGCCATCGGTCGCGGGAAGGCCGTCGGCTCGGCGTGTGCGTGCAGCAACCGCCGCATCGCCGTGGCGGCGATGGCGACGGCGAGCCGCTCGCCCATGCACGCGTGCTCACCCGTTCCGAAGGTGAATGAGACCGGCTCGGCGCGCGCGTGATCGAAGCGGTCGGGATCGGGGTTCGCCGACGGATCGCGGTTCGCCGCTGCCAGCAGGACGAGCACCGTCTCGCCTGCACGTAGCGCGCGACCCGCGATCTCGATGTCGCGCACGACGAAGCGTCGGGTATGCTGGACCGGCGGATCCCAGCGCGCGACCTCGCGTACGACGCGCTGTGCGCTCGCCGGGTCGGTCGCGACCAACGCCCGAAGCGCGGCGTCGTTCGCGAGCGCGGCGACGCTAGCGCCGATCAATCCGGCCGTGGCGTCGTAGGTCTGGGTGAACATGCCGATGACGTTCGCGACGACGTTCTCCTCGCGCCATCGGCTTCGCACGCGCGCGTCGAGCCGCTGCGCGGCAGCCGAGCCGCACGCGATCGCGCGTGCATCGTTTGCCGTGAAGCCGCGCACGACTGCGCCGACGTCGCCGGCGAGTTCGGGATCGGCCTCGAGGCCGAGCAGCCCTGCCACCGCGGCGGCGGGTACCTCCGTGGCGAGTCGCGTGAGGAGTGTGCCGTCGCAGGCCGGATGTGCCGCCAGCAGCGCGTCCGTGCGGGTGGTGGCGCCGTGGACGAGGCGATCGTCGTCGCACCAGCGCAGCACCTCGGCCAGTCGGCCGCGCAGCACGCGATGGCGCGGTCCGTCGTTCATGCGCGCGAGTCGGCCGAACAGCGCGCCGAGCGGCGTGCCGATGAGCGGCGCCGGAATCGGTTCGCCCATCGGGCGCACCTGCAGCCGCTCGTCGGCGAGCACCGCTCGGACCGCGGCGGCGCTCGCCGCGACCCACATCCCGAGTTCCTCGTCGCGCGCGAACGGCGCGACGGCGACCCGCTGCGCGTAAGCCGGATAGGGATCGTCGAGGTTCGCCATCGTGAGTGCATTCGACATATCAGAATATCTTGATGTGTTCGGCAAGGCGCGCTATGCTAGCACCCATGCCTCGGGCGGTCAATCCGGATTTTGCCGGCAATCCACGTGTCCGGGTCATCCATGCGCTCGACGACCCGCTGCGGTATGCGCTCGTCAGCCGCTTGTTCACGGGTCCGGCCACGGTGTCGGAACTCGTCGCGACGACGGGGGCGGCGCAGTCGAAGGTCTCCAATCACCTCGCGATCTTGCGTGAGGCGGACGTGGTGCGCGCGGAGCGCAGCGGACGCGCGATCGTCTACGAGCTCGCCGGTCCGGAGATCGCCGCCGTGCTCGAAGCGCTCGAGCGGATGGGCGGGAGCCTGCCTGCGCCGACGCGCATGCCGTCCGACTTGGCGCTCGCGCGCAGCTGTTACGATCACCTCGCCGGGCGCCTGGGCGTGGCGTTGTTCGACGCGCTGGTGCGAGCGCGCGCGCTGGGGCGGGTCGAAGAGCTACCGGTCCGCAAAGTGCGCGGCGCGTTCGGCCCGGTCGCACTCGGTCCGGCGGCGCGCGAGGTGTTCGGTGCGCTCGCACTCGATCTCGAGCAGATCAAGGCGCAGCGCCGTCAGTTCGCGACCGCGTGCAGCGACTGGACCGAGACGCGCGCGCACCTCGGCGGTGCGCTCGGCGCCGCGTTGCAGACGCAACTCGTGCGCGAGCGCTGGCTACTGCGGCGCGCCGGCAGCCGCCTGGTGCGAATCACACCGGTGGGTCGCGAGGGGCTGCGCGAGCGGTTCGGCATCGACGTCGCGACGCTCGAACGCTGAACCGCTCGCGCGCGGTTACGGCGTGGGCGTCGAGGCGCTCGGCGGTGGTGTGCCGGCGGCGGCCGGCGCGAACGTGATGTGCCGCAGCACCTCGGCGTCGGCGACGGTGCCGTCGTCGTCCTCGGCGTAGGCGTACAGCAAGTCCGCACTCGAGGTCTTCACCAGGAACACATAGGACGTTCCCGGCGGGCGGCGGTCCGTGTCGACCAAGGTGTAGGTCCGCGGTCCGAAGCGCGCGAGTCCGCGCAGCGAGGCGCGGTGCGCCGCGCTGAGCCACGCGTGGAAGTCGCCACGCAGCGCGCGATCGTCGATCGAGCCGGCGATCGCGTGCTCCAGCCACGCTTTCGCACGGGCGACCGCGGCCGGGCTCGCCTTCGGGCCCGCGGCCGGCTTCGCCGATGCGACCGCGCTGGGCTTGGCCGCGGGCGTCGCCTGGTCCGAGGGAACGAGGGCGGCGTAGATCGCCGCAACGGCAGCGTCGTATTCGAGGAAGCCCGAATTCGCCAGCACCATGATTTGCAAATGGTCGTCGGGAAAGCGCGCGTCTTGCGTCGCGGCGCCGGTCGTGTTGCCGCCGTGATAGATCATCGTGTGTCCGTTGGGCAGCTTGGTGACCTGGATTGCGAACCCGTAATCCGGGAAAGCGGAGCCGACTTTGTGCGGGGTCATCATCTGGCGTTGCGAGTCGGCCGAAAGCAGCTTGCCGCCGTCGAGCGCGGCGTTCCACTTGGCAAGGTCCGCGACGTCGGTGAGGATCGCGCCCGCGCCGCCGAACCACGAGTACTCGATGTGCAGCGCGTGCTCCCACGGCCCGAGCGCATAGTTGTCATACTCGCTCGCAACGTCCGGGCTCGTATCGTCGCCGACGCGTACGTAGCTCGCCGTCATTCCGAGCGGCTCGAAGATGTGGGTGCGGATGAAGTCGGCATAGGACTCGTGGCTGACCCGTTCGATCACCATCTGTAAGAGCAGGTAGCCGGTATTCGAGTATTGGCGTTCGGTGCCGGGCTTGAACGCAAGCGGCTGGCGCACTGAGGCCGCGACGACCTGCGCTGCGGTCGCGGGCCGCGCACCGACTTCGTCGAAGTCCTCACGCGCGGTGAACTCGGCGTAGCCGCCGGTGTGCATGAGCAAGTTGCGGATCGTCACCTGCTTGGCGTGCGGGATCTCCGGCAGATACGTCGCCAGCGGCGCGTCGAGCCGAATTTTGCCCTGGTCGCGCAGCATCAAGATCGAGGTGGCCGTGAACTGCTTGGTGTTGGAACCGATCGGGTAGCGCGTATGGTCATCCGGCGGGACCGCGTCCTCGACGTTGCGCACGCCGAAGCCCTTTTGGTAGACCACCTGCCCGTCGCGGAGCACCGCGATCTCGACGCTCGGCGCGCCGCCGTCGTCGATCGCGTGCCGGCCGATGGTGTCGATCGCGGCCGTCTGCGCGGGCGTGAGCGCCGCCCCGCTGGTCGGTGCCTCGTGCGCCAACGCTTGTGCACCGGTCAGGGCGGTGATCGCGACCAGCGCGAGCGTCGTCCGTAGGTTCATCCGTGGTTCTCCTTCAGGAGCCGAAGTGGTGGCGGACGGCGACGCGGACCGTCGTCGGACCATAGTTGCTCGCGGTGGCCACGCCCAACTGGCCGTTGGCGAGCGGGACGGGGACGCCGTTCATGTAGTAGCCGAACGGCGCGTCGTAGGCGCCGGTCAGGTTGTCACCGCTGATCGTCAGCGTCGTATTCTTGCCGAGCGCGAAGCGCACGGAAGCCGAGACGACGCCGAACGGCGGCAGCGCATAGGCGTTGTTGGGTCCGTAGTACGTCACGCCCAGCTGATAGCTGACCCACGTGGTGCGCCAGTTGGCTTCGGCGTAGCCCATCGCGTATGGGACTCGGCCACCCTCGGTGCCGTCATAGAAGCCGCCCGAGCCGTAGAAGTTCACGTTTGGGATCACGCCGAGGTTCGCGGTGTTGGGGCCCAGCGCGGTATCGTAGAAGCCCGGGGGCAGATTGTAGGTGAAGGCGCGTTCCAGCGAGCCCTGCACCCGAAAGCCGAAGCCGAGCGGCGGCGTGCGCGCGATCGTCAGCTCGACTCCCTCATAGCGCGCTTGGGCGAGGTTGCTCGTCTGGGTGACGAACAGCGGCTCGGTGTTCCCGGCGTCGGCGCCCGACGACGGCGTGTAGGTGCCGTCCTGGAACGTCGTCGGCAAGAACAGGTTGTGCAGGCTGGTCAGATAGACGTCGGCCGAGATCGAGCTAAAACGATCGACCCGCTGGTCGAGGCCCAGGTCATAGCCGAACGCCGTCTCCGGCGCGAGGTCGCCGTTGTTCTCGTTGAGCAGATACTCCGTCGCCGCGCCGGTCACGTTGGGTTGCGGGACCCCCGCGGGGGAAGAGAGGATGTTGATGTAGGGCGGTGCGATCGACTCGCCGGCCGAGAACCGCACTGCCGTGTCGACCGAGGGACGCCACGCGAGCGAGACGCGCGGCGCGTTGACGCTGTGCGTCGCGTTTTGCCACGTCGTGCCGCCGTCGTCGGTGTAGTGGCTCGCGTACTGCACCCAGTAGTCGTTGAGCGAGGCCGAGAGCTGCGGCCCGAGGATCAACTGATTGCGTAGCGCGAGCGTGGTGAACGTCTGGCCGGAACCCGGGTAGAGCAGGTATCCGACCGTGTCGGCCAGCGCCTCGTCCTCGTACTCCGTCGAGTCGTGGTGCGAGCGATCGAACGAGAGCGAGATCGAATCGGCGCCGACGGTGCGATCGAGCTCGAGCGAGTATCCTTGCAGATGATCTTGTTGGTCGAGCGAGAGCGGTACCGCCGTATAGGAGAAGACCGTCGGCGTGCCGTTGAAGTAGGTCGTGACCGGCGCCGTCGTCGGAAGTCCGGCGCCGCCGCAATCGCCGCTCGCCAAGAGCGTGGTGCCGCGTGGACAGAGCGGCAGGCCGCCCCACGCGTTTCCGGTGTAGGTGTAGGATGGCCCCGTCCCTTCGGCCTGATACGAATAGTCGTTGGTCGAGCCCGCGTAGAAGCGCGCGAGCAGGCCGGTCTGCGCGCCGAGCGTCGTGCGCAGCTCGGCCTGAAGCAGCCCGTCTTGCTGATTCTCGTATTCGTTCACCTCGTAGAGGGTGTCGAACGGGATGGCGGTGCCCGGCGTGACGGAGCCCGTATAGCCCGCCGGCGGGATGAAGACGGAGAAGCTTTGGTTGGTGCCGCCGATGCCCAGCAGCGACTCTTGCTGGACCGGATCGGCGAACGCGGACTGACCGCCCAGATAGCTGAGCGTGAGCGCGGTCTGCTGGGAGAAGTTGATGCGCAGCTTCGCGAGCTCGGCGTCGGAGTGATAGCCCGCGCTCGCGTTCTGGCAGCAGACGTAGAGCGGCTCCTGGTATTGCGCTTCGCCCGGTGCCCCGTAGAACTGCGGGACGTTGCTCGCGCCGATGCCGATCGGTGCGCCGGCGAGGACTTGGCCGTTGACCGTGTACGGCGGCGCTCCGTAGAGGAACGGTAACGACGAGCCCGCGATGCGGTAGTCGTTCAGACCGCTCGGCGTGCCGTTGGTGGCGGCGGCGAACGCGTAATCGATGACGTGGCCCGGCAGCGAGCCCGTCGCCTGGAACGAGGAGAACTGGCCGCCGAAACCGTCGACGCCGTAGGTCACGTTCTCTTGCGGCGTGCGCGTCGGCTCGAGAGTGCGGTAGTTGACGCTGCCGTTGATCGCGTAGTTGATCTCGGTCGGCGAAGCGCCCGGGCCTTTGACGACTTCGACGTCCTGCAGCAGCGCCGGATTGAGCAGCGTCGGCGAGAACGTGCCGTCGGCGCCGACCGAGACCGGGTGGCCGTCGATCAGCGACTCCGTCTCGTACGGCAGCGCGCCGCGGATCTGCGTGACCTGCTCCGAACCTTCGGACGTCCCGCTGTTGCCGGCGAGATTGGTGATGATGCCCGGCGTCTGGTTGAGCACCTGCGTCACCTGGGTGTCGTTCTGATTGGCGAAGGTCTGTTGTGAGATGACCTGGACCGACGCCGGGGTCGTATTGATGGTCGCTCGCCCCGACCCGGCGGTCGAGACGCTGCCGATGGTGCGCAACGAGGAGAACGACGCCGCCGCGAGGGTGGGATGCAGGGTGATCGTGCTGCCCGCGGCGAGCAGCACGTCCTCGAGCTGTGTCGTCGCGAAGCCCGCCTTGCTCAGGATGAGCGTGTACGCGCCGGGCGGCACGGCGGCGAAGGCGAAGTGACCGGCGCCGTCGGTCGTCGCGGTGCGCGACACCGGCCCTTGCAGCGAGACCGACGCGCCGCCGATCGGCGCACCGTCGGTCCCCGCGACGTACCCGGCGAGCGCGCCGGTGCTCGCGGTCTGCGCGAGCGCCGCGCCGGGCGCGGCGGCCATCGGGACGACGAGCGTGGCTACCGCGAGCACCATGCTCGCCAGCCGTTTCGCCATGAACGAGACCTCCATCGCAAGCCCTCCGCGGGGGACGTGCGCCGGGGCGCACGCAAACATTCGAGGAACAACAGTATATCGCACAGTGTGCGACATATCGGTCAGCGGCCGTTCAACGTGCTGTATTTTCCTCCTTCACAAGCCCTCGGCGGCTGTGGTATGAAACCGTGCATGGTGCGATATTTCGTGCGCTGTGCGAAATACCGTACCGCGCCCAACGCCTCTCGGGGAGGATCATGACCGACGACCTGCGCTATGCCGTGCTCACCGAGGGGATGTTGCTCGGCGCGTCCGGGAAGACCGCGCACGGGGTACTGCGCTTCCGGCCCGAGCAGGTGACGGCGGTCGTCGACCGAGCGTTTGCCGGGCGGCGCGTCCGCGAGGTCGTGCCGCAGCTCGCGAGCGACGCGCCGATCGTTGCCGACGTTGCCGAGGCGGTGCGGTTGGGCGCGAACACGCTCTTGGTCGGGGTGGCGACGGACGGCGGTCGCCTGCCGGCGGCGCTGCGCGCACCGGTTCTCGCGGCGGCCGCGGCGGGACTGGGCATCGTGAACGGTCTGCACGAGTTGCTCGGCGAGGATCCCGAGATCGCGGCGTGCGCGCGCGCGGCCGGCGGCTGGATTCGCGACGTGCGGCTGGCTCCAAACGACCTGCGGACCTTCTCCGGCGCGGCCTACGAGACGCGTTCGTACGTCGTCTTCGCGGTCGGCAGCGACTGCGCGGTCGGCAAAATGACTGCGGTCTTCGCGCTCGAGCGCGCAGCGCGCGCGGCCGGCGTGCGCGCCGCGGTCGCCCCCACCGGCCAGACCGGCATCCTGATCGCCGGCAACGGCATCGCGGTGGACGCGGTCGTCTCCGACTTCGTCGGCGGCGCGGCGGAGCGCCTCGTCCTCGAGGTGGCACGCACGGCGGACGTCGTCCTGGTCGAGGGCCAGGCGTCGATCGTCCACCCGGCCTATGCCGCGGTGACGGTCGGGTTGCTCTACGGCAGCGCGCCCGACGCCCTCGTGCTGTGTCATCGGCCCGGGCTCGAACGGATCGCCGGCTTCACGGTGGCCATCCCGCCGCTCGACGAGCTGGTGCGCGCGCACGAGGAACTCGTCGCGCGCGTCAAGCCGGCGCGCGTGTGCGCGATCGCGCTCGACACCGCGCACCTGAACGCATCCGCGGCGGCAGCGGCGATCGACGCTGCGCGGCGCGCGACGGGGCTGCCGGCCGACGATCCGGTCCGTAGCGGCGGCGCCGCGCTGTGGCAGGCGATCGCGGACGCGTGGCCCGCGACGGCGAAGGCGCGCCAGCGTGAGCGCGAGGCGGTGACGCCGTGATGACGCTGACGGTCGCGCCGATCGAGCTGCCGATGATCCGCCCATTCCGGGTTGCGGGCTTCACGCTCACGGCAGCCAACACGGTGATCGCCGAACTGCACTGGGAAGACCAGGTCGGCTACGGCGAGTCCGCGCCGCTCGCGCGTTACGGTGACTCGGTGCCGGCGATCCTCGAGGCGTTCGCGCAGTACCGGCTGCCTGCCGACGCGACGCCGTTCTCCGGCGCGCGCCTCATCGAACCGCTGCCGCGGGCCGCGCGGTGCGCGCTCGACATCGCCGTGCACGACCTGCGCGGCAAGGTGGTCGGCGCATCGGTCGGCGAGCTGCTCGGCCTCGAAGGACGCTCGCGTCCGCCGACCTCGTTCACGGTCCCGCTCGAGGACGATGTGAACGTCGTCCTCGAGAGCGTGCGTGCGCTTCGCGACATGCCGGTGCTCAAGGTGAAGGTGGGCGCGGCCGGGGCCGATGACGTCGCGTTGATCGAAGCGATCCGTGCCGAGTATACCGGCTCGATCCGCATCGACGCGAACGAAGGTTGGAGCCCCGACCAGGCGGTCACGATCCTGCGCGAACTTGCCCGGTTCGACGTCGAGGTCTGCGAGCAGCCGATCCCGGCCGGGGCTCCCGAACGCCTGCGCTGGATCTCGGAGCGCTCCCCGATCCCGCTGATGGCCGACGAGGACGCACTCGTCGCGAGCGATCTCGCGCCGCTGATCGGTTGCGTCGCCAGCGTCAACGTCAAGCTCGCGAAGTGCGGCGGCATCACGCCCGCCTACGAGATGATCGCGACCGCCCGCGCCTTGGGCTTCGGCGTCATGATCGGATGTATGGCCGAGAGCAGCGTCCTCACCACGGCGGCGGCGCACTTGGGGCCGCTGGTCGATCAGCTCGACATCGACGGACCGGTCTTCCTTACCCACGATCCCTACGTGGGCGTGCGCTACGAGGGCGGTACGCTGATCATGCCGGAAGGGCCGGGACTCGGCGTCCACCCGCGCGGATGACGATTCGGCAAATGCTTCCGCGCGCCGGCCGCAAAAGCACCGCCCATGCCAGCTCGTCGAGCCTCCGCCAAACCACGGAGCGATGCCGCATTCCGGGGAGCGCCCGACATCGGCGCGATCCTCAAGCAGATGCGCACGCAGCGCCACCTCTCGATCCGCGACGTGGCGGAGGGAAGCGGGCTGTCGGCTTCGTTCTTGAGCGCGGTCGAGCGGGGCGAATCCGACGTCTCGATCGGACGGCTGGCGCGCATCGCCGAGTTCTTCGACCAAGATCTGGGATCGATGCTCGGCTACGGCACGCAACTGGCGCGCCCGACGTTCATCGGCAAGGCCGACCGCGCGACGCGCAACCGTGGCCGCGGCATCCGCTACGAGCTCTTGCGCCTGCCGGGCCTGAACATCGAACTGGCCGTGATGACCTTCGAGCCGCGCTCGGCGATGCGAGACGCGCTCACCCATGAGGGCATCGACATCCTCTACGTCGCCTCGGGCGAGATCGTGCTGCGCGTCGGCGAGGTCGACTATCCGATGCAGGCCGGTGCCTGCGCGGTCTACTCGGCGGCGTACGCGCACACGTTTCGCAACGACTCCGGTAAGCCCGCGTCGGCGATCGGCTTCACCACCGCACGCATGTTGTGAGGTCGGACGGTGAAGAGAGTGCGAGCGCTGGCCGCCGCGCTGCTGCTGGCGGCGGGCTGCACCCCGGCCGGCTCGGGGCCGAACACGTCCACGCAAACGCTGATCCTGGGCGAGACGGTCGAGCCCGCCTCGCTCAACCCGCTGCTGCTCGAAGGGCCCGCGGCGGTGACGATCGGCCCGCTGATCTATTCGTATTTGGTCACGGTCGGCGCGAGCGGGCAACTCGTTCCGGACGTCGCCCGGGTGGTCCCGACGCTCGCGAACGGCGGCATCGCACGCGATGGTCGAACCGTCACGTATCACCTGCGGCCGGGCGTACTGTGGCAGGACGGTCAGCCGCTGACCGCGCGCGACTGCGTCTTCACCTATCACGCGATCATGGACCCGCACGTGCTGGTGGCCGACCGGCACGGCTACGATCAGATCGCGGACGTGAGCGCACCCGACGCGCTGACCGTCGTCGTGCGCCTGCGGCGGCCGTACGCGCCGCTGACCGCGACCTTCCTCGAGCTCAACGGAAATTATGCGATCCTGCCCGCGCATCTGCTGGCGGGCCAGCGCGACCTCAACCACCTCGACCCGGCGCGCTTCACGATCGGCAGCGGACCGTATCGACTCGTGCGCTGGGAGCGCGGACAGCAACTCGAGCTGGCCGCCAACGAACGATACTTTCGCGGCGCGCCGGCGGTGCGCCGGCTCATCCTGCGCTTCGAGCCCGACGGCACGACGATCGTCACGCAGTTGCGGACCGGCGAGCTCGACGGCGCGCTGAGCCTGGTCGATCCGGCCTTGCTCGGGACGTTGAACGGGCTCGCCCGCACGCGCGTCGTCACGACGCCCGCGTGGGGCGTGCTGATCCTGTACTTCAACGCGCAGCGCGGTCCGACGGCGAACCCGGCGGTGCGCCGCGCGCTCAGTCGCGGGATCGACGCGGAGCGGGTCATTCGGCGGGCGACGCAAGGCGCGTACGGTGCGGCGCGGGCCTGGCGAGGCCTGTTCGGACGCTACGACGCCGACCCGCCGCGACCGGGCTACGACCCGGCCGCCGCGCGCGCGGCGCTGGCGGGACGGCGGCTCTCGCTCTCGCTGGTCTACTCGACCGCACAACCGTTGTACCGCGTCGTCGCCACGCAGATCCAGGCCGAGCTGCACGCCGAAGGCGTCGAGGTCGTCCTGCGCCCCTACGCACCCGCGCAGTTTCGCGCGCCGGCGGGTTCCGGCGGTCCGATGTTCGGCGGTCGCTTCGACCTCGTGCTGAGCGACATCTACACGACGGGCGACGAGGACACGGCCTCGTTCTTCACCTGTGGAGAACGCTCGCCGGCGGGCTTCAACATCGCGCGGCTGTGCGACCCGCGCGTCGACGCGTTGGCGGATCGGGCGATCCGCGGCACCGATCCGGCGGCGATTCCGGCCGAGGTTGCCGGCGTGGAACGGCTGCTCGTCGTCGACGCGCCGGCCGTCGTGCTCGGTCAGTTGCGGTTCATCAGCGCCTTCGACGACCGGCTGCGCGGCTTCGCGCCCGATCCGGTGACGCCGTATGCGAACGCGGGAAGCTGGTCGCTGGGGTCGTAGGAGGCGGCATGCGCCGCTTCACGCTCGCCGTCCTCGTCGCGTTGCTCTCCGCGTCGGTCGTCCCGCCGGTTCCGTCCCTCGCGCAGAGCGCGCGTCACGTCGACCCCGTCCTCTATGCCGGGATGCGCTGGCGCAACATCGGGCCGTTTCGCGGCGGTCGCACCTCCGCGGTGAGCGGGATCCCCGGCGACGGCCGCACCTTCTATATGGGAGCGGTCGGCGGCGGCGTGTGGAAGACCGTCGACGCGGGTCGGACCTGGACGTCGATCATGGATTCGCAACCCGTCGCCTCGATCGGCGCGCTCGTGGTTGCGCCCAGCGAGCCGGCCACCGTGTACGTGGGCAGCGGCGAGGCCGACATGCGCTCGGACATCATCCACGGCAACGGCATGTACCGCTCGACCGACGCGGGCGCGACCTGGACGCACATCGGCCTGGACGACTCGCGGCAGATCGGGCGCATCCTGGTCGATCCGCACGACGCGCGCACGTTGCTCGTCGCCGCTCTCGGCCACGCGTACGGCCCGAGCGACGTGCGGGGTGTCTACCGGTCGACCGACGGCGGAACGACCTGGACGCGCACGCTCTTCCACGACGTCAACACCGGCGCCATCGACCTCGCCGCCGACGCGTCGGGCCGTGAAGTGTTCGCGTCGCTGTGGCAGACGCGCCGGCCGCCGTGGAACACCTATCCCCCTTCCAACGGGCCCGGCACCGGGCTCTACAAGTCGACCGACGGTGGCGTGACGTGGACCCAGCTGCAAGGCGGCGGCTTTCCTACGGCCGACGTCGGGAAGATCGGGCTAGCGGTCGCGCCGAGCGATCCCAATCGCGTGTACGCGCTGGTCGACGCGCGCGAGGGCGGCTTGTATCGCAGCGACGACGGCGGCGTGACCTGGCGGCTGGACGACAAAGACGGCCGGCTGTGGGCCCGCGGCTGGTATTTCTGTCACGTCGCGGTCGATCCGAAGGACGAAGATCGCGTCTACATCTCCGATACCGGCTTCTACCGCTCGACCGACGGCGGCGCCCACTTCATCGCGATCAAGGGTTCGCCCGACGGCGACGATTTCCACGGCATCTGGATCGACCCGCAGGACGGCGATCATCTCGCGCTGGCGAGCGATCAGGGGACGTCGATCAGCCTGGATCGGGGCGGCCATTGGAGCTCGTGGTTCAACCAGCCGACGGGACAGTTCTATCACGTCGCGACCGATGCGCAGTATCCGTACCGTGTCTACGGCGCGCAGCAGGACAGCGGCGCGGAGATGACCCTCTCGCAGAGCGATCACCGCGGCATCGAGTCGCGCGATTGGCGTCCGATCAACGCCGGCGGCGAGAACGGCGCGATCGCGCCCGACCCCGCCGACCCGAACATCGTCTACGGGTTCGGCGACGAGGTCGATCGCGAGGACCTGCGGACCGGTCAGCTGCGCGACATCTCGCCGCTGGTCGCCCGCAGCGGCGTGTGGCGCCAGACGTGGAGCGAACCGATCGTCTTCTCGCCGGTCGACCACGCGCTCTACGCCTCGAACCAGATCGTCTTTCGCACGCGCGACGGCGGCTCGCACTGGGACGTCATCTCGCCCGATCTCACCCGGCCCAACCCGGCCGTGCCGACGACGCTCGACCCGACCACGGTCGCCGATACGCCGATCAAGGGCGCGCGGCGTGGCGTCGTCTATGCGCTCGCACCCTCTCCGCTCGCGGCGCAGACGCTGTGGGCCGGTACCGACGACGGCTACGTGTGGATCACCCGCAACGGCGGGCGCGATTGGCGCAACGTCACCCCGCCCGGCCTGACCGCCTGGAGCAAGGTCGGCATCATCGAGGCCTCACGCTACGACGAGGGGACCGCGTATGCCGCGGTCGATCGCCATCGGCTCGACGACGACCGGCCGTACGTCTACGTCACCCACGATTTCGGGCGCAGTTGGCGGCTCGCTGCGAGCGGCATTCCCGAGGGCAGTTTCGTCAACGCGATCCGCGAGGATCCCGTGCGCCGCGGTCTGCTCTACGCCGGAACAGAGACGGGCGTCTTCGTCTCGTTCGACGACGCCGCGTCCTGGCAGTCGCTGCAGCTCAACCTGCCGACGAACTCGGTGCGCGACCTTTCCGTGCGTGAGGGCGATCTCGTCATCGCCACGCACGGCCGCGCGTTCTGGATCCTCGACGATCTCGCGCCGCTGCGAGAACTGGCGGCGAACGCGGGCACGGGCGCGCGGTTGTTCGCGCCGCGCGACGCGATTCGCAACCGTCCGGCGAACGACGAAGCCGAAGCCTCGCCGCCCGAGACGCCGCAAGGTGAGAACCCGCCGTACGGAGCGCTGATCGACTATGTCGTTCCGGCCGGCACCTCCGGGCCGGTGCAATTGGCGATCCTCGATGCCGGCGGCGCGACGCTGCGCGCGTGGTCGAGCGACGACAAACCCGACCCGACCAGCCCCGACGAGGTGCCGTTCCCCGCGTTCTGGCTCGAAGCACCGGCGCTGCCCTCGGCGCAGCCCGGGATGCACCGCTTCGCGTGGGACTTTCACGCTGCAGGCGCGGCGCAGCGTCGGCGTCGTCGGCGCGGCGGCGACGGTCCGTTCGTCCCGCCCGGCCGTTACACGGTGCGCGTGACGATCGGTGGTCGGACGCTCTCGCAGCCGCTCGTCGTCCGGCGCGATCCGCGCGTGCTCACCAGCGACGCCGACCTCGTCGCGCAGTACCGCCTCGCGGTCGCCGTCGACGAGGAGCTGGCACGGGTCAACGCCGCCGTCGCGCAGGCCGACGCCGCGCGCAAACAGCGCGGCGCCGATGTGGCGAAGATCGACGCGATTGCGGGCGTCCCGCCGGTCGACGATCCGCGCAACTCCGTCGGCTCACCGGCGACCGCGTTCACCACGCTGCGCTGGTACAGCAGCGCGCTCGGCACCCTCGAGGGCGCGATCGAGAGCGCCGACACCGCACCGACCAGCGACGAGCACGCCCGCTGGGACGAACTCCACGCCGCCTCGGATCGCGCGCTCGCGGCGTGGGCCAATCGTGAACAGTAGCGGCGTCGCGCGTCAGGGTGAGTAGCGGCTGAAGACGTAATCGGTCGACTTGGCCAGCACGTGACAGGGGAAGCACGAGGTGCCCACTGCCGCGCCGGCCGGTTGGCCATTGGTGAACTGCGCGTAGCCCCAGCCGCCGGTCGAGGCGTATCGCTTCGCGTCCTTCACCATGACTTGCACGTTCGTCGGGGTCCCCGCCGCGATCGTTCCGTTGAGAAACTCCTCGATCGCCGCGGGGCTGACGTTCTGCAGGAATGCCTCGTGCAGCAAGGCGGCATTGTTCTCCGCGGACATCGTTTGTCTCCACGCCAGACGGACGATGATCGAGCCGTCCGGATACGGGATGGTCCCTTGGCGGAAGGCCGTCGTTGCGAGCGGGTTCGCGAGCTTGGCCCGAATGTCGCTCACCGGGCTGCCGACGGTTCCCACCGTGATCAGCGTCCAGTCGCGATATCCCGGCGGGAGGGTGATGCCGAACACCGGATCGGCCGGCCCATCGCTCTGCTGCGCAGCCATCGCCGGAGGGATGGGAGAGCCGCCGTCACCTGCGGAGAACGCGAGCGCGACGGCGACGACGGCGACGGCGAGGGCACGACGGCTCGATCGGTTCGACATCTGACCTGCACACTAGCAGCACGCGAGCGATCGAGCGAGGTGGCGAGACTCCCTCGATCAGGCAAGGCCGAGCGAGGTCATCAGGAGCCGATCGCGCAGTGGGATCGGTAGCCGTCCGAGCAGTGCGAACTGGGCGGCGCCTTTGCCGACGAGCACCCGTGGCTTCGGCGTGCCGGTACTCGTGAGCGCCCGCACGACGGCGTGGGCGACGACGGCGGGGCGATCCATTTCCATCTGCGCGAACGCACGCTGTACCGCGTCGAGGGCCGGTTGGTAGAGCGCGACCAACTCTGGGCGCTGTGCGGCGAACGACCGTGCGCGCAACGCGGCCGCGGTCGCCCAGATGCCGGTCTGAATTCCGCCCGGCTCGACCAGCACGACGTCGACGCCGAAAGGCGCGAACTCCATCCGCATCGCGTCGTTGATCGAGGCCAGTGCCGCCTTGGTCGCGGCGATCGCGCCGAAGAACGGTGCCGTCGTGCGCGACGAGACCGCGCCAACGTTCACGACGCGGCCGCGACCGCGCCGCAGCGCGGGCAAGAGTGCGCGGGTCACGCTGCACGCACCGACGACGTTCACGTCGAAGCCACGCCGCACGTGCTCCGGCGGCAGCAACTCGAGCGGTCCATCGACGATGATGCCCGCACAGTTGACCAGGCCGTGGAGCGCGCCGTCTTCGAGGTCGCCCAGGCGCTGCGGCAGCGAAGCGACCCCTTCGTCGTCGGTGACGTCGAGTGCGACCGGAACGATCTGCTCGTGCCCGAGCTCCGCGAGCTCGTCGACCGCCTGCGGCGTACGCGCGCCGGCGAAGACGCGCCAACCTTCACCAGCGAGCCGTTGCGCGATCGCGCGGCCGATGCCGCCGTTCGCACCCGTGATCACGACGCTGCGCCGCGCCCGTGCAGAGACCTGTGCCATTGCTCGCCCTCCCGGTCGACGCTTATAGCGTCGCTATAGGGCGAGTATATACCAGTGCTATACTGAAGGCAAGACCTGCTGATGACGAAAGTGACGACCGAGAACGTGATCCTGGCCGCCGCGGCCAAGCTCCTCGAGCGCGAGGGCCCGCCCGGGGTCACCACCCGCGCCGTCTGCGCCGCGGCGAAGATCACCGCGCCGACGCTCTACCACCACTTCGGCGACAAGGACGGACTGCTCGACGCGCTGATCGCGCGCGGCGCGCAGGAATTTCTCGCCGCCAAGCACGGCACCGCACCGTCCGCCGACGCGCTGGTCGACTTGCGTGGCGGATGGGATCGGTTCGTGGCGTTCGCGCTCGAGCGTCCGCGGCTGTTCTCGCTGATGGTCGAGCGAGCGACGAAGAATCCAGAGATGGCCGAAGGCGTGCACGGCGTCATGCGCGAGCGCTTCGAACGCTTGCGCGCGGCGGGCCGGCTGCGCACCGACGTCGAGTTCGCGACCCGCGCGCTCGAGGCGGCAGCCGGCGGCGTCATGACGATGTTCAGCCAGGGCGCCTCGCGCGAGGAGATCGTCGCCACCAGCGCGTTCCTATTCGACGCCGTGCTGGCACGGCTGACGCGTGCGCCCTCACCTAGAGGCTCTTGAGCTTGAGGGCGAGCGCAGAGCAGCTGAACCCGTTGAAGATCAGCGAGCAGCCCACGGCGAAGCCGAGAAACCACAGGGCGGAGATCGGCCACTCGGTCCACAGCAGGATGCCGAGTACGAAGCTCAGGAACGCACTGGCTGCGATCCAGCCGTAGTTCGGAAACTGCAGCCAGAGCGCGGTGATGAATCGGTACACGCCGCCGAACATGAGCAGCGCGGCGACGATCAGCGTGAGGCTCAGCGCGCCGATCCCCGGGTGCTGGATCAGGATGACGCCGATGATCGCGTCGAGGATGCCGGTCAAGAGCCACAGGATGACGTGCCCGGCGCCGCGTGCTGCGAACGCCGTCACGAGCTGCACGATACCGGTGACGAAGAGGACCGAGCCGAGCGCGACCACGGACGCCAGCGTGGCCAGGGTTTCAGAGCCGATCGCGATCGCGCCGAGCACGATCAGCGCGATGCCGGCGGCAAGATACCAGCCCCAATAGCGGTGAGCGCGTTCGACCGAGGTGGCGATGTCCGCGGCGATGTTCATCGGGAGGGCACCGGGGTCGTTGCGTTCGGTAGCTCGCCGGCCACCGGCGCGAGCGCCCAATCGAGGGCGAAATCGGCCACCTGCTCCCAGCCCGCTTCGCCGCACGTGAAGTGATCGCGTCCTGGGAAGACCGTGTGCGCCGTGACCGCGGTCGAGTGCTTGACGTTCTTCTTGTAGTTCTCGTGCTGCACGCTGGGCGGCAAGATGTGATCGCTCCCACCCGAGACGAACAGGAGCGGCGCGCGATCGTCGTTCGAGAAGTCGAACGTCGTCGACGCGTGCGGCGTGAAGTTGGCGAAGCCGCCCTCGAAGAGGATCTTTGCCGGCGTCGGGACGGCGTAGCGCTCGTAGGCCGCCCGCGAGACGTCCTCGGTCAGCGTGTTGGTGAACGCGTAGTGGAACTGCTCGTGCGTGAGCGGAACCGCGCGATGGCGGTTTTCGGGGTTGATGAGGACGGGGAGCGTCGAGCGAATCTCCGAGAGCGGCATCGAGAAGACACCCTTGACGCCGGCGCCGTCCAGCGACACCCCCGCGGCGCCCAGCCCGTTGCCGACCAACAGCTGCGCGAACGTGCCGCCGAAGGAATGTCCCATGATGATCGGAGGAGTGGGGAGCGCGCCCACCAGGTCGCTCAGCGAATCCATGACCTCACGGACGCCGACGTGCGCGATCCCCGACGCGTCGCGCCGCAGGGCGGCGACGCCTTCTTCGCCCGGCCCGATCCCGGGATACCCGGGCGTGAGCACGCGGAATCCGCGCGCCTCGTAGCGCGTCACCCAATGTTCCCAGGCAAGGGGGGACATCCACAACCCGTGGATGAGGACGATCGTATCGGGCGCGCTCATGAGGCGCGCCAAAGAAGCCAGAACATGGTGCCATCGTGGCGCGATCGGTCCCCACAAAGCAATGGTCGCGAGCCCAAGCGCCGCCGTGCCGGATTGTGCGGGTGACCAGCAAGGTCCGCGGGGGGCGCCGAACAAGGACGTGGAGTGACCACGGAACCCGTGATCGACCGGCTCGTACGCCTGGCAGGCGACGATGTGGAAACGATTCTCGATCGCATCGTGCGGGCGCTGCGCTCGGACGTGCCGGGATACGGGCCGAGCGAGGGGCTCGACGAGGCCGACGTGCGAGCCGCGCTGACGTCGTATCTGCTCGACGTCTCCGACCAGATTCGCGGCCAACCGCCGCGCGCGTCGGCGGCGGTCGAAGCGATCATGCGGCAACGCGCCGAGAACGGGATCACGCTGACCGACATGCTGCACAGCTATCGGGTCGGCATCGCGCTGTTGTGGGAGAGTCTGGCGCGCCTGACCGCGGACGACGCCGTCGCCAAGGATGCACTGATCGCCGCGACGCCGAGGTTCTTCCAGGCACTCGACCGGTACTCGCTGGCCGCGAACCGCGTGTATCACGAGATCGCCATCCGCAGCGCTCGGCGCTCGGAGCAGCTGCGCGCGTCGCTCCTGGATGTGGTGCTCGGGACGAACCCCGAGAGTGGATCTGCGTTCTACAACGCGGCGGCGAATCTGGGTATTCCGAGGTCCGGCTCCTTCGTCGTCCTCGAGTTCGTGCCGTTGGACGACGGCGCGGCTGCCGAGGTGCCCGAGTTCGAAGCGCGCGTCGCCGAACGCGAGGGCATCGAGTCGGCGTGGTTTCGCATCCTGCCGAGAGCGCAGATCGGCCTCATCGCGGCCGACCCGCATGCGTTGCCGGGAATCGTCGAGCTGCTCCGGCCGATCGCGCACTCGGAGCGGTACGGCGTGGGCATCAGCAGCCCGTTCTCGAGCGTCGCCGGGGCCGGGCGGGGACGAACGCAGGCGCACGTCGCGGCGTGCGCGGTGACCGCGCAACGGTCGGTCGTGCGGTACGACGAAGACCTCCTACCGGTACTCCTCGCATCGGCCCCCGAAGCCGCCCAGACGATCGTCGATCGTACGCTCTCGACGGTCTTCCGGCTGCCCTCGCACCTACAAGCCGATCTGCTCGAGACGGTGCGGACGTGGATCGCGCAGCGAGGGTCGGTGACAGCGACTGCGGCGGCACTCCATTGTCATCGGAACACGGTCAACTATCGGCTCCGCCGATTCGAAGAGATCACGGGCCGCTCGCTCGCGGACAACCGATGGATCGCCCAACTCATCCTGGCGCTCGACGCGCAGGACCAGCGGCACCGCAACGCCGACGCGCCGTGACGGCCTGGCTGGTGGCGGTCAGGTCCGGAGGAACGCCGCGACGGCCGGATTCCGGCGCAGCGCGGCGAGGTCCTCATCGTTGGGCAACTGCGGCCGATCGCGCTCGGAGCTGACCAGGCACAAGAAGCCCAGCGGCGCGTCGTCGGCGGCGCGAAACTGGTGCCAGGTCATCGATGGGACGCGGCAGAGGTCGAACGCCGCGACTTCGCGGACCTCATCGCCCACCAGCGCGCTGCCGCGCCCGTTGACGATCGCCACGGCGTGGACGTGCTGGTGGCGTTCCAGCGTCGTGTGACCGCCCGGCGCGACCTCGAAGTAACGCAGTTGACAGCCGTGCTCGGCCTCTTCGAAGAGCACTTGGCGGGTGACGTCGCGGAACGGTGCGCTGCCTTCGTCTTTGTAGACCAGCACCTCGACGTCGTCCCAGCGGAAGCGGTCGCCGTCGGGCTTGAAATTACGCGTGTTGCTCGATGCCCGCAGGTCCATGCGCCTCCACCTTCGCCACGTACTCGCGCGTGCGCTCCAAGAGATGTTCGCGGGCGACCAAGAGGTTGCCGCCGATGAGCAGCATGGTGTCGCGGCCGTAGAAGCCGATCAGCTCGTCGACCCGCTCGAGCAGCATACCGCCCGCCGGGACCGGCAGGGTGGGCTCGAGGTGTCCCCACGGGGCGCGGGCCGCGGTGGCGAGCGCCGCGCAGTCCTCGACCGGATACGGGAAGCGGCCGCCGTAGTTGGTGAAGATCGTCGCGTCGGCTCCGAACAAGCGGAAGAGTTTGCCGAACAGCAACGTCGCCGCGATGCGGGTTGCCCCGCCGAACGAGGGGTGCGCGAGGTAGACGAAGTCGGGATACTCGTCGACCAGGTCGACGAACGCCGGCGAACCGATCACCATCGGTGACACGAGGACGACCTTGGCCCCGACCTCGCGCGCGATCCGAGCCCGTTCACGCAGCGCGCGCGGCGCGCCGATGAGGTTCGGCGCATAGTACGCGGGGCGGCCGGTGTGCTGCACCGCTGCTGCGCACGCGGCTTGACAGGCGCGCACGCGCTCGGCGAACGGCGAGTAATCTTGGTTCGCAATCCCGTGATCGTCCTTGATGATGTCGACGCCGCCGAGCGCGAACGTCTTCACCAGCCGCGCGAGTTCCGAGATCGGCAGACCCTGCGGTTTGATCGCGGTCGAGATCAGCGGTCGCTCGGGCGCGTCGACGAGGGTGCGGATCCCGGCGATCCCATGGCGCGGTCCGGGAAACTGCGCGAGCAGCGGTGCGGGGAGGTCGAGGTCGACCAACTGCACGTTGTCCCACAGCGAACAGTTGCCGAACACCATGTTGATGAACTGCGCGGTCTCGCCGCCGATCGTCTCGGTCGCGATCCGCACGTTCACGCGATAGCGGCCCTGGGCGACCGGCTCGATGGAGGCGACCTGGGCGACGATCTCGTCGAGCACGCGCTGGTCGCCGATCGCCGCAAGCGGACATTCGACGCTCTGTTCGAGCGCCAGCGCCTCGGCCCGCGCTTCGATGCGCTCCGGCTCCGAATCGATCAGGTAGGTGGCGGTCAACCAGGCCATCCGGCACGCTTCCGGCCGGCGCCCGTCCATCCTGTTTTCGGCAGCCCGGGACTGCGCGAGCTCACGCGGCGAGGAGCTTACCGAAGACGATGTCTTTGAACTCGAGGAGCGGGGCGTCGCTTTTCTCGGCACGCATGCGCAACAGGGCGCCTTCCCAACTATTGAGAAGAAAGCGGGCCAGCAACGGCGGCGGGAATTGACGGCCGAGCGCGCCGTGCTCCTGAGCCTCGGCGATGCAGGCTTCGAAGAATCGGCCCCAAGCCTCGAAGTGCTCGACGAGACGTCCGCGCATGAGCACGCTGTGGTCGGCGACCTCGGCGCTCGCGTTTCCGAGCAGACATCCCTTCGCGAACTTGGTCGCCCGGAACGCCTCGATGCGGTCGTCGAAGTAGGCCTCCAGGCGCGCCAGCGCGGGAAGGTCGCTGTGCTCGAGGATCTCGCGGAGCTTGGCCTGACCGCGCTCGAAGTACGCGTCGAGCACCTCCGCCGCGAACGCCTCTTTGCTGGCGAAGTGGTTGTAGAACGAACCCTTGGGCACGTCGACGCGCTCGACGATGCTCTGGATGCCCGTCGCGGCATACCCGTCCGCGTGGATCATCTGCAGGCCGGCTTGCACGAGCTTGTGGTGGGTGTCCGGCTTGGGCTTCGGGCCGCGGCGGCGGATGGCAGAGTTTTTCATGGGCGACATCCTTGACTAATTCAAGACGACCGGTCATATTAGGTTCAGCGTCGCTTCGGCGGCTCCTGCCCGAGGACGCGAGGAGAATGGCACATGGCACTCGATGCACCAACGGCAACCCTGCACTGGGACGTCCTCACCTCGAAGCGACCGGGACTTCGCCGCGATCTCCCCAGCGGTGACGCACGGCTGATGTGGGTCGCGAATTCGGCGACGCTCATCTCCGGTGAGCGCGACGCCGTCCTGATCGATACGTTTCTGACCATCGAACAGTCGCGGACTCTGGTCGACTGGGTGGTCGCCAGCGGTAAGAATCTGACTGCGATCTATCTCACCCATGGACACGCCGATCACAGCTACGGCATCGCAGCGTTGTTGGAGCGCTTCCCGAAAGCACGTGCGCTCGCGACGCCCGAGGTCGTCGACGCCATGCGCGAACAGATATCCCCGCAACGCGCGGTCGATTTCTACGGCAAGCTCTTCCCCGGACAAATCCCCGAACGTCTTGCGCTCGCCGAACCACTCGACGGCGGAGAGCTCCAACTCGAAGGCCACCCATTGGTCGTCGTGAACGCGGGCCACACCGACACGGCGCATTCGACCAGCCTCTTCATCCCCGCGATCGGGTTGATCGTTGCCGGCGACGTCGCCTACAACGGAATCCATCCGTATCTCGGCGAGAGCGATCGGGTGAGCCGGCGCGCATGGATCGCCGCGCTCGACAAACTCGAGTCGCTCCAACCACGCGCGGTGATCGCCGGGCACAAAGTCCCCGAGAACGACGACGATCCGCGTATCATCGGCGAGACGCGAACGTACCTCGAGGACTTCGACCGACTCGACAGCGCGACCGCCACCGCCCAAGCGCTCTACGAAGCAATGCTCGAGCTCTATCCCGAGCGCGTCAATCCCGGTTCCCTCTGGGGCGGAGCACTGGCCGCGAAGGCGGGCCGTTAGCGGGCGGCGATCGCGCGCGCGTATGCGCCGGGCGGGACGCCGAAGGCGCGCTTGAAGTGACGCGTGAGCGCGCTCTGGTCGGGGAATCCGGCCTCGAACGCGACGTCGGTCGCGGAACGGCCGTCGGCCAGCAGCCGCTTCGCCCGGTTGACGCGCACCTGCACGAGGTAGGCGTGCGGCGCGATGCCGTACTGCGCGCGGAACTCGCGCATGAAGTGGAAGCGGCTGAGCCCGCACAGGGCCGCCAGCTCGTCGACCGAGACGTCGTCGCGATAGTGCGCCTCGAGGTAGTCGCGGGCGACGCGCAGACGGGGCGCCGAGACGTTCGCCTCGGGAACGCGTGGGCGCGGTCGCCCGTAGCGGGTGAAGAGCGTGCCGAGCGCGAGCGACCAGGCTGACTGCCGCGTGAGCAGCGGCGCGTCACTCTCGGCGCAACGGTGCGCATCGAGCAGCAGCCGCGCGAGCGCGCCGTCCCGGTAGAGGCCCGGCGGCAACGCAGCGTGCGCACCCGCTCGGCGTCGAACGCGCTGGCCAGCTCGCGCAGCGATCGCTCGCCCAAATACGCACCCCGATACTGCCAGTCGCTCTCCACGAAGCCTTCGTGC